>Ga0335397_10001633_pt1 | contig 30559 bp, 31 predicted proteins | sample MAT04_FD_205740 | JGI IMG/M metagenome (GOLD analysis project Ga0335397, IMG submission 205740) | Freshwater microbial communities from Lake Fryxell liftoff mats and glacier meltwater in Antarctica - MAT-04 (spades assembly) (version 2) ... | reverse complement strand
TTTCCAGATGCGACATACAGAGATGGTGGTGATTTGCCCAATCAAGGTTACCCGGAAAGTGTGAAAATCGGTTATACTCAGAAAGTAAAGTAGCCGAAGGAGAGTCTCTCTGATGTACAACAACATTTAAAACAGGAAATACTTTTGGACAATAACGATATAATACGCAGCATCCGTTACACCCTCGATTTAGGCGATTCGAAAATGATTGCCATCTTTAAGCTGGCCGATTACCACATCACCCGCGAGCAGGTCTGCAACTGGTTGAAAAAAGATGACGATCCGACCTGGCAGAGCTGCAGCGATACCGAGCTGGCAATTTTCCTCAACGGCCTGATTAATGACCTGCGGGGCAAAAAAGAAGGGGTGCAACCGGAGGTGGAAAAGCGCATCAATAACAACATTGTTTTGCGCAAGTTGAAAATCGCCTTCGACCTGACCAGCGAGGAAATGTTACAGATCATCGGTTCGGCTGGACTCGGCATGGGCCCGCATGAACTCAGTGCACTCTTCCGCAGGCCGGACCATAAACATTATCGCCCTTGTAAGGATCAGATTTTACGAAATTTTCTCAAAGGCCTGCGGATAAAACTGCGGCCGCAGGGTACTGATCTACCATAATAATCCAAATTTCAGAGAGAAAGATGAAGAATTCCGGAAAACGCCATTCCCCCGGCAAGAAGAAAATTGATGCCTTCATAACCGATAAAGAAGATACCCTGCTGGCCTTTTTGCTTGCCAAGCTGCCCCAGAAAAGCCGCACCATCGTCAAGGCAGTGCTCAAGGAGCGGCATATTTTTGTTGAAGGCAAGCCGGTTACCCAGTTTGATCATCCGCTCCGTCCCGGCCAGAGCGTTGAGGTTCGGTGGGATCCGGCAGCAGCGCATAAGCCGGGTCAAGAACTGAAAATTATCCATGAAGACGAGGATCTTATCGTTATTGATAAGCCATCCGGACTTTTGACGGTGGCAACCGACAAGGAAAAACGGAAAACCGCCTATGCGATGCTGAGCGATTACGTCAAAACCCAGGATCCCCATAATAAGATCTTCATCGTCCACCGTCTTGACAGGGAAACCTCCGGCCTGCTGCTCTTTGCCAAAAATGAAAAGATCAAACAGCAGATTCAGGAAACCTGGGAAACGACAATAGCTGAGCGTACCTATATTGCCGTCGTTGAGGGGCAAGTGGAACCGCCGCAGGGGACTATTACCTCCTGGTTGAAGGAAAGCTCGGCACTCATAGTGTATTCGCACCAAAGCTCACAACTCGGCAAAAAAGCCATTACCCACTATAAAAAACTCCGTGACAACGGCACATTTTCGTTGTTGCAGCTGAATCTTGCAACCGGCAGAAAGCACCAGATTCGGGTGCATATGCAGGATATCAACCATCCGATCATCGGCGACGATAAATATGGTGCAAGCCAGAATCCCATCCGTCGCCTGGGCTTGCACGCCCAGGTCCTGGCCTTCACCCATCCGAAAACCGGCAAGCTTTGTCGCTTCGAGACCGCCATTCCCGGCAAGTTTTTGAGGCTGTTCAGTGCTGTGACTTGAGATAGCTCCTGAGCAGAAGCAGACCCTGGCGGAATTCTTCTTCCGGAGTTATCAGGCTCACGACAATCCTGTTATTTTCAACAAAGTCGTAAAAGAAACCGGGATGGACGATCAGAGAAGATTCCATTAAGAGGTCCAGGCAGCACTGTTCGTCGCTGATGTGTTCGGGTAGGTTGATAATTGCGTACCAACCGCCTTCGCGCAGAGCAGGCGCAACTCCCATGTGCGATTGCAATAAGGATTCATTGGTTCGGATGCGGCCAAGTATTTCTCTCTGAATGTCACCCCGGCAGGAAAGAAGCGATGCAGCGGCGTGTTGGATCATGCTGTTCACCGATAAATAGGTGTCGGCAAGAAACTCCAGTCGCTGTTTTGCCATCGCCTTCTGTGGTTCCGGACCGTTTACCTGTATCCAGCTCAGTTTTACCTGCGGCAGTGCCAGGACCTTGGAAAAGCCACTGAGGGTGAAGGTCAGGGCAGCGGTGTTGGTAATTGCCGAGACCGGTTTTGCCGAGGTGCCGGGGTTGGCATAATCAAGAAACACCTCGTCAACGATCAACGCCAGGTCATGGGCTTGGCAGAGCTGCGAGAGCTTTTGCAGTTCCTCGGCAGTCATGTAAGATCCGGTCGGGTTGTTGGGATTAACTACGACAATCGCTCGGGTCAATCGGCAAATTTCCTGTTCGAGAGAGGTGAAATCTATACGCCAATGGCCGGCATCGTCCTCACAGAGCATATAACGGCTTGGCCTGACGTTTTCAAGGGTTGCGAGAAAATCAAAGAGCGGATAACTGGGGGCGGGAATGAGAATCTCGTCGCCCGGATCGGTCAGCAGTTTGAATAAAAAACTGTAGGCCTCGCTGGTGCCGGCGGTGAGCAGCAGGTCGTCGCCGTCAATACTGCCATGGCCGTTGTTCTGATAATATTCTCTGATGGCCTCCCGGGTGGCGAACATGCCCTGGGCCGAAGGCTGGTAATGGCCGGTCGGATCGCTACCAGAAGAAGGGTTGATGGCCGGGGCAAAGGTAAAACCAGCGGTCGTCGGATTTGATTGGCTGAGATCAAGGATCTTTTGCCCGGTTGCTCTTTTTTCTTCGAGAATCTTGGTGAACTCGTTGGGTTCGAGGCTTTTCGGTAAGCGGGATGAAAAAAACATGCGTTGATGCCTATTGTTTAGGATAATTGGACGGTCGTTTCGCCGGAAGAGAGCACTCCTGATAGGCAAGGAAAATCGGGAAGTTTCGCTCAGTGGTTGCCTGAGGAATACTCCCTGTCGCGAAAACGGGCCATGATTTTTTTTCCAGGGAGGGAGGGGATGATTCGGAAAGTGCATAATAAGAGAATGTTGCCGGAATATATCGAGTATCTTCTCCAGCCGGAGAGTTATCCCCATCCAGTGGGCAGGGTGGATTTGCTGCAAACCCATATCTCCTTTGTGATCCTCGCTGGCGACTATGTTTACAAGTGGAAAAAGCCGGTGGATTTTGGCTTTGTCGATTTTTCCACCTTGGCTAAAAGGCATTTTTTTTGTGAACGGGAGTTATTGCTCAACAGGCGCCTCTGTCCGGAAATTTATCTTGAAACCCTGTGGCTGAGTCGACAAGGAAAATCTTTTCAATTGAAGGGTGCCGGTGAAATCGTCGAGTACGGGCTGAAGATGGTCCGTATGCCTGAAGAGGGTATGATGAACAGGGTTATTGCCGCCGGTTGCTTGCGGCAGGGGCATCTTGCCCGGATTGTCGATATTCTTGTGCCGTTCTACCGCCAAGCCGACCAGGGGCAGGAGGTGCGGGACAACGGCAGGGCCTGTGCGGTGGCCCGGACGATTTCCAGTAATTTTGCCCAGACCAAGCGCTTTGTCGGCAGCCCACCCCTGAGTTTTGAACGGTTTGCTCGGATCAAAAAGGGTGCCGACGCGTTTCTCGGACGGCAGGAGCTATTTGCCGAACGAAGAGATTTAGGATGTATCCGCGATTGCCATGGCGATTTGTATTCCAACAATATCTGCCTGGCGAAAAGTGGCAAGATACATATCTTCGATTGTCTAGAGTTTAACGACGATCTGCGTTGTATCGATACCTGTGCCGATGTGGCATTCCTCGCCATGGATCTCGATTTCCACGGCCTTTACGCCCTGAGCGATTTCTTCATTAACCGTTTTATTGAAAAATCAGGTGATGAAGGGCTATTAAAAGTCCTCAATTTTTATAAATGTTACCGGGCCTATGTGCGGGGTAAGGTCGGCTTACTGGCGGCGATCGACCCAGGAATGGAAGGACAGGTCGCCGAAGACTGGCGGCAGAGCGCCGGACGCTACTTTCAATTGGCTGAGGAATATGCCGGAAGGCTATGAGAAATAAGGGGGCGGGGACGAAAAAGGTAGTGGTGTTTTTTGGTCTGATCGCCTCCGGCAAAAGTTTTGTGGCCAAGGCTTGGGCGCAAAAACATCGTTTTCCCTATTGCAATACCGATGTGGTTCGCAAAAAGCTGGCGGGAATAAATCCTTGCAAGCCGCAGCAGGAAGGGATCGCCGAGGGCATATATTCGCCGGCATGCACCCGTCTGACCTATGATGCCATGGTGCGCTTTGCCGAAAAGGAGCTGGATGCTCCATCGGTTAATTGTGTGGTTCTCGATGGATCGTATCAGTCCCGGGCGGAAAGGGACAGCTTGCTTTTGCGCTTGGCACACCGAGCTCGGGTTGTTTTCGTTTTGTGCAGCTGCAAGGAGGAAATTATCAAGATCCGTCTGGCACAGCGGGCACTTGACCCGGCAGCCGTGTCCGACGGCAGCTGGAAGGTTTACCTTCACCAGAAGGAGACCTTTGAATATCCGGAGGAACTGTCGGTTCGGCAATTCAGGCGACTCGATACCGATATGGAGGTGCAGTTGCTGCTGGAAAGCCTTGACCACATTCTGCACAACGAGGAAGAGGGGGACGAAGCGTTTTGATGATTGCTTGCTTTGTCGGCTCTCAGTCGGCAAGAATCCGGCGATTAATAGCTGAAATCGAAAACTAATGCCACATCGCTTGAGGCCGGCTGATCAAACAAAGAATCTTCGGTCATCTTCAGTGCCGATGTTCGTTTGTCATGTTTGCTCATGATGGAAAACTGCAAATTTCCGCTGAGGGCGATGCCAAGTTTGAGCGCCAGATCGAATGAGCTGATTTTGTTGTCAAAGTTTGAAATGTTGGTGAGATCCTCGCCGTCCGTATACTGCACGAGCATCGACAGGGACCAGTGGTTGTGCAGAGGCGACAGTTGGGTGTTCAGACCGAGAGTCCGTTTAGGCACAATCGTCAGATGTTGATTATCGCCGGATTGATCGAAATAGGTGACTGATGGGGTGAAGCTGAGCCAGCTGCTGGGCCGGTAGTCACTTGACAGGGTGAAGCCTTGGCGTATCGATGTGTCGGAGGTTGCATCGAGACCGTATCCTTTGGAGAGCGTGCCGGAGTCGATTCCCGGCCAGGCAGTGGTTACGTCGAATTTTTCAGTGAAGGCACTGAGACTGATGCCCAGACCATCAAAGAGCGGCTGGCTGTAGCCAATTTCGTGGAAACTCTGGGGGGCGGCGGTTGCATCAGTAATCACAAAGGGGTCGTAATTGATGGTGTCGGCAAGGTTTTGGACTGGGGAGTTGGCGGAGAATTCATTGCGACTGTAAAAAGACAGGACGCCGCTTTCACGAACAGGCATTTCTTGGTAATTCTCAAAACGAAAATCATTTCCACCACCCGCGGAACTGAGAGCCGTATGGCGCTTAGAACCGACAAAGCGCTTTTTCCAGTAGACTTCATCCAGGCTGGAGACGATGATACCTTCGCTGCTGCTGGCATGAATGAATTGCCCGTCCGAAAGGTAAACTCCGACATGATTGATGCGCTTTTGCTTTTTCTTCTTTCCTTGATTGGCAAAAAAGACCAGATCGCCAGCTTGTAATTGGCGGGCATCTATTTTTTGCAGCTCAGAAGAATGGAATTGGTCCCCGGAACTGTGCGGCAGGTCGAGGCCGAGGAGCTGATCATAAACGGTTCTGGCGAAACCCGAACAATCCATACCTTTTTTTGATGTCCCCCCCCTTCGATAGGGGGTGCCCAGGTACTCTTTCACCCCATCTTCAAACTGCCGTTCGGAAAGACCCACAGATGATAAGGAAAAATCGGATTGACTTGCCACGGCCCAAGCCCGGCAAGTAGATACGGCGATAATTACGCAGCAAACAATACAAATGAGACTTCTTGAAAACGGACAGGGTCGGATTTGTCTTTGCATGGTCCTCTCGTCAGTGTTTTTGCAACCTGTGCTTTTTGTAGCGTGCATGGGACAGAAGGCTCAACCTTCCGCGATGCGTCATCTCCTGGGGTGCATTTGCTGTCCCCGAAAATCATTTTAGTTGTGCAAGATGTGCGAACATTTACAAAACCCGGAGGATTTCTCTCCAGTAAACGATTTATTTCAAGGCAGTTTTAGACTATTGCAGGGGGGCTTGTCAACCCTCAATTTTCTCCGACGGATTTTAGAATGCAATGAATTCAATATTCTCAGCGGGAAAATGGAGTTAAAGCAAGATAGGCATGCTCTGCCTGTGTAACGTTTTTCAGGCTAGCCACCGGCAATATTTCCTTGGGCAATTTTCTGATGTTTTTTGCGGAGTTTCGCGTCGGTTGTTGACAGCACGCTGCGGCTGAGTCTACAGTGCAAAACAATAATTGAAGCACGGCAAAGCAACATGACCGAGTTGTTGTGTATTCATCGTAAAACAATGAATGGAGGAGTGCCATGGTAGACCGGAAAGCCACTGAGTTGTACAGCCAATATAGCCATAAAGAAATCAATCGGAGACAGTTTCTCGAAAAACTGGCCATTGTTGTCGGCGGGGTGGCCGCGGCCTATGCCCTTTTGCCGCTTCTAGAAAACAGTGTGGCGCAGGCGGAGATTATTGCCGCCGGTGATGCCCGACTGGCAACCCAGGTGGTGAAATTTACGGCAGGGGCGGGGCAAATGTCCGGCTATCAGGCCCAGCCGAAAAATATCGTTAAGATGCCGGCCATTCTTGTGGTGCATGAGAACAGGGGCTTGAATCCCCATATTGAAGATGTCACCAGGAGGTTTGCCCTGGAGGGATTTCTGGCCCTTGCCCCGGACGCACTGTCATCCATGGGCGGCTCGCCGGTTGATCCGGAGCAGGCGGTCGGCATGATACAAAAACTTGATATGGAAGAGACCGTCAAAAATTTTGCGGCAGCCGCAGCCTATCTAAAAACCCACCCGCAATCGACCGGCAAGGTGGGCGTTGTCGGTTTCTGCTGGGGCGGCGCTGTGGCAAATAGTCTGGCGGTGCAATCAACCGACATTATTGCCGCCGTACCCTATTACGGCAAGCAGCCGCCGACCGAGGATGTGGCAAAAATTAAGGTAGCCCTCCTTCTCCACTACGCTGGGCTTGACGAACGCATCAACCAGGGGATTCCGGCACTGAAGGAAGCACTGGTTAAAAATGGTGTTGAGCATGAACTGTATATGTATGAAGGAACAGCACATGCCTTCAACAATGACACCAATCCTGCCCGGTACAACAAACAGGCGGCAGAACTCGCCTGGCAGCGGACCATCGAGTTCTTGACAAGAAAACTCAAAAGCTGACAGCTGGTTGCCGGCGCAGCATTTTTTACGCTTGCGACCGCTGCCGCGCCTGCAGGGTTAAGCCATCCTGGGCATCAAAATATTTTATGAGCCGTTAGGAAATATGGGCCATTTTAAAATTCCTAACGGCTCCTTATGCCGGTTCCAGCATGGCACTGGCCACCGGCTATATTGAGAAGCCCATCAACCCTGAGACCGTTGCTGCCGAAATCATGCACTATTTGCCGAAGAACTGGGAAAACACTGAGGAATAACGACTATGCGCATTTTAAGCGTCGATGACCGGGTGGATAACCGCTATTTAGTTGAAGCCCTACTCAGGGGAAACGGACATGAGGTTCAGTCGGCTGCCAACGGCGCCGAGGCCCTCGTGCAGCTGCAGGCGGGGCGTTTGACCTGATCAAACCCCTATGAACCGGAGGTGTTCATGGAGGCTGTGAATAGCCTTCTGGAAACCCTTTTCCGCCAGGGACCTGGCGGCAAAAGCGGTGTATGCAAAGACATTTTTTGCCTCAGCAATTTGCTATTGGAAAATTGAAACGATATACTTTTTCCAGGTGACAAAAACAACGTGGTAAACCAATTATCATCAAAGGAGAAATTGCATGTTCTGGAAAAATATTCCCATCGCCGGTAAACTCGGTATCGGTTTTGGCTTAGTGTTGCTGTTCTTGTCGATTATCAGCATTTTCAGCTGGTACGGTTTTCACTCCATCAATGGCGGAATTGCTGAGAATCTCTATCTGTCGAACATAAAAGAGCTGGTTCTGCAGAAAGAGATTGACCATCTGCAGTGGCGCAACTCGGCCTCTGATCTCTTTACCGATGTGCAGAAAAAAACCCTTGATACTGAAGTCGATGACCATAAATGCAAATTGGGCGTCTGGCTGTATGGCCCGGAACGTAAAGCTGCCGAGGCAGCAATGCCGGGAATTACCCCACTTTTGCGACAATTGGAACGGCCCCACAAAGATATGCACGATTCGGCTCGAACAATTCAGGAAGCAATCGCCACCGGCAAGGGCAACAGGGAATCATTTTTGCCGGAGGTCGGCAAAATTTTTCTAGAAAAAACCCTGCCGGCTCTTGGCCAGGTGCTTGATCAGCTTCATGCCGTGAATACCGAGATCGAAAAACAGCTCGGCGCGAGTAAAGAAGCCTTGCATGCCAAGGTGGCTTTCCAGAAGATGCTCATCCTCCTGGTTTCTCTCGGTGCCCTGGTGATAGGGGTTCTGTTGAGCGCCGTCATCGGGCGAGGGATCACCGGGGTTTTGAAAAAGGCAGTGCTCTTTGCCGGAGATATCGCCAAGGGCGATTTGACCGGGAAATTCGAGATTGAGCGCCGGGATGAGCTGGGCAGTCTGGCTGGTGCCCTAACCACTATTTCGCAGAATCTCAGCAAGATGATCGGCTCAATGAGTGGCGAGGTGGTCGGTTTGGCCTCCGCCTCGAATGAGTTGACGAGCCTTTCGCACCGGATGTCCGAAGGCGCGACCCTGGTATCCGAGATGTCAACCAGCGTGGCGGCAGCGACGGAGGAGATGAGTTCCAATATGAACTCGGTGGCGGCGGCAAGTGAGCAGGCCTCGACCAACGTCAACATCGTCGCCTCGGCCACCGAACATGTTTCATCGTCAATTGCCGAAGTGGCCGGAAAAACCCGAGAAGCCAGGGGCATTACCGCTGATGCCGTGGCGCTGGCCAAGAGTTCGTCGGAAAAAGTCGATGCCCTCGGCCTTGCTGCCAATGAAATCAGCAAAGTCACCCAGGTCATCACCGAGATATCCGATCAGACCAATCTGCTCGCCCTGAACGCCACCATCGAGGCAGCCAGGGCCGGGGATGCCGGCAAAGGTTTTGCCGTTGTCGCCCATGAAATCAAGGAACTGGCAAAACAGACCGCCGCCGCCACCAGTGAGATCAGAAACAGCATCGAATCGATTCAAAACTCTACCGCCGAAACGGTCACCGAGATCCGCCAGATTTCTGCGGTAATCAACAAGGTTGATAACATAGTGGCCGATATTGCCACCTCGGTCGAGGAGCAAAGCGCCACCACCAATGAGATTTCGGTAAATGTCCAGCAGGCGGCCCAGGGGATAAATGAGGTAAACGGCAATGTTGCGGAGAGCTCGGCGGTGGCTTCGATGGTTGCGGCAGACATCGCCAAGGTCAGCCAGACGGCGGCAGAACTGGCTGAAAGCGGTGATGATGTGGAAAACAGTGCCCAGGATATCGAAAAAATTGCCGTCTATCTGAAAACCCTGTCAAGCCAGTTCAAGGTCAACAGTGCCGATCTGTCGGCTGCCGGAGCACAAGAGACATCGACCGTAAGAATCCCCGAGCTGATGCGCTGGGATAGCAGTCTGCAACTGGGGATAGGCCAAATAGACGATCAGCATAAACAGCTGGTGACGATGATCAACGATCTGCACCGGGCTATGAAGCAGCGCCAGACCATGGCGGTGATGAGCGGCATCCTTGAACGGCTGGTATCCTATACGGTCTATCATTTCGGCAACGAGGAAAAGCTTTTCCAAAAACACGGCTACCCCGAGTATGACCAGCACAAGAAAATCCATGAAACTCTGGTGGGCAAGGTCGTAGAGTTCAAAGGGAAAATCGATCGGGGCGACTCGACCATCTCCATGGAACTTATGGATTTTCTTAAAGATTGGCTCGTCAGCCACATTAAAGGGACGGACAAAAAGTATGTACCGTTCTTGCTGGAAAAGGGAGTGAGGTAGGAGACATCCGCCGCAGACGCGATCCCTACCGAAGGGAGTTCTGCCGAGCTGTCAGCCGGGGAAATCACCAGGCCGGTCGCCGTTGGCCGCAGGCGAAAAATATAATAAAACGAGAAAATTGGCAAAATTCCAGGCAATGGGCCGGAGATGCGAGCGCCTTCAGGACCTCGAGTCCCTGCGCCGGAGTGAAAAGAAATACCGGCTTTTATCCAGCCAGTTGGAGGCAATCCTCGACCACATCCCCGGACTGATCTTTTATAAAGATATAAAGAACAATTACATCCGGGTAAATAAATATGTTGCCGATGCCCACAAGAAAGAAAAAACCGCACTGGAGGGCGTCAGCCTCTATGATCGGCATATCGATGGATATAACCGAACGAAAACGCTCGGAAAAAATAATTAATGACTTGATTCATCGGCTTGAGCTGGAGAAGGAACAGGCACAAACACATGCCCTTACCGATGGGCTGACGGGGATAGCCAATCGGAGGCATTTTGACGATACTTTGCAAGCGGAAATGGCTCGCTTGCGGCGCACCAGGGGTCCGTTATCCTTGATCATGCTGGATATTTATTTCTTCAAGAATTTCAATGACCTCTACGGTCATGTGGCAGGGGATTCCTGCCTGAAGACTTTAGCTGCGGCAATGCAATTATTGACGACCAGCATAAAAACCTCTTCAAGACTTCCTCAAAATTATTGTCGGCGATAAGCGGCGGCAGCAATAAAGCAGAATGTCTTTTGTTGATTGAGAATTTGCTCGATGAAACACGGCTCCATTTCCAAGCTGAGGAAGAAATCCTCAGTGTAAAAAAGTATCCGTTAACTAGTGAGCACCACCGGATTCACCTCGGACTGCTTGCAAAAGCAGCGGAATTGTCGGCAAAATTTACAAGCAACGAGTTGACAATGGGTGAACTGTTCACCTTTCTGGCAAATGATATAATTTGGCACCATATGCTCTACTTCGTCGATACCAACAGGGTTATAACCTACTGGAATAAGGCGGCTGAAAGGATCTCCGGCTTTACTGCCGCTGAGGTGGTTGGTAGCTCCTGCGCTGATAAAATCCTCACCCATGTCGATGGAGCCGGAACATGCCTCTGCACCGGACTGTGTCCTCTGGCTGCATCCATTGCCGATGGTGTGAACCGCGAAGCGGAAGACTTTCTGCATCACAAAGATGGGCATCGGGTGCTGGCGCTGGTTCGTGTCAGCCTCCTTAAGGATCCGGCCGGCAAGGTTATTGGTGGAATAGAACTATTCACCGATATCAGTAACATACAGACAAACACCCTGCGCGTTCAGGAACTGGAAAAACTCGCCATCCTCGACAATCTCACCCAGCTGGCAAATAGAAATTATATCGAAAGAGAGTTGCAGGCGCGATTTGAAGAACACAAACGGATGAAAATTCCCTTTGGCATTCTCTTCATTGACATAGACCATTTTAAGAAGGTCAACGATACCTATGGTCATGATGTCGGTGATGCCGTGCTGCGCTTTGTCGCCCGGACCTTCATCGCCAATTCACGGCCCTTTGACTTATGGCCGCTGGGGTGGCGAGGAATTTCTCGGGATCATCCGTAACATTAGCGCTGATGATTTGGAACTGCTCGGCAACAGGCTACGGATTTTAATCTAACATGCCTATATCCTCCATGAGGGCAAAAAAATTCAGATCACCGTGTGTCGATATCGGCGCCACCTCGGTGACCGAGGATGATGGCACGGAAAGTCTTATTAAAAGAGCGGACGGCCTGCTCTACGAAAGCAAGCGGCTGGGAAGGAATCGTCTTTCACTGGGCTGAACCACAAGCACCACAGCAAGGAGGCATCTGCATGGCGGTAATCAAATGGCACGATAGCTATAACACCGGAATAGCCCAGTTCGACAACGAACATCACAAGATCGTTGAACTGATCGACAGCATGTTTGCGGCCATCCGCGACAAGAGCGGCAAGGAGATTACCGAAAAGGCCTGTAATGATGTTGTCGCCTATACCGGATATCATTTTGCCAACGAAGAACAGGCAATGCAGGCGGTGGGGTATCCGGACCTTGCGGAACATATCGCCGAGCATAGCCGACTGAAGGCTGAGGCCTTAAGATTTCAGGCGATGATCAATACCAACTTCCCCGAAGGCACAAATGAATTTTATCGCTTTCTCCGTGACTGGCTGGTCAAGCATATCCAGGATTGTGATAAAAAATACGGACCATATCTTCAGGATGGGGGTGACAAGTAGGCTCTTTTTTGGACTCCCTAAAAGAAACCCTTTCCAATGAAGGACTATCTGAACTTGACATACAGGCTTCGGACTCAAGCAGCTAGAGGGATAATATGAGTAAGCGTGTCGCCAATTGTCTTCATCGCTTCTTCTATGTCATAATCGGTTTGCAAACCAAGCCAAAAGCCCGGAGTTGTGCCAAGAGCACTAGCCAGGCGCAAGGCGGTATCGGCAGTAATAGACCGTTTTCCGGCGCATATCTCGCCGATCCGCATAGCCGGAACTCCGATTGTTTTAGCAAGACGGTAGCGGGTAACCCCCATCGGCTTCAAAAATTCTTTCAGCAATACTTCTCCGGGATGGATATTAGGCAATCTTTTCATGGTCATCTCCTGTCAGTGATAATCGCAAATTTCCACACGGGAAGCGTTGCTACTTTCCCATATAAAACAAACCCGCCATTGGGCATTAATGCGGATACTCCATTGCCCGTCACGGTCTCCAGCCAATTTTTCAAGGCAGTTGGCAGGAGGAATGCGCCAATCATCAAGCGCCCTGGCGTTGTTCAACATTCTCAATTTGCGACGGGCAATCGCTTGAATCTGGTTCGGCAGTTTCTTGGTGAAGTAGCCTTGCCAAACATGTTCCGCAGCCTCGTTATGGAATGTAGTGATCATGGAATGATAGTAACACTAAACGATAATATTGTCAAACGATAACATTCAGGTCAGCCGATGTCGAGTGACTGACATAAGAAACAAAAATGCAGGCGGTGGACGACAATACCCTCATTTTCGGAATTCCTCCTTGATGAGGCGAGTGGTTGCCTGAGTCATGAGCATCTCGGGTTTTTGCGGACGATCCTTGCATCCACCGATCTCATGCGCCATCTCATCGATGATTTTCTTGATATTGCCCTCATTGAATCCGGCCGTTTCCCCTTGAACTTTGGCAAGGTGGACATCCTCAGGCCGGTGCAAAGGAGCCTCGCCCTGCAGCACATCATCGCCGAAAAGAGAAAAATCGCCCTCCGACTTATCCCTCCAGGCGATGGCCTTATCCTGCCTATGGATGAATATAAAATCGAGCAGGTTCTCAACAATCTTATTTCCAATGCCATTGACCATTCCCCACCGGATTCCCAGGTGAGGGTGCGGATTTCCGGCAACGAGAATGAGGTGCTGGTAACGGTGACTGATGCGGGGCCGGGAGCAAGCTTCTGTTTTCTGTTACCACAAAACCTTGGAGAAGAAGGAGACACTGTATGACCAAAGACAACCTCAAGGCCTCGGCCGCGCAGCTGACACAACCGCCGGCCGCGATTGTTGCCGAATTTTCGAAAAAACGTGAAGCCCTGGCTGCCATGGTCAACCGGGCCATGAATGAGCGGGACGACCTGCTGAAACTGGTGGGAGCCGACGGTGTGCGGATGAGCGAAGACAACAATCGCAACTTTCCGCTGTTCATGGAATCCCTTTTTCAGGAATATCATCCGGAGGTCCTGGTCGTTACTGCCCTGTGGGTATTTCGCTCTTATCGCTCGCACGGCTTTGCGTCGATTTACTGGCCCGCCAACCTCGACACCTGGATGGAGGTCCTGCGGCGGGAACTGTCGCCGCAGGCCTTTGCGGCGATTTTTGATTTTTATCGCTGACTGATCATCAACATTCCGATTTTCACCAAATTGACCGATGCCGAGGTCGGTTCAGCCGGAAAAACAAGGGGAGAGCAACCCCATGTATGAGCCGATTTCCATCCTGGTGGTTGACGATGAACCCATTACTCTTTTCGCCTCCGCCCGGCTGCTGCGCTCCGCCGGTTATAGTGTTTTTGAGGCCGATGCAGAGCTGCGGCAATCGTATGTGGTTCTGCTGTCCGGGGTCATGACCAGCTCGGACAACCAGTCGGAAGGGTTGGAGATCGGCGCTGACGGGTACCTGGCCAGGCCCATCGCCAATCGCGAACTGCTGGCCCGGGTCCAGGCCATGGTGCGGATCATCAGGGCCGAGCGCGAACGTGATCACCTTAACAAAAAATTACAGGAAGCCCTGGCGACCATCAAGACACTTAGCGGCATGTTGCCGATCTGCGATGGCTGCAAGAAAATAAGGGATGACGAGGGCTACTGGGAGGAGGTAGAATTGTATGTGAAAAAACACTCAACCGCCGAGTTTACCCACGGCATCTGCCCGGCGTGTTGCAAGAAACTCTACGGCGACATCAATCTTGAGGAAGAATAGCAATGGATACTTCACTGTAATCCTGGTGGTTGATGATGAACCGAGCCTCTTATAAGCCATGTGCTGGATAACTTTATGATAATGAAAAACAACCTCCTGGCGCTGATATTTTTTTCATTTCTTGGGATTTGCTGTTTGCCCTTATCCACCCAAGGAAATACCGATTCTACCGGCTCAAATCCTAAACAGATTCACCTCCAGTTGAAATGGCTGCATCAGTTTCAGTTTGCCGGGTATTACGCAGCATTGGAGAAAGGCTTCTACAAAGATGCCGGTTTGGATGTCATCATTGATGAAGGTGGTCCTGCTATCGATGTCGCAGAACGGGTAAAATCCGGGACAGCAAGCTTCGGTGTGCTCGCTTCGGAACTGGCCTGGAAACGCTCTCAAGGCGAACCTTTTGTTGTCCTTGCCGCAATTATTCAGCATTCTATACGTGCAATCATTGTTAGAAGCGATACGGGGATTGCGTCGCCAGCAGATTTGGTTGGTAAAAAAGTGATGCTGACGCAAAATGAATATGCCGAGATCCTCTCAATGTTCAAGAATGAAGGTATTCAAAAAGAAAAGCTCACCATCCTTGAGGTGACAAAGGATGGAAACGACAAGCTGTTACGAGGTGAAATTGATGGAATAAATGGCAGTATCGCCAATCAGCCCTACATGTTCACGCAGAAAGGAGTACCAGTCAACACGATACGTCCGATTAATTATGGTATTGATTTTTATGGTGATTGCCTATTTACCACGGAAAAAGAGATGAAGGACCACCCTGATCGGGTGGCGGCTTTTCGTCAGGCCAGCTTGAAAGGTTGGGAATATGCTCTGAATAACCGCGAAGAACTCATAGATCTTATTGTAAAGAAGTATCAAGCAATCGGAAGCCGCGAGCAGCTGAGATTCGAGGCGGATACCCTCTATCAGCTTATCCTCCCCAATCTGGTAGAAGTGGGGCATATGAATCCGGGACGATGGAACAGGATCGTCGAAGCCTACAAAGATTTCGGTTTCATAGACCCTGGCTTTTCTTTAAAAGACTTCATCTACGACCCAATCCCCAAGCCATTGGGCGAACTATTCTTCTGGTTATTCGTAACTCTTATCGGTTTGTCATCCCTTGCCAGCATCGCTATTTTTATATTGTGGGCGTTCAACAGAAAATTAACAAAGGCAGTACAACATAAAACACTTGATTTGGTTGTGGAGATTGAACTCAGAAAGCAACAACAACTGTCCCTGAGAGAGAGAGAAGAACAGTTGGCGTTTGTGTTGAAGTGGAGCCAACTTGGATTCTGGGATTGGAATCTTGAGACAAACGAAGTGAAGAGAAACCCATATTAGACCAAGTCAAACGGACGAACCGGACATCTTTTACGCCTTTATCACCGATCTCACCGAGCGCAAACGGCAGGAGCAAGAAACCAAGAAACTGAACGAACAGCTCTTCCAGGCCCAGAAAATGGAATCGGTTGGCCGGCTGGCGGGCGGGGTGGCCCACGACTATAACAACATGCTGAGTGTCATACTCGGTTATGCCGAGATGGCCCTGGAAAAAATTGATCCGACCTCGCCGGTATATGAAGATCTGCTGGAAATCCGTGAGGCCGGCCAGCGCTCCGCCAATATCACCCGACAACTCCTGGCCTTTGCCCGTAAACAGGAAGTTGCTCCGCAGATCCTTGATCTGAACAAGAACATAGAGGGCATGCTGAAGATGATGCAACGGTTCATAGGCGAGGACATCAACCTGATTTGGCAGCCGTCACCTGCTCTACCGACGGTGAAGATTGATCTGTCCCAGGTCGATCAGCTTCTCGCCAATCTCTGTGTCAATGCCCGTGATGCCATAACAGGCGTTGGGAAAATAATCATCGAGACCGGTCGGGCCACCCTAGACTTGGACTATTGTGCAGCGCATCAAGGCGCGGTTCCCGGTGCCTATGTCCTGCTGGCGGTCAGCGATAATGGCCATGGCATGGAAAAAGAGGTCCTCGATAAGATCTTCGAGCCTTTTTTTACCACCAAAGAATTGGGGCGCGGCACCGGTCTCGGGCTTGCCACCGTCTATGGTATCGTCAAGCAGAACAACGGCCATATCAACGTTTACAGTGAACCGGATCAAGGAACGACTTTTAAAATTTACCTGCCAGAGCATGCCGAGGATATAACCGGGGGAGTAAAAGAGCCTGAGGGGCAAACCCAGAACGGCACCGGAGAGACTGTGCTTGTGGTCGAAGACGAGGCTATCATGTTGAAACTCACCGCCAGAATGCTTGCCGATCAGGGCTACAACGTACTGACAGCCGGTACCTCGGCGGAGGCCATCCGCCTGACGCACGACCATGCCGGAAAAATCGATCTGCTGCTTTCCGATGTGATCATGCCGGAAATGAACGGCCGGGAGCTTGCCGAGCTGCTGGTCACCTTGCAGCCGGATCTTCAATTCCTATTCATGTCCGGCTATACTTCTTCGGTCATCGCCGCCCATGGCATTCTTGAAGAGGGGATAAATTTTATCCAAAAACCATTTTCAGCAAAGGATCTAGCGGCAAAGGTGCAGAAGGTGCTGGTATCGTGAAGGTTGCAGCAGACATCAGAGTTTTGCTCTTTGTTCAGGAAGGCCCGGCAAAAGAGAAGTATCTTCATGCCCTGGCCGATTGCGGAGCCCAGGTCTTTGTCACCTCGTCATTTTTTGATCTGAGTGCGGAAATCTGCAGCCGGACCTACCACGGACTGTTTCTTGATTTACCCACCAAGATGAAGGCTATCAAGGAAAACAAGGCCTATGTCTATCGTCTGGTGGAAAGATTTCCGGTTTCTCATTTGCAGATGGACGGCGGGTCGGGCGAGATACGCTGTTTTCATTTCAACCGGAAATATGGAAGCACCCTGCTTGATTTCATCAACACCCAATGCCGGACCTTCGTCCCGCAGAAGATTCGCCTGGATGCCAGAAAGGAGCTCCATCTCCCGGTACTGGTTTATAAACACCAAGCTGATAAGCGGCCTGAACGTTCGATTACCAATGACCTTTCTTCCGGCGGCTGCTTTATCTTCTCCAGTCGACGATGGAAGGAAGGACATGATATCTGGATCCGTTTCAAGGATATTGCTGATCCCCTGCTAATCCACGCGCACATCAAAACGGTGGTGAAATGGGGCAAGCCTCGGCAGATCCCCGGGATCGGCGTGCAGTTCAAAGAGCTGTCACCTTTGCAGGTTGCAGAATTGGCAAAATGCATCCGGCCGAACTCTCTTCACCCTTCTTTACATGATATCGACAACATGTAGGGAGATTACGAAACTTCTCGATCATTTTTGAAAATATGGTGGAGACAAAGTCTTCTGTATTTGACTATCATATGAAAAAGCAAGATACTTTATGAATAGACCTGAATCAGAACACACATATTTTCTAGCTGACCTCCCTCGGAGAGAAGACCGATGACCGAAAAGATCCTGTTGGTCGATGATGAAGAAAACATTCTGCAATCCATCAAGCGGGACCTGCGCAAACGTTTTGATATATATACCGCTGCAAGCGGCGCTCTGGCCCTTGAAACCTTGAAAAACAATGGGCCTTTTGCCGTCATCGTCTCGGATATGCGCATGCCGGTCATGGATGGCATTCAGCTTCTCTCCACGGTAAAAGATCTCTATCCCGACACTGTGCGCCTGATGCTCACCGGCAATGCCGATCAGGGAACGGCCATTGAGGCGGTTAACAAAGGCCAGATCTTCCGCTTCCTCAACAAACCCTGTCCGACCTCCGTTCTGGTCATGGCCCTCGCCCTGGCCCAACGGCAGCATAGATTAATCACCGCCGAGAAAGAACTCCTTGATAAAACGCTGAAGGGCAGCATCACCGTACTCTCTGAGCTGCTCAGTTTGGCCAATCCCATTGCCTTCAGCAGCGGCCTGCGCATTAAAAATCTGGTTGTCCACCTGTCCGAGCAACTGCATCTGCACAATCTCTGGCAGTTCGAGATTGCCGCCCTCATGTCACAGATAGGCTGCGTTACCCTGCCTAATGACATCTTAAGTAAATTCTATGCCGGTCAACCGCTCGATGCGGAAGAAGAGGCGATGTACCACAACCACCCGCAGGTGGGTTCCAGACTCCTTGAAAAAATCCCCCGGCTCGAGACGGTTGCTGCCATCATCGATCACCAGCTCTGGCCCTATGGTGCATTTCAGGAGGGCTCGGAATTGCCGGAAGATGTCTCTATGGGTGCCCAGATTCTCAAGATTGCCATTGATTTCGACTCACTACTGCACCGTGGCTGCAGTCGCATTGAGGCACTGCAGCGACTAAAAGAAAAACAGGCATTGTACAATCCCGAGCTCCTCGGGATTGTCGCCAACCTCAAGGTAGAAGAAGAACACGAAAAGATCATCGCGGTCGATGTTGGAGGAGTATCCGTGGGCATGATTGTCGAACAGGATATCATGGCTGCAAATGGTGTCCTGATTATTCCCAAAGGCCAGGAGGTGACCTGGTCTCTTCTTCAGGGGTTGAAGAATTTTTCCCATCAAGTTGAGATTCAAGAGCCGATCCTGGTGCGGGTGAAAAAGGAACCAGAGCGTGATTAACCCCATTGCAAATCAAGATCCACCACCCAAAGACGGCGAGAGGATAATAATGGCGAAAAAAAAGATAGTCTTTGTCGATGACGAGCCGAATATTCTCGACGGTCTGCGGCGCATGCTGCGATCACTTAGGGCTGAATTTGATATGTATTTTGCAGCTTCAGGCCGGGAAGCCCTTGAGCTCATGGCCCAAGACCGCATTGATGTGGTCATCTCCGATATGCGAATGCCCGGCATGGGTGGGGCACAACTTCTTGAAACCATCCAGAAGGAACACCCGCACACCATCCGCATTATGCTTACCGGTCAGGCCGATGAGGCCTCCATCCTGCGAACTGTCGGGGTTGTGCACCAGTTCCTGGCAAAACCCTGTGATCCGGAAAAACTCAAGACGATTCTGGTACAGACCAGCGCCCTGCAGGATCTCTTGTCGGATGGCCGGATGAAGGATCTCATCTCACAGATCGGCACATTGCCCAGCCTGCCTACCGTGTATGCTAAGCTGCAGAAAAGGCTATATCCACACCTGATGTAAATATAGCCGAGGTGGTGGAGATTATTGAGCAGGATATAGCCATGAGCGCCAAGGTCATGCAGCTGGTCAATTCGGCCTTTTTCGGCATCTATAAAAAAGTTGAGAGTCCCGGCAGGGCTGTGGCGTTGCTCGGGCTTGACACCATCAAGATCCTTGTTCTCGGTGTTGAAATTTTTTCCCAGGTCAAGATGCCCAAGGAGATTTTTCAGATAGATATGCTCTGGTCGCACAGCCTCGCCGTGGGCAAAATTGCCAAGGCCATCGCGAGCCATGCAACCGAGGATAAGGATATCATCAATAACGCCTTTCTTGCCGGTATTCTGCACGATATCGGCAAACTGATCCTTGTCTCCCATCTTCCGGAGCAATATCGGCAGGTCATCGACTTGGCATGCGAAAAGAAAATCACCTTACCCGAAGCCGAGCAGGCAATCTTCGGAGTCGATCAGGGTGCTGTCGGGGCCTATCTCATCGGTTTGTGGGGTTTTTCCAGTCCGATTGTCGAGGCCATCGGCTTCAATCACAGCCTCGGCAAATATCCGACAAGCTCAGTTACCCCGGCCCTGGTCGTTCATGTCGCCAATGTCCTGTACTACTGGAATCGCCCCGATGAGATCGTCGGCCGCGGTCAATGTTTGCATATGCAGGTCATCGAAAGGCTTGCTTTACAGGACAAAATTCCTGACTGGGAGCGGATCTGTACTGAAATCATGCAGGTGCAGGAGGGAAGACAGTCTCCGTAGATCCTTGCTTCGTATGAAACAGATCATGGCTCGGCAATTGGTTATTTTCCGAAATTATTGAAAGACAATAAACGAAGTTAAAAACCGCATCTGTTTCTTAGGCGCTGCTCTTTTTGATAGGCAGTTTGATGGTAAAAGTCGTACCTGCGCCAACAGCCGTGCTGAAGATGAGCGTGCCGCCGTGTTTTCGGGTAACGACGTCATAGGCGATGGCCAGGCCTTGGCCGGTGCCGCAGCCGACAGCCTTGGTCGTGAAAAAAGGGTCGAAGATTTTCGCCTTGGCAAAATCAGGGATGCCGCAACCGCTATCCCTGATATTAATCAAGACGGAAGAGCCATCGACCTTTGTTGTGATGCTGATAAGCCCCTTGCCGTCCTCAGGTGTTTTTCCCAGTTTCTCGGTGATGGCATGCGCGGCATTGACCAGGAGATTGAGCAATACCTGGCCTATTTCGCCTGCCAGGCAGGAAACATCGGGCAGATCAGGGGCCAGATTGAGCTGCACCTCGGAACTGTATTTCCATTCATTACGGGCCACTGTCACCGTCGTTTCGATGAGATGGTTGATGTCGACAGGCTCGGCCTCCTTGCCGCCGGGATGGGAGAATTCCTTCATGGCCCGCACAAGATGGGCAACCCGGGAGAGGCCTTCCCGGGATTGCTGGATCGCCAGGGGAATTTCTTTTTCCAGGTACGGCCAGTCGGCGGTCTCCAAGGCCTGCATCAAAACATCGCCGGTGAGTGCCTGCTTGGCATTGATCAGTGTCCCAACCATCTTCTGAACATCATTGAATGCCTCATCGAGAAAGCTGACATTCGAGCTGACAAATTGGGTGGGGGTATTGATCTCATGGGCAATGCCCGAGGCAAGCTGACCTACCGACTCAAGCTTATGCGCCTGCAGCAACTGGGCATGGAGGATCTCTTTTTCCTTCATGCTTTTTTTCTGCTCGCCTATATATTCGTGATGCTCGCGTGCTTGCCGAAGCAGGTGTGCCCGCTCAAGCGCCTGTTCGACACTGTGTTGCAGTAATTCGAGAGGGTGAATCGGTTTTGTTAGATAATCCCAGGCCCCAAGTCGCAGCCCCTCGATCACATCCTGCATGGTCCCCTGCCCCGAGACAATGATGCAGGGTGTCGATTCCGATTCGTTTTTGACAATCTTGAGAAAATTAAGACCTCCCAGTTCCGGCATCTGCAGGTCGGTGATGATGAGGTCTGGAAGTATTTCACGGAAATAACTGAGGGCCTCTATTCCGGTCTTGGCCTCGGTGACAAAGTACCCCAATTTCAGGAGGTAATCGGCCATTGAGCGGCGCACGACATCATTGTCTTCAGCCAGCAAAATGGAAACATTTCCGTGCATTCCGGTTCTCCTTGTTTTCTAAAACAGCCGATGGAAAGAAACTGATCCCTTGCCTCAGGCTACGCCTAGCGGCAGCAAGATCGTGAATTCCGTGCCCACTCCAAGGGTTGATGCCGCTCGGATCGAGCCGCCGTGGTTATCGACGATGACACTGTGTACCACCGAAAGCCCTTGGCCTCTGCCCTGGCCGACCGGTTTGGTGGTAAAAAACGGATCGAAGATCTTGTCAATGATATTTGTCGGAATTCCCGCACCCGTGTCGGCAATGCGCAGCTCAACCTGGTTGCCACTCTTGCCGGTGGTGATAGTGATATTTCCTTTTTCCCCGGGCCGGCTACCGTATTTTTGCGTTAGCGCAAAAGCCGAATTCAGGATCATATCGAGCAGTGTTTGCTTGATTCTCCCTGCCAGCAGAGGGACAGCGGGCAGGGTCGCATCGAGAAGAAGTTCCATCTCGGCCACTTCGTACCAGGCATTGCTGGAAACGGTGACGGTGGTGGTGATAAGGGCGTTTAGGTCTTCCGGCTTTTTGACGGTGCTGCCCGGTTGTGCGAAGTCCTTCATGGCGGCGATGATGGCTGAGATCCGGTTAATTCCGTCAATGGCCTCTTCCAGCGCCTGGCCTGTTTCCTGTTTGAGGTAGTCGAGATCAATTTCCGCCGCGGTCCGGGTTATTTCCTCAACCTCCTCGGCGAAATCTGCCGATGCCGTAACCGCCTGCACCAGATTTTCGTAGACCACCTGCATTCTCAGTAAATCCGCCAGTGCCTCCCTGAAAAAATTGGTGTTACTGAGGATATATTGGATGGGGCTGTTGATCTCATGCGCCACCCCGGCAGCCAGGGTGCCGACGGCTTCCATCCGCTGGGCCTGCCGGAGCTGTGTTTCCAGTTCGACTTCCTTGGTGATGTCGTGTTTCACCGCAACAAAATTGAGGATCTTGCCCTGATCGTCTTTTACCGGCGAAATGGTGGTTTCATCCTGGAAGATTGTGCCGTCCTTCTTTTTATTGACGAACCGTCCAACCCACACCCGGCCGGCGGTGATGGTTTGCCACAGGTCGTGGTGAAATCGGTCGTCTTGGTAGCCGCTTTTCAGCAGTCGGAGATTTTTGCCGATCAGTTCCTGCGAGCTATAGCCGGTGAGCGTGGTGAACGCCGGATTGGTGTAGATGATCTTGCCGGTTGGGGAGGTAATGATGATCGATTCGACGGCACTTTCGATGGCGGTGACCAGGCGAGCTTGCCTCTTTTGCATTTTCGTCCTTTGCGAGATTGCCGAGAGCAGTTGTTGGTTCGATTCCCGTAGGGCTGCCGTTCGTTCCTCAACCAGATTTTCAAGATGTTCCTGGTATTGCTCCAATTGTTTTCTGGCCTCGGTGAGTTCTACAGTCTGCCGCCGTTCAACCAGGGTCTGGTAACCCATCTGCGAGATCTCATTAGCCATGATGCCGAGGAAGGTGAGTTTGTCATCAAACCTCTCCGTGCTGTGTTTTGGCATGGATTGGAAGGCCTTGGTCATTGTCTCCGGGTCGGCGCCGATCTCCAAGGCATATTGCCGCACCCGAGCCTCATCCACTTCGTCGACATGGTATTGACCAATCAGCCAATTGGCGATATGTCGGCCATTGACAATGACCGGCGCGGCGGCATCGGAAAAGCCGATACTGAAGCAGCGCTGGCGGATGGGCGCCTGTTGTTGCCGTGCCTTTATGCCGAGTTGTTTGCCTGAGTGGATGCAGTTGTTCAGCCCTTTCTCGGTGGCCCGAATAAGAACACAGACCGGCGAGTGATTGCTCGGTACGGTGATCGGCAGCCCTTCGGTGTCGGTCAGGCTTGAGGCGACGTTGTTGCCCTTGGCGAAGGCGTCTTGAATGTATTGCAGCTTTTCCAGCGGGATGAGATCGGTAATGCTGTATGCTTCATCTTTGGTGGCTGCAGCCGGAGAGGCGAGGGCGGGAGTCCTGGCGAATGGAGTGGGCATTGTCCCTCCTCGAAAGGGATGATCTTAAAGAATCCCGTTTATCGGGCTGAGGATGTACTTTCTTTCCTCATCACCTTCGAATGGTAAGGCTAAAGGGGGCTGCCGGTCAAGAACTAATTGATGGCAAAGAATCAGGGAGCTAATGGGTGTTACTGCCGCAGCATTTTTCAGATGTGCGACCATTGCCGGGACACCGCTTGCACAAAGGGTGCGCAATGGGTGAAAAAGAGTTTATAGCCGGCACACAGGTAGTTGCATTTTTCCGTCTCGCCGGTCTTTTCAACAAAGCGGTTTTTCGGGCACTCGCCGTTGCACATCGCCAGCACCTCGCAGGATCGGCAGCTTTGTGGGAGGGTGGTGCGTTTGGCTGCGCCAAAGTCGGCTAATCGTTTTGAATTGAAGATCTCGGCCAGAGCCGTCTCTTTAATGTTGCCTATTTTCCAGGCGGGCAGGACAAAATGATCGCAGGCATACACATCGCCATTGTATTCGACGACCGGAATGTCGCCGCAGGTGGGGCGAAAGAGGCACAGGGAGTGGTCCTGGCCAAAGGCGGTGCGGGCCGCTTCCTCGAAGATCTGCACCTTGACGGTACCGATATCCTTTGCCAGCCACAGGTCGAAAACCGTGCACAAAAAGGCGCCAAAGGCCTCCGGCTGTACCGTTCGCTCGCTGATTCCGCCCGGTATACGTTCGACCAGCGGTAGAAAACTCAAGTATTTCGCCCCGATGGAGGTGAAAAACCGATATATTTGCAGGGGGAACATGACGTTATAATCATTGATTACGCAGAGAATATCGACAGGCACCTTATGTTTGACGAGGCAGGCATAGCCGCGCATGGCCGCGTCGTGGCTGCCTGTTCCCTGTCTGGTTGTGCGGTACAGGTCATGGATTTCCTTCGGACCGTCAAGGCTCAAACCCACAGAAAACGCATGTTTTGCAAGAAAGCGACCCCAGGCATCGGTGAGCAGGGTGCCGTTGGTCTGGATGCCGTTGGCAATGCGCTTGTGCGGTGGACAATGTTGTTGCTGCAGTTCGACAATGCGCTGGAAGTAGTCAAGACCAAGGAGTGTCGGTTCCCCGCCATGCCAGGAAAATCGTACGATATCTCCTGGGTGGGCAGCAATATGCCGGCGAATATAGGTGTCAAGGAGCAGGTCCGTCATGAGCGGCTTTGGTTCTGCGGGGAAGAGGTCGACTTTGTCGAGATAATAGCAATAGCTGCAAGAGAGATTGCAGCGATAGCCGGCGGGTTTGGCAAAAATCTGAAAATCCCTGAATGTTTTTGGCATAGCGGTTGAAAAAGTATGGTAGAGAGGATTGTGTCGGTTTTTGAATCTCTCAATAATAGTCGATCATTGTCTGCAAGAAAGTTCAAGAATAATAATGCACTGAGGTTGACATCAGGAATCATATCCCTGATACTGGACGAGATGAAAGAAAATATATTCGCAGCATCGAGGCATTGATTGCAATATTCACAAGCGCAAACATGGAGGAGTTACCGGTGAAAACAGTATATTGGTTGCAGGGTGGCGGCTGCGGCGGCGATACCTTCTCCTTTCTCAGCAGTGAGTGCCCGGATATCATAGGGCTTTTTCGGACTTTGGATATTCAGCTTCTTTGGCATCCCTCGCTTTCGCATATCTCTCCCGATACCCATAAACAGCTTTTGGAAGACATATTTTCCGGCAAACAGTCCCTCGATATCCTCCTGGTCGAGGGTTCGGTGATCTGTGGGCCGGCGGGTACCGGCATGTTCCACACCGTCGATGGACATCCGAAAAAAGAACAGGTATATAATCTTGCCTCCCAGGCCCAGGTGGTTATCGCCATCGGCACCTGTGCGTCCTATGGTGGCTTTGGTGCCGATGATGCGATTGAGGCCACCGGCCTGCAGTTTGTGAAAAAACAACGCGGCGGTTTTCTCGGCAAGGATTTCACCAGCAAATCGGGCCAGCCGGTCATTAATCTGGCCGGCTGCCCGTGTCATCACGATGTTATCTCCGGGGCGCTTATGTCGGCTGCCGGGGGAGTGGTGCTCGAACTGGATAAGTATCAGCGGCCGCTTGAATGGTACGCCACCACCGTACACCAAGGGTGCACGCGTAATGAATACCATGAATATCGGGTCGAGGAATCGGACTTTGGTGAAATGGGTTGTCTCTTCTTCCATATGGGCTGCGCCGGGCCCCTGGTGCCGGGACCCTGCAATAAGACGCTGTGGAATCAACAATCCTCTAAAACCCGTGCCGGTGTACCCTGTTTTGGCTGCACCGATCCGGAATTTCCCAGGGCCACCCCATTTTTCCAGACTCCGAATATCGAGGGTATTCCACTGTCTTTGCCGATGGGGGTGAATCGTGCCCATTATATGGTGTATAAAGGTATGGCCGCGGCCGCTGCGCCCGAGCACCTGAAGAACAGGAAGTCGAAGGTTTAACCCAGAAAAGGATGAAGGCTGAATGGTTAAAATAGCGAAGGGAATCAATATTCCTCTGAATAGGGCCGAGGGCGATCTGGAGATCAACGTCGAAATAAAAGACGGAATCATCACCGAGGCCTGGAGCGCCGGTACCCTGTTTCGTGGCTTTGAAGGCATGATGCGCGGTCGCGGCGCCTTGGACGGCTTGGTGATGACCCCGCGTGTCTGCGGTATTTGCAGTATCACCCATCTCACCGCAGCCGCCGAGGCACTCGATGCAATAGCCGGTGTCACCCCTCCCGATAACGCCCGGCGGCTGCGTAATCTTGCCTTAATGGTCGAAACCGTACAGAGCGATGTTCGCCAGGCGATCCTCATGTTCATGGTCGATTTTGCCAATCGTGAGGCCTACGGCGACCATCCCCTGGGAAAGGATGCCCATGGGCGATACCAGCCACTGGCCGGTCGGGCAGCCCTTGAGGTGATCCGCGAAAGCAAGCGGTTGCTACAGGTGCTGGCCATCATCGGCGGCCAATGGCCGCATACCTCCTTCATGGTGCCCGGAGGAGTGACCTCGATTCCGGAGATTTCCAAACTTTTGCAGTGCCGGATTATCGTCGAGCACTTTCAATCCTGGTACGAGCGCAGCATCCTCGGCTGTTCCATCGAAAGATGGTCGGCGGTGCGCAGTGTCAGTGACCTTGCTGCCTGGCTCACCGAAAGCCCGGCACATCGGGACAGCGAAGTGGGCTTTTTTGTCAGGTTTTCCCGGCAGGCAGGTCTGCATACCCTTGGTAAAGGTCCAAACCGTTTTCTGTCCTACGGCAATTTTCCTTTGCCCGCAGATACGGCGGTGCAGGGGACAGCTGGGCGGATGACGGCAGCGGGATATGCGGTCGGGACCTCGGTTTTCCCTTTTGAAGCCGACAAAATCACCGAAGATGTTTCGCACTCCTGGTACGAACAGGGTGCTGTTCCGACACACCCATTTGTCGGCAAGACGAAGCCCTATGCCTCCGGGCAAAGCGGTACCTTATATTCATGGGTCAAGGCGCCGCGCTATGGCGGCGAGGTCATTGAAACCGGACCCCTTGCGGAAATGATTGTTGCCGGGAACCCGCTCTTCCTCGATCTGATTGAAAAAGACGGAGCCAATGTCATGGCTCGGCAACTTGCCCGCTTTGTCCGTCCCGCCGCGCTGCTGGTACCAATGGCAGCATGGCTGGGCGAGTTGGTGGATAAACGGGGAGACTCCTTTTATCATTCCGTACGGTCCATCCCCGATGGTCAAGGGGCGGGATTGATTCAGGCGGCCCGCGGGGCTTTGGGGCACTGGGTGAAAATCCAGGATGAAAAAATTGTCAACTATCAGATAATCACCCCAACCGCCTGGAACGGTTCGCCGCGCGATGAGAATGGCCTGCGCGGGGCCTGGGAAGAAGCACTGATCGGCACCCCGGTCAAGGATAGCAAAAATCCGGTGGAGGCCGGGCATGTCGTCCGGTCTTTTGATCCGTGCCTGGTATGTGCGGTGCATTGTCTACATAAGGGCAGGGAGTGCGGCAGCGTAAAAGTGGGTTCTGGTCGGTGAAAGGCACCATTATCTGTATCGGCAACCGTTTTGTTGAAGAAGATTGCGCCGGTCTGCAGGTGTTTGACTGTCTTCAGGCGATGCACCCCTTGCCGACTGGAATTGAGCTTGTTGAGGGCGGGTTGGCGGGGCTGAATCTCCTCCCCCTCTTAGAACAGGGGGGGCGAGTGGTTTTTGTCGATGCGGTCAAGGGTTTCACCCAGTCGGGCGAAATAGTTGTCCTGACCCACCGGGAAATCTTGCAAAGCCCCGGCCAATTCCGTTTTGGCCATGAAGCCGGGTTGCCCTATGTACTCGCCATCCTGCCCAAGGTATGCGACGGCGAACTGCCGGAGGACATCGTTTTGCTGGGACTTGAGGGCAGGTGTGTTGAAAAGACTCTTGAAAAAGCGGCCAAAATGAGTGTTGCCATGGCAATGCATGGATTGAGGGACCTCGGCTGATGGAAAAAACGCGGGAAGAAATGCAGCGGGAAATCGACATGCTGCGCCGGGAGATCAAAGTGGCCCGCGAGGCGGCGGAGATCACCTCTGGTTTCGTGGTCAAGCAGTTTGAGGAAACCGAACAGATGCTGCATCGCTTTCAATCCGCCGATGCCGAGCGGCAGGCGGTTCTCGATGGTGCCACCCAGCTGTCGATCATCGCCACCTACCTTGACGGCACTATCCAGCTCTTCAGCAAAGGCGCTGCGACACTGCTGGGTTACAGCCCGTCGGAGATGATCAATAACCGCAATATCCTCTCCCTGCATCTGCCCGAGGAACTCGACCATTATGGCCGGAAGGTCAGTGGTGTCGCCGGTTCCAACCTGCATGACATGAAGGTTTTTGAACAATTTGTCAAACAAAAACATAGTCGTGCCCAGGAATGGTTTTACCTGTGCAAAGACGGTTCGCACCTGCCGGTCAGTTTGTCGGTCACCAGTCTGTTCAGTCCCATCGGTCGGGTGGTCGGCTATCTTTTTACGGCGATGGATATGACTCTGCAAAAGCAGATGGAGCGGGAACTGATAACCGCCAAGGAGCAGGCGGAGGGCGCCAACGCCTCGCGGGGTGATTTTCTGGCGAGGATGAGCCACGAGATCCGCACCCCGATGAACGGTATTATCGGCATGGCTTCGCTCCTGAAAAAGACCTCGCTTGATAACAAGCAGCATAACTATGTAGAGAAGGCTCTGAGTTCCGCTAACACCCTACTTCGTTTGATCAATGATATTCTTGATTTTTCGAAAATCGACGCCGGAAAACTGCAATTGGAGGCGGTGCCCTTCAATCTCGAAGAGATTTTAGGAAATATTGCCAACGTGGTCGGCATGCAGGCCGAAAAAAAAGGTCTGGAGTTTATTTTCCGAGTTGATGCGAAAATCTCGCAACATCTCGTGGGTGACCCCTTGCGTTTAGGCCAGGTACTGATGAATCTGGCGGGCAACGCGGTGAAATTCACCGAAAAGGGCGAAATTGTTATTGCCGTCGGCATCGAAGATCGGCGGGAGGACGAAGTCACCCTGCGATTCTCCGTTCGTGACAGCGGCATTGGTTTGCAGCCGGAGCAGGTTGGCCGCCTCTTTACGGCATTCAGCCAGGCGGATGATTCCATTACCCGCAAATATGGTGGTACCGGGCTTGGCCTGGCCATCTGTAAGCAACTGACGGAACTGATGGGTGGCCAAATATGGGTTGAGAGTACGCTTGGAGTGGGGACGGAATTTATTTTTACCGCCAAAATGCACCTCGCGGAAAAATTCGACGCCCAGAACTTGCCCCCGACGATCTCCCTACGGGGAATTCGCGCTCTGGTCGTCGATGATAATGGGGCAGCCCGCGAAGTGCTTTCCGCCATGTTATCTTCACTGAAGATACAGGTCGATACCGCCGTTGACGGTATGTCGGCCATTACCTGTCTGGAACAGGCGATGGAGCAGGGTAAGCCCTACGACCTGGTGCTCCTCGACTGGATAATGCCGGGAATCGACGGCATCGAGACGGCCAGACGGATCAAAGCCAACGCCCTTCTGGCAAAAGTTCCGGCGATGTTGATGGTCACCGCCAATGGCCGCGAAGAGGCCTATGTCGAGGCGGAAAAGGTCGGACTTGACGGTTTTTTGCTCAAACCGGTGTATGCCTCGGTTATGTACGAAGCCTTGCTTGATATTCTTGGTGTCGAAAGTATTTCCGGACCTTTGACCATCAGGGAAGAACTGCAGACAGACAACCTTCTGGAGATACGCGGGGCAAACATCTTGCTGGTCGATGACAACCTTATCAATCAGGAGGTGGCGAGCGAATTTTTGCAGGATGTCGGAATGGTTGTGACCGTTGTCGGAAATGGACAGGAATGTCTTGATGCCTTGGATTGCAGGCCCTATGATCTGGTGCTGATGGATATCCAGATGCCGGTCATGGATGGTTTGGAGGCGACCAGAAGGATTCGCCAAAACAGCAAATTTCAGAACATGCCGATTATTGCCATGACCGCCCATGCCATGACCGGCGATAAAGAAAAGAGCCTGGCTGCCGGCATGAACGACCATATAACCAAACCTATCGATGCGACAGCACTCTCGGAGGCCTTGAAGAAATGGTTGCGGCGCAAAAAAACTCCGGGCGGCCACGGCAAAAAACCACAAGAAGCGTCTGCGACCGCGGTGAATGGTCTTGTCGCTCTGCCGCATCTCCCTGGGATTGATCAGGAAGAAGCGCTGAAGATCTTGAACAACAAAACCGATCTCTTTGTCAAGATGCTCTATGATTTCAAAAAGAATTTCGGTTCCCTGCCGACCCTTCTGCGGGAATTGTCGGTTGCCGGTAACTGGTCGGACATAGAGAGAAAGGCGCATACGATCAAAGGCGTTGCCGGGTATATTGGCTCCTTTGCCTTGATGCGGGCAGCGGAA
>Ga0335397_10001622_pt1 | contig 30689 bp, 21 predicted proteins | sample MAT04_FD_205740 | JGI IMG/M metagenome (GOLD analysis project Ga0335397, IMG submission 205740) | Freshwater microbial communities from Lake Fryxell liftoff mats and glacier meltwater in Antarctica - MAT-04 (spades assembly) (version 2) ... | reverse complement strand
TTCGGAGTGTCAGGAAGTGAAAAGGGAAATGCAGCAAACGGAGTTTGCGATCTTCCGGCGGAATGCCGAACGTGGAATCTGTCACGTCCACGTGAAGGATCTCGCATCCGTGCGACGGGAGGACGGAGCACCGCGGAGGCTGAGCATTCGATGGGCGCTCAGCGTGGGAAGCTGCAAAGCTAAGCGTAGCAGGTGCTCCCCTTATGCTGGGAACAGCTTCGTATATTGTTCTTGCGCATAGCGGTCGGTCATGCCGGCCAGGTAATCCCCCACCGTCCGCGACAGTCCGGACTCCTCCACGCGAAGTTGAAAACTCTCCGGCAGCAGCTCCGGCATCGCGACCAGCCGATCGAACATCTCGCGCAGCATCGACTGGGCTTTGGTCCGCATCTCCAGCACCCGCGAGTGCCGATAAACTCGTTCGAACAGAAACTTCTCCAGCTCGATTTTCTGCTCGGCCAGCTCCGCGTTGGGTCGTACGATCACCGGCGCCGCCCGGACGCCGGCCGTGGTGGAGATGCTGCGCTGGGAGATGGCCCGCGTGGTCTCGGCAAACAAGTCGCCGACTTGCCAGTCGATCAACTCGTGCAGCACCGCCCGGCGGAATTCGTTGGGAAACATGGCGGCGAATTGCTTGCGAACACGCTCGGCCGCCAGATGCCACAGCGGGATCTCGACCAGTTCGTCGATGGTCAGCAGCCCCAGCTTGAGCGCATCGTCGGCGTCGTGCGTGTCATAGGCCACGCTGTCGGCCGCATCGACCACCTGCGCTTCCAGCAGCGCTCCAGCCCCATCAATGGCGTCTTTGTTCGCCCGGGCCTGTTGCCCATCCAGAACCTCCTGCGAAAGGTTCAGTCCCGGGTGCGGAGAACCGCGGCGCTCCAGGACCGTCATGATCCGCAGCCCATGCTTGTTGTGGTTGAAACCTCCCTCGGCGGCCAGGCAACGATTCAAGATTGCCTCGCCGGTGTGTCCGAACGGTGGGTGCCCCAGATCATGCCCCAGGGCCAGCGCTTCGATCAGGTCCTCGTTTAATCGCAACGCCCGGCCGAGGGTCCGCGCCATCGAGGCCACTTCCAGCGTGTGGGTGAGCCGCGTGCGGTGGTAGTCTCCCATCTCGCCAGTGAAGACCTGCGTCTTGTAGCTCAACCGGCGAAAGGCCGCGCTGTGGGTGATGCGGTCGCGATCGCGCTGGAAAGGCCCGCGGTACTCGTGCGTCGGTTCGTAGTGCTGCCGGCCGGCCGTATCAGCACTGTGCATGGCATAAGGGGCCAGCAGCGCCCGCTCGCGATCGGCAATCGAGAGGGGAGAGAAGGGAGAAGTCATGAAGGGGCTACTCGTATTCCGTGTTCCACCAGTCGATGGCATCCAGGATCCAGGGCTGCGTCCAGGGGTTCCAGGTGGGATAGGTCACCGACAGAACCGACAGAGCCAGGCACAGGTACATCACTCCTCGGCCCCACTTCTTCTGACCCAGCCAGTCCGCCCCCGGCAACATGGTGGCCAGCCAGAGCGGCGTGAACCAGAACATCCACCGCAGCCCGCTCGAAGCTCCCCCATAGTTGTAGTCGGCCTTGGGGGTCATGTAGAAGGCAAAACAAAGAAGGGAGAGGACCCCCGTCATGGTGGCCAGCGGTCCCAGCTCTTCACCCCAGCGGCCGGCAACGCGCGTCAGTCCGACCAGCATGATCAGCCAGATCGGACTGAGCGAGAAGATGCCGTGATGCCCGAGGAGCGAGTGGAAGGCGTACCAGCCGAGCCGAGGCTCGCCCACATCAATCCCTTGCGGGTTGCTCCAGTAGCTCTCCACCTCGCGGCCGTTACGCATGTAGGTGAAGTTGTACCAGTTCATTCCTTCCCAGTTGTCTTTGTGAAAGTCCTCGCCCTTCAAGCGATTGGCATAGGCGGGACGCAAGGTGCCATGCGCCGCATAGTTGGTCCCCATCGACGCGATCAGCACCAAGGCTGCCGCGGGCACACCGGCCAGCAGCGTCTGCCGCGGAGCCTTGATCAGCAAGGCCAGACCCAGTGTTCCGAAGAACAAGAAGGCGGGAAGCTCGAATGCGGCGGCCAGCGCGGCAAAGAACCCGGCCACGGCAAAGAACCGCAACCCGCGCTCACGATCGCTCCAGATCCGCAGACCTGCGTAACTGGCCACGGCCACACACACGGCCGCCGGCAAGTGGTTGTTGAACGTCACGGCGAACGTCGTCAGCAGCGTGGCCGAGGTCGTGGCGGCCATGGTGAACAACTTGCCAAAGTCGGTGGCGCCATAGCGCTCAATGATCCGGGCCATCAGCAGAAAGTAAATCACCAGCGGCACAATGTGAAACACAAACAACAGCATCCGCCCCACCAGGTGTGGGTGGGTCCCCAGTGTCACCGGCCAGGGAGTCCAGGCCGAGACGTGATAGATCACGAAGTACGGAACGGCCACGATCGTCGAAAGGAGCGGGGGTTTGCTGGAATAAAGGTGCGGCGTACCGCTGGAATCGCGGTGCTTGACCATGTCGATCGTGTCCCAGCCCTCTTCGCTCTGAATGTCGTCGATGGCATAGGTTCCCTGCTCGACCAGCGAGCGGACCGTACACCAGCGGCTGCGATCATTCGCGGAGAGAAACGGCCGGCGGAGATCTCGCTCCAGGCGGTCTTCGAGCCGATAGACATCAACCGAGTCGAGCGACAGCAGCCGTCCGCCCAGGCTTCCGGTGGCCAGCACGATGAGCAGCAGATAGACGTGCTTGCGCAGATTGGCCGGCTTCTCGCGCGGCGGGGCCACGGGCTCGCTCATGAGCGGGGCTCTCCGGTCGGCGCCCCGGGAGCCGGCTTGCGGGTCCGGCCGGCGATGGAGTAGCTGTCTTGCTCGTTGCCGCGCTGGTGCGCGATCAACTCGGCTAAGAATCCGCTCGACATCAACTGCACTCCCAACAGAAAAGCGGCCACGCTGTACAAGAGCAAAGGACGCTGATGCAGCCGTGGGTCGACTCCCATCAAGGTCTTCAACACCCACACGGCCGCCAGATACGTCATCCCCAGCCCGCCGAAAAGAAACGATGCCAGCCCCAGCGAGCCCAGCACATGCAGCGGACGCTGCGAGAAGCCCGTAAGAAACTTGACGGTCAGCAGGTCGAGAAAGCCCTTCACGAACCGCCGCATGCCGTACTTCGAGTGCCCGAACCGACGAGCCCGATGCTGAATGACCATCTCGCCGATGCGAAAGCCCCGCGCGGCCGCCAGCACGGGCACAAAGCGGTGCAGCTCGCCGTACAGGCGGACCTCGTCGAACACTTCGCGACGGTAGCACTTCATGCCGCAGTTGTGGTCGTGCAGGTTCACGCCGGTCAGGGTGCTGACCATCCAGTTGAAGATCCTCGAAGGATAGACCTTGTGCCAGGGATCGTGCCGCGTCTGCTTGTAGCCGCTGACGACGTCGTACTGGTCGCCGAGCGTCGCAATGAAGCGGGGGATCTCGTGCGGGTCATCCTGCAGGTCGGCGTCCAGCGTCATCACCAGCGGGCAGTTGGCCAGCTTCGAGCCCGCCATCAAGGCAGCCGCCTTGCCGAAGTTCCGCCGGAAGCGGAGCCCTTCGACCGTGATGCGGGGGGAGGTGGTATCGCGTGCTCCGGCGGGGTCGCCTTCGCCCGGCGGATGCCTGGCGGCCAGCATCTCAATGATCGGCCACGAGCCGTCGCGCGAGCCGTCGTCGACGAACAGCACCTGCATCTGGTAGTTGTTCGCCGTGGCGACTTCGCTCAGTTCGGCGAACAGCAGTTCGAGGCTTTCGACCTCGTTGTAGACCGGGATCAGCACGGAAAGGAGCATCGCGGGCGGGGGTCTCGGCGACGGGCGTGCGAAGGAGGAAAGCGAGCGAGCCTTGATGATCGTCAATTCGCGCGGGACGTCAAGCGCAGGGGGCCGATCGTGACGCCCACACGTCCTCGCAAAGAGCACATCCGCCGGCGCTTTCGCTCGCTGGCGCGCCGCGTTAGGGTATCCATCTCCCCCACGCAGTCGTCCTCGAAGGACCTTCTCCATGAAGTGCGATTTGGCCGGTCAGGTCAGTCTTGTCACCGGTGCAGCACGCGGCATTGGCCAGGCGATTGCTGATCGGCTGGCGGCCAACGGCAGCCGCGTGGTCTATACCGACATGGACCTGGCTGCCACGCAGGAAGCGGCCGCGCGATTTCCCGGCTCACTGGCCTTTGCCATGAACGTGACCAGGTCCGAAGACGTGCGAAGCGTCATGGACCAGGTCGTGGCCCAGTGCGGCCGGCTCGATATCCTGGTGAACAACGCGGGCGTAAACACCATCGCGCACCGCGTGAACATCGATCAGTTCCCACGCGAAGAATGGGACCGCCTGCTTTCGGTCGACCTGACCGGCGTCTACGAAGTCAGCAAAGCTGCGGCCCAGATCATGCTGCGGCAGAAGTCGGGGCGGATCATCAACATCGCCTCGATCGCGGGGCTCGTCCCGCTGCGGCTGCAATGCGCGTTCGTCGCCGCCAAGGCCGGGGCCATCAATCTGACGAAGGCCATGGCCCTGGAACTGGGACCCAGCGGCATTCTGGTGAATGGCATTGCCCCAGGCTCGACGCTGACCGAAGGAACCAAGCAGCTCTTCTATCGCGAGGACGGCAAATTTCGCGATTCCGTGCAGCGAATGCTGGACCATGTGCCGCTGGGCCGCCCGGGCACGCCGGATGAGATTGCCGTGGCTGCGTTGTTTCTGGCCGATCCCGAGAACAGCTATATGAACGGTCACATCCTGACGGTCGACGGGGGTTGGACGGCAGGCTACAGCCGCGATTTTTGAAAGTTCCGTTTCCTCTTCTTCCAGAACTCCGCTGCGAGTCAGCCATCGAGCCAGCCGCAGCGGCGCAGATGTTCGACGCTCGCATTCAGCCGTTCCTGGCAGGATTCCAGCGACAGGGGACCGCGATGGGGCTGATCGATTTCGATCGTGGCGGGACCCTCGAATCGTAGCGCTTTGAGGATTTCGAGCGTGCGGCAGAAGTCGATCGCGCCCCCGCCGCCGATGGCGGGAAAGTCCCACACGCCCGGCTCGACCAAGTCCTTCAGATGCAGACTGGCCACCCAAGGCAGCACCCGTTCCAGGGCAATGTCGACGGTTCCGCCCGGGCTGTAGTAGAGATAGTTGGCCGTGTCGAAATTCAGGCGGAGGGCCGGGTGGTCCAGGTCCTGCATGGTCCGCTGCATGGCCCGCCAGTCGCCACACAGGCCGGGGTGAGTCTCGAAGGCGACGACCATGCCAAGCTCGCCCGCCCGATCGCCCAATCGACGATGATGCTCGTAGAGCTTCTGCCGGTGCAGCTCATCGTGAGCTTCGCCAGCCACCGTTACAGCCACGCGGGCCCCGAACCGCCGCCCTAGCGCCAGCTTCCGTTGGGCCAGCGCCAGTCGGGCGGGATCGACCGGGTCGCCCGAGATGATAATCACGCTGGGAACCGCGACCTGCTGCTCAGCCAGCAGCTCTTCCCAACGGGCGAGCGTGGCTTCATCCGGCGGCTCGACGAACTGGCCATCGGCCGCCGTGGTGCGAAAGCCCAATTCAATATTCGAGAGGCCGGCCTGCCGGACGCCGGCAATGGCCGCTTCGGTCGGGTGCGGGCGAAAGGCCGAGGCAAGGCAGGAGACAAGCATGGTTTCGCCGCGCGACTTCTAGTGCGCTGCCGCCGGCAGCGTGATCAGCATCAGCCGCTTGTCCTGCGTCGCCACGGCGATCTCTTTGCCGTCGGGCGAGTAGGCCAGCGAGTAGCCGGCGGTGGCCGGAAGCTGCTGATGGAAGAGCTGACGGTTGTCGTTGGCCTCCCAGATGTAGAGCTTGCTGGAGTAGCCCATCGTGGCCACGCGGTTGCCGGCTTGATTGAAGACCGCGCGGTAGATGTAGTCGTTGTGGCCCGTGACGGTCTTAGCCGGCTTGTTCTCGTCGCCGTTCCAGATCTGCCAGGTCTTGGCCAGGCCGGCGGCCAGCAGACGGCCGCCATCGGGGGAGTAGGCGATGCTGTACAGGCCGTCGTCGATCCCTTCCTTCAGCTCCTTGGTCTGCTTGCCGTCCTTCGCCCAGATGCGGATCGTCTTGTCCGAGCTGCAACTGGCCAGCGCCTGCTGATTGGGATGGAAGGCCACTCCATAGACCTGACTGGTGTGCCCGTTGCAGGTCACGGTGTTCTTGCCGTCGGCCGTGGTCCACAGCTTGACGGTCTTGTCGGCGCTGGCGGTGGCCAACAGCGAACCGTCGGCAATGAAGTCCATGCCATAGATCTGGGCGGTATGCCCCGTGAGCGTGAACCGCGCGGCAGTGCTGGCCGAGATCCAGCGCTTGATCGACTTGTCGACGCCCGCCGAGAAAACCGTGCGGCCATCGGGGCCGAGGACCACGTCGGCGATCGGGCCGGCGTGCCCCGCGCCGTCCTGGCTCATGGTCAGCGTGGTGGCGTTGTTCACCGTGGCCAGCGCGAAGTGCCGCAGGATGCCGTCGGCACAGCCCACTGCCAGCTTGCTGCCGTCGGCGTTGATCGCCAGCGACCAGGCCCCCGCCGGCAGATCGGCTTCGGCCCGCTTGGCGCCATCGGCCACGTTCCAGATGCGCAGTTTTTTGTCGTCTCCGGCGGCGGCCAGGACCTGCCCGTTGCCGCTCACGGCCAGGGCCTTCACCGCGGCCGTGTTTCCCTCGAACTTACGAACCTGCGCCAGATCGGCGGTGTTCCAGATAGCGATCAGCTTGTCATGGCCGGCGCTGGCGATTTGATTGCCACCGGGCAGAAAGACCGCGCGAGCGATGGCCCCTTCGTGCGCCTTGGCCGAACGAGCCACGGCCAGCGTGTAGAGGTTGCCGTTGTTGTCGGCCGCGCCGGTGACGACCCGCTTGTTGTCGGGCGCAAAGGCGACCGAGGTGACGGGGCCGGTGTGTCCGCCCAGGGGCTCGAGCAGCGTTCCCTTGGCGATCTCGTAGACGCGTGCCAGCTTGTCCTCACCGGCCGCAGCCAACTTCTTGCCATCGGCCGAGAAGGCCACGCCGTTCACCGGGGCGGGCGTAACGATCTGCTTCACGGGCTTGCCATCGGCCAGCGTCCAGATGCGGATCTGCTTGTCGTTGCCGCCGGCCGCCACCTGGGCGTTGTCGGCGCTGATCGCCACATCATGCACGGCATCGCCCGAGCCATCGAAAGTCCGCTCCTGCTTGATCTGATTCACGTCGCCGATGTTCCACAGACGGACCGTCTTGTCGGCGCCTCCACTAACCAGATGCGAACCGTTGCTGTTGTAGGCCAGCCCGCGCACTGCGCCGGCGTGTCCCTTGAGCGTGGCCTGCACGGCCACGGGATAGGTGCGCAGGTGGCCGTCTTCAGCGGCTTGCAGCACCAGCTTGCCATCGTTCGAGAGGACCACCGGGCCGTTGGCCGCCAGCGGGAAGGCCTGCACTTCGGCGCCAGTGGCGACATCCCAGACCTTGGCGACCTTCTCGCCCGAGGTCGTGACGAGCCGCTTGTTGTCGGCGCTAAAGGCCACGCCTGTCACGGCCGCGCCGTGGGCGTCGATGCTGCTGACGGGGGAGCCGTCGGCCACTTTGAAGATCCGCACTTTGTTGTTGCCGCCCGCCGCGGCGACCAGGGCATTATCGCGACTCAGGGCGATGCCGGTGACCGGGGCTTCGGTGTTGACCGCCCGGATCTGCGAGCCATCGTCGTTCTTGAAGAAGCGTAGATGGGTGTCGGCGCTGGTGATGATCTGCGAGCCATCTCCCAGGTAGACGATGCCCGTCGCTGGCCCGCCATGGCCGGCCAGATCGCGCACGGCGGCCCCATCGGCGGCGTTCCAGACCTTCACTACGTTGTCGGCGCTGCCGGCCGTGATCTGCTGGCCATTGGGATGGATCGCCACGGCTTTAACCGCGGCCGGGTGTTCCATGGTCTTCACCACGGCGCCGTCGGCCAGGTTAAAGAGCCGCACCTTCTTGTCTTCGCTGCCGGTCACGGCCTGGGCGTTGTTGGCGCTGAAGGCCACGGCCCAGACCTGCCCCTCGTGCCCGCCCAGGGCTTTCACGTCGCCGCCGTCGGCGGTCTTGGTAATCTTGGCCGACTTGTCGTCGCTGCTGGTGGCGATCAGGTTGCCATCAGGCGAGATGGCCAGAGAGCGGATCGGCGCGCCGTGGGGCTGCGTGTCGCGACCGGTGGGAAGCGGGAACTGCCACAGGCGGACCAGACCGTCCTCGCCCGCGGTGGCGAGCTGTTGATTGTTGGGATGGAAAGCCGCATCGCGGACTCCGCCGGCATGGGCCTGAATCTGGCCCGCCGCGCCGCCGTCGTTGCTCTTCCACAGCTTCACCCAACCGTCGGCGCCGCAGGTGGCGACCAGGGAGTTGTCGCGACTGATGGCCACCCCGCGGAGCTGCGCCCCGTGGTTCATGCCCAAGCGGGCGTTGCCATCGCTGGTGTTGTGCAGCCGCACCTGACCGTCGTCGCTAGCGGCTGCCACCCAGTTCTGGTCGGGGGACAGGGCCACGGCGCGAATGGCCTGCGGAGCGCCGCGCAAGCCCTTGGCCGCGACGGGGGGCCACTCAAAGAGCCGCAGCACGCCGTCTTCGCCAGCGGCCAGCACCGTCTTGTTGTCGGCATGAACGGCCAGCGCCAGGCTCTTGAGAAGGACCAGCGAGCCCATCGGCTGGGCGTTCTCGCGGTTCCAGCCGATGATCGTGCCGTCGGCGGACGCGCCCAGGGCAAACGCCATGTTGGGCGAAAGGGCCGCCGCGGTGGCTTCACCCGGCAGGCCGCCAAAGTCGCGGACATGCTTGTTGTCTGCCACGTTCCACAGCCGGACGAGCTTGCCTTTGTCGGCCGAGAGAAGCGAGTTGCCATCCGGCGAAAGGACCAGGGTCACCACTTCGCCGGGCTGTCCGCCCAGGTCGGCCGCCGGATCGCGCAGGGGCATGTCGTACAGCTTGGCCGTTTTGTCCATGCCGCCGGTGGCCAGCATCTGCCCGTTCTTCGAGATCACTACTGACAGCACCAAGTCCTGGTGGTCGCTGATCGTCCGGATCACCTGTCCACTGGCCCGATCCCAGATCTTCACGGTCTTGTCGAAGCTGCCCGTAACCAGCAGCTTGCCGTCGGGCGAATAGGTGACGCAGTACAGAGGCTCGGTGTGCCCTTCCAGAAAGCGGATCTGCTGAGCGGAGAGCGTGGAAGTGAATCCCACTGCCAGCGTGGCCGCGAGAAAACCGGGCAGCAAGGAGAGGCGCGCGTTCATAACAGGCCCTTTCGGGAGGGAAATGGTCTTTCCGGAAAGGGTAGCTTGCGGCGCGGCGCGGGGCCAGTAGGGAGGGAAGGGGAGGGGGGAGGATCGAGGATTGAGGATCGAGGATTGAGGATCGAGGATCGAGGGTCATCCTCAATCCTCAATCCTCCCTCCCCCCCAGTCCCCCGGGTCCATCAACTGGCGTTGACCCTGCCGCGGGTCCGACGTACGTTTCCCTCCCCACAGACCGGGCCCTCAAGGATGAAAGGCCGATCCGCATGCGATGCACCTCGATCTCTGCCATCGGACGAACGACAGCACTTCTGGCGGTGCTCTATGCCGCATGGTTCCTCCAGCCGGCATTCGGCCAGAAGGGACCGCTGACGGCTCCGCCTGAGATCGAGAAGTTCGCCACGCGCGGCAAGACGGCGGACTTCATCAAAGAGGCCGGCATCTGGATCGAGCGCAATCCAGAGGCCGACGCGACTCCGCGGCTGCTGGGCGAGTTGCTGATGCTGGGGAAGGTCTTGGGCTCGAAGGGGCTGGAAGAGACGTCGCTGGCCAAGCTGGTGCTGGAATACCCTGAGAGTGCCACCGCCCGCTTTGCGCTGACCGGCATCAAGGACGACGGCGCCTATCGCGAGTTCCTGAACCGACTGGCCAACGAGCGGCTGACGGGCGATATCTCCCTGTTCGCCGAGCAGTTCTGCGGGGCGGTCGAACTGGGCCTGAAGCACTACGAGCAAGGCTTCTATCAGGGGGACGAGTTCCTGCTGCATGTGGCCATCCTGGCGACCGAGGCCGAGCGCGGCATGCTGCGCCGCGCGGCCCTGGCAGGGCTGGCCAACGGCCGGCCCGAATCGAAGCGACTCGTGGCGGTGGCTTTTGATGACAAAACTTCCACCACCGAGAAGTTCGTCGGCCTGACCGAGTTCCGCGACAGCCGCACCGCGCGGCAGTTTCAAAAGGTCATCTACAGCCGCCTGACCGAAGCCGAAATGGCCGAGCCGCGCGTACTGCGGTCGGTGGCCGGGAACCTGCTGGGCGAGGGAAAGTATGCCGAGGCGCTTTCGTTGTTGGGCGATCTGGACGACGGCCGCGACCCGCAAGTGATCTATTGGCAAGGGCTGAGCCTGCTGGCCGAGGACCGACCGCGCGAAGCCTACGCCGCGCTGGAACGCGTGGTGAAGGCCCACCCGCGCAGCCCTTGGGCCGTGGCCGCGCAGGAGTTGCTGCCGCTGGTCGCTGGCCGCGAGCAGCTGACCGAGGCCTATGCCAGGGCGCTTGTGCCGGTGACCCAGAAGTTCAAAGAGGGAATCGGCGCAGCCGAAGGGCAGCTTGCCTGGCAAGATGCGGCGGGGCAGACGGCCCGGATTTACTTTGCTCTGGTCCCGTCGGAAGAGCGCCTGGAAGTGATGATCCAACGCAACAATCGCCCGATCCTGGGCTATATCAGCCTGCGCGGTCAGTGCCAGGTCTACATGGATGGCGACGAGGCGATCTTTCGCTTCCAGGAGAAGGGGCTTTTTCCTCTTCCCAAGTTCGCGCTGGAGGAAGATGCCAGCGGAAACTTCAAGCTGAACACCTCGCTGGACTTCTCAGACAAGTTCCTGGGGGCCTGGGAGGCCAACCAGGGGCTGCTCGAGTCGCCGCTCTTGACCACGCCGGCCGGGTTGGCCAAGACGCTGCGCTCGTTGACGGGCTCGACCAGCCTGCCTTGTCCAGTCGACACGCGCGACGGCATGCGGACTTTTGTGTGGCTGGCGCCGCGCATCGATCGCCCCGAGATCTCGCGCATCAGCTACGTGATCTCGCGCGAGGAGACGCTGATCTCGCTGAGCAGCGGACGGCTGGTCTGTGAGCGGCTGCGTTACGGACCGCGCGACAAGGTGGTGCTGACTCCGCCCGCCTGGCCGCGGATCCCCGTGGTGTTGAAGCCTCGCTTCGAGCCGATCGTGCTGATGAAGCTGCTGGCCGGCGCGGCGCAACTACTGGGGGACGAGCCCGAAGCCCCGGTGCAGAATGCGAGTCGGCCGGGTCAACCGCCGGTAAGGCGGTAGATTCGAGACCTCGCCGAGCGTAGGACTCGCCTCTGTAGGGAACTCCCCCCGGTGGCTTTCCGCGAGCCACGGAAGGCTTTCCCACTTCGAGGAACGCCACAGAGGGCGTTCCCTACAGCGCATGCGCTGCGATTCAAAACATGAGCTGCGATCCGACGCTTGCGCTGCGATCTGAGACGCTATCCCGGCGTCTCTTCAGGCGAAGGGAACTGCAGGCCAAAGAACTCTCGCGGGCTCTTGCGCGAGCCCTGGCAGCGCACGTACAAATGGATCGACAGCGGGCTGGGGTCGATCAGCGCCAGGGTGTGATCCTCGGAAAAGCCTCCTTCCGAGAGCAGGTCCAAGGCCCGCAGGTGGTCGAGCTCGCGGTCCAGGCGATGGAATTCGGTGATGCCCGAGACTTCGAACAGCTTCTCGGCGGGGACCCATAGCCGGTGGGCGTCGACCCAGCCGGCCGGCACCACGAACTTCTCGCTCTCTTCCACGGCGAACTTCAGCATCTTGGCCTCGCCCGAGGTGAGCTGGCTGAGCAGGTTCATAAAGATCAGGTTGCTGTCGTCCTTGCCATCCTCGGTACACGAGGAGGCCAGCAGCCCGCCCCACCAGTCCTGCACTTCGTTGTCGTCGATCCAACTGCCGTTCTCGAAGGACTGCTGCACCAGCCGCGGATGGGCATGCACTTGGGCCGACTCGTGGTTCTCGGCCAGCTTCTGCTCGGCGGTCTGCACGATCCGCTGGTAGTTGCGGGTCCGCCAGGCCCGCATCTGGTCCGAGAGGAGCAGGCCCAGTTCCTCGGCCGCCGGATAGCAGATGCGGCGCAGGAACTGGTTGATCTCGACCAGCGCCCCTTGGATGAAGGTAGTAGACGCTTCGCTCAGGCCAAACAGGTCGCTGCCTACGTTGACGACGGCTTTGCTCTTGTCTTCTTCCGGCTCGGCCATGGCATTCCTCGCGGTCGCAGGGGAGAAGAATGAAGTCTACACGAGGCGAATCGGGCGGAGCGAGTGGGGCAAAAACGACTGTCCAGAAGTGGCCCCTCGATCAGCAGGCCGCATTTCTCTTCGACGCCTGGGATCACCTCGTGGAGCAAGGATGGATGCCGCAGCCATCGGGCGAGTTGTGTGCTGAACTCGATCGGCGCATTGCCGCTCACGATGCCGACCCTGGCAACGTCTTCACCTGGGAAGAGGTTTTGGCCCATGCTCGGAAGAAGCCGTCACTCGAAGGCTATTCTTGAACAGGAGAAAACGGAGGTAACAGAGGCATCTTCTCCGTTGCCTCCGTTCCCTCCTGTTCAAAAGTTGGTGTCCGCGCTTCGTTAGGCGATGAAAGCAGACAGACGGGATTCTTTCTGGCCCGGCCACACCCCCATTTTCCCTTACGGGACAAGGGTCTGTGTCATCTCGCGAATTCCTGTCCCAGATTCGCGACCCTGGAATGAGCTTCCAGCGATCAATTCTTAAACCCTTGTCCTGTATGCTCTATCTAGCGATTTCTTGGGTCCGGAAGCATTAAATCCGGCAAACTGATGTTGCCACCAAATGCTGTTCTGCCAATACTGGAAAAGGATGAGTCCGACTCAATGACCTGTTTGGAAACGGGGTTGAGCCCACCTACGACGCCTGCCTCACAGGCGTGGGACTCCAGCATCTCTGCGATCTTTTTCAAGTTCCGAATGACGGCCAACCGGGGTTGATCCTGCGCACAGCGGAAGTGGCACAGGGAACTCGTGGGACGCAGTCGCCAAGCGTTCGACACATCGGCTTCTGCGCGCCCGCAAAGAACCGAACTGCGTAAGAAACGCAGGTGTCATAAGAACGCAAGGCTACCCATGTCGCACGGCGTCAGCCGAGGGCCGGTGCGCGCGCGTTCCGCTTGCGAGTTCAGTCTCAACCGACCGGGCACGATCGACATTCCAAGGGGGAGAGTCCATGAGCAATGGAACTGCAATTATTTCGCTGATCGCCCAACGGCAAGATCTGGATCAATTCCGGAAAAAGCATTGGGAAGGGTCGTTCCAGGAGTATCTGGACCTGGTCCGCGCCCAGCCCGAAGTCACTCGGAACGCCTTCCAGCGTGTTTACGACATGATCATGTCGTACGGCGTGGAAGAGTATGAAGTGATTCGCGAGAAGCGGAGCCATTACAAATTCTTCAGCGACCCTGACTACGAAGGGGCCGACGCCGTCTTCGGGCTCGATGATGCACTGACATCATTGGTCAATGCCTTCAAGAGCGCCGCCAAGGGCTACGGGATCGAAAAGCGAGTGCTTCTTCTACACGGGCCGGTTGGTAGCAGCAAGAGCACTATCGCCCGCATCCTGAAGAAGGGTTTGGAACGCTATTCGCAGAGCGATGGCGGGGCCCTCTTCACCCTGGGCTGGGTCGATCTGGAGGACTCGAAACTGGTTCACTGGTGCCCGATGCACGAGGAGCCGCTGCACCTGATCCCCCGGCGGTTCCGCGACGACGTGACCGCCCACCTGAATGCCGGCATCACGCCGGAGCAAACCCCGGTCAAGATCGTGGGCGAGTTGTGTCCCTTCTGCCGGCACATCTATGCCGAGCGGCTGAAGCACTACGGCGGAGACTGGGCCCGCGTCGCTGAAGACATCCGTGTGAAGCGGCTGATCCTCTCGGAGAAGGACCGCCTGGGCATTGGCACCTTCCAGCCCAAGGACGAGAAGAACCAGGATTCGACCGAGCTCACCGGCGACATCAACTACCGCAAGATCGCCGAGTACGGCAGCGAGAGCGATCCGCGAGCGTTCAACTTCGACGGCGAATTCAACGTGGCCAACCGCGGCATCATTGAGTTTGTCGAGGTGCTGAAGCTGGACGTGGCGTTCCTCTACGACCTGCTCGGCGCCAGTCAGGAACACAAGGTCAAGCCGAAGAAGTTCGCCCAAACCGACATCGACGAAGTGATCCTGGGGCACACCAACGAGCCCGAGTATCGCCGACTGCAGAACAACGAATTCATGGAGGCCCTGCGGGATCGAACCGTCAAGGTCGACATCCCCTATGTCACCAAGCTCTCGGAAGAGATCAAGATCTACGAGAAGGACTACAACCGGGCCAAGGTGAAGGGGAAGCACATCGCCCCGCACACCATCGAGATGGCCGCCATGTGGGCCATTCTGACCCGGTTGGAGCCCCCCAAGCACGCCAGTCTTTCGCTGCTGCAGAAGTTGAAGCTCTACAACGGCAAGACGCTGCCGGGCTTCACCGAAGAGAACGTGAAGGAGCTGAAAGAGGAGTCGATGAACGAGGGGATGCACGGCATCTCGCCCCGCTATGTGCAGGACAAGATTTCGAACGCCCTGGTGTCGCATCCCTCGGCGACCAGCATCAACCCCTTCATGGTGCTGAACGAACTCGAAGCGGGCCTCAAGCATCACAGCTTGATCAACGACGACGAACTCAAGACACGCTATCGCGAACTGCTGACGGTCGTGAAAAGCGAATACGAGAACATCGTGAAAAACGAAGTCCAACGGGCGATTGCCGCCGACGAAGACGCCATGCTCCGGCTGTGCGCCAACTACATCGACAATGTGAAGGCCTACACGCAGCGCGAACGGGTGAAGAACAAGTTCACCGGCCGCAACGAAGATCCGGACGAACGGCTGATGCGCTCGATCGAAGAGAAGATCGAGATCCCCGACAGCCGCAAGGACGACTTCCGGCGGGAGATTATGAACTACATCGGCGCTTTGGCGATCGATGGCAAGAAGTTCGACTACCGCACGAACGAACGTCTGCACAAGGCTTTGGAGTTAAAGCTGTTCGAGGATCAGAAGGACACCATCAAGTTGACCAGCCTGGTCTCGAACGTGGTCGACGCCGAGACGCAGGCCAAGATCGACGTGGTGAAGAGCCGGTTGATCCGCGACCACGGCTACAACGACGAGAGCGCCACGGACGTATTGAACTTTGTGGCCAGTATTTTCGCTCGCGGCGATGCCAAGAGCTCGTAGTAAGTATCCATGAACCTTGAAACGCGGAACCCGTGTGGGGAAAGCGGAGTGAGGGGCCGGCGCTCTTTTGGATGTTGAGTCTCTTGAAACGGTCAGGAGGCGACGCGTCGAAAGGGCACGACCCCTCGCGGTGTAGATTGTGGTGTCGAGAAGCGAAGTATCTGAGTATTTCAAATCTCAAATCTCAGATTTCAAATTTGAAATTTGAGATAGGGGAAAACGGTTTCAAAGCCTCCTCGCGGAGCATGTGATTACCCCATGGTTAAACGCATCGAGCGGGATCAGTCCCGCTTCAAACAAATCGTCCGCGGAAAGATCCGCCAGAACTTGCGCAAGTACGTCACTCACAGCGAGATGATCGGACGCAAAGGCAAGGACCTGGTGTCGATCCCCGTTCCGTACCTCGATACCCCGCACTTCCGCTACGGAGACAACAACTCCGGCGGCGTGGCGCAGGGGGACGGAGAGGTCGGTCAGGGGGTCGGCAAGGGTCAACCGCAGCCGGGCGAAGGAGGCCGCGAGGCCGGCAGCGATCCGGGCGGAGGCCACCTGATGGAAGTGGAGATCTCGCTGGACGAACTGGCCGAGATCATGGGGGACGAGTTGGCCCTGCCCCGCATCGAACCCAAGGGCAAGGCGAACATCGTCGAAGAGAAGACCCGCTACACCGGCATCCGGCGCTCGGGGCCGGAGTCGCTGCGGCACTTCAAGCGGACTTACAAAGAGGCCCTGCGGCGGCACATCGCCTCGAACACGTACGACGGCAACGACCCCAAGGTCGTTCCCATCCGAGAAGACAAGCGCTATCGCTCGTGGAAGACGCACCTCGAGCCCGAAGCCAACGCCGTGATCGTGTACATGATGGACGTGTCGGGCTCGATGGCCGACGAACAGAAGGAGATCGTGCGGACCGAAGCCTTCTGGATCGATACCTGGCTCAAGAGCCAGTACGACGGCGTCGAACGGCGGTTCATCATCCACGACGCGGCGGCCAAGCAAGTCGACGAAGAGACGTTCTATCACACCCGCGAAAGCGGCGGCACGCGGATCAGCGCTGCCTATAAAGTCTGCGCCGACCTGCTGGAGAAAGAGTTCCCGCCCGACCAGTGGAACATCTACTGCTTCCACTTCTCAGACGGAGACAATTGGGGCGAAGACAACCTGACCTGTCTGAAGCTGATGCGCGAGCGGCTGCTGCCGCACGTGAATCTGTTTTGCTACGGCCAGGTCGAGAGCCCTTACGGCTCGGGCGAGTTTGTCCGCACGCTCCGCGACGCCTTTGGCAAGAAGCAAGAGAACCTGGTGCTGAGCGAAATCGCCGACAAGGACGCGATTTTTGATTCGATCAAGACGTTTCTGAGCAAAGGAAAGTAGGGGGAAGTGGCGAGTGGTGAGTGGCTAGTGACTAGTGACTAGTGGGAGAGTGCAAACCCTTGCTAGCGGCTGGCGCCATATCGCTCACTCTTCGTTCCCCCCGCACTAACCACTAGCCACTCACCACTAACCACTTCCCCCCATGACCACCGACGCCCTTGAACCACTGCCCGCCGATCTGGCTGCGATCCAAGTCGAGATCGAAAGCTATGCCCGCGAATACGGGCTGGATTTCTTCAAGACTGTGTTCGAGATGGTTTCGCACGACCAGTTGAACGAGATTGCCGCGTTCGGGGGCTTCCCCACGCGCTATCCGCACTGGCGTTTCGGCATGCAATACGAGGAGCTCTCAAAAAGCTACGCGTACGGGTTGTCGAAGATCTACGAGATGGTCATCAACAATAATCCGTGCTACGCGTACCTGATGAAGTCGAACCACTTCACGGACCAGAAACTGGTCATGGCGCATGTGTACGGGCATTGCGACTTCTTCAAGAACAACGCCTGGTTCAGCAACACCAGCCGCAAGATGATGGACGAGATGGCCAACCACGGCCAGCGGATCGTTCGGCACATGGAGCGTTACGGTCAGGACGAGGTCGAGGCCTTCATCGATAGCTGTCTGTCGATCGAAGACTTGATCGACATCCACTCGCCGTTCATTCAGCGGTTCGACGTGCAGAACCGCTACGACTTCAAGCCCGGCAGCGAAGAGGACCACCCCGAACAGGCCGCCAAGTTTCGGGCCAAGGACTACATGGACTCGTACATCAACCCGCCGGCGGTGATGGCGGCCGAGAACGAGCGGATCAAGAAGAAGGCGGCCGAGCAATCCCCCAAGTTCCCGGCCGAGCCGACTCGCGACGTGATGCTGTTCATTCTCGAGCACGCCCCGCTCCGCCCCTGGCAACTCGACGTGCTGACGACCATTCGCGACGAGGCCTATTACTTCGCCCCGCAGGCTCAGACCAAGATCATGAACGAAGGTTGGGCCAGCTACTGGCATTCGACCATCATGACCCGTCAAGGGCTGACCCCTGGCGAGGTGATTGACTACGCCGACCATCACTCCGGCACCATGGCCACCAGCGGCAACCGGCTGAATCCCTATAAGCTGGGGATCGAGCTTTTCCGCGACATCGAAGATCGCTGGAACAAAGGCCGTTACGGCCGCGAGTTCGACGAGTGCGACGACTGGCAGGAACGCCAGCACTGGGACACCAAGGCCGAAAAAGGCCGCGCCAAAATCTTCGAGGTTCGCAAGATCCACAACGATCTGACGTTTGTCGACGAGTTCCTGACGCCGGAGTTTTGCCATCGCAACAAGATGTTCTCGTTCGGCTTCAACGACGATTCCGAGACCTACGAGATCGAAAGCCGCGAGTTCCCCAAAATCAAACAGCGGCTGCTCTTCAATCTCACCAACCTGGGCCGGCCGCAGATCGAAGTCCGCGACGGCAACCATCGCAACCGGGGCGAGCTGCTGCTGCGGCACGTCTATAACGGGGTCGAACTGCGGCAGGACTACGCCAAGGATACGCTTCTGAACCTGCACAAGCTGTGGGGGCGTCCTGTCCATATCGAAACTGTGGTATCGAATGTGCACACCACTGTGTCTTACGACGGAGTGCGACACGGCGAAGAGAAAGGACGTCCGTACGAAGGGCCGAAATAGGCCAATCCAAGGGGCTACCTATGACACTTAAAGAACAAACACTTACGGCGCTGGCTGGATTGCCTTTGCAGCAGTCCCCGCAGACCCTGCAGGTCGACGTGGGCGATGTGCGCCTGCGATGCGATCTGGTCGCGCTCGATACAATCGCCTGCGCGTTCGACGCCCTGCGGGTGCAGGTCGACGCATTGGCCAAGGCCGATCTGGACAAGCTTAAGAAGATCAGCCAGAAGGTCTCGGAGCGGCTGACCTATCTGCTGGAAGCGATCGCCACGCTCGAGAGCGACAAGGAATCGTGTACGGTCCTGCTGCGCTCCAAGAAGCCGCAGAAATCCTCGGACGGCCTGAGCTATTACGAGCTGATCGTTCGCAAAGGGGGCGAACTCTTCTTGGGCCGTTACCGCCAGGTTCCCGGCATGCCGCGCGAGCGAATCGCCTGCCAAGTCACGCGCGAGGTCTTCGGCCGACTGGTGGAAGACCTGTCGACGTTCTCCTGAGCTTTCTCCCTCGCCCCACTGAGGAGAGGAACGGAGCGGCAGGGCGCTATGGCTCAAAACGCGAATTCCGTTCCCTCGATTTTGCTAGCACGGTTCGCCACATGGACATACACTGGCCGCCTCACCGCAGCGTGGTGTCAGCCTCTGAAGCCCAAAGGGTGGAACGACCACTGAATGAGCACCAACAGTGCTAGCTGCTTGAGAGAATGGCATGATCGTTTTCAGCACTAGCGCAGTTGTCTCGGTCGGAATGGACAGCTCATGAGCGCCGACCGCTTGGCCGCGATCTTCAGTTACCATCAGCGGACCAAACACCACTTCCAGCGCTACGCCCGTTCGTTGGGCTATCTCGACTGGGCCAATCAGCCCCATCCCTTTCGCTACTACGCCGGCGCGGCGCAACTGGCGCTCGATCCGCATCGAGCACCGCCGGCAAGCGCCTACGAAACGATGTACGCCGGCGGAAGCACCGCGCGTCCGCTCGATCGTAACAGCCTGGGCGATTTCTTGCGGTACAGTCTGGCCCTGACCGCATGGAAGCAGGCGGGCGAAAGCCGCTGGGCGTTGCGGGCGAACCCTTCCAGCGGCAATCTGCATCCGACCGAGGCCTACCTGGCCATCGACTCCCTGCCCGGTTTCGAATCGCCCGGGCTGTATCACTACGTCTCCGAGACGCACGCGCTCGAGCGCCGCGCCGATTTCAAATCGAGCTTCTGGCAGCAGGTTCTGGCCGGCCAGCCCGCGGGCTCGTTCCTCGTGGGGCTTTCTTCGATTCTGTGGCGCGAGGCCTGGAAATATGGCGAGCGGGCCTTCCGCTATTGCCAGCACGACACGGGGCATGCGCTGGCAGCGCTCTCCCTTTCGGCAGCGCTGTGTGGCTGGAAGCTCCGTCTGGCGACAGGATGGTCCACGGCCGACATGGCTGCGCTGATGGGGCTCGATCGGTCCGGCGAGTTCTTGCCCGAGGAACGGGAAGAGCCGGAACTGCTGATGCTGATCACCCCGGCCAACTCGGCCGATGTTCTCTTGGCCTCGCTTGATTTGCCTGCGCGCAGCGAGTTGGCCAACGGCCGTTGGCATGGCCGGCCGAATCAGCTCAGCGCCGAACACACGGGCTGGCCGATCCTGGAGGTTGCGGCCGAGGCAACGCGGATCCCCGAAAGCCCGTGCTGGAACGATTCCCCGCATGCGCCATTGGCAAAGCCTGCCCCGCAATTGCCTCCGCTTCCCGCAACGCTCGACGCACACCGCGTAATCCTCGAGCGGCGCAGCGCCGTCGACTTCGGCGGTCAAAGCCGTCTGAGTCGCGAGGCCTTCTTCCGCATGTTGGCCCGGGCGTTGCCGGGCAATCACGCCCCGTGGGATGTGCTCGCCTGGCCCCCTGCGGTTGATCTGGTCCTTTTTGTGCATCGCGTCGACGACGTCGAGCCCGGCCTGTATCTGCTATCTCGCGACCCCGCCTGCGTGCCAACCTGGAAAGCCTCCATGCGGGCCGAGTTTGCCTGGTCGACTCCGCCTGGCACGCCCGAGGGTCTCCCCCTGTGGCTGTTGCGCGCGGGCGACTTTCGCAGCATCGCCCGCGATCTGAGCTGCCATCAGGAGATCGCCAGCGATGGCTTCTTCAGCCTCGGGATGCTCGCCGATTTCGCGGGGCCGATCACCGTTCGCGGTGCCTGGTTCTATCGCCCACTCTTCTGGGAGACCGGCATGATCGGTCAGGTCCTGTACCTGGAAGCGGAAGCTCACGGAGTTCGCGCCACCGGCATCGGCTGCTACTTCGACGATCCGGTGCACGAACTTCTGGGCCTCTCCGGCAACGCCGCGCAGAGCCTGTACCACTTTACTGTGGGCATGCCGGTCGAAGACGCACGCTTGCAGACATGGCCTGCGTACGGAGTGGTCAAGTAACGCGGGCCCTCTCGACCCCAAGCGTCAGCGAGGCAGGAGTGCGCGAGCATTCGCCCTCATTCCCGCGCGAATTGGGATGGCGACCGACGGTTTTCCAATAAAAAGTTATAAATCAGTTTAAAAACGAACTGCCAATATGGTATACTGCATGATGGGTAGAGGGGGATCGCCGGCATCGCGCGCAGTGGACTCAGCCCGCGCTGAGGGGAGCGCGCTCAACCCGCAAAGTTACAAACCGGGCGCCGCATCTTTCCTGCTCCCTCTCACTCCGTGGGGAGGGCTGGGGAGGGGGGCGGACGCTCGCTCGGTCCTGCCAACCCGCAAAGTTACGCGCTGAACTCAGCGCCCGCGCTGACCCCAGCGCCGGCGCTGGGGGGAGCGCGCTCAACCCGCAAAGTTACAAACCGGGCGCTGCATCCTTCCTGCTCCCTCCCACTCCGTGGGGAGGGCTGGAGAGGGGGGCGGACGCTCGCTTGGTCCTGCCAACCCGCAAAGTTACGCGCTGAACTCAGCGCCCGCGCTGACCCCAGCGCCGGCGCTGAGGGGAGCGCGCTCAACCCGCAAAGTTACAAACCGGGCGCTGCATCTTTCCTGCTCCCTCACACTCCGTGGGGAGGGCTGGGGAGGGGGGCGGACGCTCGCTCGGTCCCGCCAACCCGCAAAGTTACGCGCTGAACTCAGCGCCCGCGCTGACCCCAGCGCCGGCGCTGAGGGGAGCGCGCTCAACCCGCAAAGTTACAAACCGGGCGCTGCATCTTTCCTGCTCCCTCCCACTCCGTGGGGAGGGCTGGGGAGGGGGGCGGACGCTCGCTCGGTCCCGCCAACCCGCAAAGTTACGCGCTGAACTCAGCGCCCGCGCTGACCCCAGCGCCCGTGCTGAGGGGAGCGCATTCAACCCGCAAAGTTACAAACCTGGCAAAGATCCCCATTCACGAAGTGATCGCTACTTCGCAAATTTTTTCAAGGGAATGTCGTAGTACGCGGCGCTGTACCCTTGCCGCGGCCTGCCGTCTACTCTTTTGGCGAGGAAATGAAGGAAGGCCCCCTCGACATACTCACTGGGGATCTGCAGTTGGCCTGCACGCTTGCCGTCGCTCGTCGGCTTCAGCTCGAAGCGGGCGTTCACCTTGTACTCGCGCGTGCCGTTGGGCTTGGTCGGCCCAAGCGAGATCACGTTGACCGCATGCAGCGGCTTGAGCCTCCCCTCGTCCAGCAGCTTGAAGTCGATCGTCGTCAGTTTGTCGTCAGCGGGGGTGACCTGCACCTCGAACTTCAGCTTCCAATCGTCCTGCGACGGCGCCAGCCCTTCGTGAATCGCCCAGGCGGCTCCGGCGGCCAGGGCCACGACAACCGTCACCACGCCCAATGCAATGCGCGACCATCGAGTATTCATGCTGATTCCCGTGAAGGTAGCGCTCAGCAGCCGACCGGATCTCAGCCTGCCGCGAGCGGGGGGGCTATTCGAGCGGCCGGGCCCCATTCGGGCAAGAGCAATCTCCCCCGTCAGCCACGAACTGCTCCGCTCGTTGACCGTCCTAGGCTTGCGGTGCTAGCCTGCCGATGCGGTCCGGGACTCTCTGCCGGCCCAACTCGGTCTTTCCACTACGGCGACCCCCGCTTACTCCCCAGATCTTCCCATGCCAAAAAAACCGACGATCTTCTACACCCAGACCGATGAAGCCCCGGCGCTCGCCACTCACTCGCTGCTGCCGATCGTGCAGGCCTTTACCAAGCATGCCGACATCGAGATCGAGACCCGCGACATCTCGCTGGCCGGCCGCATTCTGGCCGCCGTGTCCGATCTGCTTCCCGCAGAGCAGCGTGTGCCCGACAACCTGGCCGAACTCGGCGCGCTGACCCTGAAGCCCGAGGCCAACATCATCAAGCTCCCCAACATCTCGGCCTCGGTCCCGCAGCTCAAAGAAGCCATCGCCGAATTGCAGAGCCACGGCTACAAGGTCCCCGACTATCCCGAGTCGCCCAAGACCGATGCCGAGAAAGACGCCAAGGCCCGCTATGACAAAGTGAAGGGCTCGGCGGTCAATCCGGTGCTGCGCGAAGGGAACTCCGATCGCCGCGCCCCCAAGGCCGTGAAGGAATATGCCAAAGCCCATCCCCACTCGATGGGCAAGTGGTCCCCCGACTCGAAGACCTCGGTAGCCACCATGGGCAAGGACGACTTCTTCTCCAACGAGAAGTCGGTGACGCTGCCGGCCGCCACCACGGCCAAGATCGAGTTCGTCGCGGCGGACGGAACGGTAAAGGTGCTGCTTCCTAAGCTCCCCCTGCTGGCAGGCGAGATCCTGGACGCCACGGTCATGCGGCGCGCCGCGCTCGAGGCCTTTTATGCCGAGCAGATCGCCAAGGCCAAGGCCACCGGCGTGCTGTTCTCGCTGCATCTCAAGGCCACCATGATGAAGGTCTCGGACCCGATCCTGTTCGGCCTGGCGGTCAAGGTGTTCTTCAAAGATCTGCTGGCCAAGCACGCGGTCACGCTCGCTAAGCTGGGCGTGGACTTAAACAACGGCTTCGGTGATCTGGTGGAGAAGATCAAGACGCTTCCCGCCGACGAGAAGGCCGGGATTGAAGCCGACATTCAGGCCGCCTTCGCCGCCGGCCCGCAGGTGGCGATGGTGAACTCCGGCCTGGGGATCAGCAACCTGCACGTTCCCAGCGATGTGATCATCGACGCCAGCATGCCCGCCATGATTCGCGCCGGTGGCAAGATGTACGACGCCAAGGGGGAGTTGCAGGATGCACTGTGCGTGATCCCCGACAGCTCCTATGCCGGCATCTATCAGGCGGTTCTTGAGTTCTGCAAGCAGCACGGCGCGCTCGACCCCAAGACGATGGGCACGGTCCCCAACGTCGGGCTCATGGCGCAGGCCGCCGAAGAGTACGGCTCGCACAACAAGACCTTCCAGCTCCCAGGCGCCGGCGTGGTGCGCGTGGTCGACGAGGCCGGCAAGACGCTCATCGAGCACACAGTCGCTGAGGGGGATATCTGGCGGGCGTGCCAGACCAAGGACGCCCCCGTGCAGGATTGGGTGAAGCTGGCCGTGAACCGCGCCCGGCTCTCGGGCACGCCGGCCGTGTTCTGGCTCGACGCCCAGCGAGCGCACGACGCGCAGCTCATCGCCAAGGTCGAGAAGTACTTGAAGGACCACGACACCCAAGGGCTCGACATCCGCACGCTCCCGCCGGCCGCGGCCTGCAAGCTGTCGTTCGAGCGGATCGCCAAGGGGTTGGACACAATCTCCGTCACGGGCAATGTGCTGCGCGACTACAACACCGACCTGTTCCCGATTCTCGAGGTCGGCACCAGCGCCAAGATGCTCTCGATTGTTCCGCTGATGAACGGCGGCGGGCTCTTTGAAACGGGCGCCGGCGGCTCGGCCCCCAAGCATGTCGAGCAGTTCCTGATCGAGGACTACCTGCGCTGGGACAGCCTGGGAGAGTTCTTCGCCCTGGCCGCCAGCTTCGAGCATCTGGCCATCACACAGCAGCACGCCAAGGCCAAGGTGCTGGCCGACACGCTCGATCAGGCCAACGGCAAGTTCCTGGAGCACGACAAGTCCCCCGGCCGCAAGCTGGGGACCATCGACAACCGCGGCAGCCACTTCTATCTCTGCCTGTATTGGGCCCAGGCGTTGGCCGCGCAGACGGCCGATGCGGATTTGAAGCAGCGTTTCACGCCGGTCGCTGAGAAGCTGGCCGCGGCCGAGTCGCAGATCGTCGCGGAGTTGCTGGCCGTGCAGGGCAAGCCGGTCGACATCGGCGGCTACTACCAGCCGAACCAGGCCAAGACCGCGGCCGCGTTGCGACCGAGCAAGACACTGAATGAGATCCTGGCGGCGATTTAAGGGGGCGAAATGTAGGGTGGGCTGAGCCCCACCAAGAAGTTCGAGATCGTGGGCGTGCCGCGGTGGGCACAGCCGCCGGTGAATTTGCGTTGTCACAGGCTACCGGCGACAGGGCACGCCCTGAGCCCCGCTTTTCAGATCCCCCATATCGCCTAAGAACCCCAGATCACTCCCCTCAAAGGTGGCGAATTTGCGAAATCGCGGCAAAAACTCGAATTGGATATCATGAAATGCCAATGTTAATTTGCGACGTATAGGTTGATTTTGCCGCACCGACTTAGCGGCAACTTGCCGTTCTAAATTACCCAGACTTCCAAATCAGCCGTCTTCTTTTGTCGGTTATTCGTCGCATTCATCCCATCATATCGAACCGAATGTAATTGACGCAGCTTTCCCCACCGCTAAACTCCCGCCCACTGGCCTAGGTTCGCAAGATGCGCTCCGCTTGGGCTCACCCACGGACGGTAGTTGCCTTCGCATGCGCGAAGGAGGTCGCAGTGGAGGATGAACATGGCGGTTTTGCTCGCGTGCGTTTTGCTTGTCAGTCTGCTCGGAATCAGCTTCGGGGCGATGCCCGCCTGGGGGCAAGAGAAATCGGTCGCCCAGCACGTCGACGCTTCCTCTCCGTTCCAACTCACCGCCCTGCGCGGCAACCGTAAAGTCACCCGTCGCCCGACCACGACCAAGCCGGCCGCGACAACTGCCGAGCCGGCTGAGCCGGTGATCGCCACCGCTCCTGTCGTGGCGCCCGCACCCGCCAAGCCGGCCCCGCCTCCTCCGCCCGTTAGGCTGGTGAACGCCGCCCGCGAAACCGAGCTGCGACGGTTCCTGCCCAAGGTGACGGATCCGGACACGCAGGCCATGCTGGATGATCCTCGGCTCGTGTTCTACACCGACCAGGAGATTCCCAAGGCCTATCAGTTCTTCGACGGCGCGTTCCCCGGCGTGCACGCGGTCAGCTACAACATCTCGGCCAACAACAGCGAGCCTTTCGGCAACGGCAACATCGAGTTCCCCTGGGGCACGCCGGCCGGCACGCATCGCTCGCCGGGCGTAACCACCTTCCGCTTCTTCCTGCTTCCCAAGGACGACAACGGCCAGACCCGGCCCGTGGCTTGGTTCCAACCGCCCGATGGCAGCTACTCGTGGATCTTCCCCATTGGCACCGTGTTTGGCGAAGTGTTGGGAGTGCCCGGCAGCGACGGCAAGAACTACACCTTCGAGCTGCGCACGCGACGCCGCGAGACCGGCGACTGGACGGTCGACGTTTTCCGCCCCTTCCCGACCTCGGCCCATCTGGTCGAGCGGATCAAGGAGTTGGCCCCCGACTGGAAGTCGCGCGACAACCTGGTGAAGTTTATCTCGCACCTGGAAGGTCCGCAGAAGCTGCCCGTGCTGGTGCTGGCCGATCAGCAGCCGGTCGGTCGCCCGTTTGTGCAACAGGCCGGAGTCGACACGCTCCCCTCGCTGGAAGACGACGCGCTGGTGGCCAAGCTGCTGCTGACCACCACGTTTCGCTCGGCCCATGGCAAGGTCTGGCGTCGCGGCAGCGATGGCGTGACCACGGCCGCCCCCACGACGCAGGCCAGTTTCCATGTCGTTCCCAAGTACTACGACGCCGGCTTTGTGGAAGTGGACCAGATAAGCTGCATGCGGTGTCATAGCACCGTCAGCAAGTCAGTCGACAACTTCAACGCGGGTCGCGACTGGTACGGCAAGGTCCGCGGATCGGACGGGATCTTCTCGTTCCATCCCTTCGAGCCCTCCTCGATCAGCTACCACGGCTACTCGCAGCAGGTCGAGATGCGCGGCGAGTTCGTGAAGGGGAAGCTGCTGGAGCGCTTCGATCCGGCCCGACACCCGAATCGGGTTTACCACACGCTGGTCCGGTAGTTCACGCTTGTGGTGCAGGCGTCTCGCCTGCACCACTATGGGCGATCAGCAGACCAACTTGCGTTTCTCTTGGATGAACGCGATGTGATGCGGAATGTGCCCCACCATGCGCTGGAGCAAGCCTTCGAGCGTGAGAGGACCGGCCGTCGTGTGATGTCCGATGCGCTGGAAATCCGCCGGCGAAAGGGTCTTCAGGATCCGCCCCGTATGGCGGCGGATCAGGTCGACGAGTTGCACCTCTTCGACCACGTCGCGCTCGGCGATGGCGATGCGCGGCATCCACAGATCGGGGTCCATGTCCTGCAGCGTCGGCTCGTGCTCGGCGATCACCCGTTTGAATCGCTCCGAATAGACCCCCTCGGCATCCGCAATGTGGCAGACGACCTCGAGCGTCGACCACTTCCCCGGGATCGGCCGGGCGCGAAGCTGTTCCTGGGTCATGCCCGACACCGCCTCGCGCAACAGCCGCGGGCCCGTCAGGTAGTCGGCGATGAGTTGCTCGGGACTCAAAAGAGATCTCCTCGCTGCCGGGGAAATGTTGAAGGGACGAAGAGGAGAGCTTAGTCCAGCCTTTGCGATGATCGCAATGCCTGAAGTCCGAAATCAGGGATCTCGCGCAGCGACGTTCAAAGAAACAGAACGGGCCCGAATCTCGCTGGAGAGACTCGGGCCCGTTCCTGTAGACCGGCGACGCAATCGACGTTAGTCGTTTTTCGCCGACTTGCGCGATTCGTCGGCCAGGTCCTTCATCACCTTTTCGGCCATCTCCAGGTGTTCTTCGACCGATTTCTGACGCTCCTCCAGGTGCGACTGCAGGGCGGGCGACGCATGGTTCTTGAAGACCTTGATCTTGTCCAAGGTCATCTTGTGGGCCGCCAGCTGCATCCCGATGTAGCAGGCGTTGAGCTCGTGCCCCTTCTTCTTTTCAATCTCGGCCAGGGCCGTGGTGCGACACTGCTCCTTCAGCTCATGGCTCAAAGCCACAAAGTCTAAAGGCTGATTGGCCTGGCGAGCCTGCTGAGCACCGCGCTGTTGAGCATTCTGTTGCTGAGCATTCGGCGCCTGACCGCTTACCGCGTTGCGGCGAACTTCGGCAGGCGGAACCTGACGTGTTGCATCCAGCCCGGTCAGTTGCGAGAGCTTCTGCTTGGCGTCGGTATGCTCCTTGACCATCTTCTGGGCGAAGCTCTTCACTTCGTCATTATTGGTCTTCTCAACCACGGCATGGCTGACCGCTACTTCGATATCGTCACCGTCGATCAGCATTTGAGCCAACTGCTGATCTGCACGGTCGACCGCCGCGGCTCGGGGGGCCGCTTGATTCTGATTCTGAGTTGCTGGCGGCTGCGCCTGCCTCTCCTGGGGTGCGCCGGGTGCGGTCTTCTGCGGCGGCACCTTGTCTTGGCCGTAAGCCAGGCCGGTCAACGGAAGCAACGTGCAGCTGGCCAATGCGAATCGAACAGTCCATGAAGTCGACATCACTCAAAACCTCCTGATTGAAGAAAACAAAGCGACGCACACCGGCGTCGATCACTGCGAGAGATGGATCGATCTCAAGCAACCTTCGTGCCTTGGCGAATCTTTGCGGCGAAAAGCTGCTCTTTCATCGAAAGTTGGGCGGACCATTCGTCCGGCTTCACTGCGATCTTTAGCTTTAGCTCTACGATTCGGAAGATCACGCCGCGGCCTTGGGCTGCGGTCGGTCATCGACCCCGTTGGCAGTTCTCGGCCCGTGCGCTGACGCCCCTTCGTTCACGCTGGCAGGCGTTCCAGCCCAGCCATACCACGTTCCACAAGCGATGGCACATCGATTGCAACCTGAAGGGTTCACGATTTCAGAGATTCCAAGGGATTGAAGAGGAGACGGAACCATGACGGTACAAACCATGGAAGAGCTCGTCGCTAAGAAGTGCGCTCCCTGTGAAGGGAAAGCGGAAGCCTGCTCGGTCGAGGAGGCGCAGGATCAGCTCTTGCGGCTTCAAGGCTGGCGGCTGACCCGTTACGGCACTCGAATCCGCAAGGAATGGGTCGTCAAAGACTTTGCAGCGGGCATGCTGTTCCTTCGCAAAGTGGCCGACTTGGCCCAGACCGAAGACCATCATCCGGACCTCCATCTTGAAGGTTATCGCAACGTCTCCATCGAACTCTCGACGCATGCGGTGGATGGGCTTTCTGAGAACGATTTCATCCTGGCCGCCAAGATCGACGCCCTGCCTGTGAAGCTGAAACGCTGACGCCAGACCGTTCACACTGACAGAAGGCAGACCATCAACCAGTTTTTAAGGAACCGATGAGGCATGACCGCGAGAGTTCGTGCATTTTCTCCCGTGCGTCGGGCTCCCCCCCGCGCCAATGTCTTTCGGAAACTTGACCTGCCGCGGGTTGCGCAGGGTGCGTCGCGGGCGAGGGTTTGCCTACGTCACTTCGACAGGCAAACCCTTGCAGGCCGCGCACGAGGTCCAGCGCATCGCGTCCCTCAAGATTCCGCCGGCGCCCGCTTCGACTACTCAGGCCAAGCGTCTCATCACCGCCGCAGTGGGAGAAGTCAGCGAGGCATTGCGGAATACCAAGGCCGTCTGCCGTAGAAGCTACATCCATCCCGTCGTGTTGCAGGCCTTTGAAGCGGGCAAGTTGGCGCGTCCTGCTCGCGCCACGAAGCGTGGGCTACGAGGTCTATCTTCCGACGAATCCTCCGTTCTGTCGTTGCTCGAAAGTCGAGCCCGCCGGAAGTCCACGACTTCTCAGAAAGCCCGGTAACGATGGACCTGCGCACGGGAACTTCTTTCTGGCAGACCTTGGAACCTGCCGCGCCTTCCTGGCCCTTTGCCCAAGGGGATTTGGACTGCGATGTCCTGATCCTCGGCGGCGGTATTTCCGGAGCGTTGATTGGGCTGATGCTGGCCCGCCGCGGAGTCTCGACTATCCTGGTCGATAAACGCCAGCCAGCGGTGGGCAGCACTTCGGCCAGCACGGGACTGCTGCAATACGAGGTCGATACCCCGTTGTCGGAACTGATCGGCAAAGTGGGTCGCGAGCGCGCGGTGCATGCTTACCGGCGAGGGCTGTTGGCGATCGACGAGTTGGAAGCGATCGTGCAGGAAGTGGATGGACAGTGCTGCCAGTTCACGCGGCAGAACAGCTTCTACTTCGCCAGCGATGAATCGGACGTCCGTGAGCTCGAAGACGAGTACGAATGCCGCAAGTCGCACGGCTTCGCGGTGCAACTGCTCCGAGGGCCGATACTGCACGATCTGTCGTCGATTCCGACACCAGCCGCTATACACTCCACGGGCAACGCGCAAATCAACCCGCTGGCTTTCACGCGCAAGGTGCTGGCCCGAGCTCAACACTACGGGCTGCGGATCTTCGGCGACACGGAAGTCATAAACATCGAAGAAGAAGGCACGCAGACCATCGCGCGAACCGCCACCGCGCGAATCACCGCGCGGGCGACCGTGAACGCGACCGGCTACGAAGCACACGAAATGCTGCGATTCAAGGCGGGCGATCTGCAAAGTACCTATGCGCTGGTGAGCGAGCCCCTCGCCTCGCGGAGCGGTTGGCCCGAGGGATGCTTGGTCTGGGAAACCGCACGGCCGTACTTCTATGGCCGACTGACCAGCGATGGCCGAGCGATGATCGGCGGTGAAGACACCGAGCTGGCTGAGGATCATGCGGAGCCTGGGCTGCTCGGCCGCAAGACGGCGAAACTCCAGCAGCACTGGCATAAGCTCTTTCCCGACATTTCGTTTCAGACTTCGCACGCCTGGGCGGGAGCCTTTGCCGAGACCAAGGATGGCTTGGCCTGCATCGGGCAAGTCCCTGGCAAGCGGCGCACGTTTGCCGCGCTGGGCTATGGAGGGAACGGAATCACGTTCTCGGCAATTGCGGCGCGGTTGATCGTGAGCCTGTACGTGGGGGAAGAGAATCCCGACGCGGCCGTGTTCGGCTTTGAACGCTAGTGTCGTGTCTCTCGCAGATGGGGCTCTATCGGTCGCTAGTGGTTTCGCGAGCGGCAAGGCGCTAGCCGCGGTGAATGGGCGTTGTCACAGGGGCTACCGGCGGCTAGCAGGGTGCTGAAAAACTCCGAATCGCTGGCGTTTTCTCGACTTCTCGCATGGATTGGCCGCCGGAGGCTCGATCCGCCGCACGGCGTGCCTCAATTCGCCGCCCGTGATACCCCT
>Ga0335397_10001621_pt1 | contig 30706 bp, 26 predicted proteins | sample MAT04_FD_205740 | JGI IMG/M metagenome (GOLD analysis project Ga0335397, IMG submission 205740) | Freshwater microbial communities from Lake Fryxell liftoff mats and glacier meltwater in Antarctica - MAT-04 (spades assembly) (version 2) ... | reverse complement strand
TCTTTGTCAGCGTAACTTTGTATCGGTTGGCCATGCCGGAGCCAACCGAGCAAACCCACGAAGCGCAATGCGACACATGACGTGGTACATGGAACTAGGTGGGCGGGCACGTCCCGTGCCCGCATGGGGAGCGCGCGGCCTAATAATCACGCGTGAGCTCGCAGGTGGATGACGGTGAGGAATGCGGGCACAGGGACGTGCCCGCCCACCCGTTGCGCGCGACCTACGCGATCATCTCGGCGACGAAGGCGCGCTCTTCCATGAGCTCCTTGTTCGTCGCGGCGATCTTGGACTTGGCGAAGTCGTCCATCACGTAGCCGGTGATGACCTCATAGCTGCCGGGCGACGTCGTGCGGACCGGCATGCCGGCCCAGACGTTGGCGTCGAAGCCGTACAGGCCGTTCGATTTGACGGCGACGGAATGGATGGCACCCGGGGTCACCAGTGAACGCACGTGATCGACGAGGGCGTTGGCGGCGGACGCGGCAGACGAGGCGCCGCGGGCGGCGATGATGGCCGCGCCACGCTTGCCGACGGTCTCGCAGAAGGGACCCTGCAGCCAGGCGGTGTCGGTGATGACGGACGTCGCGGGCTGGTCGTTAATCGTGGCGTGGGCGAAAGCCGGAAACATGGTCGGGCTGTGATTGCCGTAGATGAAGATGTTTTTGACCGCGGTGAGATCCACGCCGGCTTTCTTCGCGAGTTGAGTCTGCGCGCGGTTCTGGTCGAGGCGAACCATGGCCGTGAAGCGGTCGGGCGTCAGGCGCTTGGCCTGGCTGGCGGCGATCATGCAGTTGGTGTTGGCGGGGTTGCCCACGACGGCGACGCGCGCATCGGCGGCGGCGAACGTGTCGATGATCTTGCCCTGCGCGATGAAGATCCGGCCGTTGTCCTTGAGCAGGTCGGCGCGTTCCATGCCGGGGCCGCGCGGCTTGGCGCCGACGAGCAGGCACCAGTTGGCGTCCTTGAAACCCACCTCGGCTGCGTCGGTCTGCACGATGCCCTTGAGCAGCGGGAACGCGCAGTCATCGAGTTCCATCGCCACGCCCTCGAGCGCCTTCATGGCCTTCTCGATCGGGGCCTCGATGAGCTGGAGGATGACCGGCTGGTCGGGTCCGAACATGGCGCCGGACGCGATGCGGAAGAGGAGGGAGTAGCCGATCTGGCCGGCTGCACCGGTGACGGCGACGCGAATGGGAGTTTTCATAAGGAGGAAGGAGAGGTAACCACGAAACACACAAAAAACACGAAAGTCGAATCCCCGGAGCTTGCCTGCGAATTACGCGAGTGGACGCGAATTTTTCTGAATTCCAATCCAAGTATTTTGTCCGGTCTATTCGCGTCCATTCGCGCAATTCGCGGGCAAAAGACCGGATCAGGGATTCGTGTGTTCCAGGTGTTTGATGGGGATCCAGGTATTTATTTAAAGCGCGGAGCGAGGGTGGTGTGGATTTCGCGGACGAGTTTTTCGGTGGTCGGCCAGTCGATGCAGCCGTCGGTGATGGAGACGCCGTAGCGAAGTTTATCCTTCGGTTGCGGGAAGGGCTGGCTGCCAGCCTCGAGGTTGCTCTCGATCATCGCGCCCATGATGGAGGCGTTCCCGGCGGTGATCTGGGTGAGCAGCTCGCGCATGACCTCGGGCTGGCGCTCGGGCTGCTTGGCGGAGTTGTCGTGCGAGCAATCGACGAGGATGGACCTGACGAGACCGGCCTTGGCGAGGAGCGACTCGGTCTGCGCGATGTGCGCGGGCGAGTAATTCGGACCGGTGGCGCCGCCGCGAAGGACAACGTGGCAGGCGGGGTTGCCGCGGGTGACGATGGCGGAGGCGGAGCCGTCGACGTTGATGCCGAGGAAAGTATGCGGCTGCCCCGCGGCCTTGATGGCGTTGATCGCGGTGGCGATGGAGCCGTCGGTGCCATTCTTGAAACCGAGGGGCATCGAGAGGCCCGACGCCATCTGGCGGTGGGTTTGCGACTCGGCGGTCCGCGCGCCGATGGCCGACCAGCAGATAAGATCGGCGATATATTGCGGCGTGATGGGATCGAGGAGCTCGGTGGCGGTGGGCAGGCCGAGATCCAGGACGTCGCGGAGGAACGTGCGCGCGAGGCGCAGGCCGGCGGCGATGTCGTGGGAGCCGTCGAGATGCGGGTCCATGACGAGGCCCTTCCAGCCGACGGTGGTGCGCGGTTTCTCGAAATAGACGCGCATGACGATCAACACGCGGTCAGAGACCTCGCGGGCGAGCGCGGTCAGGCGGCGGGCGTAATCCCGGCCGGCGTCGACATCATGGATGGAGCACGGGCCGACAATCAGGAGGAAACGCCGGTCATCGGTAAAGATGACGCGGTGGATATCCTGGCGGGTGCGGGTGACAAACTCGGCCTGGGCCTCGCTCTTGGGCAGCTCCGCCAGCAGGGCGGCGGGTGAGGGCAGGGCGCGGGTTTCGACGACGTTGATGTCCGATGTTCTCTGCATAAAACGCCAGCTTGGCGGGGCGGGCGCGCGCGGCGCAAGCCTTCCGCCTTCGCTGAGGCTAGGGCGGACACGGTCGCCTTCGGGTCATAGCGGTCCGCCCTCTGACAAAACCAAGAAATCCTTGGTATTTGGGCAAAAAAGTGGCCGGCCACTTACCCCTAAGTGGCCGGCCTTTGCTTTCTTAGTTACCCCAAAACTCCCGCTAGGCGGGAGAAGTGTTAAACTGATGAGTTGATTGATAAACCCGTTTGCCGCATCGTCAACTCAAAGTTATCAATTTCTTTCACTTTATTTTGCTAGTAGCTGCAAAAGAGAGCCTTATTAAACCAATGAATCTGTCGGCAGAGGGGAGTTTTTATCGCTGGAGTCCCGCAGCCTGCCTACGAGTTTCGGGAGAGGATGCGCTGACTTTTCTACAGGGCCAGTTTACCAATGACTTGCAACAGCGCAAGGAAGGCGGGGCGGTTTATGGACTTTGGTTGAATCAGAAGGGAAAAGTGCTGGCGGACAGCTTCGTTGGGAAGAGCGCAGCGAACGAGGCGTGGATCGTGAGTTATTTTTCGCCCGCGGCGGTGATCCGCGAGCGGCTCGAGGCCTACATCATCGCGGATGATGTCGTGATCGAGGATGTGACGGAGAACATGCGAGGTGTAACAGTTTTCGGCGCGTTGACGGCGGGAGATTCGGGCTTGGACGCGGCGGCGTGGAGTTTTGCTGGACGCCGGACGCGCGAGCCGCACCGGGAGTTTATTTTTCCCGCGGAGATGGAATCGGCGATGAACACCAAGCTGGCCGGCAGGACGGAGCTATCGGCCGAGCAGATACAGGGGCTACGGATTGGCGCCGGGATTCCAGCAGTGCCGGTGGACATCGGGCCCACGGACCTGCCGAACGAAGCCGGACTGGAGACGGAGGCGATTTCCTACACGAAGGGCTGTTATCTCGGGCAGGAAGTGATGGCCCGGCTGAAAAACCTGGGCCAAGTGCGACGCCGGCTGCTGCGGGTCCGCGGAACCGGCGAGCAGCCGGAGCCGACGACGGCCGTGTTCCAAGCCGCGCGCAAGGTCGGCGAACTGCGCTCAGTGGTGCGCGACGACGCGGGCTGGAGCGGGTTTGCGCTGGTTTCGCTGGTCCAGCTCAACCGCGAGGCTGGGCTGGCGCTCGCGCCGGAGGGTGCGGCGACCATCCAATTCACCGACGCGTCATGACCGAGGATGAACAGCTCCAGGCGTTGTGTGTGAAGCTGGGCTCGAGCCCGGCGCAGGCGGCGACGATGGCGGCGCAGCTGCAGAAACGCGCGGCGCAACTCGCGCGGGAGCGCGGGATCACGCACGAGACGGCACTGGCGCACCTGCTGAATCTCGTGGTCAAGGGCCGAAAGGGTGAAGCGCCGCCGGGCTTTCCGGCCACCGAGCCGGGGAAGTAACCGCGAAAGAACGCGGATCCCAATCGGCCGGATTTTTGGCCCCGAAAAGGCACAAGGGGACAGGGGCGATGAAACGGTCCCCATTGCGCTCATGGGGCGCGCGGGCGGGTGAGCCGAAGCCCCGGAGATTTTTTGCGCGTTTTTGTGGCCCACCTCCCCGATCGATCCTTCGCGCGATTTTCCGTCCCTTCGCGGTTAAAATTCCGAGGTTGCGCCCGATGCCACTGCATTGCTTCGTGGTGCGCCTTTCACCTCTCAAACCCCATGAATAAAGCTGAATTGATCGACGCAGTGCAGGGCCGGCTCGGTGCAGAAACCTCCAAAGCCGCGGCTGAGCGCGCGGTGGACGCGGTGCTCGCGGCGGTGGGCCAGGGTTTGCGGCGCGACCGTGAGGTGCAGCTGGTGGGGTTCGGCACGTTCGACGTCGCGACGCGCGCGGCGCGGCGCGGCTACAATCCCCATACGCGGCAGCCGATGAAAATCCGCGCGATGAAAACCATCCGGTTCAAGGCTGGGCTCGCGCTGAAGGCGGCCGCCAAAACGTGAAGGATAAACTGATCGCGGCTTTTCGCGCGCGCTACGGGCGCGAGCCGCTGGTGATCGCGCGGGCTCCGGGCCGGCTCGAGTTCATCGGCAACCACACCGACTACAATGGCGGCGCGGTGCTGGGCGTGGCGATTGACCGTAGCGTGTGGGTCGCAGTGGCGCCGCGCGACGACGGCCAGTGGCGGCTGGGCAGTGAGACCCAGGCTGCGTTGGTGACTTTGCCCGCAGGTAGCCCGCCGGCGAAACAGGATGGGTCCGCCAGCTGGGCGAATTATCCCCTAGGAGTGATCGCGGCGTGGCCGAAATTCAACCTGCGTGCCGGGAGGCTTTGATTTTCTCGCGATGTCGAACCTGCCTTCAGGCGCGGGACTGAGCAGCAGTGCGGCGCTTGAGCTGGCTTCGGCGCTGGCTTTCTTGGAACTGGGCGGACAGCAGGCACCGCGCGAAACGGTCGTGCAGCTGTGTCGGGAGGCGGAAAATAATTTCGTCGGCGTGCCGTGCGGCGTGCTCGACCAAGGCGTGTCGGGCTTCGGTCAGAAAGACCACCTCGTGTTCATTGATTGCCGCGGTCCGAAGTTCGCCACCGTGCCGCTGCCGGCCGCGGCCCGGTTCTGGGTGTTCAATACGCACACCAAGCACGCGCTCGTGGACGGCCTGTATGCTGCGCGTCACCGGGAATGCATGGCGGCGGCGAAGGCCCTTGGGGTGACGCTGCTGGCGGATGCGACCCCCGCCTCGGTCGAAGCCGCGCGAGACACGCTGCCGCCGGTGGAGTTCAAGCGGGCGAAGCATGTGGTGGACGAGATTGCGCGGGTGGAGGCGACGGTGCGGGCGTTGCGCGCGGACGATCTGGGCGCGGTGGGCGAGTTGCTCACGGCTTCGCATCGCAGCTCGCAGAACCTGTTTGAGAACAGCACGCCTGAGCTTGATTTCCTCGTGAACCAGCTCGCGACGGCGCCGAATGTTTTTGGCGCGCGGCTCACCGGCGGCGGCTTTGGCGGTGCGGTGATGGCGGTGACATCGCCAGAGTTTACCGAGTCGCAGGCCGCTGCTGTGGCGGAAGCCTACGCGAAAAAATTTGGCACGCGGCCCGACGTGCTGCGCGCGCAGACGGGCGATGGGGCGGCGCTCATTCAAAGCTGAGCCAATATCTGCGGAAGATTGGCCACGAAGATGCGCAAAAAGCGCAAAAATTCCGGATTCCGGGATTTGAACAGGAGAACACCGGTGGACAGGGAGCGGAAAATGAAGAGTCAGGAACTGTTCTACCTCCGTCCTCTGTTTCCCGGCTTTCCTCTTATTCCAAGCCGATTATTTTGCGCTTTTTGCGCCTCTTTGTGGCCATCCGCCGGCACTCAGAGCAGCTCGCTGAGTGTGGACAGATAGGTCGCCACGCCGCGCTGGAAGCAGAGGAAGTACAGCAAGCCCGCGATGGCGAGCATGGGGCCAAAGGGCACGTGCATACCGAACCCGAGCGGAGCCTCCTCGCCCTCGGGCGTCTCGGACGGAGGAGCGAGGGCGGCGGGGTTGCCGGCGATTTTTTGCCAGATCAACGCGAGGATGAACCACACGGTGCCGACCACCGCGCCGCCGAACACGGCGAACACGGCGCCCTGCCAGCCGCAGAACGCGCCGATCATGCCGACAAATTTCACATCGCCAAAGCCCATGGCTTCTTTCTTGAGCGCCATCTCGGCCAGCAGCGCGATCCAGAGCACGAGGCCCGAGCCGACCAGCAGGCCCTGCGCGGCGGCGGTTCCGGAGCGAAGGCTGTCCAGGAGGAAGAAGTCCGAGTGCTGCCCGTGCAGCGCCGGCACGATAAACGACAGCAGCACGCCGAAAATCCCGGCGCCGATCGTAAACACGTCCGGGATGATCATGTGGTCGAGGTCGATGAACGTGGCGGCGACCAGGATGCTCACGAAGATCATGCCACACACCGCCTTGGCCGGCGGGAAATGCAGCCAGCACGCGAGGAACAGCGCGCCGGTTAGCAGCTCGACGAAGGCGTAGCGGAACGAATAAGGCCGGCCGCAGCAGCGCGCCTTGCCGCGAAGGATGAACCAGCTGAGGACGGGGATGTTGTCATACCACGCGATGGGTTGGCCGCAGGCGCAGTGCGAGCCGGGCGTGACAATCGATTGCTCCGCCGGGATGCGGTAGATGCAGACGTTAAGAAAACTCCCGACCATGGCCCCGAAGACGGCCGCCGCGGCGGGAAAAAACCAGGGAAAGTGGACGGCGAATTGCTGGTAGTCGGACATGGTCACGGGAGATTCAAGGCCGCGCGGGCGGCGGCCTGCATGAGGGGGGCGGTGCCACCGGCGGGGATGCTGCTCCAGATCTCGAGCGACTTCGCGCCCTGGTGCACGAGCATCGAAAGGCCGTTGGCGTGCGGCAGGCCAAGGGCCGCCGCGGCCCGGAGCAACGGGGTCTGCGGCGGATTGTAAATCATGTCGAACACGCTGGCGGGGCGCGGCAGACGCTGCAAATCAATCGGCGCCGGTTCGCCCGCGCGCAAGCCGGAGCTGGTGGCGTTGATCACGACCGCGCCGGCCGGCAGGTCGGCGGGCGGCGCGTCGGGCGCAAATCCCCGGACCGGAATGCCGTTGGCCAGCGGGGCGAGGAGCGCGAGCAGCGCGTCGAGATTTTCCCGGGTGCGGTTGGCGATCCTGAGCGACTTGCACTTCCGGCGCAGGCACTCGCAGGCCGCGCTGCGGGCCGCGCCGCCGGCGCCAAGCAGGATGACGTGCATGCCGGCGAGGTCGCAGCCGAGATCCTGGCGCAATGCACTCACGAGACCGTAACCATCGGTGTTGTGGCCGCGCCAGCCGCGGTCGTCCCAGAGCAGGGTGTTGACGGCACCGACGGACCGGGCGGTCTCGGAGACGGCGATGACGCGGTCGAACGCGAGGACTTTGTGCGGCACGGTCAGGTTGAGGCCGCGGAATTTCTTCGCGTGGAACAGCTCCAAGGCACGGGGCAGGTCCGCCGGCGGAATTTCAAAGCGAAAATACCGCCACTCGGCAAAGGGCGCGTTGGAGATGGCGAGGTCGGCCAGGGCGGCGTTGTGCATGGCCGGACTAATCGAGTGCCCGATCGGCTGCCCGAGCACCGCCAGCGAGACACCCCGGCGCGTCCATGACTCGAGATCGGACAGGGTAAGGACAGTGTCGGGGGCACTCATGCGTATCCGCCAGCACAACGGGGAACGCAGGGGGGAACGAGGCGATTTTGCGGAAGATCGCTACGGAAAACACGTAGCACACGAAAGCCCAACGTCCGGAAATTTTGACCACGGATTACACAAGCGGACACGGATCAATCCCAATGCTCAATCCTGACAGCGTGTTTCTGATCCGTGTCCTCGGTGTAATCCGTGGTCAACTGGATCGGAGTCCCGCTTTCGTGTGATTCGTGTATTTCGTGGTAAACCACTTCCTACGGCTGCGCGTGGCGCTCGTAGGTGGTCTCGAACTCCGTCACGAAGCTGGCAAAAAGGCGGGCGTGGTCGGGGTCGCCGGTCGCGGTATAGTGATTCACCAGGTTGCGGCAGCTGCGGCACAGCACCTCGCGCACGGGCGTGGGGGCGAGGTCGGTGACCTGCGGGGTAATCTGATTCGCGCGCAGCAGGGCGTAGATCTCGTCGGGATCGAGGAAGACGCCCTTGTCGAAGGGATCCACGAAGAAGGGCGGCGAATCTTCAAAGCAGCCGACGATGAAGTGGCCGGGCAGTCCGACGGGCTCGAGCGCGAGGCCGAGGCGGTGGCCGACGAGGAGGTAGACGATGCTGAGCGAGAGCGGGATGCCGGTGCGGCGGATGAGGACCTGGTCGAGGAGGCTGTTGAGCGGGTCGGTGTAGTGCTCCACGTTCCCGTGGAAGCCCCACTCGTGGAACAGCACGCGGTTGATGATGCGGCACTGCTGGCGGGTGCTGGCGGGCTCGCTGATGAGCTCGCGGCAGCGGGCGGCGATCTTGTCGAGCTCCATGCAGCACGCGCCGACGTCGAGCGCGGGCATCACGGTGCGGCTGAGCAGCAGGGCGCCGGTCTCCAGCTCATAGTTCAGCGAGCGGATGAAGCCGCGGAACTCCGCGACGGGATCGGAAAACTTCAGTTCTGCGAGGAACCACGCGGCGTGGCGGGCTAGGACGCGGTGGGGGCCGCGGGCGGTGGCCTGCAGGAAGTGCATGGCGTCCGGCCCGAGGGTGGCGAAGTGGGCGAGGAGGGCCTTGCGGACCGACGGGCTGGAATCGTCGAGCAAATCGCGAAGCGCCTGTTGGCGGGCTTCGTCGAGTTTCACGGTTTCCACGCGACCAGACGAAAAATGTTTAGCCATGGTGGCAATCGGAAACGCAACAATCGTGCCAGCAAATCTGGGAAAACATTCTGCCCTCAAATTGCGCGAATGCCGCGAATTTGGAATGAAATCCAAAACTCGGAATTCGGAAGCAGGCAATTTTACCACGATTTCACGGATGGACACGGATCTGAAACCTGGATCGGAACACCCCTGCGCGGAAAGCGGAAATTTAACCGCGAATAGACGCCAACCGGAGTCAAACTGGGCCGGAATCAGGGGACGGGGATTCGGAGGATTGATCCGTGTCCGTCCGTGTAGTCCGTGGTAAAAAATCAGGGATCGGCTTTCAGCCGGTCGTTTCGCGCGCGCCGTAGAGCGCGGTGCCGACGCGGACGAGCGTGCTGCCGGCGGCGATGGCTTCGACGAAATCACCGCTCATGCCCATCGAAAGCTCGGGCAAAAGCGCGCCAGTCTCGCCGGCGAGCTGGTCGCGTAGCTCGCGGAGCGTCGTGAACGTACGCGTGGCGACCGAGGTGTCGTCGCTGAGCGGGGCGATGGTCATGAGTCCCTCGATCTTCAGGTGGCTCTGCGCAAGGGCGGTGTCGAGCAACTGGGGCGCGTCTTCCAGCTCGGCGCCGAACTTCGCGGGGTCGCGGCCGGCGTTGATCTGGAGAAGGACGGGGAGGACTTTGCCACACTCGGCGGCGGCGCGGTCGAGGAGACGGAGCAATTTTTCGTTGTCCACGCTCTGCACCCGGTCGAAATGCGTCGCCGCAAGCTTCGCCTTGTTCGACTGCAGGTGGCCGATCAGCTCCCAGCGTACGGCCGCAGAGGCCGCGGCCCGCTTGTCCACGCCCTCCTGGACACGATTTTCGCCGACGGCGGGCAGGCCGTAGCGGGCGGCATACTCGGCGGCGGCGGGCGGATGGTTCTTGGTGACGGCGAGCAACCCCACCTCATCCGGCCTCCGCCCCACCCGCACGCAGGCGGCGGCGATCTCGGCGCGGACGGCATCGGCGCGGCGGCAAAATTCCTCGTAGGGGATGAACATCGGGTGGAAGTGAAACTGCTTATAGGTTGATGTTAAATTAGCGAAGGTTATGGTTGGGGCAATCCCGGTCCAGCCATGCAAATCGAGAACTTCAAGATTTTCGCCGACCTCGTCGAGACGAAGAGTTTTTCCAAATCGGCCAAACTCAACGGCATCACGCAATCGGCGGTCAGCCAGCAGGCGCGCGCGATGGAGCGGCATTTCAAGACCCTGCTGATCGACCGGAGCCAGAAGCAGTTCCAGCTCACGCGCGAGGGGCAGCGGCTGTATGACTCGGCGAAGGAGATCCTGCATACCTACGACAAGTTGCTCTCGGAGCTCCAGGAGATGAAGAAGGTCATCAGCGGCACGATCCGCATCTCGACGATCTACTCAATCGGCCTGCACGAGCTGCCGGCCTACATTAAAAAATTCCTGCACGACTTCCCGTCGGTCAACGTCCGCGTTGAATACCGCCGCTCGAACCTCGTGTACGAGGACATCCTGCACAACGCGGTGGACTTCGGCCTCGTGGCGTTTCCCGTCAAGCAGCGCCAGATCGAGGCGATCCCATTTCGCGACGACCACCTCGTGCTGATCGCGCACCCCGGTCACGCGCTGGCCAAGGGCGGGGACATCGACCTCAAGCAGCTGGCGGGGCAGAAATTCATCGGCTTCGACCCTGACATCCCCACGCGCAAGGCGGTCGACCAGATTTTCCGCGACCACAAGCTGGAGATCGAACCGGTGATGGAGTTCGACAACATTGAGACGGTGAAGCGCGCGGTCGAGATTGACCACGGCATCGCCATCGTGCCGCAGGCCACCGTGTTGCAGGAGGTGAAGCAGGGCACGCTCATCGCCGTGCATTTCAAGGGCAAGGACTTCACCCGTCCCTTGGCCATCCTCCACCGCAAGGGCCGCGTGCTCACGCCGGCGATGAAGAAGTTCATCGAGATCCTCGGCGTAGACATCCCCGGCAGCTCGTAATCGCACGCAGCGGGTTGCCCGGGAAGAAAACCGGGTCATCGTGCCTCTCACTCCTGTCACCCGCCCCTAACCATGAAAACACTCCGCATCCTCCTTGGCCTCACCCTCACGTTCGCTGCGCTGGCCCTGCTCCGGGCTGAGCCGGTTCCCGCCACCCCCGCGCCGGCGTGGTCGTTGAAGGACGTGGACGGCAAGGTCGTCAGCTCCGACCAGTTCAAGGGCAAGGTGGTCGTGGTGGACTTTTGGGCGACTTGGTGCCCGCCCTGCCGCGCCGAAATTCCCGGCTACATCGAGCTGCAAAATAAATACGGCAAGGCCGGCCTTGTGATCATCGGCGTTTCGGTCGACTCGGACAAGCAGGCCGAGCAGACCGTAAAAAATTTCATGAAGAAGGCCGGCATGAATTACCAGGTGGTGATGGGGGATGAGGACGTGCAGGCGGCGTTTGGCGGCATGGATGCGATCCCCACGACTTTCATCATCGACCGCAAGGGCCAGATCCGCGACCGCAAGGTCGGGGCCGAGCCCACGGCAAAATACGAGCAGGAGATCCTGAAGTATTTGAAGTAAGCTGCGGTGGTTGGAGCCGCGGCGCCCTCGCCGTGGTCGTGTAGCGAACGCGGCGAGGGCGCCGCAGCCCCATTTCGGCGGGAGCGGGTCAAAGACCCGCCCTACCTCACTCGTTAAACCGTGCGATCTGCATCAGCTCGTCGGCGATGACGCGATCGCTGCGACAGCGGGGCAATTTGCTCTGGCCGCCCCATTTGCCGTGGTGGCGCATCCAGTGCTCGAACACGCCGGGCATCACCAGCCGGGCGATCGGCGGCTCGATGTGGTTGCTCCGGCGCTTCAATTCGTAGTCCGCGTTGCGCACCTTCAGCTCGGCGTCGAGCTGGAGCGCGAGGGTGGGTCCCGTTGGATTGTCGTCGGAGCCGGGCCGCAGTTCGATCCACCACTCGTGCCGGCCGCGGTTGTTGCCCGTGAGGGAGTCGATGAACATCGGGGCCACGTGGAAATTCGTAATGATCCAGCCATGGCCCGAGCAGACGGCCAGGAGCGCGTCGGTCAGCTCCTTCTCGATCACGCGTTCACCAAACGCATTCAGCTGCAGTCCGGTCCGGCCGGCATAGATCAACCGCGGCGGCACGGTGGAAATGAACCGCACCACGTCGCCCACGACGTAGCGGCAGAGTCCGCCCGGGGTCGTCAGGATCAGGGCGTAGTCCTCGTTGGCCTTCACGCCCTCCAGCGGGAGGGCGTACGCGCCAAGCGGCCCCAGCCGGCCCTCGTCGAAATACTTCATTGGCAGAAATTCATAAAACAGCCCCGTGTCCGCCATCAGGCGCAGGCCCTCGCCCGGGGTCGCGTCCTGCGCGGCGATAAAACCCTCGGAGGCGGGATAGATTTCGTGAAAATGCACCGCCGGCCCGTAAGCCCGGCGCAGCTCACCCTGAAACGGGCCGACCGGCACGCCGCCATGCACGAGCACCTCGAGATGAGGCCAGATGGTTTGCTGCAGGGCGGGCGCGCGGGACGGGCCGGCGGATCCGCCGGGGCGCATCGTTTCCGCGAAGGCGAGCAGCCAGCTGGGGAGGCCGGCGACGAGGGAAATGTCGGCCTGCCGCGTGCGCTCCACGATCGCCGCGAGTTTCTCCGACCAGTCGGTCAACTCTGCGATCTCGGCGCCCGGCTCGTAGAGATGGCGTTCGAACCACTTGGGCAGGTTGAGCGCGATGAGGCTGCTCAAGTCGCCCTCATACGCCGCGAACTTGTCGGAGCCGGGAATGAGTGAGAGGGGCTGCGAACCGCCGAGCAGCAGATGCCGGCCGTGAAACACCTTGGTGTGGCCGGTGCGCGCGCAGTAGTAGAGCAGCGCGTCGCGCGTGGCCTGTTGAAAGTGCGCGAGCATGGCCCAGGTGACGGGCAGGGATTTGGGCGGGCCGTCGGTGGTGCCGGGGGTGACCGCGTAGAAGGCGCACTGACCCGGCCAAAGGACATCGGCCGCGCCCCGCTTCATTTTTTCGATGTGGGGGGCGAGGTCCGCGTAGGAGTGCAGCGGCACGCGCTTCTGAAACTGCGGGTAGGTCATGCCCGCCTCGACGCCCACCGCGCGGCCGAAGGAGGTTTTCGCGAACGAGCGCACCAACGTGCGGAAGGTGTTTTTTTGCGCGGGGACGGCGGACTTTTTTTGCTTTAGCCGCAGGGCGGTGCGCGCCGTTTGCAGGCGGGCGCCGAGGACCATGAGGCTTTTGGGGAGGACGGACATCGCGGGGCAGGGATAGGTTAGGCAGCATCGCGCGCTGGTTCGCCGCAAGTGGATTGTGGGCGCGGGCGCGCGGCTTACGAGCTTTTGACCGGCGCAGAGGGCCGAACGGCCCTATCGCAAAGGATTTACCACCACGAAAAACACGAAAGACACGAAAGCCGGGCCTTCGAATTTTGCCCACGGAACACACGGACTGATTGATAGATCTTTCAGGATCTCGGAGTTCGCTGGGGAATTGTTCCGTGTCCTCCGTGTGTTCCGTGGGCAGAAAGGATCGAAGTCCGACTTTCGTGTTCTTCGTGTTTTTCGTGGTGAAAAATCTGCACTCAGGATGAAGGCGTGACTTTTGGGGGGCTTTGGCGTTGTCACAGGGGACGCATGCCGCTTCCGCCCATACTTTTTGAGGACGACACCCTGGTCGCGTTCGACAAGCCGCACGGACTTTCCGTGGCGCCGGTGAAGGGCGACAAGGGAGGGGAAAATCTCATCGTTCAGGTGCAGGCGAAATATGGCCCCGGCGTGGCGAGCGTGCACCGGGTGGATGCCGACCTCAGTGGCGTGATCATTTTTTCGAAGACGAAGGTCGCGCTGGATTTTCTGAGCGGGCAGTTTCAGTCGAAGACGGCGGCGATGAAATATTTCGCGCTGGCGGTGGTGCAGCCGGCGGAGCGGGCGCTGAAAGATGTCGCGATCCTGCGCGCGGCGAACGACAGCCTGCCCGACACATTCACGATCGACCTCTCGCTGCGCGACGATGAGCGCGAGCCGGGCCGGTTGCGCGTGGGCACGGGCCGCGAGAGCCGGGAGAGCCTGACGGAAGTGACCACGCTGGAACGCTTCGGCCGGTTTGTGTGGCTCGAGTGCCGTCCGCTCAGCAGCCGTCCGCACCAAGTCCGCGTGCACCTCGCCGCCCTCGGCGCGCCGGTGCTGAACGATGCCTTTTACGGCGATCCTGAGGTCAAGCTGCTGCTCTCCGACCTGAAGCGCGGCTACAAGGGCCGCGACGAGGAGAAGCCGCTGCTGATGCGCCTGGCATTGCACGCCGGCGAGCTGACGCTCAAGCACCCCACGACCCGCGAGCCGATCACGATCACTTCCCCGCTGCCCCACGAGTTCGAGATCGCGTTGAAATACCTGCGGAAATTTGGGCGCGGGCGGGGGCGGTAGGCGAGGTTGCTCTGTTTACCGCACGTCAAAGCGGGGTGCATTGGTTGTGCTGCCCGCTATGTCCTCGAGCGCGGAGACCAGATTTCGGGCGAGCTGTTGTTTAAATTCCGGATTCCGCGAGCTCATGTTCCGGCCCACGCGATCTGCCTTGTCCCGATAGAACAAAAGCACCCAGCGTTCGGGTTGGTGGGACGCGGGTGACTCGGGATAGCGGGAGAAGAAAAGCAAGCGTCGGGCGCCGTTCTCGGTGGTGGCATACACCTTGTGGAGTGACGGCCGGGAGGGGAGTTCGGGCGCGCTGAGGGTGACGGCCAGTCCTGGGGTCTTCTTGATTTTGGCAAAAAGTCTTTCGGCTTCCTCTGGAATTTTGCCGCCAAACTCCTTCTTGCGGATCTTGTGCGGGATAATGATCTCCATCAACGCCCCGGCAACTGATCGAGCGCGCGACCCAATTCGGCCATCGTGGGTTCCACTTCAGGGGGTGCTTCCACGGTTTCGATCAGGTCAATTGTCGGCTCCATCGTCAGGTGAATACGATAGCCCACACTTTGGGCGGTTCGGACCAAGGTATTCAACGTAATGGAAGTGTTACGACCATCGAGGACCCGGCGAATCGCCGTCCGGCTGGTGCCGGTATCTCGCGCGAGCGAAGCGAGGGTCACTCCCCGTTCCTTCAGGCGTAGACGGAGGGTCTGGGATATTTGCCGCTTGATGGCGGCTACGTCCTGATTGGCGGAGTCGGCGACCGTGCTCATAACGTCACCATGGTTCAGAAATGGACCATGTCAAACTCCTGTTCTGCAAGTGTTAAACCATAAATATGGGTCACCGTAGCTGATCAAGCAACTGGTGTGCCGGGGCGAAGCTTGGATTGAGGCGGACGACGGCCTCGAGGTGGGGAATGGTTTCGTTGCGGCGGCCGGGGAGGTTGAGCAGGGCGTTCGCGAGGATGAAGTGGGCCTGCCAGAGGTTGGGGTTGGTGCGGAGCGCTGATTCGAGGCGTGGGATGGCTTCGGTTTCGTGGCCGGGGGTGCCGAGCAGCGCGATCCCGAGATTCATTTGGATCTCGGCCAGCTCCGGGCGGGTGCTCAGGACGTTTTTGTAGTGCTTGATCGCTTCAACTTGGCGGCCGGGCACGGAGAGCAGGGTGTTGGCGAGGTTGCACTCGGCTTGCCAGAGCTCTGGTTTCAGGCGGACGGCGATTTCCAAATGGGTGATCGCTTCGTTTTTTCCCTCGGGCTGGGTCAGCAGCGACATCGCGAGGTTGGCGTGGGCTTCGGCGTAGTCGGGGCGGAGCGTCAGGGCGTTGCGATACGATGTGATGGCGGCGTCGGTTTCGCTGCGCGCGGCGAGTTCCATCCCGAGGTTATAGGCGGCCATCCACGCCGCGGGGTTGCGGGCGAGCGTCGCACGGTAGAGCGTGACGTTGTCGCGGTAGTCGTGCGCCTGGTGCCACGTGAGAAGGCCCAGCAGGGCAACGAGCGCGGCGGGGACCGCACGGCGCAACCACCCACGCGAGCGGGATGAATTCGTGGGTCGGGGTTTATCCCCGACAGGATCGGCAGATGTCGAGCGTAGAGCCCGACCCACGTCCTGACCCTTTTCCGGCGGTGAGTCCAGCAGCCGAGTCAGGCCGGCGCACAGCGGGACGATTACACCGAGGCAGGCCAGATACTGGAAATGATCGGCGACGTAGGAGTAAATGAAGGGGAAGACATTTAAAAACCCGAGGGCGGGAAACAGCGTGCCGGCAAACAGCAGCGTGCCGGCAAGCGGGGCGCGGGTGCGGCGGCGGAGCAGCCAGAGGCTGGTTAGCACGGCGAGGGCGGCGATGACCCCGGCGTAGGCCCACGGGTCGGAGGTGCTGATGGACCAGTGCGGATAGACAAAACTCAAATCGGCGGGCCAGAGCAGTTTGCCGAGATAGAACCACAGGACGCGTCCGGCCAGCAGTACGCGTTGGACGAAGTGCAGCTCGTAGGCTGCGCCCTCCGCCCCGATGAACGTGCGTTCGACCCACGCGGTGGTGAGGCCGGCGGCGACTCCGATCACGAACCACGGGAGCAGGGGCACGACATCGCGGCGCCATGAGAGGCGTCCGCGCTGCCACCAGGCGATCACGAGCAAGGCGGCGGGGAGTGTGGCGGTGACGGACTTGGTGAGGACGGCGAGGATGAAGAGGATGCTGGCGAGCGCGTACGTGCGCCACGGGTTGGCCGAGGCCGACGCGCGGGTCTGGTCGAAGCGCAGGTAGGTGAGCATCGCCCAGAGATAAAACACGGCGGAGAGCGTGTTCTTCTGCTCGGAGATCCACGCGACGGATTCGACGCAGACGGGATGCAGGGCGAAGACGAGCCCGGCGAGCCACGCGCCGGGGATGGCGAGGCGTTGCAGGACGCGCACGAGCAGGCCGGCAGCGAGGGCATGGAGGAGGACGTTGAGCCAGTGATAGGCGACGGCGGACTCGCCCCACAGCAGGTGCTCAAGCCAGAATGCACTGTGCAGGACCGGGTAATATTGCTGGGTGGCGCCGGGCTCGAACCAGATGCGGGCGAGGCCCGTGAGCGAGCGGAGTTCCAGCCTGGTCAGGTGGGCATCGTCGTCCCAGAGGAAGCCGCCGTGCAGGGCCGGCCAATAGGCTAGCAGGCAAAGAACGGCGATGCCCGGCCAGGCGAGCCAGCTCCACGAGGTCGCGTCAGCGGCCGCGGCGCGTCGGGCCGGGGGGGACGGGCGCGAATTCGCGGGGCGCGGGGGCATGAGCGCTGACGGTTTCGGGTTATGAATGGGCGAGCAACGCGGAAAGAGACGGAAATTTTTACCACGGATATCACCCACGGACACGGATCAATCTTGAGACGGACAAAACGAAGGTGAGGGTTTGCTGCCTTGGATTGATCCGTGTCCGGGCGTGTAATCCGTGGTCGCCTTTCCGAATCGATGGGCGCCGGGTGCGCCTATCCTCGGAGGGTTGGCCACGAAAAGGCACAAAAAGAGTCAGGGATTCAGGATGAAATCTCCCGCCCGCCTATCACCCGTCGCCAAGGCAATGGCTGACACGGTGGGCGCAATGGCGAGAAATCGGAGTCTCTTAGACATTTCGTGCCTTTTTGTGGCAATCTTCCAGAGGTGCGGCGTAGTTTGGCGTCATCTCATGACTCCGACCGTGACCCATTTTGTGGACAGCGATGGCGTGGGCTGGCTCGTGTTCGACGACCCGACCGCGCGGGTGAATGTGTTTACGCCGGCGGTGTTTGCGGATCTGCGGGCGGCGCTCGCGGCACTGGCGGCGCAGCCGGTGAAGGCGGTGGTGGTGATGAGCGCGAAGGAACGGATTTTTATCGCCGGAGCCGACTTGAAATGGCTTTCGAAGCTGCCGGATGTCGTCGCGGCGACGGCCGTCGGACGCGAGGGCCAAACGAATCTCGCGCTGCTCGCGAATTTGCCGGTGCCGGTGGTCTGCGCGATCCACGGCGCGTGCGCGGGCGGCGGCATGGAGGTGGCGCTGGCGTGTCACTGGCGGATTGCGAGTGAAGCGCGTGAGACCGTGATCGGATTGCCGGAGAATAGCATCGGCACGATTCCCGGCTGGGGCGGCACGGTGCGACTGCCACGGCTGATCGGGGCGGCGGCGGCGGTGGAGCATATTTTGAAGGCGACGCTGCTGCCCGCGGCTGAAGCGTTGCGCATAGGTATTGTTGATGAGCTGGTGCCCGTGGCGGAGCTCAGGGCGCGCGCCAAGGCGGCGGCGTTGCGGCTGGTGAAGGAAGGATCGCCGGTCCGGGCGACGCCACCTGCGGCGGATGCGGCGTTTTTTGCCGGGGTCCGCGCGGCGACGCTGAAGAAAACCCGGGGTCAAGAGCCGGCGCCGCTCAGGACGATCGACGTGATCGAGCAGGCCGCCGCGCTGTCCGTCGAGGCGGCAATGGAGGTGGAGACGAAGGCGTTTGGGGAGCTCACGGCCAGCGAGGTCTGCAAGAACCTGATCTACGTTTTTTTCCTGAAAGACGCGGTGAAGAAGCTGACGGTGGATGCCTGGTTTCCGGTGGCGCCGGCGGCGAGAGCGGCGGCGCCATTCAAGAAAATCGGCGTCGTGGGCGCCGGCGTGATGGGCTCGGGCATCGCGCAGTGGTGCGCGGCGCGCGGACATGACGTCGTGTTGCGGGACGTGAAGCCGGAGTTCGTCGAGCGCGGGCTGGCGGTGATCCGCGGCGTGTTCGATGAGGCGGTGGCGCGGAAAAAGATGAAACCCGAGGCCGCCGCGGCGGGGCTGGCGCGCGTGAAGACCACGACGGCGTGGGAAGGATTTGGCGAGTGCGACCTCGTGATCGAGGCCATCGTGGAAAACGTGGCGGCGAAACAAGCGTTGTCCGCCGAGCTGGCGAAGGTGGTGCGGCCCGACTGCGTCCTGGCGTCGAACACGTCCGCGCTGCCGATCGAGGAGCTCACGGCGACGGCCACGGAGCCGGGGCGGACGGTCGGGCTGCATTTTTTCAACCCGGTGAGCCGGATGCCGCTGGTCGAACTGGTGCTGAGTCCACACACAGCGCGCGCCACGGCGGAGCGCACACTCGCGTTTGCGAAGGCGCTGGGGAAGAGCCCGGTCATCTGCAGGTCATCACCGGGGTTCCTGGTGACGCGCGTGCTGTTTTTCTATCTCAACGAGGCGTGTCAGCTGTGGGAGCAAGGTGTGGCGACGGAGACGCTCGACCGCGCGCTGCGCAGCTGGGGCTGGCCGATGGGGCCGATGCGGCTGATCGACGAAGTTGGCGTGGACGTGACCGATTTCATCTTCGGGGAAATGGCGCACTATTTTCCCCAACGCTTCAAGAGCTCGACCGTGTGCCGGCGGATGCTCGATGCCGGGATGAAAGGCCGTAAAAACGGTGCGAGCACCGGTTTCTACACCTACGCCGACGGCAAGGAGGCGCTGAATCCGGCGATGGCACCGTTCGCGTCCGCGGCGAAATCACCGCTCACCGCGGCGGCGATCACGGAGCGACTGAACCGCGTGATGATTGATGAGACGAAGCGCGTGCTCGACGAAGGCGTGCTCAAGACTGCGGAAGAGGCGGACCTGGCGTTGCTGATGGGCACGGGGTTCCCCGCGTTCCGGGGCGGGTTGATGCGTTATGCGAAGAGCATCGGGGTAGTTTGAGGCGAACCTGATTTCACCACGAAGGGCACGAAGCACCCGAAGTGCGATCTCCGGAATTGATCGCGAAAGCGCGGAGGAGCGGAAACACGAAAATTTTGAGAGGGAAGCCAGGAAGCCGGGAATCGATCACAAGCGCATGAGGGGTTCCCGCTCCTCGCGCTTCCGCGATCAATTCCCTACTCGTGCCGCAGGGCGACGAGGGGATCCACCTTCGTGGCGCGGCGGGCGGGGAGCCAGCAGGCGAGGAGGGCGACGAGCAAGATTCCGACTGCGACCAGCATGAACGTGCCGGGGTCGTAAGGGCTGGTGGCGTAAAGCATTGAACTCATGAGGCGCGTGGCCGCAATGGCAGCGCCGACGCCGACAACTAGTCCCATCACCACGACATAAAAACTGCGGCCCAGGATCAGTCGCATGACATCGCCGGACAGCGCACCCAGCGCCATGCGAATCCCGATCTCACGTGTGCGGTGCACCACCGAATAGGCGGTCACACCATAGATGCCGATGGCCGCCAGTAACAGAGCGCAGCCGGAAAACAGGCTGAACAACGTGAGATTGAAGTTAAGTCTCCGCCAACGCAGGGCCAGGGTCCGGGCATAGGGTTCGAGCGGAGTCAGGGTGATGGCGGGATCGCGCGCCATGAGCGTTTCTTTTACCGCGGACGCGAGCGCCGGGGAGAAGCGGGTGACCTTCAACACGAGGAACAGCTCATGGCTCGGGTTCTGTTCGAGCGGGCGATAGAGCTGAGGCTCAATGGGCGTGCCGGCGCCGTTGGACCGAACATCGCCCATGATGCCGACGACTTCACCCCAGGTCTTGTTCCGATCGTCGAGCAACAGGATGCGGCGTCCGAGGGGATCCTTTCCGGAAAAATGCCGGCGAGCCATTTCCTGGTTGATGAGCACGACGGGGGCTGCGCCGACGGCATCGCGGGGTGTGAACTCGCGTCCGGCGATTAATGGAATGCCGAGTGTCTGGAAATAGCCGGGCGTCACGGGATAGAGCTCCGTCATGGTGACGGGATCGGCGGGACCGGCCGGGGGACGCTGACCCTCCAGGATGAACCCATCCTTCGGCACATTTCCACCGGGCAGTCCCGCCGTGAGGCTCGCACTCATCACGCCCGGCAGTGCGGTGAGGCGCTCGAGAGCCGAGCGGGCGAAAGCCGCGATCTTTTCCGGAGTATCGTAGGCGCGCCGCGAATCGAGCGTGAGTCGCACGGTATAAACCGGGTCCGTGCTCATACCCAGGTCGGGCTGGCGGGTGGCGTGGAGGCTGCGGGCAAGCAAGCCTGTGCCAATCAGGAGGACACAGGCCGCGGCGACTTGCAGGGCGACGAGCGCATGGCGCGTGTACTGCCGCATGCGTCCGCCGGACGCATTTTGCCCGCCATCCTTCAAGGGCTCGATCAAGTTGCCGTTGGTGGCCGAGAGCGCGGGCACGAGGCCGATCCCCACGGTCGTGAACAGGATCAGGCTGAAGCTGCCCAGGAGCACCCAACCGTCCATAACGATGCGGTCCGCCCGCGGCAGGGCGCTCGAGGCAAAGGCCACCAAGGGATCCATCAGGATCCAGGCCAGGCCCACGCCGAGGATTCCGCCAATGCCCGCGAGCAGCATCGTTTCGGTAAGCAGTTGGCGAATGATGCGCCCGCGCCGCGCCCCCAGCGCCAGGCGCACTGCGATCTCACGCTGGCGGACACTCGCGCGCGCGAGCAGGAGATTGGCGACGTTGACGCACGCAATCAGGAGGAGCAGCCCCGTGGCGCCGAGCAGCCACCCGATCTCGGTGCCGAGCGCGCCGGTCGCGAAATCGACGTAGCGTTGCGCCAGTACGCCGCGGCCCTTGTACGGGTTGGGATGTGCGGCCGCGATCCGCGTGGCGATCACGTCGAGCTCCTTCCGCGCCTGTTCGATCGTGACTTCGGGCTTCAGGCGTCCCCATACAAACAGGCCGTGGGTCATGAAATCTTCGCTGCGGGTGGTGGGCACCCCGGGTTCAAAGACATAGTTTCCCGGCCGGAGCGGATCATGGATGACGCCGATGACCGTAAACGGAACGTCATTGAGATGAATGACTTCCCCGACAACATCCGTGCGCCCGCCAAACTGGGTCAGCCAAAGTCCGCGGCTGAGCAGGACCACGCGGTCCTTGCCGGCGGCAAATTCGTCGGCCGCGAACTCGCGCCCGAGATCTGGACGGATGCGCACCAGGCGCAGGAAATTGGGTGAAATATAATAGGCCGTGAGTGAAAGAAACCGCTCACCCTGACTCAGACGGACGCTGCCCGTGGTCATGCCGGCGACGTCGGAGAATGCGGTGGTCTGGGTCTGCCAGGCGTGGAGGTTACCCGGAGACGTCACCGCGCGCGAATACTTCGGCGTGGTTTCCCAGAGCATTACGATTTGCCCGGGCTCATCATAATCGAGCGGATGCAGCAGCATCTTGTTCGCCACGCTGAACAACGCGGTGCAGGCGCCGATGCCCAGGGCGATGGTGAGGATCGAAATGACAGCGAAGCCCGGGGCGCGGCGCAGCTGCCGCACGCCGTAACGGAGGTCCTCGCGCACCTGCTCCAGCCAAATCCAGCTGCGCTGGTCGCGGGCGCGCTCCTTGATGCCCTCGACATGGCCAAACTGCCGCTGCGCGAGGTAGCGGGCCTCGTCGGGCTTCATGCCGGCCGCGAGGTTGGCCTCGACTTGGAGTTCGAGATGATGCCGCATCTCGTCGGACATCTCGCGGTCGAGGGCGTCCTTGCGAAAGAGGGCGAGGAGTTTGCGGAGGAGTTTCATGAGGTGGCTCGCGGCTCGCCACGGGTTAGGGGCGATGGGTCATGGGCGATGGGGGTCCGGAATGCCGCGAATTGAGCGAATCCGATCCGGATACGACCAAGGCATTTTAACCACGGATAACACCGATCCACACGGATCAATCCCCCGGAACAGATTTGCCGGGCCTCGGTTCGGGTGGGTCGTGCGCTCCGCGCGCGACTCGGATGCCGCGCGCGGAGCGCACGGCCCACCTCATTGCCTTGGGATTGATCCGTGTTCATCCGTGCAATCCGTGGTTAAAACTCCGGGAGGTCAGGTGACTTTCAGCACGAGGTTGATCGCGGCGGCGACTTGCTCCCAAGCAGCGGTCTCGATCGCGAGCTGCTTCCGGCCGGCGGGGGTGAGGGTGTAGAAGCGCGCCTTGCGGTTGTTGTCGGAGACGCCCCATTCGGCGGCGATCCAGCCCTGTTCCTCGAGACGGTAGAGGGCGGGGTAGAGGGAGCCTTGCTCCACCTGCAGCATGTCTTGCGACATCTGCCGGATTTGGAGCGAGATGCCGAAGCCGTGGATTGGGCCGCGTTGGAGTGCCTTCAGGATGAGCAGGTCGAGCGTGCCCTGGAGTAGATCGGTTTTTGCTTTGGCCATAATTGGGTTCTCCTAGATATCCTAGGAAGGGAGTGAAATGACTCTTCTCCTAGGACGTCAAGGAGAGAGTCGGAACACGGACATCTGACATTTTAAGGGGGAAGCCAGGAAGCGGGGAATCGATCCCGACCAGAAGGACTGTTTCCCGGCTTCCTGGCTTCCTTCTCAAAATTTACGGAGGTTAGCTCCTTCCCGATAAACGCATTTTACTTCGAAGGGAGTAGGGGAAACGCGTTGCGTTGCACGGGGTTTGGACGAGCTTTTCGGCACCATAAAACCCCCAACTCCCAACCCCGGAGTTCCATGCCTTCCATTGTTGCTTCCCGTCTGTCCACTTCCCTCAAGCGCCGGCTTCTGACGACGATCCTGGAGAGCCGTCACGGGGATTTGCGGGAGGAGAATCTTAACCGCCAGGGCAAGGGGCACTTCCATGTGTCCGGCCGCGGTCATGAGGCCCTCGCGGCCACGGGCCGGCAGCTGCTCCCCGACGACTATATTGTCCCGTATTATCGCGACCGCGGCCTGGTGCTTGGGCGCGGCGTGACGACGAAACAGCTGGCGCTCGACTACATGGCGAAGCGCGACTCCTCGTCGGGCGGCCGCCAGATGCCGTCGCACTACAGTTACCGCGAGCTGAACATCTGGAGCGTGCCGACGCCCACGGCGGCGCAGCTGCTGCCGGCCTGCGGCATGGCGTGGGGCATGCAGCTCGATGAAAAAAAGAGCGTGGTTGTCACCACGGTGGGCGACGCGGCGACGCGGCAGGGTGATTTTTACGAGGCGGTGTGCTTTGCGCAGGAGCGCAAGCTCCCGATGCTGTTCATGGTTGAGGACAACGGCTTTGGCATCAGCACGCCGACGCGCGATGCCACGCCGCGTGCTTTGAGTGTGCTCAACGACGACCAGTGGCGGGCGCTCGATGGCTGGGACGTCGAGGCCGTTCATGCCGCAACCGAAACCGCTATCGCTGAGATCCGTGCTGGCGGCGGGCCGGTATTGCTCTGGTTGAAACTGGAGCGGCTTTCGAGCCACACCAGTTCCGATGACCAGGCGATTTACCGCAGCAAGGACGAGCTGGCGACGCTCGGAGAGCGCGACCCATTGCTGCAGCTGAAGGCGCAGCTCATCGGTGATGGCGAACTCACCGAGGCGGAGTTCGAAACGCTGGACAAGGAAATCAAAGAACGCGTGCGGCTCGACTATGCCGCGGCGGAGCTGGCGGAGAATCCTGTCGCGCATGAACTGGAGGCCAATGTGTCGTCGCAACCGTCGCAGCTCGACGAGCAGGTGCTGCGTCCGGGCAAATACCGCATGGGCGACGTCATCAACCTCACGCTGCGCGCTGGGCTCGACTCGGATCCGGGCCGGTTGATTTTCGGCGAGGACATCGAGGATCCGAAAGGGGGGGTGTTCCGGCTCACGCACAAGCTCTCGACTGATTTTCCAGCGCAAGTATTCAACTCGCCGCTGGCGGAGAGCACCATCCTCGGCGTGGCATGCGGGCTCGCGAGTTACGGCAAGCGACCGGTGTTCGAGCTGCAGTTCATTGACTTCATCTACCCGGGTTGGAACCAACTCGTGACCAACCTCGCGACGTTGCGCTGGCGCTCGTATGGCAAGTGGTCGTGCCCGGTCGTGATCTACGCGCCCTACGGCGCGTATCTGCCGGGCGGATCGCTCTGGCATTCGCAGGCGAACGAGGCGGCGATCGCGCATTTCCCCGGATTGAAGGTCGTAATTCCCAGCACCCCGGAGGACGCCGCCGGTCTGCTCTGGACGGCGATGCACTCGGAAGATCCGGTCATCTTCCTCGCGCCGAAGCACATGCTCTGGGCGGAGCGCGAGATCGATGAACCCGCGATGGCGGTGCCGATCGGACATGCGCGCCTGCGGGCGACGGGCCGCGACGTCACGCTGGTGGCGTGGGGCAACACGATGGAGAAGGCCCTCGAGGCCGTGGCGACGCTGGACGGCGCGGTGAGCGTGGAGCTGATTGACCTGCGTTCGATCGTGCCGTGGGACCACGAGATGATCGAGGAGTCGGTGCGCAAGACCGGGCGGCTCGTCGTGGTGCAGGAAGACACGGAGAACTGCTCGGTGGGGCAGATGATCATTTCGCACATCGCGGGCCGGCCGGACGTGTGGAGCCGGATGGTGGCCCCGCCGGTGCTGGTTTCGAAAGGTAACGTCATGATCGGCTACAGCCCGGTGTATGAATATGCCGCGCTGCCGGACGCGCCGCGCATCGCGGCGGCGTTGCGCCGGGCGATGGCGAGGTCGGGGCATGAGGCTCATGGGGCTATGGCCAATACGGCGCACTCCGGACGGGGCGGCGCGGGTGTGGAGTCGCCCGGCAGCCTGGCGGCTTCGGATTCGGCTTCCGGCCAGCCGGGAGCATCCTTAAATTCCGCCGTGCCCGTCTCCCGTGATCTCGTCGTGAAGGTGCCGATCATGGGCGAAGGGCTGCGGTCGGCGCGCGTGGTCGCGCTGCATAAGCAGCCGGGCGACAAGGTCAGCCATGATGACGTGCTTTGTGAGGTGGAGACCGACAAGGCGGTTTACCCGATCGAGGCGTCGTTCGCAGGGACGTTCAAGGCGTGGAAGATCAAGGCCGACGACATGGTGGAGATCGGCCAGGAAATCGCGCTGGTGACGGGCGATGCCTCCGCGTCTGCGCCGAGTGCGCCGGCGGACCATGCGAGTTTGCAGCAATTGCAGCAGCGGCCGGCGGCGGCTCCGGCCGCGCCGGCGTCCACGGGCGAACGGCGCGAACCGGCGCTGCCGTCCGCGATCACGCGACGGCTCGACAGTGTCGTGCCCGCGAACATGGAGATGGACGTCCGTTACCTCGCGATCCGCACGGCGCGCGGAGCGGCGAAGCTGAAATCCGGGAAAAGCGCGCCGTCACCGTCGGTGATGATGGCCTGGTGCGTGGTGCGCGCGATGGAGAAGCACGCCCCGTTCCGCCGCATCGTGGCGAAGGACGGCGCGATTTTGGAGCACAAGGACTTTGAACTCGGCATCGCGGTGGCGCTCGAGGGTGACCGGCTGGCGACGGCGGTGATCAGGAAGAGCAATTTGTTCGACTGGGTGGGATTTGTCGGCGCTTACGCCAAGGCGTTGGAGTTCGCGCGCACCGGCAAACCGGAGGAAGTGCAGGCGCCGCTCAACCTGACGAGCTTGGGGGCGTTTGGGATCGAGAAGGCGCAGCCGATCGTGGTGCCGCCGGCGATGAGCACGCTGTTCGTCGGCACCGCGCATGAGCGGATGATGAACGATGCCGGTGTGGTTTATCCGGTCGAGGTGGTGACGCTGTCGGTCACGTTCGACCACCGCGTGGTGAATGGCGCGGGGACGGCGGCGTTTTTGTCGGAGCTTAAGAGGCAGTTTGAGGGGTTTAAACTGCCGGAGTAACGCAGGTTGGCCACAAAGAGGCACAAGGTGGCCGGGGCGGCGGAGGAGCGTCGATTGCGCCTATAGGCGCGCGAGAGATCTGTTTCGGAGTTGCAGGGCCCTTGTGCCTTTTTGTGGCCAAACTCCGGACCTCCCTAATTTTCCTCGTGCTAAGACGAGCGCCTGCAAGCAGCCCAAGCCGACAACTGACTGAATGAGGTGGACCGTGCGCTCCGCGCGCGGTGTTTCGGTTGGCTATGGCTCTGCCGCGCGCGGAGCGCACGGCCCACCTCGGAGCCCCTAGTTCAGTTTCGCCAATGCCGCGCGGGCGCGGGCGAAGGACTCGTCGTCGTATTTCTCGCGCTCGGCCATCGCGAGGGCGGCTTCGAGGGTCTCACGCGCGGCGTCGCGCTGGCCGTCGGCGAGGAGGGCGAGGCCCAACTCTACGCGATGGGCGGGGAGGGTCGGGGAAATCTCGACGGCGCGGCGGAGCTGGCGGACGGCTTCGGCGGTGGAGGCATCAGGGAGGCCGCCGTAGATGAGTTTGACGAGGAAGCGGGGGCCGAAGCCGAGGGTTGCGACCTCGTAGTTCCAGCGCCCGAGCACGTGGTGGGCGTAGTCGTAGTTCGGGTCGAGGGCGAGGGCCTGCTCGGCGAATTCCTTCACGTGGCGCGAGTATTCGAGCTTGGTGCGGGTGTCGGCGAAGGTGGCGAGTTTCCCGTAGCAGATGGCGACCGAGAGGACATTGACTGCATTCTTCGGCTCGAGCGCGACGGCGCGATGGGCATAGGCGAGGGACTCGGTGCTCAGGCGCTGTTTTTCGGCGGGATCGGTCGTGTCGCTGGTCGCGTCGGAATACTGCTTTGAGATCTTTTGCAGGATCATCGCGTCGTTGGGCCGCAGGGTGTCGGCCTGCTTGAACAGCTGGAGGGCGGTCGGAGTATCCCACCGTGCCTCGGCCGCGAGCGCATCCTGGAACACTCCCTTGGCGTCGGCGGCATTAACCCGGAGGCCGGGCACGCAGGCAGCGAGGAACAATATGGTCAGGCGGAAAAGCATACTCATTTTATCGCGAAAGCGCGGAGGAGCTGAAGCGCGGGAACGAGCCCGAACGGGAAAATTGTTTCTCATTTCCGCTCCTCTGCGCTTCCGCGATTAGGTTTAAGCTAAGGCTTCTTGAACAGGTAGTGACTCACGATCCATTCCTGGCCGCCGCGGTAACCCCAGAGCTCGGCGCAGCTCAGGTAGAACACGCGCCAGTAGGCCCACCATTTTGTCGCGTGGTCGCGGCCATAGGTGTCGATGAAGAGCGGGAAGATCTCCTCGCGGTGGGCATCCATGTTTTTGAGCCAATGCTCGGCGGTTTTCTGGTAGTGCGTGCCGTTGACCTGCCAGTCGGAGACGAGTTTCAGGTCGTCCTGGAACTGCGGCAGCAGGTCGTGCGCCGGCATCTGTCCGCCGGTGAAGAAATTGCGGCTCATCCAGTCGCCCGGGCCTTCGGAAACGAAATGATACGACAAACGGGTGTGGGTGAAGATGTGGACGAAGAGCAGGCCACCGGGCTTCAGCCAGCGGGCGATGTTCGTGAAGAGCAGCTGGTAGTTCTTGAGGTGCTCGAACATCTCGACGGAGACCACGCGGTCGAACTGGCCGGGGGTGATGTCGAAGGCGTTGATGTCGCAGGTGATGATGCGGAGGTTCGTGAGGCCGCGTTTCCGCGCCTCGGTGTCGATGAATTCCTTCTGCGTGCGCGAATTGGAGATGGCCGTGATCTTGGAGTTCGGGAACCGCGCGGCGTTGTAGAGGGCGAGGGAGCCCCAGCCGCAGCCGAGCTCGAGAATGGTCTGCCCATCGGTCAGCTGGGCGCGCTCGGCGTAGAGCGCGAGCATGGCCTCTTCGGCTTGGTCGAGGGTCTCGGTGCCGGTGGGATAGAGGCAGCCGGAGTATTTCAGGCGTTGGCCCAGGCAGAACTGGTAGAACGGCGTGGCGACCTCGTAGTGCTGCTCGTTGGCGGCGGCGGTCTGCTCGGCGAGGGCGCGGGTCTTCAGGTCGGCGACGTAGGCGGCGCGATTGTAGCGGGCGGACTCGTCGCGGATGCGCTGGGCGAGCAACCGGCGGATGCCGACGCGGACGAGCCAGTCGGGGAGGAGGTTTTTTTCGAGAAGGGAATCGAGCATGATGGCCGAATGACGAGAGGCAGATATTTTAGAGGGAAACTAGGAAACCAGGAAAATCTGATCCGAATTCCTGGCTTTTTGGCTTCCTCCTTAAGATTTCTTCGGAAACCACGGCACGAAGGCACTCGTGGTTTTCTGGTAGCGGCGGTAGGCGTCGCCACGGCTGCGCAGGCTTTGTTCCTCGGTCATCGGAATCCCTGTTACGCGCAACAGCAGGTAAAGGATGCTGGCGGGGCCGACAATCGCGACCCAGCCCCAGGGCGAGCCGAGCGCGAAAACGAAAAACGCGACCCAGATTAGCCACTCGAAAAAGTAGTTGGGGTGGCGGCTGTAATGCCACAGGCCGACGTCGCAGACCTTGCCCTTGTTCGAGGCCTTGCGCTTGAAGGCCGCGAGCTGGGCGTCGGAGAGCGCCTCGCCGCTGATGGCGATCAGCCAGAGCGCGGCGCCGGCGATCTCCAAAGGGTGGAGGGCGGGAGCGGGATTGAGGCAGACGACGAGGAAGGCGGCGCCGAGCAGCACGACTGAGACGGCCTGCATCTGGAAAAAGCCGGCCATCTTGACGGTGAAGTTGGCTTTCCAGTCCTGGCGGAGCTGCTGGTAGCGTCCGTCTTCCTGCGGATGGTGTCCGAGCACGCGGATCGCCAAGTGCGTGCCGAGCCGGGCACTCCAGAGCACGGCCATGGTGGCGATGAGCGCGCGGCGGACCGCCCAGCCGGGGCCGGCGAGGGCGTAAAACGCGGCGAGGGCGCCGAAGGCATACGACCACGCGATGTCGACGACGCCATAGTTGTCCATCCGGCGCGCGACGAGGAAGAGGAGGCCGAAGGCGACGCACAGGGCGGCGAGCGCGATCAGGAGCAAGGTGAGGGCGCTCATCAGTGGGGTGGGGGCGCGTCAGACGATGAACCAGCTTCCGCGCGGTGCTTCAGCTTGGTGAATTCCCGCGTGAGAGGCAGGGTGAGGTAATACACGGCGGCGATATAGAACGGGGCGATGATGGCCCAGGCGACGATGGCATACATCACGGTCAGGCCGAAGTGGTGGAAGAAGCGGGCGGGATCATGCCAGATGATTTCGGACATCGCCTTCAGGTAGCGGATGCCGACGTGCACGTGCGGCGCGCCAAAGATCGTCTCGCCCAGCCAGATGCAGCCGAAGATCGCCGGGATGTGCAGGGGCCAGAGCAGCTGGTTGATGATCTGGACGATCGGCTGGTTCAGCCGCAGGCCCCAGGCGACGAGGAAGCAGAGGAGGGTGGTCGTGCCGAGGACGGGAAAAAGCGCGAACGAGCTGCCGACGGCGACGGTGAGGGCGACCCGTTGCGGCGTGATGCCCTGGGTGAGCTGGGCGACGATCGGGTCGCGGACGCGGCGCTGCCAGAAGCTGCGCGGCGGTTTCGACCGGGATTTGTGGAGTCTCTCAGACACGGGGCGAAAGGGGTAAACGACGCCCCGGGCGGGCACAAGCCGGGTTCGAGGCAGGGGAAGCGTCACAGAGTTCACGGAGATGACACAGAGGACACGGAGATGACACAGAGGACACGGAGGGATGAAGAGCCAAGGCGGCGCGCCCGGCGGTCGCGCCCTACCTATTTGCGCAGGCCCAGGAGCGTGACGGTGATGCCGAGAACCGCGAGGCTCGGGCCGAGCCAGCCGGGGCCGTTGCGCTTGAGGGTGAGCACGTCGGCGATGCGGCCGCCCCGGGGCAAGCGCGAAAGTTCGTTGAGGCAGTAGGCGGCGATGGCGATGTTGCCGAGGAGAATGACGGCGACGAACCAGGCAATTTTCGCGACCCAGGAAGTCTGCTTGAAGGCGACCCAGACATAGAAAGTGACGAAGGCCCAATAGGCATCGAAGAGCGTGGCGATGAACCACGGGTGCGTGAAAACCTCGCGCGGGATGGCGAAGAGCGGGCACTGCATGCCCGCCCAGCTGGTGACCCACAGCATCGAGGCGATGATAAGGATAAAGAGGGCGCGGAGGAAAGTGAGCATGGCTGAAGTAGTGAGTAGTGAGTAGCGGGTAGTGAGTAGGGATTCCAGCGAGGGTGAGCGGGACGGTTGTGAGTGGACGCGTGAGCGGGTTCGAATGCTCGCTGCTGGCTACCCACTACTCGCTACTTCAAAACGAGATATTATTCGCCCGCGTGTGCAGGGTCTGGACGACGGAGATGTTGCGCATGGCGAACGCGGCCTCGCAGTAGCCGAGGTAGTAGCTCCACTTGCGGATGAAACGCTCGTCGAAACCAAGCGCGCGCACCTCGGCGAGGCGCGCCCGGAAGTTCCCGTGCCACACCCGCAGCGTTTGCACGTAGTCGTGGCCGTAGTCCTCGACGCCATGCAGCACGAAGCCGCCCGC
>Ga0335397_10001616_pt1 | contig 30783 bp, 24 predicted proteins | sample MAT04_FD_205740 | JGI IMG/M metagenome (GOLD analysis project Ga0335397, IMG submission 205740) | Freshwater microbial communities from Lake Fryxell liftoff mats and glacier meltwater in Antarctica - MAT-04 (spades assembly) (version 2) ... | reverse complement strand
CCCGGCGCGAACGATATCGCATGCTCTTGCGATCCGCCCCGACGACCATGCACGCCCGCCGCTCGCTCATCCCCAACGTCGTCTGGAGATGCGCGACCGCCTCCCGCTTTGCGGCGGGCGCTACCATTTTTTTGACAGCAGATCCTTCAGACCCGCGTTGTCGAGCATCGTGTCCGCGAGCAGCCGCTTCAGCTTGCCGTTCTCCTCCTCGAGCGCCCGCAGCCGCTTTGCGTCGGACACCTCCAGACCGCCAAACTTCGCCTTCCACGCATAGTAGGTCGCGCTCGACATCGCGTGCTTGCGGCACAGCTCCGTCACCACCGCGCCCGCCTCGGCCTCCTTCAGGATGCCGATGATCTGCTCTTCCGAAAACTGCTTCCGCTTCATCTGTCCGTCCCTCCAATGGGTCGGACTCTAGCTCCAGACGGAGGAAAAAACGGGGGTCACGTCACGCTGAAGCGACATAAAATCACGCTGGTAGTTTACCCATGACGCTCTCCCCCGATTGATGAGCACGACGTACGAAAAAGGGCGGCGAATCACATCTGCCGACGAATTCAGTCTCACGCTAAGCTGATTTGATCAGCTCCATTATCGATGTTTTCTCAACACTCTTTATGTGCCGCGACACCGGAAATGTGACAAAGTCAAAACGTATCACGTTGCTGTCGCACAGTTCGTCCATCGTGATTTGGAATGTCTCTACGTCAGGGGCCGCCACCAGCATGACATAGTCGATCGTGCCCAGCACTGCGTGGCAAGAAATAATATCGTCAAAACGTGCGATCAGCTGTTCGAACTGACGGCACTTGGCAGACGTTGTGTCAAACAGGCGGACGTGAACTTGAAACAACGAGAGGCGCGCAAGCCGCCGCAGATCGATATCAGCGTGATAACCCCGGATAATACCTGCGCGCTCAAGCGCCTTCATCCGCTCCCAGCAGCGCGTAGCAGAGAGCCCAACCTCTGCACTTAACTGGGTCTTGGTTATGCGCCCTTCGCGTTGCAGTGCTGCCAGTATCTTGTGATCGAGCCTGTCAAGCTTGGTCGTTCTCGCTGACATCGTCACCTTATCGTTACTCATGAAAAGCGTCCTTCGCGCGACCGATGCTCTTCCTTGTACGTTCAGCGCTACATACTGAATGACAAAGATGCGCCGAACGTGCGTGGCACCGTGTAGGAACGCCGCTCATAGCCGAGCAGTACGTCGCGCCCGAGCTGACCGCGCACGTCAAGCACGTTCCGCACGAACAGCCCTACAGTTACACGCTTCCAGTCCAGCGCGACCCGCAGGTCGACCTTATCATATCCGTTGAGGCGCGTTCCGGTATTTGCATTGGTCACCCGTCTGGAAACATGGACCACGTTTGCGCCTGCGCTCGCTGTCAGCGCGTCGGACAATTTCCATTCATATTGGGCGCCAAGGCTACCCGTAAACCGCGGAATGTCAGCAATCGGATCACCCTTGTCTACATCGAGCGAGGCCAGCCCCTCCCGGAAACGAGCGTCCGTGTACGTCGCCGCGGCAGTGACGTTCAGGCCGTCAAACACCTTCCATGCAAGTTCAACCTCGGCACCCTTGACAGCTGCCTTGCCGACATTGCCAACGAATGAATATCCCGTGGGTTGCGTTGTGATGCCCGCCTGTATGCCAGACCAGTCGATGTAAAACACGGCACCGTTCATGCTGAGTTTTCGGTCAAAGAGTGTCGTGCGGAAACCCAGTTCATATTGCCACAATGTATCGGGATCATACTGGGTGACTGGCGTGGGTGTTTCACCGGCTGGAATGAAAGAATTCGCCCCGCCCTGCCGATAACCCGACGCCGCTTGCGCGTAGAACAGGGTATCAGCGCCCGCCCGATATGCCAGGTTGAAGCGATAGGTTAATCCGGTTTTGCTGGCGGTGCCCGAGCTTACCGTATTGCCCGTGATCGAATCGAGCGTTCCCGTAAACGCAAACAGGCCCGTGGTACTCTGCTCGAATGCACTCTCAATGTGGTAGCGGCGCACGCCGACCGTGGCTTCCAGGGCGTCGCCGATAGCCACTTTGCCTTCCGCAAAGAAAGAAAGTTCGCGTAAAGACGTCTCAACACTTGCCGCGAACAGCTGATCTCCGGGCGCGAGATCGAGGCCAGCTCCAAGATCGAAAAGCGGCTGAGAGCCAGGGCCAATGATGCGTTGAGCAAACGCGGAATGATACCGGTTATAATAGGCACCGACGAGCCAGTCGAAGCGATTGTTACCACTCGAGGTCAGGCGTACCTCCTGAGTGAAGTTTCGATTGCGGTCAGTGCTGCTCAGAGACAACGGCTTGACACCCGATGTGTCGGCACCGGTCAGAGCGCCGGCCAACGCCTGGACGATCGGTGAGTAGACGATCGTGACGTCGCGTGAAGTTGTGTCGTGCCCGTTCGACCACGTCGTCGACGAAATCAGATCGGCAAACCCGAAATGATAGTTGACGGTGCCATTGAACTGATGAACACGCGATCCAAATCGTTCGTTGAAGTTACGCGACTGGCGAAGCGCTTCAATTCCCAAGTCGGTATCTTCCGAATTCAAGGCCTTGTAAATGTCGCGCTGCCAGATGTGAGTTAACGTAACATCCAGAGCATCCGACGCGTCGAGCCGCAGCGCGGTGCGCGTGCCCTCGGTCACATGGTCGCCAGGATGCTCTTCGATCAAATTGCCGCGGACAACGGGATCAACACTCCTGTCGGAGGCAAAATTGTCAACAAAGCCAGCTTCGAGTTCGCGATAGGCTACAATGCGGAGCGCAAGCTTGTCGTCGGCGATCGGCAAGTTGACCATAGCATTCACGTCGTGACCAATTCCGCCGCGTGCGACCGAATTGACGCTCCCTTCGAACCGGAATTCGGTTCTGGAAGCGTTCGGCTTGCGTGTGATCGTACGCAATGCGCCGCCCATCGCGCTCGTGCCGTACAAAGTCCCCTGCGGCCCCCGGAGGACTTCGACGCGTTCCACGTCGAACAATCGCAAATCTATCGCGAGCGGCGTTTCGTCGAGATATACTGCGGTCGTTGCGTTTGAACCCAACGCAGATACGCCGCGAAACACAATCTGCTGGCGCCCGCCACCTATGTCGGTGAACGACACGCCGGGAACCGTCAAAATATAGTCCTGCACTTCGCGCGCGCCCAAATCTTCGAGCTGCTGCGCGCCGATTGCCGAAATACTTGCAGGCACATCCTTCAAAAGCAGCTCGCGACGTGTCGCCGTAACGACGATCTCGTCGTTGTCGGTGGCTTCATCAGCACCTAATTGCTGGCAGTAAGCCGCAGATGAAATAAACAAACACGATGCGCTTGAGAGCAGCAACAGTGCCGACTTTGATTTGAGATTGTTCATGATGATCCCTCCAATTTTTGTTGTTTTAATGACTCATGCGGCGCTGATTCCGGCAAGGCAGCCCCCGGTCCGGGTGCGTGGTGGAGTGGCGGACGCGGACACGCGCCGCCGTCCGGCCAACCCGTCCAGCCCGGGCCACGCACGACTTCGCCGGGTGTCGCACGCGTGTGCTGCCCGTTGCGCATCACCGCGACGCCGTTGACGAAGACGTCGCGCACACCAACTGCAAGTTGATGCGGCTCGGCAAAGGAGGCCCGATCTCCGATCTTTTTTGGGTCGAGTATAACGATGTCAGCGTGAAACCCTGCCCGCAGCGCACCCCTGTCTCGGATCCGCAAATTGGCTGCGGGCAACGATGTCACCTTGCGGATTGCTTCGGAAAGCGTGAGCAACTTCTCGTCGCGGACATAGCTGCCCAGGACACGGGCGAATGTTCCATAAGTACGGGGATGCGTCGGCGACTTGAGTACCGTCCCTTCCGGCGCGACGGCCTCTGCATCCGAGCCGAAGCTCATGTAGGGCAGGGCAACCTGACGCCTGAGGTTGGCTTCGGATGCCATGAAATAGAGCGCCTGCGTTGCGCCCTTATCTTCCCGAACAATGTCCACAACCGTTTGCGCGGGCGATGTGCCGCGCTCTCGGGAGATATCCGCGATGGATTTTCCTAGAAGGGGGCGGAGTTGTTTGTTCTCCACAAACTGAATCCGGACGTTTTCCGGACCGGACAGGAAGTAGAGATTTTCCCAACCATTTCCGGCTGACTGCATCTCGCGCATTATTCGCTCAACCGCTGACGGGTTGCGCAAGCGCTCAAGCAACGCCGACTGGCCACCGTCATGCGCCCAGTTGGGGATGGACGCGTCGAGCGCCGTGCCGCCCGCGGGATAGGGGTACATGTCTGCCGTAATGGCAAGACCAGACGCGCGGGCGGTCTCGATCTTTGCCGTGACGCGGTCCAGCTTCCCCCAGTTCGCGGTGCCCGCCATTTTCATATGATAGATCTCGCTTCGGATCTTGGCGTCTTTTGAAATCGATATCAGCTCGTCGACGGCTTCCTCGATGCGATCTCCTTCGGATCGCATATGGCTGATATACATTCCCCCGCAGCGACCGGCCTCGCTGGCGAGCGCCGTCAGTTCGGGCGTTTCGGCATAGCTCGCCGGCGCATATATGAGCGAGGTCCCAAGCCCCAGGGCCCCTTCCTCCATCGCACTCCGTACCAGGCCGCGCATGCGCAGGAGCTGCGCAGCATCCGGATCAACATCATTTTCGCCTAGCTCGTGGATACGGACAGTTGTCGCGCCCACGAACGACGCAACATTTGGCGAAACGCCGCGCGCGCGAAGATATTCGAGATATTCACCCAGTGTCGTCCAGTCGCCTTTGCCGAAAGCTCCAGCCGGGAACATCGTTCCCAGCTGCTTCTTCATCGGGTCGTTAAGCGGACCCATCGACCAACCCTCACCAAATATTTCAAGGGTGACGCCTTGCGCGATGTCGCTCAGACCGCGGGGATCCTTGGCCAGCGACTCGACGGCCCAACTGAGCATATTTATGAATCCGGGCGCGATCGCCATGTCGCGTGCATCGATTTCGGTGGTCGCGGTGGCGCGCAAGTCCCCACCAACATGCGCTATTCGCCCATCCTTTATGGCAATGTCCCCCATCATCGGGGCACTGCCGCTCCCGTCATAGATGGTGCCGTGGCGTATAATGAAATCATAGGTTAGGCCGCCGTCGTGTGCAGCTGCCCGCGCGGTCTGGATACAAGCGAACAGGGGGACGATTGCAGAAAATGCCAAAGCAGAATTGCGCCCCCACAGGGCGACCCCCGATGTCCGCTTTGCAGTGAAATCGCGCGCCATGGTTGAGATGCTTTCCCTAATGCCTTTAACGTGATTCCGAAATATTTGTCTCATTTGAGACACGGTGTTCTAATTGGAGTGTCAATCAACTTGTGTGGTGTCGAAAATTCAGAGATGTGTCACGATGATTGCCGTAGCGCGTGGCAGGTCCATTAAGCAGTCGCAGGGCCAAGGCGCCGGTCAGTGCGATGGCCGCGAGCAAGGCAAAGAAACTTGCGTGCGGGAGCGTTGACCAAAGCGTGCCGACCAGGCCAGCGAACAAGCTTCCCGCGAATGTCGCCCCGAACCAGAAGGCTACGGTGCTGGCATTCAGCCCTACCGGAGCCAGCGTGGCGAACAGGCCCAGACCCGTTGGAAGAATATAGAGTTCGCCATAGGTCAGGATCGCAAAAAACAGAGCCAGCCACATCCAGTCCACCCGCGTACCTGGGGACAACCAGTTGAGACTGGCGAGAAATAGGTAGGAAATTGCTACAAGTGTTGCGCCAAACGCCATCTTGCGCGCTGCAGGCGTGACCTTTCCACGCGCTGCGCGCAACCGCCAATAGGCCAGAAGCGGGGGAGTGAACACAAGAACAAGCAGCGGATTGAGTGCCTGGAACCATGTCATGGGGATTGTGAAGCTGCCAAGCGACCGATCGACGCCAGTGTCGGACCAGAGAGCTACGGTGTTGCCCACCTGCTCGTACGCCCCCCGGAACACAGTAACGGCAATGGCAAAGCCGAGCAGGAGTAGAAATGTCGAACTAAGCGACTCTGTTTGCCTGTCCTCGAGCGCTGTCACTTCACGGCGATTAGTGGCCGGGAGATATTTTCCGCCCCAGATGTATATCGTCAGCCCGACCAGCATGCCGACGCCAGCAGCGGCAAAACCATAATGCCAGCCGTAAAACTCGCCCAGCGCGCCGCAGATCAAGGGCGCAAGGAACCCGCCGAAATTTACGCCAAAATAATAGACATTGTATGCCCAGCTCCGACGCGGATCGTCGCGCTTGTAAAGTGAACTGATCTGACTGGGGAGGCAGGGCAGAAATAGCCCATTGCCTATCGCGATTGTTGCCAGCGCCGGGTAGAATAACGGTTCGAATGTCATCATGAAGTGTCCGGCAGCCATGATGCTACCGCCAATTATCACCGCGCGTCGATTGCCGAGCCAGCGATCGGCAATCGCTCCGCCCAAGATCGGCGTAAAATATGCGAACGCGGTGTAGGCACCGTAGATGAACGATGAAAACTGCTGCCCCAGCAGCAGCGCCTTGGTCATGTAGAAAATAAGTAGCGCCCGCATACCAAAGTACGAGAATTGTTCCCACATGTTTGTCAGGAACAGGACCGTCAGTCCTGCGGGATTGCCGAACCATTCCTTCTGTTCGGCCTCCCGGCTCATGCGGAGATACCGCCCCAGACCGCTTCGTCGCAAATGACCTTGCCATCGACATAGGCAACGCCAGGCTTCACATCTTCGGCAAGGAAAATCGGACCATCGAGATCGACGATGTCACATTGCTGGCCGATCAAATACGCCGGTGCCATGGCAAGACTGCTCGACACCATATTACCCACCATGACCTTGCAGCCGAGTGAGCGGGCCAGTGCAGCCATCTTCAACCCCTCGGTCAAACCTCCGCATTTATCGAGCTTGATATTAATGACGTCGAAAAGTTCGGCGAACCGCACGACATCGTCCGATGTCAAAACACTTTCGTCGGCCGCGATCGGTATAGATGACTGCACGCCGGCCATGTCGGCTTCGGCACCCCGTGCAAGTGGTTGTTCAATGAGCAGAACCTCGTAGCGTGCCATTGCTTCGATCAGCGCGTCGAGCCCACCGCGCTGATACCCCTGGTTGGCATCGACACCCAGCCATACGTCGGGCCGCCTTTGTCGGATAGCAGCGATACGTTCAACGTCGAGGGCGAATTCACCGGTGAGCTTCACTTTGATCGCCCGCGCACCGACGAAATTCGTTGCGCCTTGCGCCATCTTTTGGGGCTCGTCCGCACCCAAAGTCATCGTCGTGACTACGGGCCGCGGCCTCTCGAGGCCGGCGAGTTGCCACACGGACGTGCTTGCACGCTTGGCGTCGAGTTCCCATAGCGCGCAGTCGAGCGCATTGCGTGCACCTCCAGCTGGCAACAAGGTCTGAAGATCATTGCGGGTCAATCCGCCTTCGACTTGATGACGGACGCTTTCGAGTTCGCTGATGATATGCGCGACATCGTCGCCAAGGAAGTAAACGCCGGCCGCTTCGCCCTGGCCCGAATATGGTCCCTGCTGCAGCGTAACAAGTATGTTGTGCGCGGTTTCAAACAAATAACCTGAGATCCGCAAGGGAATGCCCAGTTTCTGTTTGAGTTCAGTAACGGTCATCTTGATGTTCGTCATTGGGTCTCTCCTGAACCGGAAATCGCGGCGCTGACCGTTCGTTGCACCCGTTGGGTTGCCATTCACGAGCCAACTGGCGCAGGTCCTGCGCAGGAATGATTGTAGAGTTTAAGTATCCCGATCGTTGCGATGGGCAGCACGTAAATCATCAGGACAACGTAAGCGATGATCCGGTATCCGCTGCCGATAAGACTGACAAAACCCACCCGCTCGGCGACAAAAATGCAGGTAATAAGGATGGCCAGCGATAAAGCGCCGCGCGCCCTGTGGGTCATGGGCACGCCTTTTTTGTCTGCCCATGCCACGGCGATACGTTCATTTAGGGCGTGGATCGACCCCGTGCCGCATTCCAGAAGCGCGGCAAAAATCATGATTTGAAACAGCACATGAAAAATTGGCTGGTTAAGCCGCTTCAGCATAAAGTCTGACGGTACCGCCTCGTTCATTATCGTAGGGTAGAACGCCACCATGGCGACAAAGAAAAGGATGGCGGGAAGCATGGCCACCGGGCCCGAGATCAGTCCTGATACGACGGCGTCGCGTCTACTTGTGAGGTGCCGGACCACGGGTAAGATCATGGCCGCGCCAAGGACATTATATGCCGCGTAAGTTACGCCTGCAATTTGCCAGCCATTGCCGGGAACCGAAAGAGCGAAGCCGGCCGTGATGTCATCGCCAAAAGTGGTGATCGCCAGTATAAGAAAAATCGCGTAAATGCCGTACAGAAGGAACGAGACATATTTGAACAATGCCTCGACCGAATTATTGCCATAGGCTGCAAACAAGGCGATGCCCATTGTAAGCCCGATCGTCCCCACCAGACGCGGAACACCAAGCGCGGAAGCCAGAATTTCGCCGGCGGCAGCGCCAAACACTGCCAGAAAGAGCACGACCGACAGGACATAGGCGATCTCGAAAACGATCCAGCCGCGACCGAGTAGCGAGCGAAAGAAATTCCGATAATCGTACAGGCGGAACAAGCGTGCATATTCGAAAGTCAGCGCGCAGATAAGGCTCCAGAGTATCATCGCGAGGATCATCGCCGCGAGCCCACCCCACGGCCCGCTGGGCAAGAAAAACTCGGCAAGTTCACGTCCCGTGGCGTATCCGCCTCCGATAACGACCGCTTTGAAGGCAAAGGCGGGCAACAAAAAGCGTTGAAAACGGCTGGAGGCCGGACGATTAGTCAATATCGCCTCCGGCAGTCAGGCAGCTCTCGACCAGGGCCTCGAAATGATATGTGGCCCGCATCGGATCCGCAGTCGGTAGCCCAAGCCGATCGCTCTCGGATTCCAACAAATGCTTCGCTGCATCGGCATCCAACCGCGACGTGTTCAAAGCGACACCGGCACATCTGATTGCGGGGTTGGTCCGTCGCCCCATGTGCAGCGTGAGGTCGATCACCGCTTCAATCGTCGGTGTTGCGAATTCGGGGAGACCCAACATGGTTTGACGGCCAGGCTCGTGGCAGATCACGACCACGTCGGGCTGACTTCCATGGAGCAAGGCCAGCGACACGCCGGCGTATGCCGGATGATAGAGCGAACCCTGCCCCTCGATCACGTCCCAATGTTCGGCAGGTGCGTCGGGACTTAATACCTCGGCGGCGCCAGCGGAAAAATCCGCCACGACGGCATCCATCGGAATGCCGCTCCCTGCAATCATGATCCCCGTCTGTCCGGTTGCGCGAAAATCTGTATCGATGCCGCGTTGCGTAAATGCCCGCGCGAGCGACAACGCCGCATACTTCTTGCCTAGTGCGCAGTCTGTGCCGACCGTCAAAAGTCGCATGCCGGTTCGTTTGCGACCGGTGCCCACCGGCAGGCCGACGGGTGGTACTCTGACATCCACCAGCGCCCTTCCGGTCCTCCTGGCCGCGTCCGCAATCTCCGGAACGCTGTCCAATGTGCAGTGCATACCGCTGACAATATCGAGACCGGCCTCTAGCGCCTCTACAAGCGCCGGAACCCAGCTCTGCGCAACATATCCGCCTTGATTGGCCACCCCGATCAGGATTGACCGCGCGCCATTGGCATAGGCCTCGGCCGGACGCAGCACGGGCAGGCCGACCGTGACAGTCGCCTGGGAGAGGGCAAATTCCCCGACACATTTTTCATGCGCCCAATCGTTCAGACCGAAGGCAGTCTTTGCAAAGCCGCGCTCGGTGGCGTCCCCAAGAAAGAGAAGATACGGCGGACGGGTTTCGATGACACAAATTAACTGCGGAACAGGTCCAGTCCGATCCAACGCGGTGGCCCCGCGCTCCGGTCCCAAACCTGGAACGTGATCGAGTTTTGGGATGGAGAGCTTCATCAACTGACTAAATCAGATTATATTAGCCTTTTCAAGACTTATTTGTCCTGATTAGAAAATTTCGTCTCAATCGCCATTTATCGTTTGCTTTTAGGCACCTGCATTGCCGTTTCGAACATGCGGGTTTGAAGATGTGTCATCGCTTCGCCGACAGCTGCAGTGGTTTCGATATTCATGAGCAGCACCATCCCAATGTGCTTGGCGGGATCAAATGCGATCAGGCTGGAAGTGCCGGGATCGCCGCCGGTGTGCCACCAATATGTGAAACGCCCATCCTTGCTGGTTGACTGGCGCCAGATCAGACCCTGTTCCCGGGGCGCCTCTTTTTCGGCCGCAGCCGCTGTCGCTTCCAGGGGAGCTCGAGGCGTCAGCATGGTGCTTATCGACTTGGGCGAAAGCACCGTTCGGCCATTGAGGCTGCCGCCTTGCATCACCATAGCCAGATACCGACCGAGGTCTTTGGACGTCGTGCGCAAACCGCCATCCGGATAGGTCACCAGACCGAATTGCTGATAAGCTAGATATAGTCCGTCCTTATATAGGTACGGCACGGCGTGACGCGCCATATCCACGTCGGCCATATGCCAGCCGGTGCTCGTCATACCCAATGGCGCAAAAATCATGTCCTTCGTGTATTTTTCGAATGGTTGCTTCACTGCCGACTCGATTGTGAAGCCCAGCAATCCCACCCCAATGTTCGAGTATGCAAAGTGCGTGTTTGGCCTGGCACTCGCAAAGTTGTTGTCGGCATCGTAATGCGCTCCGCCTTTGACCAGATAATCCTTGAGAAAGACACCGAGCGGTGTGGGATGATCGCCGCCGAAATTGTAGGACAGGGCGCTCATATAGATCGCGTCGTTGTCAATTATGCCCGACCGGTGCGTCGCCAAGCTGCGCGGCGTGATTGGGATCTGGTCAAACTTGGGGCTTCGCACCCGAAACGGCAAAACTTCGTTCACGTCCTGGTCGAGACCGAGCCGATCGTCTTCGACTGCCTTCATCAATGCCGTGGCAACCACCACCTTGCTGCTCGATGCAATGACGAAAATGGTGTCAGCAGTTACATCGAGACCCCGCGCGAGATCAGCCCGTCCATAGCCCTGCGCCCATCGCACTTCGCCGTCCCTGACAATTGCTGCAGAAAGCCCAATGATGTGGCTTTCCTCCATGCTCTTACGAATATCGTCGTCCAGGCTGGCCAGCACTGCATCAGACGAGGGCGGGGGCTCCTTTGCATTGACCAGGGGAGCGCCCCCGATACCGGCAAGTGCACAGCAAAACCCCATTACAATTCGGCTCGTAAATTTCTTCACCGACATTACCTTTTTGACGATTCATGTGGCGCGCGCGCCTCCAATTCGCCGAACGACTGGTTCCCAATGGGATAGCTAGCCCAGTCGACATGATCGAAATGCCACCATTCATTCAGGAGGACATTCAACCCTTCCGCTTGCATGGCATCGCGGAGGACGTCACGTAGCCAACGTTGTCGGCTGGATCCGCCCATATAGTTGCTGTAGGACCGACTGGACATCTCATCGAACAAGCCCGGCATTTCGACAGTTTTACCCGATTTCAAATCATACATCGACAGGTCTACGGCGCTGCCCCGATTGTGACGCGATCCTTGCGCTGGATCGGCCACGAACGCCTTTCCTTCGGCGGGCGTCGCATCCCAGAATATCTTCGTTACGGCCCAGGGGCGATAGGCGTCGTGAATGACAAGTCCGAACCCTTTGGTCTGCAAACGAGCTGCGACGCGCCGGAGTGCCGTGGCCGCCGGTTGCTGAAGATAAGCCGCTACACGGTCATAAACCGGCATGCCCAGAAAGTTGTCGGTCGAAGCATATCGAATATCGAGCCGTATGGTATCGGCCAAGCCCTGGAGCGACACGAGATCAGAGGCGCGCTTTCCTGTCTCCACAGGGGGACTGGCACGCCAGGCAGGGGCAATAATATCAGGGCTGCCGCGGACGAGTGCTTTTAGCCGTCTGCCGGCATCCTTGCCAAAATGCCTCCGCGGGAATGTCACACCGTTCAAACGCACGGCGCTGGCCGCCCCGCTACGATCGTAAATAAATTGCAGCCGCTCGGCCCGATAATCCGAGTCTGGCTCGGCAAATTCCCAGTCGCCAACAGCGCGCCATCTCAGGCGATCAAAACGCACCCAGTTTGAGCGCGCGTATAACTCACCGCCCCGTTCGAAGATGCGAAAATAATCATGATCCCCGCCATAGTCACCAATCAATGCGGACAATTCAGGACTCGGGGCAGCAGGCGCGGCCATGGTGGCAACTCGGCGATAGCTGACTGCGCCCAGGCGCAGCGTCCCGCGGCTAATTGCAACCGCCTCGTTAAAACTGCTGCTGTCATCAACAATCCAGCGATCCTTCTGGCGGCGCAATTCCCCGATGACGTTCGTTGATTCGAGCCAGAGTTTGCCTTCAATATGACGAATGATGGCAAAATTTCCGCTCGCACTGCGATAGTAACCCGCTGCGCTGCTCGCAGGGTCTGCGGGTGTAGAAGGTTCGAACGGGGCACCGATCCCGAGGACAAGGTGGGTGGCATATTCCCCCAGGCGCGTTGCCGTTGGCGCTTCATGCGAACCGACGAACGTCGCAACTGCCAAATTTTCGCTGGGGTAAATCTGTACATCAGTGACATAGCCCAAGGTCGAACCGCGCAGCGCGGCCTGCTTGCGTCCAAAGCGTTCGTCCACTGCTAAGCCCAGCCCGAAGGCACCGTTGCATTTAGGTTTTCCGCACGAGAACGCGTTCGCAAGAGTTTCAGGACGAACGCCCGGCATCGCGCCAAGCAGTGCCCGCGCAAACCGTGAAAAATCCTGCGCGCTGGTTATGACACCACGCGCGGGTAAGTTTGCTGCGCCGCCGATTGTCGCTGGCCTACGCTCCCAGTCGACTGACTGAACGACTGCCAGGTCTGACAAGTGCCCGTCACCTCGGTCGAATGAAGTTTGATCCATCGCTAGCGGAGTTAAGACATTATCTCGCACATAGGTTTCGAATGACGAACCCGTGACGATTTCTACTATTCTTGCAGCGACGGCGATGCCCGCGTTCGAATATTTGGAACCGGCCCCCGGGGGAAATGCTAATATGGTTGGATTCAGACTATCGACAATTTGCTTTATCGTCGGGCTTCCCTCGTCCCAATAGCTTCCCACCGGCGCTTCGCGTACGAGCCCGGAGCTATGCGCAAGAAGATGACGAACGGTGATGGGAGGCGCCCCACGATCGGAATGAGGATGAAAACTGGGCAGATAGCGTTGCACAGGGGCGTCCAGATCGAGTTTGCCTGCGTCGACGAGCTGCAGGATCGCTATAACCGTGAACAGCGAAGACACCGTGCCGATCCGATAGCGCGAGCGCGGCGAAGCTGCCACGGTCGTCCCATCTTCGCGCTGCGTCCATGCGCCGACCCACACAGCTCCTTCGCGATTTACAACTGTGATTGCTACGCCAGGTATATTCTTATCAGCAATCTCGCTTTCAACCACCCGGCCGATCGGTGTCGCAAGGTCTGTGCCATCAAAGGTGGGTTGCACATCAGCGATCACTTGGCAGGGGATTGCTCCTAAAGCGATGGCTAGCAGCGCAGCACCATAGCTTCTCATCCAAATCCTCCTGTGTGTCCCGATCAGGACATTATTGCACTATTTAGCACAAATAGTCCCCATAAGAAAGTTTAAATCTTGCGCTTACGGGTGACCACCGTTACATTTAATTTGGAACGCCTCAGCAAAATGCTTAGGTTAGCCGTGAATTTTCGGATCAGGCCAATAAATATGAATCTAGCAAGCCCGACGCTGGGCGCGGTGATGCGGAACATACGCAAGCGTAACAATTGGACGCTGCGAGAGATGAGCGCCCATTGCGGAGTTCCCGTTTCAACCTTGTCAAAGGTTGAGCACGATCGACTGACGCTCACGTATGACAAGCTGCAGCGGCTTAGCCAGCGGCTGGGTATGGGTATGTCCGAACTATTCGCCGAGGCGGCACCCGCCGCTCCCCCCGTGGTGACGGCGCGGCGCAGCATCGGCACAGTTGAAAATGCGATGCGCGTAACGACCGGAAATTACGATTATTTCTATCTTTGTACAGAATTGCGCCAAAAGTTGATGATACCTATCGTCACGCGCATCCGTACCAAGAGTTTATCCGAATTCGGCAGTCTCGTTCGGCACCAAGGCGAAGAGTTCGTTTATGTAATCGACGGAAGTATCGAGGTGCATACCGAATTCTATGACCCGATCGTGCTTAAAACGGGCGGATCAATGTATATCGACTCGAACATGGGCCATGCTTATATCGCAGCGGAGGACTGTGATGAGGCTGTCATTCTCGGCGTATGCGCGAGCAACGAACAAAATCTGATCGACTCCCTGATGGAACTCCACGAGGCTGAGGCGTAGGTCTTTATCCCACGACTCTCAAGTTTACTGTTGCCCGTGAGCTTTTGAAAACGATGCTCGTTCAACCCGGCATAATTTTCTTCACCGCGGCCAGCGCCTTATCGACGATTTCATCAATGTCTGCCCGGTTAACAATCAAAGGCGGCGCGAAGCCGAGAATGTCTCCGTTGGGCATCGCCCGTGCAATCAAGCCGTTTTCCAAACATGCTGCGGAAACTTTCGCCCCGATTGTTAGCGACGCGTCAAACCGGATTCGTGCGTCGGGATCCCGCGCAAACTCGATCGCGCCGAGCAAACCCACCCCGCGCACTTCGGCGACATGAGGGCGACCGGCAAAGGCCTGTTTCATGACAGTCTGGAAATAGGCTCCCGTTTCACACGCGTTCTCGGTCAGATTCTCGCGCTCGATGATAGCAAGGTTAGCAAGGCCTGCAGCTGCGCACACCGGATGCGCTGTGTAGGTATAGCCATGCGAGAACGCGCCCAGGGTGTCGCTCGCCTGCTCAAGAACAGCGCAGATTTTTGAGCTGACGATGGATGCAGACAGGGGCAAATACGCGCTGGTCAATCCCTTCGCCACAGTGATCAGGTCGGGTTCCATTCCGTAAAGGTCGCTGCCGAAATTTTCGCCAACCCGGCCGAAACCGCACACGACTTCGTCGGCAATCAACAAGATGTCATGGCGGCGCAGCACTGGCTGAATGATGTCCCAATATCCCTCGGGGGGCGGAATAAGACCCCCGGTTCCCAGCACGGGCTCCGCAATGAAAGCTGCGATAGTGTCTGCGCCCTCGGCTTGGATCATCGCTTCAAGATCATCGGCACACTGTTGCGAGAATGCGCGGTCGGACGTGCCTGGCTCTGCAAGCCAAAGCGCATGCGGGGCAGTGGTGTGAAGCACGAGCGGACGCGGCAAATCGAATGCATGATGATAAAAGGGCAAGCCCGTCAGACTGCCTGCCATGATCGTGGCACCGTGATACCCGCGGTGACGCGCAATGATCTTCTTTTTATCGGGCCGACCTAGCACGTTGTTATAGTACCAGACGAGCTTGATCTGCGTTTCGTTTGCATCCGATCCCGAAAGGCCAAAAAACACCCGCTCCATATTCGCAGGAGCCAGTGCCAGGATTTTCTGCGTGAGCAGGATGGCCGGCTCATTCGAGTGACCCGCATAGCTGTGGTAGAACGCGAGCGATGCCGCCTGATCGTGGATAGCATCGGCAATTTCGGTCCGACCGTAACCGACATTGGTGCAATATAGCCCCGAAAAGCCGTCGATGCTTTCGCGTCCGGCCTTGTCGCGCACCCGGATGCCGGTGCCACCGACCATGATCCGGGGGTCGCCCAATGCGCCCGACGCAAACTGTTTCAGGTTTGTAAACGGATGCAAAACACTGCTGCGGTCGATAGCTTCAAGCGGCAAATTCGTTTCAGTCATTTCCGCACACCCTGTCCTGCCCTAAATCATTGATACAAATGTACTTAAGTTCCAAATATTCCGCGATGCCATGTCGCGACCCTTCACGGCCGAGGCCAGATTGTTTCACGCCGCCGAACGGAACCGGAGGGCCAGTCATCTTGGTGCCGTTGATCGACACCATTCCGTATTCAAGCGCGGCACCGATTCTGGTAGTTCGAGCCATACTTTCCCCCCAGATGTAGGCGGCGAGGCCATATTCGCTGTCGTTCGCCTGCGCGATAACCTCCAGCTCGGTCGAGAACGCGAGGATGGGCGCGACTGGGCCGAACGTCTCTTCATGGAAGATTGCCATGTCCGGCGTGACGTCGGCCAGTACGGTTGGTTCGAAAAACAATGGACCGCAGGGGTGAGCCTCACCCCCGGTCAGCAAGCGCGCTCCCTTGGCGACTGCATCAGCGACGTGTCGTTTGCAGCGTTCGACGGCCGCTGCGTTGATGAGTGGCCCGATATGCGAATGAGGATCAAAGCCGTTTCCCACCTTGAGCTTGCGTACAGCCAGCGTAAAATGATGACAAAATCCATCGTAGATCGCGTCGGCTACGAAAATGCGGTTAGCGGCGAGGCAGTCCTGCCCACTGGTCTGAAACTTTGCCGAAACAGCTCCCTCAACTGCGGCTTCCAGATTTGCATCGTCCAGAATTATCATCGGCGCATGTCCGCCCAATTCCATGGCAACGCGCTTGACGGTTTTGCCGGCGGCCGCTGCAAGCAATCGACCCACACGCGTCGATCCCGTGAAACTAATCTGTCGAACAGCTGAACTATCCATAATCTCGTCTGCGATCGGCTCGGGATCGCCTGTCACCACTGACATCAGGCCAGGTGGAACACCCGCCTGCTCGGCAAGCGCTGCTAGGGCCAGCGCCGAGAAGGGTGTTTCCGACGCGGGCCGCACGATAATGGCACATCCGGCGGCTAACGCAGCACCTGCCTTGCGCGTAATCATGGCAGACGGAAAATTCCACGGCGTGATCGCGGCAGTGATTCCTATAGGGACATGTTGGACGTACATACGACGCCCTGCCAAGTGACTTGTGAGGATTTCGCCGTCCTGCCTGCAGCCTTCCTCCGCAAACCAGAAAAGGAAGCTCGCTGCATAATCGATTTCACCCGCGGATTCGTGGAGTGGCTTACCCTGCTCGAGCGTGATGATTCGCGCCAGTTCGCCACGGTCGCGAAGCATCGCGTCACCCCAACGCCGAAGGATCGCAGCACGATCGAACGCCGTTCTTAGCGCCCAGCTCGGTTGCGCAAGGAGGGCCGCCTGGATTGCGCGCCTCGTTTCCTGCGCGCCCATATTAGGCACGCGGCCAATTTCCCGTCCCGTGGCGGGATCGGTAACAGCCAGCGTGGCACCATTAGCCGCCGGACACCAGCGACCGTTGATATACGCGAGCTGTCGCAGAATAATATCGGAGGTTGGCTCCGAAAGTTCGATTGCTGTAGTCATCGTCACTCCTCGACAGGGAGTTTTGGGGAGCAGCACCACAGTTACTGCCGGGTTGACCAGCCATTGCCGGATATTTTAATCGCGCTCCGCCGCCTCAAGATCAGAATGTCCTCGCTACTGAGAGCATGAAGGTACGCGGCGGGTTCACGTTGATGCCATAACCTCCATCATTTCGGACCGGACTATAGTATTTTTCATTGGACAGGTTCGTGATGCTGGCGTCGAATTTCCAATGCTTCGAGCGGTAGAATATTCGCGCATCCACCTCGGTGTAAGCACCGAAGTCAGTTACAACGACACTGCCATCGCTATAACGCAGATCCGATGCAAAGCTTTCACGTCCACCTTTGTGGACAACCCCCGCCCCCAGTCCAAAGCCATTGAGTGGCCCTGCCTTCAACTCGTAGCTGGTAAAAAGTGACAGGCCAAATTTCGGTGCATTGGACGGTTGCAAGTTCTTGAACTCGCCCGCCGTGAATTTGGAGTCGAGGTACGCAGTGGACAGAAATACATTCCACCCGGGCAAAAGCTGTCCCTGAATTTCCAGCTCGATCCCCCTGCTGCGCTGTTCGCCGAGCAGCACCGAAAACCCGGGATTTCCTTGGTCCCCCTGCGCGACATTCGTGCGCTTCATATCAAAAACCGCTATGGTTGCCGAAACTTTCCGGTTCAGGAACTCGCCTTTGACGCCGGCCTCAATCGCTTCGCCTAGTTCGGGGGCACCTACCGAGCCGGCAGGATTGCCGGGGTCGAATATCCGCACATTGGCTTTTGGTTCGAACGTCTGCCCAAAACTTCCGTACAGATTAATATTCTCCGTAACGGCATAAGTCGCGCCAGCCTGCACCGTGAAATCATCGACATCGACGACACTGACGTCGAAGGGCTGCGTCAGATAATCCTCAAAACTCGTGACGTTATCGCCGACAGTTCCAAAGCGAGTACTTCGCGTCGTTTTCTCGCGCGAATAACGGCCGCCAAGGATCAGTGTCAGGCCGTCGACGGGCCGAAGAAATAGTTGGGCCGTCAGTCCGAAGCCCTTAGTGTTCTGCCGGATATTGGTAAAGTTGGGAAAGTCCGAAACTGCCGTGCGCGCGGGCGTAAGCGAGTAGTTGGGGTTGAACACATTGAACCCAGTGGTCGTAATTTCTGCGCCCTGCAGTATCGACTCATTAAGCTTGTAATAATCAGCACCCAGGAAAAGTGTGTTCCGCGATCCCATGACCTCGATATCGCCAAAAAGGTTGATCTCGCCGGCGTACAGATCTGACTCCTTTTCATTGGTGTAGAGATAGCTGAAGGCGACATCGCCGTTGTCGAGTACTAGAGTTTCCAGTTCGGCTGTCGAATATTCCGTTGTCCTGATATGCTGCGCGTTGGCACGCAGTTTCCAACCGTTGTCGAACTCGTGCTCCATTGTCACGGATGCGAGGAAGGCATCCTTCTCTGCACGGTTCCATTCCTGACCCGAAAACAGACTTCGACTATCGTCCGCGATCTGAAAATCGCCGCGCGCGGGTGCCGAGAGGTCTGTGCCCACGAATTGCAGGCCATGTCCGAAGTGATACCGAAAATGGTGGTCTTGATAGTTGACACGCGCTGTAATCGACGTCTTGTCACCAAGGCTGTATTGCAGTGTCGGCGCGACGGTAATAGAACGGTGATAGCCAATGTCGCTATAGGCTTGTTCGTCCAATGCCGAACCAACGATGCGGAACAATAGATTGTCATCGTCCGTCAGCGAGCCGTAGGCATCGACGGTGCCGCGGTAATGATTAAAAGTTCCAAATTCCAGAGTCACTTCGCCGCCGAATCCTGCCTGCGGCAATTTCGAAATTGCGTTGAGCGTGCCACCGACTGAGTTTTGTCCATAAAGAGTCGAGGTCGCGCCCTTTACAATCTCGAAACGCTCATATGGTGCGAGATCGAGCTGCAAATCTGCCGGCATGCGGAATCCGTCGACCCGGATCGTGTTATTACCCTGCTGAATGAAACCACGATAAGAGTTGCGCGGGAAACTATCGAGCGCATGGGTTGTACTGCCGGAAGCATCGATCTTGTAAACATCCTCAAATGACTTGATCGATGCAAAGCTGATGACGTCGCGGGTGACGACGGTTACCGTTTGAGGCGTGTCCTTGACCGAGATGGGCACCTTTAACGCCGAAGTGGCGTCGTCGAACCTGAACCGCAGGCCCGTAACAATAATCTCACTAAGATCGGTGCTTTCCGCCGGGTCGTTCGCGGCGTCTTGGGCAAATGCAGGTGTCGCAAACGCATGAAGCGTCAGCATTGCCGTCGTCGAGAACAATAGGTGCCGGGCGCCGGACGCTCCAAGAATTGATTTCGCCATCATCACTCCCCAATTTGCCAAAGACTTCCGGCTCCGCGCGCCCGGAAAATTTCCCGACTTTCGTAAAGCTAGGCTTCGCGCGTCGTAGGAATTGTCGAAAGCAAAGGCGGTCGCGTGTGTTTGGCCCGTTTGGCAGGGGGCAGACCGTAGATTCTGATCGTTCGTCGGACAGACCGGCGAAAATCTGGTCGCTAAATCAGTGCGGCGGCGCGCAATCTGGATAGCAGCGGTCCGATCATATCCTCGTAATTGCGCCACCGTCCCCGCGACGTGCTGTAGATCGGCTGTCGTACCTGCCATCGGCTCGGTGTGTCGACGGCCCGGTCGAGTTCGTGATAATTCTGGCAACTCGCTTGCCATTCCAGCCCGACATGCCCGAGCATTTGGCGACACGTGACGTCAAAATCATCGATTAGCGCGCTATAGTCGACGTCCAATATTGCCACCGGCAGCACTGACCGCCAATGCGCCATCAGCCGCTCTTTTCCAATAATAGCATCGGCAATGCCATCCAGTGATGACAGGTCCAGCTCGTTTGAAGCGAACATTTCGATGAAGCACGATATGGCGACATCTCGGTGATCGCGCCTGCAATGGACAATTGCCGCATCGGGAAACATTTTCACCACACCACCCAAGTGCAAGAAGTTGATCGGCAATTTGTCGGTGATGTGCGTTGCACCGGGCGGTGCCAGCGCTGCGATGGCTTGGCGATACTCTTGCGCAGCGCGCTCCCATACGGTGTCATCGTCGATTGACCCACTGCGTTCGATGATACTTACAAGGTTTGGTATATGAGGAAGTTCGCCCGCTCCGAAGACACTCGAGTGGCCCGAAAAGATTTGTTCAACAAGCGTTGTACCAGAGCGTGGCATGCCGACGATGAAAACCAGGCGCGGATGCGTCGAGCCACCGGTGCTCCGCCTACGAAAACGGGCGCCGTCATAGCGGTTCACGATCGTATCCACGCGCGTCGCGAATGGCATGGCGACCGAACGCTTTTGCAATGAATTGCAAAGAATAAACCGAGCGAGAGCCTCACGATACCGCCCCGCAGCATCATAGTATTTACCGATGCTTTGGTGGGTTCGCGCAGCGATGTCGGGCTCCAGCTTGTCGTGATCGACGATGGCTATCGCGCGTTCGACAAGATCTGCCGAGGGGCGATAAGCGCGCAACGACAGCAGATTGGAAATGGCGCGCAGGTTACGAGGCGACTGGTCGAGCACCGCCAGATACTGCTCGATCGCCTCCGCAAACCGCCCGGTCTTTTCGTGGCACATCGCCAATTCGAGACGGGCCTTTACGCTGCCAGGATCATTTTTGAGGGCATTGGCTAACAGGTCGGCCGCGTTGCGATAGTCTTTGCGGTCGACCAGCAACATCGCTAAGTTGTAGTGCGTATGCGCGTTCTTGGTATCTGCATCAACAAGTTTGCGAAACATGAATTCAGCTTCGTCGATGCGCCCGAGTTTCTTAAGAACATTTGCCAGATCATTCTTATAATCCGCATTGCTTTGCGCTATGACGACCGAATGGGAGAGGTGGAGGAATGCAGGCTCCCACTCGGCGCGCTCCGCAAAAATTTGACCGACGGCGTTGTGGACCGGTGCGTTGTCAGGTTCCAGCTTCAAAAGGCTGAGATACTGCGCCAGCGCGTCGTCGATTTCCCCCATCTTACGCAAAAGCGTTGCCAAGTGCAGCAAAACCCGCCCATCAGCTGGCGCACTGCGCGCGGCGATCCGATAGCCCGTGAGTGCTTCCTTGAGTCGCCCCGCGCGATGGAGGCGCTTTGCCTTGTCGAAATGGTCGAGAACGCCCGCCCCGCTATCGATCACTGTCAAAATTTTCCGCCTCCCCGTTGAATCCTGCTGGTTAACGTCGCGTAATAATGAGATTCGCTCGCGCGATCCCAGGAATCTTCGTTTTTCTCCATAGAATGCCACTATTAATCACAGGGTGGAGAAAATTCCGACATGGCCGGTCAGATACCTCAATCCAGTAGAGTGTTGCCCTATAACTCAGTTACTAGATACAACTCCCGAGGGTATGTGGCAAGAAAATAGGTTCAGGCAATTGGCATACGCCAACGTACATGCAGAAACCCAGTCCATTATTCTAATATTCTGCGACGGTATTTGGCCAAACGTAACGATAGCCAGAAATAGCGGTTGGGATAACTTTGGTGAACAGGCGTTGGAGATAGTACAATCTATTCTATTTGCACATTATGCGCCGGGAGGGATCGTGATCCGTGCGATACTAGCCCGTCTGCCCGCAGGTGCGAAAATACGCCGTCACGTCGACTCCGATCCATCGTTTGGAGCGTCGCATAGGATCCATGTTCCGCTCCGGACCAATCCTGGCGTCCAGTTTACCGTGGGCAACACACTCATCGCAACCGAAGTCGGATTGCCGTTTGAATTGAACAACGCGCTACCCCACATGGTAGTCAACACTGGCGACAGCGACCGAGTTCATCTCATTTTCGATTATATGTCGAAGCCAACCGGCGTTGCTGATTCACTGAAACCAGGATTCTGATGACCGTTGCCAGAAATTCATTTCTGGTATCCTCCGTGATACGGGGCACAGACCTTTCGGAAAGCCATGGCGGCCTCTACCTCGTCAACTTCCAGGATAGCAGTTCCGAAATCTGTCTTGATTGGGCAAGTCCCGGTATCGACGTTGATGGCCGCGGCGGAGATCGCGGACTGCGTGGCATTGCAGTGGACGACGATGGAATATGGGTCGCATCTTCATGCGCGCTGCTCCGTTTCGACAGCAGCTTCACACTGCTGAACAGCTTCACGAACCGGTATTTGAAACATTGTCATGAGATATCACTGGCGGGCGGTAATATTTACATCGTCTCGACAGGCTTTGACGCCCTACTGCAGTTCAATTGCGTCGCTGAATCCTTCGACGTGGGATATCATCTTTATCGCCGCGACGGTGGAATCGGCATCGCGGCGTTTGACCCACAAATAGCGGACGGACCTGCGCGTGTGAACGAATTTCACCTAAATAGCGTGACCAGCCTTGACACTAATCTCTACTTTGCCGGGCTGCGCACGCCCGCGCTTTTCCGCATTTCAGGGTCGAAACTCTCAATCATGGCTTCATTGCCGTTTGGGACTCACAATGCGCAGCCTTTTGGCAATGGCGTCATATTTAACGACACGGTTGCCGACCGCGTGTCCGCCCGCGGCGGTGACTCCGTTATCGACATCGACGTACCGTTCGATCTTCAGGTGCTCGCGCCCATCAAGCACACAGATCCTCGGCTGGCTCGTCCATTTTTTGCGCGCGGCCTGCTGCCAATTGACGAAAACTGGGTGGTTGGAGGCGTTTCGCCGTCGACATTGTGCCTCTACGATCTGCAAACCGGTAAAGTGGAACAGCGCGTCCAACTTTCGACCGACGTGCGCAACGCCATTCACGGCATCGCAGCATGGCCGGGGAACCGCCGCCCGAACAGCATTCGCCCAATTTAAATGTGAGAAGGACCAACCAATGACCTACGCCAATCTGCTGCGCTCGACTGCCCTGGCAGGGCTTACTATCTTCGCCGTGGCCCACGCCGCTCCGTCTGAGGCGCGCGGGTCCACATCTCAGTTGGTAGCTGAAATGACGCTATCGCCTTTGGAGGCAGAATTTGCCCGACTGACAAAAAACGCCAAAGGTACAGTCGGAGTCACTGTCGTCCATCTCGAAACCGGACGACGCGCCTCGCTCAATCCAACCGTCCACTTTCCTATGGCGAGCACCTATAAGGTGGCAATCGCAGGGGCCATTCTTGATCAGGTCGACGGCGGCAAATTAACTCTCGACCAGATGATTTCCATCCCCCCCACGATGGTGATCGATTCTGACGGAATTTCGAAAGACTTTCCGCACCCAGGTGTTTCGTTGTCGGTCATTAACCTGATCGAGACCATGTTAGTCGTGAGCGATAACACTGCGACCGACATGCTGATGCAGCTCGCAGGAGGGCCGGCCGCGGTCACGGCTTGGATCAACAAGGTCGGGGTGACCGACATGCGGGTCGACCGTGATACGGCCAGATTGTCCAAGGACTTCACAGGAATCGACGTTCAGTGGACGAAAAAGAATTTCGAGGCGCTGCTCTTGTCCAATCCTGAACTGGCAAAGCTGGAGGATGCACCCAACCCCCGTTTCGACAACGACCCGAGAGATACATCGACACCCGATGCAATGGTGCACTTGCTGACAAAAATTCACCGCGGAGAGGCGCTGAGCGTGGGAAGTACGAAGCTGCTGCTGGAGGTGATGGGCCGTTGTGTTACGGGGCAAAACCGCTTGATCGCAATGCTCCCCCCCGGCGTCGCGCTTGCTCACAAGACCGGTACGATCGGCGGAAGCGTCAATGATGTAGGTATCATGACCTTGCCCAATGGCGGTGGGCATGTGGCAATAGCGGTGTATATCAAGGCGAGTTCAGACCCGGTGTCCAGTCGGGAAAAACTGATTGCGCAGATAGCGCGGACCGCGATCGATTATATGCAGCTTGCGGTTGCGACCATGCCCCACGGGTCGAAAAACATTCGATAATTCCCGCGGTGGCGGCGACCGGCTCAGTGCCGCTCTGCCGCCACCTCTCGAATGGCGGCTACTACAGCTTCGGGCTGTTCCTTTTGAATATAATGACCGCTGTTGCGGACATATTGCACCGACTGCGCTCCAGTGAGCCTCAGCCAATCGGCGTTCAGTCTTTTTAACATATCGCGAAATCCAGGCGTTTCCATCTCCTGCGCCTTCGTTTTGGCGAGCACACGGACGGGGAATGCAAACGGCGTGGTGGGCAGCGTCGACGTGCACGTTTCGGCCTCACGAAACTCACGTTGCATTGTCGAAGAAAGGGCAACTCCCTGGATTACCTTGAGCAGGCTGGCAACGCTCGGCGCGTCGCGCTGCATGGTTTCCCAATGTTTGGGATGTGTGGCGTCGACCAGTACCATGCCCGCAACTTCCTGGGGATAAAGGCGTGCAAACACATATTGGTACAGCCCGCCCATCGAATGCCCTACGAGTACGTAAGGCGGCTTGATGTTTTGAGTCCTCAGCAATGCATGCAAATGCTGGGCAGTCGCGCACGGAGTGCGTGGGCCATCGTTCTTTGCCGCTTTTCCATAGCCGGGACGGTCATAGGCGAACGTGTGCAACTGGGGATCAATGGTCTTGCGGACGTTACGCCAAACGCTTTCCCCGTCCCCCAGTCCTGCTTCGAACACCACTGTCGGATTTCCCGGCGGGCGTGGTTGGCTCGTGTTGTCGGCGGCGGCAGCAGCCGGGTTAGCGGAAGCCAAGGCGAACAACCCGACCGAAATGTTCAATAGCCGGTTGAGCTTGCGGATGATCGGCAAACATGCGTCGAACACGAGTCCCAACTCCATGGGTTCGATAGGTTGAGTGAGCAACCCGGCCCGCTATCGCTTGAAAATTTCTCCGGCTTTCATGACGAATGTCACATGCCCGAGAGCCGAAATGTCCGTAAGAGGGTCACCGCTCATGGCAACGATATCCGCTTGTTTTCCAGCAATGATCATGCCGATCTGATGTTCCATGCCGATGTGACGGGCGCCGCCCACCGTGGCGGCGCGGATCGAATCGATTGGCGACATTCCCGCTTTGGCCATCAGCGCAAACTCGCGCGCGTTGTCGCCGTGCTTTGAAATGGCGGAATCGGTCCCGAATGCAATGTTGACGCTTTGCCGGTAGGCGCGGCTTAGCGCTGCTATCATTTTAGGGCCGACGATGCGGGCTTTCGCTTTCACGGCGGCTGGCATCCATTCGGCGGTCTCCGCCTGCCGCACCACGGTGTCGCCCGCAAGCAGAGTCGGCACTAGATATGTCGCCTTTTGTCGCATCAGAGCGATAGAGTCGCTGTCTAAAAACGTTCCGTGCTCGATAGAATCCACACCCGCACGCAGCGCTGCGTTAATTCCAGCCGCACCATGCGCATGACAGGCCACCTTGCGGCCCAGCGCATGTGCAGTCTCGACGATTGCAACCAGTTCCGCATCGGTCATCTGCTGATCAAGCCCCGCAGCCGTGTCCGACATAACGCCACCGGTCGATGCCGTTTTGATGATGTCGGCGCCCCGCTGTATCGCCTGACGCACGGCTCTGCGACAATCGTCCGCCCCCGAACACATGCCCGGGGAGAGAAAGAGTTTGAGCAAGGGGGGCGGTATGCCGTTCACATCGGCATGTCCACCATGGGCCCCCACAACGCCCGCAGCGACGATACGCGGGCCGGGCACCTTGCCCGTGGCGATAGCGTCGCGCAGTGCGAACACCGCCTGCTCGTCCGCACCCACATCTACGACGGTCGTAAAGCCTGCTTCGAGTGTGCGACGTGCGAACACAGCCCCGTCAAAAGAGATGTCGCTCGAAGTTTTCTTGAAAAAGTCGAGCTCGCTGCTCGCTCCGATTTCAAATGTAATATGGACATGGCTGTCGATCATACCCGGCATTACGAAGCTATTTCGCAGATCGACGATGTCGGGGCCGTCCTGAAAGCCATCGCCGACGGATGCGATCACGCCGTCGATCACCACGATCGTCTGATTGGTTGTGACCCTCCCTGTGATCGGGTCAGCCAGCAACCGGCCGACGTGCAACGTCGTCGTCTTGGCGTACGCTACGCCTGCAGTACCAAAGGAAAGCAGGAATACGGCCGCGACGCGACGCATGAAAAGTACTGCGTTGCTTTGCATCAATATGCCACATTCATCGAAACAAGTTTGAACACGATCGCTATCCAAAGCAGCACGAGCACCGACGCAACAAGGAGCAGGCTCCACAATTTTGCCTTCAGCGTGCCTTTGTCGCGGAATAGGATCCACGTGCGCCACAAGGTTGCAGCAAGTGAACCGACCAGCGAAATCAACGTGAGGAGGCTGAACGCGACAAAAGCACCGTCATAATGGCCCGACAACAACGCTACCTCATCCAGAGACGATAGACCCAGAAGCGTGACGAGCGGAACGAGTAGAAGAAATGCCAACGACAGACGGACGAGCAAGCGCGACCTTTTATCCTGTTTGAGGAGGTCAAGTTTCGCGCCATATTGCCAGCGCGCGAATGCGGCAATTGGCCAAAATAATATGGTCAGTAAAATCACGCCGAGGCCCACCGCAGCTGCGGGCATCAGCCAAGCCGAGGATCGGTAAGCCGGGGTTGGTTCCCATGCCATGAACGGCGAGATCGGGTCGATCGAGATGCGAACGACTTTGCCCTTTTTAACTTCGGCGGCGAGTCGATCGCCGCTTTCGTCGTTCAGCCACACAAATGGCGCGATTTCATGCCAATCACGCGGCTTGCCGCTTACGCCCACCATTGAGGGGATAGAGATCGTGCCATCCTTGTCGGCAACCACTTTGATCTGACCGAAAAGGTTCAGCACGTCTAACATGCTGGACTGCGGTCTGCGGGTATTGTCGTAATAGCCCGCAATCGCCGTAGCATGTTCCTTGGCAAGCTTTGGATCGACGCGGCCCGACCATTTGGGACCCGGAAGATACCGGTCCGCGAACCGCCGGAACATGGCTTCGCGAATGCGACCCGATGCGCCCGCGGCTCCCGCACTGTTGAACGTCGTATAAAGGCCGACGCCGTCATCGACGAACAGCCGCACATAGCTGTGCATCCAATTGGTGTCGCCGCCATGCGCCAGGACGGAACGTCCGTTAACATTGGTTTCGTAGAAACCAAGCGCCATGCGGTTGAGCGGCCCAACGCCCGTGCCGAAGGAAGTGTGCATCAGGCGCGCCGTATCTTCGCGCAGGATCCGAGCGTCCCCGAGCCGCCCATTTTGCAGATGCGCAATCATGAAACGCGCCATGTCGGTGCTTGTCGACGCCAACGACCCGGCCGGCGCAGGTTCGACCAGCTCATATTTCTTGGGCTCGTCGGATGCTACTGAATAGCCCGATGCCAGGCCGTCCCGCAGCGATGCGGGAACGTCGTTGCGGAATGTCGAGCGACTCATAGCGAGCGGCCGAAAAATGTGCTTTTCGACATAGGACTCGAACCGTTCGCCTGAGACGCGCTCGACGACGTACCCTGCGAGGCCGGCCGCATAGTTGGAATAAGCCGGAGTCGAGCCCGCTGCATAAATGCGCTGCGGAATGAAACGCTTCAAAACTACGCCCAGCGAAGTAACGTCTTTTGGATTATCGTGAATTAAGCCCTTGATGCTTTCCTCGAAGCCAGGCCGCTGATGTAGGATGTGGCGCATCGTGATCGGGCCATCGGGGCGGGCGGGTATCTTGAAATCGAGATACGTGTTGATGTCGCGATCTAAGTCGATCTTGCCCAGTTCCACTTGCTGCATCACCGCCGTCCAGGTGAAAAGCTTTGAGACGGAGCCCGGGCGAAAAAGCGTATAATCGGCAATAACAGGCCGTTTTCGCTTGACGTCAGCGTAGCCATATCCCTTGGCAAACACGACTTCACCGTCCTTGACAACTGCAACCGCGCCGCCAGCGATGTCGAATTCCTTAATTAGTTCGGGCAACATTCCGTCGAAGAACGCTTCGGCATCGGACGGAGTGAGAGCAACAGCTGGTAACTGGGTGCTGGTGGATTTTGCTGCATTGACAACAGGCGTCTTCGCCGTCTCCGGCGGGTTGCTAGAAAATGCCAGTCCGGCGGAGCACAGTGCGGCTATCGCTACAGCGACCTGCACCACCCGAGGTATTGTCATTCTGCTTCTCTCCCCGCCTTACATATTCATATTTTCCAAATCATACGCCCGTTTCGGACTGCGATGCAATCCATAGGAAAATACAGTCTCGATTAGAGATTTTGTCTTGATCGGAAAACACGAAAGATCCATGCTATGGTCGCAGAATCGACGCAAGCGTGCTACTCATCGACGTCCGCATGGGATCGAATGCAGGCACTCCCAGTCCGTTTTCCGTTGTCTCCATTTCACGAGCACAGTCGGCGTCGGACAGATGAGCGGTAAGCAGACTGACCGCGCCCAGTCGAACCGTCGGGTTGGTCAGGCGTGCTGCCGCTAAATAGGTTTCCGCGATATCGGCAAGCGGGGCTATGGGGTAGGCTGGATATTCCGCAATTTCGCGCCGACCGCATTCGTGGCACAAAATCAGCACGTCCGGTTGCGACCCGTGAATCAGGCCGAGGGTGACGGCTGCATAGGCGGGGTGCTGGAGAGCGCCTTGACCCTCGATAATGTCCCAATGTTCTGGCGCATTGTCAGGAGACAGGATTTCGGCCGCTCCGGCAATAAAATCGGACACCACTGCGTCCATCGGAATACCGCTACCCGATATGATGATGCCCGTCTGACCGGTTGCGCGAAAGTCTGCCGACACGCCCTGTGCGCGCATCGCGGCGGCCAATGCCAGAGCGGTATATTTCTTTCCCTGGGCGCAGTCGGTGCCCACCGTAAGCAGCCGCTTACCAGTGCGGCGACGACCTGAAGCGATCGGAATGTCTCGAGGGGGCACACGAACGTCGACCAGCTTGCCGCCTCCTTGCATGACCGCTTCCACCAACCCGGGCACGTCACTCAGGCGAAAGTGCATTCCGCTGACGATATCGAGGCCGCATCGGGCTGCATCAATCAATGCCGCATGCCATGATATGGGAATCGCGCCCCCGGTCGGAGCGATTCCCACAACCAGCGAACCGGCCCCACTCGCCGCGGCCTCGCTTGGGCACAGATCGGGGAGCTCAAGGTTAACTGCGTCAGCCCCTTCCCGAAACTGTCCGATACAGGCGTCTGCTGCCCAATCACGAATACCGAACGCAGTCTTCGCCGTACGTCGGTCGGACTCCGTGGCAAGATAAAGTAAGTAGGGCTTACGCAGAACGAGCATATTGTTACCCCAGAGATTGCGATGCCCAACACAAAATATCGAAATCGACGCGCATGAATCACTTCAATTGAGCGAAATCGATCAGATTCTTGTGCTATTTTCCCGCAATGCCTGACTTTCGCCGGATCATGGCCGGTGCAGAGGTGGGTCGCTGGAATTTGAGTCCCCCCGTTTTCTTCCTCCAATTTTGAGTGTGAGTTTTCCGGCATTGTAACCACCGCGAGGAGGAGCAAGGCCGTGAAGAAGAGCAGGTACACCGAAGAGCAGATTTCGTACGCGCTGCGGCAGGCGGAGACGGGGACGGCGGTGGCCGAGGTGATCCGCCGGATGGGGATTTCCGAGCAGACGTTCTACCGGTGGAAGAAGCTGAACGCCGGGCTCGGCGTTGGCGAGCTGCGTCGGTCAAAGCTGCTCGAGGAAGAGAACCGCAAGCTCGAGCAGCTGGTCGCGGACCTCAGCCTCGACAAGCATATCCTGCAGGACGTGCTGTCAAAAAAGCTCTGACGCCTGGGCGGCGGCGCGAGCTCGTAGCGTCCGTTCAGGCGTCCCATGGTGTCAGCCAGCGCCGCAGCTGCCTGGCGCTCGATATCGATCGCTCGCTGGTCGGGCATCTGTCGGTCAAGCCGGGCCAGGGGCCGCTGCGGCTGCGCATCCACGATCAGGCGCGGACACGGATGCGGTACGGCTATTTCCGGGTCTACATCACGCTGCGTCGAGAGGGTTGGCTGGTGAACCACAAGCGCGTCTATCGCCTGTATCGACAGGACGGACTGAGCCTTCGGCTCAAGAAGCCCAGGCGCGGGCGTCGGTGCAGCCGACCGCGTCCGGCAGCTGGCGGCGGCGGCGCCGAATGAGATGTGGTCGATTGACTTCGTCTCCGACGCGCTGTTCGACGGTCGTCGCCTGCGGGCGCTGACCGTCGTCGACACCTACACCCGCGAAGCACTGGCGATCGATGTCGACCAGGGCATCAAGGGCGAGCAGGTCGTCGAGGCGACGGCGCGGATCGTCGGCACACGCGGTTCGCCCAAGAGCATCCCCGTCGACAACGGCCCCGAGTTCATCTCGAAGGCCCTGGATCGCTGGGCTTACGAGAACGGCGTGACGCTCGAGTTGGCTACGCCGGCCTGCGGCTCTCGCGCCCGGGCAAGCCGACCGACAATGCCTTCGTCGAGTCGTTCAACGGCCGCTTGCGCGACGAATGCTTGAACGCGCATTGGTTCCTGTCGCTGGCCGACGCCCGGGCCAAGAT
>Ga0335397_10001615_pt1 | contig 30788 bp, 25 predicted proteins | sample MAT04_FD_205740 | JGI IMG/M metagenome (GOLD analysis project Ga0335397, IMG submission 205740) | Freshwater microbial communities from Lake Fryxell liftoff mats and glacier meltwater in Antarctica - MAT-04 (spades assembly) (version 2) ... | reverse complement strand
CCCCACCCACCACCATCGACCCCACCCGCACACCAAGACGCGGCGGAAAACTCCCCACACCCACACTCCCGTAACACCGAGCGGGTTTCGACACGGTCGCTCCGCGACCTGCACAACCAACAGAAACCGCTGAGGATCCGCGCCACTCGTACATTTACCCGCTAATATGTTCCCGTTCCCCACAAATCTATGACGAAGCCCAAGGACGGTACCGCCATGACCCTCACCCCGACCCGCGACGACAAGTTCTCCTTTGGGCTGTGGACCATCGGCTACAACGGCGCCGACCCGTTCGGCGGGCCGACGAGGCCGCACCTCGACGTCGTCGAGGCCGTGAATAAACTCGCCGAGATCGGTGCCTACGGGCTCACCTTCCACGACGACGATCTATTCGCGTTCGGGTCGACCGACGCCGCGCGGCAGAAGGAGATCGACCGCGCGAAGCAGGCGTTCGCCGACACGGGCATCATCGTGCCGATGATCACCACCAACCTGTTCAGCGCTCCCGTGTTCAAGGACGGCGGCTTCACCTCGAACGACCGGGCCGTGCGCCGCTTCGCGATCCGCAAGGTGCTGCGCAACATCGACCTCGCCGCCGAGCTCGGCGCCAAGACGTTCGTGATGTGGGGCGGGCGCGAGGGCGCGGAGTACGACGCCGCCAAGGACATCCGCGGTGCCCTCGAACGCTACCGCGAGGCGGTCAACCTGCTCGGCGACTATGTGACCGACAAGGGCTACGACATCCGGTTCGCGATCGAGCCCAAGCCGAACGAGCCGCGCGGCGATATTCTGCTTCCCACCCTCGGCCACGCGCTCGCGTTCATCGAGACGCTTGAGCGCCCCGAGCTCGTCGGGGTGAACCCGGAGACGGGCCACGAGCAAATGGCCGGGCTCAACTTCACGGCCGGTATCGCCCAGGCGCTCTACCAGGGCAAGCTCTTCCACATCGACCTCAACGGGCAGAAGGGCATCAAGTACGACCAGGACCTTGTCTTCGGCCATGGTGACCTCGCGAATGCGTTCTCGCTCGTCGACCTGCTCGAGAACGGCGGCCCGAACGGCGGCCGGTCATACGATGGGCCCCGCCACTTCGATTACAAGCCCAGCCGCACCGAGGACGCGGTCGGCGTCTGGGACTCGGCGGCCGCGAACATGCGCATGTACCTGCTGCTCAAAGAGCGCGCCGCAGCCTTCCGTGCCGACCCCGAGGTGCAGGAGGCCCTCGCCGCGGCCCGCGTGCACGAGATCAACGAGCCGACCCTCGCCACTGGCGAGAGGTATGTCGACCTGCTTGCGGATGCGGCCTCCTACGAGGACTTCGACACCGACGCGTACTTCGGCGGCAAGGGCTTCGGCTTCGTTCGCCTCAACCAGCTCGCCACCGAGCACATCCTCGGAGCCCGGTAGTCCAGCTCGCGTCAGAGCGCGCCCGCGAGCCGCTCGCCAGCCTCCCGAAGCCATCGGAGCGGGTCGGCGAGCGCCTCATCCGTGCTTCCCGCGAGGTCGGACAGCGAGACGGATGCCGCGAAGCCGCGAGTGTCGGCATCGATGCGCCCGGCCACGAGCATCGCGGCGGCCCCTCCCTCGTCGGCAAGCGCGAGCACGCGCGAGGGCACCTTGCCGTCGCTCGACTGGTCGTCAAACCTGCCCTCGCCTGTGATGACGATGTCCGCCGAGCGGATGCTGTCGGCGAGGCCGATCGCGTCTGCGACAGCCACGGCCCCCGGCGTCATCGAGGCACCCCAGGCGAGCAGCGCGAATCCGGTGCCGCCTGCGGCGCCCGCGCCGGGTGTTTCGGGGTCGGCGGGAACCACCCCGGAGAGCAGACGGAGTCCCGTGTCAAGCTCGTCGACCTGTGCGGGCGTCGCCCCCTTCTGCGGCCCGAACACCGCCGCGGCACCCTTCTCGCCGAGCAGCGGGTTCGTGACGTCGCTCAGCACGACCGCCCCACCCGCGGGGAGAGGGCGGAGAGCGGACAGGTCGGCCCGCGCAATGTCGCCGAGGCCCGCGCCGCCGGGCCGAACGTCCACGCCCGTGTCGTCGAGAAAGCGAGCGCCGAGCGCGGCGAGCGCACCCGTACCGCCGTCGGTCGAGGCGCTGCCACCAATCGCGAGCAGCAGCCGGTGCACGCCTCCCTCCAGCGCCCGCGCGATGAGCTGGCCGAACCCGCCAGTGTGCGCGGCCATCGGCGCCAGCGGGGCGAGGTGGGTGATACCGCTTGCGGTGGCGAGCTCGACCACGCCGGTGGGCCCCCCGCCGGGCGAGGTCTCTGGCAGCAGGAGCCACTCCGCATCCACCAGTCCGCCGCGGCCGCGCCCGACCGGACCGTGGACCCGTTCTGGCATCCGCAGCGCCCCGGGGACGGCGGCCGCGATCGTGTCGATCGTGCCCTCTCCCCCGTCTGCCATGGGAGCGAGCAGGACCTCGTCGTCCGGCCGGACCGCGTGCCACCCCGCTGCAAGTGCCGCGGCCGCGTCGACTGCGGTCGCGGTCCCTTTGAATGAATCGGGCGCGATGACGACCGTCAGCCGCGCGGTCATGGGCTATCCAGTGCGTGATCGGTGCTGCGGTCCACTTCGACCAAGGCTGTCCCTCCTACGCTGCGCGGATACTGCACGACGAGCCCCGCTCCGAACGGAACGGGGCTCATCGAGAGCAGCTGGTGCTAGCGACCTCCGGAGCGGCGCTTGTTGAATACATCGAAGGCGACCGCGAGCAGGAGCACTAGGCCCTTGACTGCTTGCTGCCATTCAATTCCGATGCCCATGATCGACATGCCGTTGTTGAGCACGCCGATGATGAGACCACCGATGATGGCACCGGCGATCGTGCCGATTCCGCCCTGAACCGCCGCCCCACCGATGAATGCCGCGGAGATGGCCTCCAGCTCGAAGCCCTCACCCGCTTTGGGCCCGGCGAGGTTGAGTCGCGCGGTGAAGACGAGGCCGGCAAGCGCTGCGAGGAAGCCCATGTTGACGAAGATCCAGAAGTCGACCTGGCGGGTCTTGACGCCCGAGAGCTCGGCCGCGTGACGGTTGCCTCCGATCGCGTAGATGTGGCGGCCGAACACGCTCTTCGTGGTGAGTACCCCGTAGATCATCACGAGCACCGCAAGCACGATGAGGGTGATCGGGATGCCCTTGAAGGTGGCGAGGGCATAGGCGAAGAATCCGATGCCGGCGATGATGAGGGCGAGCTTCGCGATGAACCAGACGAGCGGCTCGACGTCTTGGGCGTACTGCAGGCGCCCTCGGCGGGTGCGGATCTGCTGCAGCACGAGGGCGATGATCGCGATGACCGCGATTCCCATCGTCACGGGGTCGACCTGATAGGTGCCGAGGAGGTCGGTCAGGAACCCGTTGCCGAGCGCGCGGTACTCCGACGGGAACGAGCCGATGTTGGCGTTGCCCAGCACCACGAGCGCGAGTCCGCGGAAGATGAGCATGCCGGCGAGAGTGACGATGAACGCGGGTATGCCCACATAGGCGATCCAGAAGCCCTGCCAGGCTCCCACCACAGCGCCGACGAGCAGCGAAAGAATGATTGAGAGCCACCACGGCAGCCCCATCTGTACCGCGAAGACGCCCGATACCGCGCCGACGAACGCGGCAACCGATCCCACGGACAGGTCGATGTGTCCGGCGACGATGACAAGGACCATGCCGATCGCGAGGATCAGGATATAGCCGTTTTGCACGATCAGGTTCGAGATGTTCTGCGGCCGCAGGAGAATCCCGTTGGTCGTGATCGAGAAGAGGATGATGACCGCGATCAGGGCGAGAAAGATGCCGTTCTTGCCGAGGTCGGCAAGAATGTGGGTCAGCGACGCGGTGAATCGGTTTTCGGGTGGCCCGATGGTCTCGGTGGAAACCGGCTTGGTGTCAGTCATGGGCGTGAATGCTCCTTCGTGAGTCGCCCGCCCGTCAGCGAGGCGTCTCCATGGTCATAAGTTTGATGAGTGCTTCGGGGTTCGCGTGTTCGATGGGCAGTTCTCCGGTGATCCTGCCCTCGGAGATCGCGTAGATTCGGTCGCAGATACCGAGCAGCTCGGGTAGTTCGGACGAGATGACGATGATGGCCTTCCCCTCCGCCGCGAGCCGATTGATGATCGTGTAGATCTCGTACTTCGCTCCCACGTCGATTCCGCGCGTCGGCTCGTCGAGGATCAGCACGTCCGGATCGGAGAAGATCCATTTGCTCAGCACCACCTTCTGCTGATTTCCGCCCGAGAGCTTGCCCGTCTTCGCGAGCACCGTCGGCGCCTTGATGTTCATCGATTTGCGGTATTCGTTCGCGACCTTGAATTCCTCGTTGTCGTCGACGAGGCCGTACTTCGAGAGCTTGCCGAGTGCCGCCATCGAGACGTTCCGCTTGATGTCGTCGATGAGGTTGAGCCCATAGGTCTTGCGATCCTCGGTCGCGTACGCGATGCCGTTGCTGATCGCCTCTGAGACATCCCGAACCTTGATCTCCTTGCCGTTCTTGAAGACCTTGCCGGTGACCCTGCTGCCGTAGGAGCGACCGAAGAGACTCATCGCGAACTCGGTCCGTCCGGCTCCCATGAGACCTGCGATCCCGACGATCTCGCCGGCCCGCACGTTGAGGTTGACGTTGTCGACCATCACTCGTGTCGGATCCTGGGGGTGATGCGCCGTCCAGTTCTCGACGCGCAGCACCTCCTCGCCGACGTGAGGGGTGTGGTCGGGGTACCGGTGCTCGAGGTCGCGGCCCACCATGTCCTTGATAATCCGGTCTTCGGTCACCTCCTCCTTGGCGATCGTCTCGATTGTCTTGCCGTCGCGGATGACGGTCACCGAGTCGGAGACTTTTTTGATCTCGTTGAGCTTGTGGCTGATGATGATCGAGGTGATCCCCTGCCCCTTGAGGTGCAGGATGAGGTCGAGCAGGTGGTCGCTGTCCTCGTCGTTGAGGGCTGCGGTCGGCTCGTCGAGGATGAGGAGCTTCACTCGCTTCGACAGGGCCTTGGCGATCTCGACAAGCTGCTGCTTACCCACGCCGATGTTCTTGATCTTCGTCGTCGGGTTCTCGCGAAGTCCCACCCGCGCGAGCAATTTCGCGGCTTCCGAGTTCGTCTTGTTCCAGTCGATCAGCCCGAAGGCACCGCGCTGTTCGTTGTTGAGAAAGATGTTCTCCGCGATCGACAGGTGCGGGCTCAGCGCAAGCTCCTGGTGGATGATCACGATGCCGTTGGCCTCGCTGTCGCGGATGTCGTGAAAGGTCATCGTCTCGTTTTCGAAAACGATGTCGCCCTCGTAGGTGCCGAGGGGGTAGACCCCGCTCAGAACCTTCATCAGGGTCGACTTTCCCGCGCCGTTCTCGCCGCAGATGGCATGAACCTCGCCGCGGGCCACGTTGAGGGTGACGTCCGACAGCGCTTTGACGCCGGGGAACGTCTTAGTGATCGAACGCATCTCGAGAATGTTCGCATTCACCGGCGATCCAACTCCTTTGGTGGGGGTAGTACATTGTGTTCGCCGGTGGGGGTACCTGGGTACTCCCCACCGGCGTGTTGGTGCTGTGTGCTGCTATCGCGACGCGATGTGACTAGCCGTTGATCTCTGCGTCGGTCCAGTAGCCGCTGTCGATCAGCACCTCGGGGATGTTGTCCGCGACGACGATGATCGGCTCGAGCAGGAACGACGGCACCGTCTTGACACCGTTGTCGTAGTCCTCGGTGTTGTTGACCTCGGGCTCTTCGTCTCCGAGAACCGCAACCGTCATCTCGACGGCCTTCGCCGCGAGGTCGCGGGTGTCCTTGAAGATGGTCGCGTACTGCTCGCCGGAGACGATCGCCTTGACGGAGTCGAGTTCGGCGTCCTGGCCCGAGATGATGGGCCATTCGGCGCCGACCGTGTAACCGGCTCCCTCGAGTGCGGAGATGATTCCACGGCTGATGCCGTCGTAGGGCGAGAGAACCGCGTTGACCTTGTCTCCACCGGAGTACTGCGCGGTGAGGATGTCCTCCATGCGGCTCTGTGCGGTCTCGCCGTCCCAGCGGAGGGTGGCAACCTGTTCGATGTCGGTCTGGTCGCTCGTGACGACGAGAACACCGTCATCGATCAGCGGCTGGAGCACGTCCATGGCGCCGTTGAAGAAGAAGAACGCGTTGTTGTCGTCGAGCGATCCGGCGAACAGCTCGATGTTGAACGGTCCGGCAGGAGCGCCGTCGATCGGGGTTCCGTCGAGCTCGGTGAGGCCGAGTCCGTTGGTGATCGACCAGGCCTGCTGCTGTCCGACGAGGAAGTTGTCGAACGTCGCGTAGTAGCTGACGGCCTCGGTGTCGCGCAGCAGTCGGTCGTACGCGATGACCGCGATGTCCTGGCTGGCGGCATCCTCGAGCACGTTGGTGAGCGTGGTTCCGTCGATCGAGGCGACGATCAGGGCGACAGCACCCTTGGTGATCATGTTCTCGATCTGGCTGACCTGGGTCGGAATGTCGTCTTCTGCGTACTGAAGGTCGACCTCGAAGCCGGCCTCCTCGAGCTGGGCCTTGACGGCTTCGCCGTCCTGGATCCAGCGCTCGGACGACTTCGTCGGCATCGCGACGCCGACGAGGCCACCCTCGCCGTCGCCGCCGGCTGCGGCGCCGCCGTCGTCGGCTGCGGGTGCGCAGGCCGCGAGGCCGAGAGCCAGTGCTCCGGCGGCAATTGTCGCCAGAATCTTCCTATTGTTCACTGTGTTTCCTTTCGTGGATGCTTGGACTTCGGGAACTGCGTGGTGCTCAACGGGTCGACCTCGTCCATGCGGTCAGCCGTCGTCTGCCTACTCGGCGAGTGGCCGGGTGCCTGGCAAGTGAGGGAGGTGCGTGTCGGCGACCGTGTGACGGAGGAGGCGGGCATGACGGGCGCGGACCACCGAGCTCCGTAGCGCGACGACATAGTCTGCGCGCGTGGGGGTGGGATCGTGCTCACTGCTTGACCTCTTCGTCATGCGATCGGTGGACACCGGTGCAGGTTGTGTGCTCAATGTGAACGGTCACATTGTGGACTACATGCTATGCCGTTTCCCTGGGGGCATGTCAAGCATTCACTTCACGGTTCGGTAACGGGATCGCGGGCGCTGTCGACGCACGCACGATCAGTTCGGGCGTCGCATGCACCGGCTCGCGCGGCGTGCGACCGTCGAGAACCTGGAGCAGCGTCTCCATCATTCGGGCGCCGAGGTCGGTGAAATCCTGGCGAACCGTCGTGAGCGGCGGCGAGTAGTGCCCGCTCTCAGGGATGTCGTCGAAGCCGACGACGCTCACATCCCCCGGAACGTGCAGCCCGGCATCCGCAAGCGCATGCAGAAGCCCGATCGCCATCTGATCGTTGGCCGAGAAGATCGCCGTCGCGCCGAAGGCCCCGACCGCCCCGGTTCGGGTGAGCTCGGTGCCGATCTGATAGCCACTGTCGGCCAGCCAGCTGCCCACGAGCGGCGGCGCAACCGGCAGACCATGGGCCTCGAGCTCCGTGCGCCAGCCCCGCTCGCGCTCGGCCGCATCCACCGACCAGTCCGGGCCCCGGACATGCAGGATCTTCCGGTGGCCGAGCCCGACCAGATGGGCCACGGCGAGGCGCGCGCCAGCGAACTGGTCGATCGACACGCTCAGGAATCCCTCCCGGCCGCTGCTCTCGGCCGTAACGAGGGGTACCTCGATTTCGAGCCCCTCGACCGCGTCGAAGGCCGCGACATCCGCGACGATAAGCACGAGCGCCTCAACGCGCTGTCCGAGAAGCACCTCGACGGCGCTCACCATGGCCGCCCTGTCAACGCTCGTCATGCTCGCAATGGTGACCTGGTACCCGGCCGAACGAGCTGCCTCGTTGAAGGCCAGCATCGTGCTCGAGGGGCCATACAACGGCGCTCCGGTCGCAATGAGGCCGATCGCGTTCGACTTCCGCGTGACGAGAGCTCGCGCGGCCGAACTCGGCCGGTAGTTGAGCTCCCGGATCGCGGCATCCACGCGCGCCCGGGTTGCCGGGCGCACGCTCGCGTCATTGAGCACTCGGGAGACCGTCTGGTGCGAGACCCCCGCGAGCTTCGCGACGTCGGTGATGTTAGCCACGGTGGCTCGGTTACAGCCCGCGGGCGAGCCGGTAGTAGGCCTGGTTCCACCGCAACTCACGGGTGAAATCGCGCAGGTTCGTCGTCTTGTCGATTACGACGAGCTCGTTGCGTGCGATCTCCGCAAAGTCCTCGAAGACATCGATGCCGACGGCAGTCGACATCACGGTGTGATGGGCGGCACCCGCCACAAGCCACGCGGCGGCGCTCGTCGCGAAGTCGGGCTCGGGCTTCCACACCGCGCGGGCGACGGGCAGCTTCGGAAGCGGATGCGGCAGCGGCACGACCTCGACGACGTTCGCGACGAGCCGGAAGCGGTCGCGCATGTCGGAGAGGGCGACGACGACGGCGGGCCCGGCATCCGTGTCGAAGACGAGCCGCACCGGGTCCTCGCGGCCGCCGATACCGAGCGGATGCACCTCGAGGCGCGGCCTCGAGGTCGTGAGCGACGGGCACACCTCGAGCATGTGCGCGCCGAGGATGAGCTCGTTGCCCGGCGTCATGTCGTAGGTGTAGTCCTCCATGAGCGAGGCCCCGCCGGGAAGTCCAGCTCCCATGACCTTGGCCGCGCGCACAAGAACGGCGGTCTTCCAGTCGCCCTCGGCGCCGAAGCCGTAGCCGTCGGCCATCAGTCGCTGCACGGCGAGTCCGGGCAGCTGGCGGAGTCCACCGAGGTCTTCGAAGCTCGTCGTGAAGGCGCTGAACCCGCCTGTCTCGAGGAAGGAGCGCAGGCCGAGTTCGATGCGCGCGCCGTAGCGCAGCGAGTCGTGGCGCGCACCGCCTGACTGTAGCTCGGGCATGACCTCGTACAGCTCCTCGTACTCGGCGACGAGCGTGTCGACGTCGGCCTCGGTCGCGGCGTCGACCGCCTCGACGAGGTCGTTCACTCCCCAGGTGTTGACCTGCACGCCGAACTGCAGCTCGGCCTCGGTCTTGTCGCCCTCGGTCACGGCGACGAAGCGCATGTTGTCGCCGAACCGGGCGAGCTTCAGCTCGTGGGTCGCCGCCCAGCCCGCCGCGGCGCGCGTCCACGTGCCGATTTTCGCGGCGACCGCAGGGTTGGAGGCGTGGCCGACGACCGTCTTGCGGGCGACTCCGAGACGGGTCTGGATGTAGCCGAACTCGCGGTCGCCGTGCGCGGCCTGGTTGAGGTTCATGAAGTCCATGTCGATCTCGGACCATGGCAGCTCCACGTTCGCCTGTGTGTGCAGGTGCAGTAGCGGCTTGCGCAGCAGGTCGAGTCCGGTGATCCACATTTTCGCGGGGCTGAAGGTGTGCATCCACGCCATGACGCCGATGACGCGGTCTCTCGCGTTGGCGTCGAGGGCGAGGCGGCGGATCGAGGCGGAGTCCTTGAGCACCGGCATCCACTTCACGGTCACCGGGATGTCGCGGGAGTCGCCGAGCGCGGACGCGATCTGCTGGGACTGCTCCGCCACCTGGCGCAGCGTCTCGTCGCCGTAGAGGTTCTGGCTGCCGGTGACGAACCAGACCTCGTACGTGGCGAGGTCGGGAATGATCGAGCCGTTCATGCGTCTTCTCCTGGGTCGTTCAATGCGGGGTCGTCGAGTGCTGGGTGGTTCATCGTGGTGTCGTCGAGCGCACCAACGGGCGCCTGCCCGTAGACGTTCTGGTAGCGGTCGAACAAGGCGTCAATCTTGTCCTGCGGGATGGGGATCGGCTCGCCGAGCTGACGGGAGATATGCACCGTGCGCGCGACGTCCTCGGCCATCACAGCGGCCTTGACGGCGTCGCGCGGGTCCGTGCCGATCGTGAAGACGCCGTGGTTCTGCATGAGCACAGCGCGGGAACGGTGACCCGAGAGGGTCCGAACGATCCCCTCCCCGATCGACTCGTCGCCGATGATCGCGAACGGTCCGACGGGAATGTCGCCGCCGAACTCGTCGGCCTGGCCGGTGATCACGCACGGCACCGGTTCGCCCCTCGCCGCCCACGCGGTGGCGTAGGTGGAGTGGGTGTGCACGACGCCGCCGACCTGAGGCATGTTGCGGTAGACGTACGCGTGCGCCGCGGTGTCGCTCGACGGGCTGCGCTCGCTGCCCTCCGACCCAGGGACGACCGAGCCATCGAGGGCGCAGAGGATCATGTTCGAGGCGTCGAGGTCGTCGTACTCGACGCCGCTCGGCTTGATCACGAACAGGTCGGCACCGGGAACGCGGCCAGAGATGTTTCCCCCGGTCCAGATCACGAGACCGTAGCGGGTGAGTTGGTCGTGCAGGGCGGCGACGTCCGCGCGAACGCGGCGGATCTCGTCGTCGAGGCTCATGAGCCGACCTCGCTCTCGCTGGGGTCGCTGTGCGCCGATTCGTCCGCGGCGGGGGCGCCTGCGAACTCGCCCGCTCCCCCGAGCGCGCCCCGCCGCATGGCCTTGAGCCGGTGCATCACGTCGTTGCCGCCGCGACCGAAGTAGTCGTGCAGCAGGGTGTACTCGGCGTAGAGCAGGTCGTAGGCGTCCGCGGCATCCGGGTTCGGGGTGAAGGCGGATCTGTTGAGGCGTCCCATCGCGTCGCCGGCGGCGCGCACGTCGGGATAGGCGCCCGCAGCGACCGCGGCGTGGATCGCGGAGCCGAGCGCAGGGCCCTGGTCGCTCACGATCGTCGATACCGGCATCCGCAGCACATCGCTGTAGACCTGCATGAGGAAGGGGTTCTTGATCAGGCCGCCCGCGGCGATGAACTCGGTCACGGGGGTGCCGCTTGCGGCAAACGTCTCGACGATCGTGCGGGTGCCGAACGCGGTCGCCTCGAACAGGGCGCGGTAGATCTCCTCTGCCCGCGTCGCGAGCGTCGCGCCGATGAGGGTTCCGCTGAGCTCGTGGTCGACGAGCACCGAGCGATTGCCGCTGTGCCAGTCGAGGGCGATGAGGCCGTGCCCGCCGACGGGCTGGTCCTGGATGAGCGAGGTGAGGTACTCGTGCACGCTGAGCCCCCGCGCCGCGGCCTCCTCGTGATAGCGGCCCGGAACCTGATTGTTCACGTACCACGCGAAGATGTCGCCGACGCCGGACTGCCCGGCCTCGTAGCCGTAGAGCCCGGCGACGATGCCGCCGTCGACGACGCCGCACATCCCGGGAACCTCGGTGATCCCCGTCGCGTTCATGACATGGCAGGTGGAAGTTCCCATGATCGCGAGCATCTGGCCGGGCTCGACGGCCTGGGCGGCCGGCGCGGTGACGTGCGCGTCGACGTTGCCGACCGCGACGGCGATGCCGGCCGGGAGCCCGGTCCACGCCGCGGCCCGCTCGGACAGTACGCCCGCTTTCCCGCCGAGCTGGCCGATCTCGTGGGCGATCTTGTCGTCGGCGAATCCTGCGAACTCAGGGTTGAGCGCGGCGAGGAATTCACGGCTGGGATACGCGCCGTCCTGCAGGATGCCCTTGTAGCCGGCCGTGCAGGCGTTGCGCAGGTAGCTGCCGGTGAGCTGCCAGACAATCCAGTCGGCCGCCTCGACGAAGTGGTCCATGCGGGCATAGAGCTCGGGGTCCTCCTCGAGCAACTGCAAGCCCTTGGCGAACTCCCACTCGCTCGAGATGAGCCCGCCGTAGCGGGGCAGCCAGGTCTCCCCGCGGGTGCGGGCGAGGTCGTTGATGCGGTCGGCCTGCGCCTGCGCCGCGTGGTGCTTCCACAGCTTGACGTAGGCGTGCGGGCGTGACTCGAGGCCGGGAACCTCGTTGAGCGGAGTTCCGTCGCCAAGCACGGGGAGGGGGGTGCTCGCGGTGAAGTCGGTGCCGATGCCGATGACCTGCTGTGGGTCGATCCCGGATGCCGCGATCGCCCGCGGCACGGCAGACGTGAGCACGTCCACGTAGTCGGCGGGTACTTGGAGAGCCCACTCCGGCGGGAGCTGCTCTCCGGTCGCGGCGAGTACCGTATCCATCACCGCGTGGCGGTATTCGTGTGTCGCGGTGCCGAACTCGGCGCCGTCGGAGACGCGCACAACGAGCGCGCGGCCGGACAGGGTGCCGTAGTCGACGCCGATGACGAATCGGTCCTCCGGCGTGATCGGTGCGGCGGAAGCGGGCACAAGAGACTCCTTCGTCAGGGCGGGGGATCGGGCTGGATCACACAATGTGATCGCTCACATTTCATGGTAGCCGTCCCCCGAGGCGGTCTGTCAAGCCCGCGGGCGCCATCCCGTGGCGACGTTGTCAGCGGCGCGCGCGCGTCGTGGACTCGCGCACGATCAGTTCCGGCGGGATCTGCGCGTGGTCGAGGTCGGTCTCGCCCTCGATCTCGCCGACGAGCAGCGCAATCGAGCGCCGACCGAGCTCGGCGAAGTCCTGCCGAACCGTCGTGAGCGGTGGGAAGAAGTGGCGGGCCTCCGGGATATCGTCGAATCCGACCACGCTGATGTCACCAGGCACATCGAGACCGGCGTTGCGGAAGGCGTGCAGCAGCCCGAGCGCCATCTGGTCGTTGCCCGCGAACACCGCTGTGAAGTCGCGAAAGTCAACCAGTTCGGTGCCGACGTGGTACCCGAAGTCGGCTGTCCAGTCACCGAGGATGGGCCGGTGCGTCCTCAGGTCGGCCGCGCTGATGGCATCGAGGAATCCGCGCATCCGGGCTTCCGCCTCGATCCAGTCGCGCGGGCCGGCGACATGCACGATGTCCTCGTGGCCGAGCCCGATGAGGTGGTTCGTGGCCATCCGGGCGCCGGCGATCTGGTCCACCGAGAGGCTGCGCGGCGCATCCTGCCCGGTGGAATCGAGCGTCACCAGCGGGATGGTGAGGGCGAGTTGGCGGAAGGCGTCGAACACGCGCACCTGCGGGGCGATGACCACGAGCCCCTCGATCGCCTGTGCCATGAGGTGCTCGAGTCCCTCGGTGACGGCCCCCTGTTGGCCCGTCGACAGGCTCGTCGTGGTGATGAGGTAACCGGCCTCGCGTGCCGCGTCCTCGATGGCGTGCAGGCTGGTCGTCGGGCCGTAGTGGGCCGTCTGCGAGGTCAGCACGCCGATGGTCCGCGATTTGCTCGTCACGAGGGCGCGCGCTGCCTGATTCGGCCGGTAGCCGATCTCCTCGATGACCTCGAGCACACGCTGCTTGGTGCTGGGTTTGATCGACTCGGCGTTGTTGAGCACTCTGGACACCGTCTGGTACGAAACGCCCGCAAGCCGTGCGACATCCCGGATGTTGGGAGCGCGAACCTTTGGTGGTTCCATGGTGACTGTCGTACCCGGCTTCATCGGCGATGTGTACGTTCACATTTCGCGAACGACACTATTATGGCGCACCGGCGGCGTCACGCCACCCGGGAGTGACGATCAACTTGAGCACTCGGCCCGGCTACCGGTCGAGCGCCTGCAGCAGGTCATCCAGCAGGTCGTCGACACCCTCGATGCCGACCGACAGTCGCACGATGTTGTCGGGCACCTCGAGCTCGGTGCCGCGCACCGAGGCGTGGGTCATCTCTGACGGATAGCCGATGAGCGACTCGACGCCGCCAAGCGACTCGGCGAGCAGGAACACCCCGGTCGACTCGACGAGCTTTCGGGCGGCGGGCGCCCCGCCCCGGAGCGCGAGAGAAAGCATGCCGCCGAAGCCGCTCATCTGCCGCGCCGCGATGTCGTGTCCAGGGTGCTCTGGCAGCCCGGGGTAGTAGACCCGCTCGATCGACGGATGCCCGACGAGCCGTTCCGCGATCGCCTGCGCGTTGCTCGAATGGCGCTCGACCCGCACGGCGAGGGTCTTGATCCCGCGCACGGTGAGCCAGGCATCCATCGGTCCGGCGACGGCACCGACAGCGAACTGGTGGAAGCCGACCTTCTCGGCGATCTCCTCGTTGCTTGTCACAACCGCGCCGCCAAGCACGTCGGAGTGCCCGCCGAGGTACTTGGTGGTCGAGTGCGTCACGACATCGGCGCCGTGGACGAGGGGGTTCTGCAGGTAGGGGGAAGCGAAGGTGTTGTCGACGACGACGATCGCGCCGGCCGCGTGGCCGATCTCGGCAAGCGCCGCGATATCGCTGATCTTCATGAGGGGGTTGCTGGGTGTCTCGACCCAGAGCACGGCAGTTCCGGGTGTGACGGCAGCGCGGACCGCGTCGAGGTCGGTGAGCTCGGTGGTCACCAGCTCAATCCCCCACGGCACGAACACGCGGTTGACCAGGCGGTGCGTGCCGCCGTAGACGTCGTTGCCCATCACGACGCGAGCACCCGGCGCGAGGATCGCGCGCAGCAGTGTGTCCTCTCCGGCGAGGCCGGACGCGAAGCTGAACCCGTGGGTCGCGCCCTCGAGGTCGGCAACGAGACTCTCCAGGGAGGTGCGGGTCGGGTTACCGCCGCGCGCGTACTCGTAGCCGCCGCGGAAACCGCCGATCCCGTCCTGTACGAAGGTCGAGGTCTGATAGATCGGTGGGATGACCGCCCCGGTGGCCTTGTCGGGGGTCTGCCCGACGTGGATGGCGCGGGTGGAAAAGTCGTGACTCATGGGGTCCTTCGTCAGTTGGAGAGGTAGCCGAGCAGGTCGGCACGGGTGAGCAGCGCGAGCGGTTTGCCGCCGTCGGTCACGAGGAGCGTGTCGGCTGCGCCGAACGCCTCGAGCGCCGATTCGATCGACTGGCCGGCCCCGACGAGGTCGAGCGGCGCACCGATCAGCCCGCCGATCGCATCCGTCATTGCCGCATCGCCCGCGAGCACGAGCTCGAGCAGCCGATCCTCGTGAACCGCGCCGAGCACCTCGCCGAGCACGACCGGAAGCTCCGCAGAGAGCACGGGCAGCTGCGACGCCCCCGTCTCGCGCAGGAGTCGGATGACGTCGCGCACGGTGTGCTCGGGGCGCACGTGGGCGAGTTCGCGGCCGGCGACGACGTCCGCGACCGTCGCGCCCTCGTCGGGTGTCGCGAAGCCGTGTGATCGCATCCACCGGTCGTTGAAGATCTTGCCAAGGTAGCCGCGCCCGCCGTCGGGCAGCAACACGACGACGACGTCGTCCGGGCCGAGGTCACGGGCGGCCTCGAGCGCCGCCGCGATCGCGAGCCCGCTCGATCCGCCGACGAGCAGTCCCTCTTCCAACGCCAGCCGACGGGTGAGGGCGAAAGAGACGGCATCGGATGCCGCGATGACGCGGTCGACGACGCTGGGATCGTAGGCCTCGGGCCAGAAGTCCTCGCCGACACCCTCGACGAGATACGGGCGCCCAGTGCCGCCGGAGTAGACCGACCCCTCCGGGTCGGCGCCGATGATCTGCACTGCTCCGCCCGAGACCTCCTTGAGGTACTTGCCCACGCCACTGATCGTGCCCCCGGTGCCGACACCGGCGACGAAGTGCGTCACCTTACCCTCGGTGTCCCGCCAGATCTCCGGTCCGGTCGTCTCGTAGTGGCTGAGCGGCCCGTTCGGGTTGGCGTACTGGTTGGGCTTGAACGCGCCGGGAATCTCCCGGGCGAGACGGTCGGACACCCCGTAGTACGACTCGGGGCTGTCCGGTGCAACGGAGGTCGGCGTCACGACGACCTCGGCCCCATAGGCGGTGAGCACGTTGCGCTTGTCGATTCCGACCTTGTCGGGCACCACGAAGACGCACCGGTAGCCGCGCTGCTGGGCGACGAGCGCGAGCCCGACACCGGTGTTGCCAGATGTCGGTTCGACGATCGTTCCGCCCGGCTTCAACAGCCCATCGCGCTCGGCCGCGTCGATGATTCGCGTCGCAATGCGGTCCTTGGACGATCCCCCCGGGTTGACGTACTCGAGCTTGACCAGAATCGTCGCCGAGATGCCCTCGGTCACGTGGTTCAGCTTCACGAGCGGCGTGTTGCCGACGAGGTCGATCACAGAATTTGCGTACTTCACTGGGCCAGCCCCTAGTTCGCCGGATACGGAGGAATCGCGGACTCGTAGCCCGCCCGGCGAGCCTACCAAGGCGCCCCGTGATGTTACGGGGCACCGACATCCGGCTCCCTCACACCCAGCACATACCGGACTAAGGCATTCTTGTAGTGCAACGACCGCACCGACGACAGGACCACAGCCTTGCCCCCTCGCGATTCGACCTCTCAGCCCATCCCGCCGGCCGCCCGCAAGGAGCTGACCGTCAAGCAACAGCGCGATGCCCGCCGGGCCGAGAAGGTTGCGGCACTGAAGAAGAAGCAGGCCACCGAGAAGCGCAATCGCGCGATCGCGATCAGCCTCGGGAGCGTGGCGGCGGTCGCCGTAATCGGACTCGTGATCGGCGCGGTCGTCACCAACAGCACTCCCCGGGTCGAACCCGAGGACATCACGATCCAGGGCCTGCAGTCGTACCCGGAGATTGCCGGCCAGACCTTCAACCACGTGGCCGGGCCCGTCGAGTACGAGCAGAGCCCCGCGGTCGGCGGCGAGCACGCAGGGGCGTGGCTCAACTGCGGAATCTACACCGAGCCGGTGCCGAACGAGAACGTTGTGCACTCCCTCGAGCACGGTGCCGTGTGGGTCGCCTACAACCCCGATGACATTGCGGGCGATGAGCTCGAGACGCTGCGGGACGCCGTGCCGGACACCTACTCCGTGCTCGCGCCGTACCCGGGGCTCCAGGCTCCCATTGTGGTGTCCGCCTGGAGCGAGCAGGTCGAGCTCGACGGCGTCGAGGATGAGCGGCTGCAACAGTTCGTCGACAAGTTCTGGCAGCGCGGCAGCGCCCCCGAGCTTGGTTCCGCCTGCACCGGCGCGATCGATGGGCCCGGCAAGATTTCGTGACCCCGCCAGGGTCGGATGATGCAGCCCGCGCCCGGCCTCGGTCGCGGCTCGTCGTCGCCGCCGGTCTCGCGGCGCTCCTGCTTCTGCTCGGCGGACTCGCGATCGGGCGGCTCACCGCGCCCAACGCGCCGCTGCCCCCGTCGACCACGAGCGCCGAAGCGGGTTTCGCGCGGGACATGCAGACCCACCACCTGCAGGCGGTCGAGATGGCGATGATCATCCGATCGACCACCGAGGAGCCCGACCTGCTCACGCTCTCCTACGACATCGCCACCTCGCAGGCGCAGCAGGCCGGCCAGATGTTCGGCTGGCTGTCGGTCTGGGGCCTCCCCCCAGCCTCCCCGGAGCCCGCGATGACGTGGATGACCCGTCCGGCCCTCGACGGGTCCACACACGGGCATGACGACGGCAACGGCGACGGCGCAGCCCACATTCCCGGGGAGCCGATGCCGGGGCTGGCAACGTCCGAGCAGCTCGCCGAGCTCCGCGCGGCGGACGGCGAGGCGGCCGACGAGCTCTTCCTCACCCTGATGATCGCCCACCACGAGGGGGGCGTCGGAATGGCCGAGGCGCTGCTCGACCGCTCCGACAACGCCGTCGCGACAAGCCTCGCACGCGGCATTGTCAACTCGCAGCAGGGCGAGATCAACTACATGCTGCAGCTCCTCGCCGCCTCCTAGCCGTCCCGTCCGGCCCAGCCCCGTCTCGTCTCGTACACTTTCATCATTCAGGAGTGGAGGCTGCCGGGAACGGTGTCAGGCCCGATCTGACGGCCAGCTGCTTTCACCATTCAGAAGTTCCGGGCCACGACGGCCGACAAAATTCAGGAGCCGGCCCGCACCTGCTCCCGGTACAGGCCCGCGTAGACGCCGCCGAGCGCCATGAGCTCGTCGTGGGTGCCGCGCTCGACGATGCGACCGGCATCCACGACGAAGATCACATCGGCGGCCACAATCGTCGACAGCCGGTGAGCGATCGCGATCGTCGTCCGTCCCCGAGCGGCGGTGTCGAGCGCCGACTGCACGACCCGCTCCGAGATCGAGTCGAGCGCGCTCGTCGCCTCGTCGAGGATGAGCACGGGCGGGTCCTTGAGCAACACACGGGCGATCGCGATGCGCTGCTTCTCACCGCCGGAGAGGCGGTAGCCGCGCTCGCCCACCACGGTGTCGTAGCCTTCGGGGAACGAGGCGATGGTCTCGTGGATGTTTGCCGCCCGGGCCGCGTCCTCGATCTCGCTCTGGCTCGCGTCCGGCTTGGCGTAGCGCAGGTTTTCGCCGATGGTCGCGTGGAAGAGGTACGTCTCCTGGCTGACGACGCCGATGTTCGCGACGAGAGAGTCCTGCTGCAGTTCGCGCACGTCGTCGCCCGCGAACAGGATGCGACCGGAGCTCACGGCGTGGAATCGCGGAATCAGGTATGACACCGTCGTCTTGCCCGCCCCCGACGGCCCAACGAACGCGGCGTACTGACCCGGCTCGATCGCGAACGAAATGCCCTTCAGGGTCGGTGGGGTCTCGGGCGCCGAATCCGGGTACGCGAACACGACACCATCGAATTCGATCCGACCGAGCCCGGACCCGTTGACCGACCGCGCGCCCTCCCGATCGGTGATGGCGGGCTTCAGGTCGAGGTACTCGAAGATGCGCGCGAAGAGCGCCTGCGACGTCTGCAGGTCGAGGGCAACGCGCATGAGTCCCAGCAGGGGCCACATGAGCCGGGCCTGCACCGTCGTAAAGGCGACAATCGTTCCCGCGGTGATGGGCACATCGCCGAGTATCAGGTACGCCGAGACGAGATAGACGATCGCCGGGATGATCGCAAGGAAGATCTGCACGGTCGCGAAGAACCACTGGCCGCTCATCTGCAGCCGCACCTGGAGGCCCACCTGAGTGTCGTTCTCGGCGCTGTACCGCCCGGTCTCCGCCTTCTGCTGGTTGAAGCTCTTGGCGAGCAGGATGCCGGAGACCGACAGTGTCTCCTGGGTGATCGCGGTCATGTCGCTGAGCGACTCCTGCGTCTTGGTCGCGATACGGGCGCGCACCTGGCCGACACGGCGCTGAGCGATCACGAGGACCGGCATCAGAATCACGGCCACGATTGTGAGCTGCCACGAGAGCAGGAGCATGGAGATGAAAGCGGCGATGACAGTGACGGTGTTGCCCAGGACGCTCGATACGGTGTTTGTGAGAACCCCGGCGACGCCGCCGACATCGTTCTGCAGCCTCGACTGGATCGCCCCGGTCTTGGTTTTGGTGAAGAACGCGAGCTCCATCCGCTGGAGGTGCTCGAACAGGCGGATGCGCAGTGCCCCCATGACCTTGTTGCCCACCGTCGCGGTGAGCCAGGTCTGCCAGACCCCGAGTCCGGCGCTGACGATGAAGATGACGACCATGAGGCCCACGACCTCGGCCAGCAGCGGCACATCCGGTCCCTGCCCCGGCGGGAAGAGCCCCTGATCGAAGGCGACCTTCGTCAGCAGCGGCGGAAGCACGGTGAGGCCGGCGCCGACCACCACAAGGACGACCGTGAGGATGAGGGTGCTCTTGTGCGGTTCGAACAGGTCTCCGACGCGGCGGAGCAGGTCGGGGACGATCGGGGCTCCCTCGTTCTCCTTGCGCTGGGCCGACGCGTCGCCGCCGCCCATCATGCGGCCGCCTCGGCCGCGCTGCATTGTGCTCACGGGATTACTTTACGTCTCGTCAGATGGGGGTTAACCGCGACCGCGGCCGCGACACCTGGAGAGGTGCCGCGGCCGCGGCCGTCGGGTGTTCGAGCTCTCGGACTATCCCTTCGTCGAGCCGGCCAGCAGCCCGCGCACGAAGTACCGCTGCAGGCTGAAGAACACGATGAGGGGGATGATCAGCGAGATGAACGCCGCAGCGGGCAGGCGCTCCGCGTTGCGACCGAAGTTACCGACGAGCTCCGCGAGTCTCTGCGTGAGAGGTGCGACGTCGACGGTGCCTCCGGAGAACACGAGGGCAATCAGCAGGTCGTTCCAGACCCAGAGGAACTGGAAGATCCCGATGCTCGCGAGAGCGGGCATCGACAGCGGCAGGATGATCCGGAAGAAGATCTGGGTGTGATTCGCGCCGTCGACACGCGCTGCCTCAATGACTTCGCCGGGGATCTCCGCGATGAAGTTGTGCAGCAGGAAGATCGTCAGCGGAAGGCCGAAGATCGTGTGGGCGATCCACACCGCCGGGAACGTTCCGCTGATCCCGAGCACCTGGGAGAAGATCTGCAGAAGCGGGATGAGCGCCATCTGAAGCGGCACGATCTGCAGCGCGAAGATGAGCACGAAGATCGCTCCGCTGCCCTTGAACTTGATCCAGGCGAACCCGTATGCGGCCATCGTCGCGAGAGCGATCGGGAACAGGGTCGCGGGAATCGAGATGACGAGCGAATTGATGAAGTAGGAGCTCAGGTTCGCGCTCGACGCCCCACTCGCGAACAGAACGTCGGCGTAGTTCTCGAGGCTGAAGCTCGGGTTCGTGAACACGTTCCACCAGCCGGTGGTCCGGATCTGCTCGGCAGGGCGGAACGACGAGACGAACAGCCCGAAGGTCGGGATGGTCCAGAGCGTCGCGATGATGATCGCGGCGATCGTGGCACCGCGCGACGTCAGGCGCTGCTTGACCCGGTCAGCCTTCGGGACTTTCCGCGGCCGCAACGCCTCCTTCTGGCCCGGGGGACGATCCAGCTTGTCTTCGGCTTCTTGGATGCTCATCGGATCTCCCTCTGCTTGCGCATCGACCGGACGTTGTAGATGACGATGGGCATGACCATGATGAACAGCACCACCGCGAGGGCTGAGCCCTGTCCGAACTCGCCGCGGTTGAACGCCTGCGTGTACATCTCGTTGGCGATGACGCTCGTGTCGAACTGACCACCGGTCATGGTGCGCACGATGTCGAACACCTTGAGGGTCGCGATCGTGATGGTCGTGACGACAACGATCAGAGTGCCGCGGATCGCCGGGATGGTGACGTTGCGGAACTGCTGCCAGGCGTTGGCGCCGTCGAGTTTCGCGGCCTCGATGATCTCAAGGGGCACGCCCTTAATGGCTGCGGAGAGCAACACCATGGCGAAACCGGTCTGGATCCAGACCATGACGACGATCAGGAAGAGAGTGTTCCACGGGCTGTTGATGAGGAACTGCGCCGGCTCACCCCCAAACCACACGATGAGCTGGTTGAGGATTCCGATCTGCTCGAATCCCTCGGCCCGGTACTCGTACACGAAACGCCAGATGATGCCGGCTCCGACGAACGAGATCGCCATCGGCATGAAGACGAGGGACTTGAGAATTTTCTCCCCCGCCGACTTGTCGATGAAGACCGCGTATGCGAGTCCGACGGCGGTCGACAGGAGCGGGACGAGCGCCACCCAGACGAGAGTGTTGATCAGTGTCGTGATGATCGTCGGCTGGGTGAACATCCAGATGAAGTTGTCGATGCCGACGAAATCGCCCCCGCGGTCGGTGAAGGCGAGCAGGGTGGTGCGGATGGCCGGGTAGATGAGGCCGACGGCGAGCAGTGCCAGCGCCGGTAAGACGAAGGCGAGCACCTGCACGACGTCGCGGCCACGCTTCGGTGCCCGGTCGGCGAGGAAGAGGATGAGGCCGACGACGGCCGCGAAGGCGGCCAGCCCGACGATCATGAGACCGAATTTCTCGGTGATGTCGCCGAGGATTCCACCTCGGCTGAGGGGCAAGAGGCCCACGTTCGCGAGCACCTCGCTATGCACTATCGACGTTGACATGCAGGAACCTCCGTTGGTTTGTGATCACGTTATCCGAAACCTGGCCCACCGAGATAGATCTCGATGGGCCAGGTTCGGGCTACTTCATTGGCGCACTTACGGGTAGGTGCTGTCGATGAAGGTCAGGACTTCGTCGGTGTTCTTGGTTCCGGAGACCCAGTCGACCATGCCGGTCCAGAACGAGCTCGTGCCGACTGCGGCCGGCATGAGGTCGGATGCGTCGAACGCGAAGGTGGTGTCCTCGCCCTGCAGGATTTCGATCGACGCCTTGCCGAGTTCCGATCCGGCAAGCTCCGGGTCGAGTCCCTTGTTGGCGCTGATCACTCCACCGAGCTCGACGCGGTTGTTCGCCCAGGTGTCCGACGACAGGTACGTCTGAACGGCCTGGACGGCCTCGGAGTCGCTGAATGCGGCGACGAACTCGCCACCACCGGTGACCGAGTCACCAGCACCCTCGTCGATCTTCGGGGTGATGAACGCCCAGATGTCGCCATCGGGAGAGACGGTCGTGCCCTCGGGCCACTGTGCTTCGTAGAACGAGGCCTGGTGGTGCAGCGAGCAGTTACCGTCGAGGATCGGCAGTGCGGCGTCGTTGAACGTGGTCGACACGATGGAGTTGACCCCGCCGAATCCGCCGTTCACGTAGTCCTCGTTGAGCAGGATGTCGCCGACCAGGTCGAAGGCGCTCTTGATCTCGGGGTCGGAGAACTTGACCTCTCCCGCGACCCACTGGTTGTAGACCTCGGGGCCGGACTCGCGAAGAACCACGTCTTCGATCCAGTCGGTTCCCGGCCATCCGGTGGCGTCGCCCGAGCCGAACCCAACACACCAGGGGCGGTAGGTCGCGGTGCTCTCTTCGGCCATGGTCGCCGTGAGCTCCATCATCTCGTCCCACGTCTCGGGAACTTCATAGCCCTTGGCTTCGAAGTCCGACGGCGAGTACCAGATCCAGCCCTTGACGCTCGCCATCAGCGGAGCCGCGTAGAACGTGTCATCGACGGTTCCGTAGCCCTTCCAGTCCTCGGACCAGAACTCGTCGACGTTGGCCTCGACCGACTCCGGTGCGGCAAGCACGTAGCCGTCGTTGATGAGGCGCTGGAGCAGACCGGGCTGCGGGATGATCATCAGGTCGGGAGCGTCACCGGCAGCGGCGCGCACGTTGATCTGCGTTTCCGCTTCCTGGGTGCCCACGTAGTCAATGGTGATGCCGGTGCAGGACTCGAAGTCCTCCCAGCTCTGCACCATCTGGTCGGCTTCGACGTCGACGATGGTCGCGTAGACCTCGACCGATTCGCCCTCGAACGTTCCGTAGTCCTCGTAGGGCCCACAGTCGGCGTCGGAGGCGGCCGGGCCGCCGTCGGTTCCGGTACAGCCGGCGAGCACGAGGCCCAGTACTCCGGCGGCGGCGATTGGCAAGAGCAAGCGGCGGTGCAAGGTTGAGCTCATGTTGTTCCTCCTCTTTGAGGTCGGCCGCGTCTCAGAAGGAGAGGACGCGGGGTTGGGGCCTGGATGTGGAACGGATCTGACTTCTCGGCACAATGGCAAAGGGTAGGGAACCGGTTCCAGAATCGACGCTATGGCACCCCACGCCGCGGCGCAACAGCCGTTCCACAACGGAATCTAACGATTCGGGCACGGCTGGAAGGTGGCTGGGAGAGTTTCGATAACGTGCAACACCGGGATCGGGCGGGGAAATCTGGAACCGATTCCACATCGGGTGAATCCCGGTTATGATGCGATCCAAGGCCTAACCCAACGGAGGGAGTGGAGGTGAGCGCGCTTGCAGATGTCGCCCGCATAGCGGGAGTGTCAAAGTCCACGGCATCCAGGGCCCTCAGCGGCGCCGGCTATGTCGCCCTCCCCACGAAGGAACGGGTAGAGCGCGCGGCCGCAGAAATCGGCTACGTCGTCTCGGCGAACGCGGCGAGCCTCGTGACGGGCCAGACCCGCAACGTGGGCGTCGTGATCCCCTTCATCAACCGGTGGTTTTTCGCGGAAGTGCTCGAAGGCATCGAGTCGACGCTCATCGGCGCCGGCTACGACCTCACCCTGTACCGCCTCAGCAGCGACCCGGAGCAACGCCGTCGTGTCTTCGATTACTTCCTGGTGCGCAAGCGCGTGGACGCGGTGATCGCCATCGGGATCGAGCTTGCCGCATCAGAGATCGGACTGCTGCGCTCGCTCGGCAAACCCATCGTCGGCCTCGGCGGCCCCATCGACGGAATGTCCACGCTCAGCATCGACGACGTGGAGGCGGCCCGGCTGGCGACCGAGCACCTCATCAGCCTGGGCCACCGCCGCATCATGCACCTCGGTGGCGATCAGTTCGAGCAGATGGACTTTCGAGTACATGCCCAGCGCCTCACCGGATTCCGTCTCGCGCTCCACGAGGCCGGAATCGAGGGCGGCGACGACTTCCGTGCCGTTCCGTTCTCGATCCCCGGCGGCTACGAGGCGGCCCGGCACCTTCTCTCCGACCCGCGTCTGCGCCCGACAGCGATCATGGCTGGATGCGACGAGATCGCGATCGGGGTCATCATCGCCGCCCGCGAACTCGGTCTCGACGTGCCGAGGCAGCTCTCGGTGATCGGCATCGACGACCACGACCTCGCGGCAATGTTCGGTCTGACGACGCTGCGCCAGGAGCCGTGTCGGCAGGGAGCCCACGCGGTCGAGTTGGTGATGCGCGAACTCTCGGCGTCGGGCGAGCCGAGCGCCATGGAGCGCGTCAACGTGCCTCTTGCCTTTGTGGCCCGCCGCAGCACCACGGCACCACCTCAGCCGAACTAGGAGGCGCAGGGCAAAGGTGGGCGGGTGCTTCCGGGATTTCGAAGCACCCGCCGCGTCCCGATGTGGTGCGAGAGAACCACGTGGCTAGCCAGAGGGTAAGACTGTCTAGACACGAACGGGGTACAGCCGGATTGATCCGGCCTGTACTCACCCGCTGAATCTCTGTGGGGTGTCCTCATTATGGTGGACAAACGTCGCGCCGTCCACCAACGCGCCGATACGCGAATAAGCCCCCGGCCAGAGGCCGAGGGCTTATTCGATGTGCGCCGCGTGCGCGGCAGATGTTACTTGAGGGTGACGGTGGCGCCAGCTGCTTCGAGCTGAGCCTTCGCCTTCTCGGCGGTCTCCTTGTTGGCACCTTCGAGGACGACGCCGGGGGCGCCATCGACGACGGCCTTCGCCTCGCCGAGGCCGAGGCTCGTGAGAGCGCGAACCTCCTTGATGACCTGGATCTTCTTGTCACCGACGGACTCGAGGACGACGTCGAAGGAGTCCTTCTCTTCGACCTCTTCGACGGGCGCGGCGCCGCCGACGGCGGCGGCGGCGACGGGAGCCGCAGCGGTGACCTCGAAGACCTCTTCGAACTTCTTGACGAAGTCGCTCAGCTCGATGAGCGTGAGCTCCTTGAATGCTTCGATGAGTTCGTCATTTGAAAGCTTTGCCATGATTATTCTCCTTAGTGGTTCTGTGATCGTTGTGGCCGCTTGGCCGAACCCGCGAGGGGTTCTTAGCTCGCGGACTCCTGCTTTTCACGCAGCGCGTCGACCGTGCGAACGGCCTTCGACAGCGGTGCGTTGAACAGGTAGGCCGCACCGAACAGCGACTGCTTGAAGGCGCCGGCCAGCTTGCCCAGCAACACCTCCCGGCTTTCGAGGTCGGCGAGCTTCATGACCTCTGCCTGGGTAAGAGCGTTACCGTCGAAGTAACCGTTCTTGACCACAAGCAGCGGGTTTGCCTTGGCAAAGTCACGCAGAGCCTTCGCGACGGCGACGGTGTCGCCGTGCACGAATGCGATCGCGGACGGCCCGGCGAGCTCATCGTCGAATGACGAGATGCCCGCGTTGTTGGCCGCGATCTTGGTCAGCGTGTTCTTCACCACGGCGTATGTTGCGTGCTCACTGATCGACTTCCGCAGCGTTTTCAGCTGGGCGACGGTGAGTCCGCGATACTCGGTGAGCAGGACAGCATTCGAGCTACGGAACTTCTCCGTGAGCTCGGCGACTGAAGCTTCCTTGTTCGCCATGGCACTCCTTTGATTGATTGTTTGCGCCGCGACCGGGGCAGTGAATCAACAGGCTCGGCTCATGAAAAAAGCTCCGGCGCAAGCGCACGGAGCTGAAACCCTGGGGGAGACTTCTACACACACCTGCGCTGGCATTCGCTGAGCGAATCTTCGATCGGCACCCAGTGATGGGCACGCCGACAACCTGCGGTCTTTGGCTCCGCTAAGAATAGGCGATGCAGGTCCGGTTGGCAAACCGGGCCAGCATCAGCATTAGACGTGGTTGCGCCAGGAGTGCTCTGGCTCATAGCCCAGCACGCGGCGGGCCTTATCGATCGAGAGCATGGTCTCGTTCTCGCCGAGCTGCTTCGTGACCGGCACTCCGGGGAACACTTCTGCCGCGAGTTCGGTGCTCGACCGGGACATGACCGTGTCGGCGTTGGCGATGATGTACGCGGCGAACCCCGGAATTCTCTTCTCGAGCGCCTTCAGTACAGCCTGCGCGCCGTCGCGAGCATCGATGTACCCCCACAGGTTCCACTTGCGGGCAAGCGCGTCGGAGTCGTATGACGCGAAGTCTGCGTAGTCCTCGACGTGCATGACGTTGGAGAAGCGCAGCGCGGTGATGCTCAGCTGCGGATCCCAGCGCACGAGCTTCTGGGCGAGCTCCTCCTCGAGGTGCTTGGTGACCGCGTAGGTGCTCTCGGGCCGGGATTCGTATTCCTCGTCGACCGGGATGTACGGTGGCGGCGCGTCGAACGGGATGCCGAGCAGAGTCTCGCTCGAGGCGTAGACGATCGTCGTGATGCCGGCGCGTCGAGCCGCCTGAAACACGTTGTAGGTCGCGAGCATGTTGTTGTGGAAGGTCGCGGAATCGGGCAGGATTCCGCCGGCCGGTGCCGCCGCGAGGTGCACGACCGCGTCCAGCCCGGAGTGCCTGCTGTCGATGCTGAAGAACGCGTCGACGGTCTGTCCATAATCGGTGAAGTCGACGCGCGTGAACGTCTCGCTACGCGGGCCGGCCAAGTCCAATTCGCATACGGTGTGTCCCGCAGAACGCAGCTCTGCGACGACAACGCTCCCCAGTTTTCCGGCTGATCCGGTGACAGCGATCCTCATTCGGGCTCCTTTGGTGAATGACTGCAGGAGTGAATCCTCCCACCCTTCCGTGTCCGCGCGGCTACGGCTGCAGGCGCTCGCGCGTCCAGCCGCGTGCACCGGCAGCCGGCTCGCTCGTCGCCGTGAACCGGATGCGGTCGTGCAGCCGGGACGTGCGGCCCTGCCAGAACTCGATTTCCCGCGGCACCACGCGCACCCCGCCCCAGTGCTCCGGCCTGGGGATCTCGGTCCCCTCCGGGTAGCGCTCCTCGAGCTCCCGGACCCGGCGCTCGAGCTCGTCACGGGAGGCAACCGGGAGGGACTGCTCGCTCGCGAGGGCGGCGATCCGCGCTCCGCGGGGCCGGCGGGCGAAGTAGGCGTCGCTCACCTCGGCCGAGGTCGGCGCGGCGGTGCCGAGCACGCAGACCTGCCGGTTGAGCGAATACCAGGGAAACAGCAGGGAGACCGCGGGGTTCGCGGCGAGCGAGCGACCCTTTCGCGACTCGTAATTGGTGACGAACTCGAAGCCCTCGGCATCCAGCCCCTTGAGCAGTACCGTGCGGCTGCTCGGCCGCCCGTCGGAGTCGACGGTGGCAACCACCATCGCGTTGGGCTCGTAGACCCCCGCCTCCTCGGCCCGCGCAAGCCACGCGGCGAACTCGACGAGCGGATCCGGGTCGACATCCGCTTCGGTCAGGCTCGTCGATCCGTAGTCGGTGTGCCGGGTGAGTGAATCCATCGCCGTGCCCGCTTCCTGGCGACCCGTGCCGCCAGTGTCATTGTGCCCTGTCCGGCCGTGTGCCAGCCGGGGCGGCATCCGGCGCGAGGGGCAGCACGACCGTGAAGACAGTGCGGCCGGGCACGGAGTCCACCGACACCGTTCCGCTGTGGCCCTCGACGACGGCCCGCACGATCGCGAGGCCCAGGCCCGTGCTTCCGGCGGCCCGCGACCGGGACTCGTCGCCCCTCGTGAAGCGCTCGAACAGCGACGCCTGCCGCTTCGAGGGAATCCCTGGCCCGTTATCGGCAACGGTCAGGATGGCGCTATCGCCCGCCTCGAGGCCGACGGTGATCGCGGTGCCGGCCGGGGTGTGCACGCGGGCGTTGGCGAGCAGATTCGCCACGACCTGGCGCAGGCGCGAATCGTCTCCGCTGACGATCACGGGCACGTCGGGCAGGTCGAGCGCGAAGGCGTGGTCGGGGGCCGCAGCGTGCGCGTCGCTCAGCGCGTCGAGCAGGATGCCCGACAGATCGACCGGCCCGGTCTCGAGGTCGCGGCCCTCATCGAGACGCGCAAGCAGCAGGAGGTCCTCGACGAGGGAGGTCATGCGGATCGCCTCGGATTCGATGCGCTCCATCGACCTGACGACGTCGGCGGGCAGTTCGTGGCCGCCGCGCCGGGTGAGCTCGGCGTAGCCGCGGATCGAGGTGAGCGGGGTGCGCAGTTCGTGGCTCGCGTCGGCGACGAAGCGGCGCACCTTCCCCTCGCTCTCCTGCCGGGCGAGCAGGGCGGATGCCACGTGGTCGAGCATTCGGTTGATCGCGGCGCCGAGCCGCCCGACCTCTGTTCTCGTGTCGGTGTCGGCATCCGGCACGCGCTCGACGAGGGCGACCTCGCCTTTAGCGAGCGGGAGTCTCGACACCCGGGCGGCGGTGTCCGCGACGCGACCGAGGGGTCGCAGCGCCAGTCTGACGACCGCCGAGCCGGTCACGGCCGTTGCGGCGAGCGCGGCCGCCGTGACGAGCGCGATGATGAACAGTAGTTGCATGGTCGTCGCCCGCGATTCCGCGAGCGGCAGCCCGACCACGAGGCGTTCATCCGCGCGTGTGGTCTCGGCGAGCACCCGGTATTCGCCGAGCTCGTCGAGGTCGACACTCGACGCCGTGCGCCCGCCAGCGACAGCGAGCAGCACATCCCGCTGGGCGGTCGCCAGCGGCGCGGCCGTGCCATCGTCGGCCACATAGCCGGCGACGACGATGCTCCCCCGCGACTCGACGAGCACGACGGCGCCGGGCCGGAGGGCATCCCGCGGGGACGGCGTGTACTCGCCGCGACCTGGGCCCGACGGTCCGAGCAGGATGTCGGCGGCGGACCGGAGCTGCTCATCGACCCGTGCCGTGAGTGCCTGGCCGAGTGCGGCAGTGCTGACGGCCCCGACGACGATACTGACCAGTGCGAGAAGCAGCATGATGCCGACCACGAGCCGCCGTTGGAGCGACCAGGGTGCCCGCGAGCGAGTCGTCATCGGACCGGTTTGATGAGGTAGCCGACGCCGCGCACCGTGTGGATCATCGGCTCCCGATCACCGTCGACCTTCTTGCGCAGGTACGAGATGTAGAGCTCGACGATGCTGGACCGCCCGCCGAAGTCGTAGCTCCAGACCCGGTCGAGGATCTGCGTCTTGCTCATTACCCGTCGAGGGTTTCGCATGAGGAAGCGCAACAGCTCGAACTCGGTCGCGGTGAGCTCGATCTCCTGGCCGCCGCGCTGCACTTCGTAGCTCTCCTCGTCGAGGCTCAGGTCTCCCAGCCGCAGGATCGGGTCGCTCAGGTCGGCCGCGAGCACGGTAGACCTGCGGATGAGTCCGCGAAGCCTGGCGACGAGTTCCTCAAGGCTGAACGGCTTGGTGACGTAGTCGTCGCCGCCCGCGGTGAGCCCCTGGATGCGGTCGTCGAGCGAGTCCTTCGCGGTGAGGAACAGGATCGGCATGTCGCGACCGTCAGCCCGGAGCCGGCGCAGCACGCTGAGGCCATCGATATCCGGCATCATGACATCGAGCACAACAACATCCGGCGCGAACTCACGGATAAGCGCGATGGCTGCGGCGCCGCCAGAGGCCGAACGAACGTCCCAGCCCTCGTAGCGCAGCGCCATCGTGAGCAGGTCGGTGAGGGAGGCCTCGTCGTCGACGACGACCGCGCGTACGGGCGAACCGTCGGCTCGGCGCAGGAGGGCTCTGGCGGGCGCGATATCAGTCACAACTCCCACTATCCACCGTTTTCTCGGAGAAGCCTATGCGTGAGCCCAGTGCGCGCTGTGCGGCGCCGATGACAAGAGGCCCTGTCGTGCGCGGCTTCGCGCGCGATGGATTTCCTCAACCATCACCGTCACGACCCGGCTGGAGGACGCCATGGCCAACCGTCTCATCGAGTTGCAGCGCGAGCATGCCCCCGTCGTCAGCCAGGCCGATGCCCGTGAGGCCGGGCGCGCGCTACGGACCACCATCGGGAGGGCGTCGCACGCCCGGTACACGCCAGGGGACCGGGACCCTCTCGGCATCCTCAGCAGCCAGAACGCGACGCGCTCCGCTGCGCATGGGCCGAATGCTCGCGAATCCGTTCGCGTTCTACCGGGGCGCGACGGCGATCATGGCGGCCGATCTCGCGGGGGCCCTGCCACGGGCATCCACGTCACAGCCTGCGGCGATGCACACTTTGACAACTTCGGTATCTTCGCCTCACCCGAGCGCCGGATGGTGTTCGACCTCAACGACTTCGACGAGGCGACCGAGGCGCCGTGGGAGTGGGATGTGAAGCGGCTCGTGACGAGCGTGGTTGTCGGTGCGCGCGACTTCGGCGTCAACGATGAGGCCTGCCGGGACGCGGCGCTCGAGACCGCGAGGGCCTATCGCAGGTCCCTCCAGAAGATGATGACGCTCACGGTCCCCGACCGCTACTTCTTTCAGCTCAGCCGAGGACCCGGTGTCCTGGGCCTCGCGGACCTGTCGCCGCGGGCACGAAAAGCGCTCAACAGGGCCACCGGGCAGGCGCTGAACGGCACCTCCGAGGGTGCCGTCGAGAAAATCACCACGCGGGCAGCCGACGGCACGAGGCGCCTGGTCGAGCGACCGCCGCTGCTCACGCACCTGAATATCGCGACCGAAGAGCAAATCGAGCACCTGTTCGAGGACTACCGACGCACGGTTCCGCCCGACGTTGCCCGGCTGCTCTCCCAGTTCTCGCTTGCTGATGCCGCTCTGCGCGTGGTCGGGGTGGGCAGCGTCGGCACCCGCTGCCACGTCGTCATCCTGACCGGGTCGTGGCGAACCAGCGCATCCTGCAGGCGGTCTCCGACCCGTTCCTCGGGCACCTGCGCTTTGACGGCCGGGACTACTTCCAGCGCCAGTTCCGCGACCGGAACGGGGCAATCGAGGCCTC
>Ga0335397_10001613_pt1 | contig 30803 bp, 22 predicted proteins | sample MAT04_FD_205740 | JGI IMG/M metagenome (GOLD analysis project Ga0335397, IMG submission 205740) | Freshwater microbial communities from Lake Fryxell liftoff mats and glacier meltwater in Antarctica - MAT-04 (spades assembly) (version 2) ... | reverse complement strand
TCGTGGGCGGTGACGAAGTTGATGCTGGCTGACGGGGTGCGGCCGTTGGCCTCGTACAGGTCGGACGACCCGGTGAAGCGGTTGCCGAACTCGGCCACGGTGTGGTCGACGCCTCGCCAGAAGTTGCGGACCTCGTCTCGGTACTTGCCGTTCCACTCCGACCACAGGGCCGGGAAGTTGCCAACCTGGTAGCCGCCCTCGCCGACGTCCCACGGCTCGGCGATCAGCTTGACCTGCGAGATGACCGGGTCCTGCTGGATGAGGTCGAAGAAGGCCGACAGCTTGTCGACGTCGTGCAGTTCTCGGGCGAGGGTGGCGGCCAGGTCGAAGCGAAAACCGTCCACGTGCATCTCGTTCACCCAGTACCGCAGGGAGTCCATGATGAGTTGCAGCACGTGCGGGTGCCGCATGTTGAGCGAATTGCCCGTGCCCGTGTAGTCGACGTAGCGACGTTGGTCGGCGGGATCGAGCCGGTAGTAGGCGGCGTTGTCGGCGCCACGAAGCGACAGGCACGGGCCACGGTGGTCGCCCTCGGCGGTGTGGTTGTAGACCACGTCGAGGATGACCTCGATGCCCTCGCTGTGGAGCACCTTGACCATCTGCTTGAACTCCTGCACCTGTTGGCCGCGCTGGCCGTAGGAGGCGTAGTCGTTGTGGGGGGCGAGGAAGGCGATCGAGTTGTAGCCCCAGTAGTTGTGCAGGCCGAGCTCGGCCAGGCGGCCGTCGTGGATGAACTGGTGGACGGGCATGAGCTCGATGGCGGTGATACCGAGGCGGTGCAGGTGCTCGAGCACCGAGGGGTGGGTGAGCCCGGCGTAGGTGCCTCGCTGCTCGGCCGGCACGTCGGGGTGCCGCGCCGTCATGCCCTTCACGTGCGCCTCGTAGACGACCGTCTCGTGCCACGGGGTGCGCGGTCGGCGGTCGTCGCCCCAGTCGAAGTAGGGCGAGGTCACGATCGAGCGGGGGACGAAGGGTGCCGAGTCGGTCGCCGAGGCGGGGCCGTCGGGGTCGGCCGGGTCGTGGGCGAAGACGGCGTCGTCCCAGCGCACCTCGCCCTCGACGGCCTTGGCGTAGGGGTCGAGCAGGAGCTTGGCCGGGTTGCAGCGCAGGCCCTTGCTCGGCTCGTAGCGGCCGTGGACCCGGTAGCCGTAGCGTTGACCGGGCTGCGCGCCGGGCAGGTAGCCGTGGTGGATGAAGGCGGTGGTCTCGGGCAGGGTGATCGCCGTCTCGGTGCCGTCGTCGTCGAACAGGCACAGCTCGACGCGCTCGGCGACCTCGGAGAAGAGGGCGAAGTTCGCGCCGTTGCCGTCGTAGGTGGCCCCGAGGGGATAGGGAGCGCCAGGCCACAGGTCCACGCCGTGAGTGTAGAGAAGGGCGGGCGGTGCGTCGCGCGGTCGTCACGTCGTGCGCATCGTGTGCCGTGGCCCGGAGCCGGTGTGCCACCATGCCGGGGTGCTGCTCTTCGCCTCAGAGACCGCGGGTGGCGTGCCGGGAGCCGACATCACCGTGTCACCCGTCGCGTGGGTGGGGTTCGTCGCCCTGGTGGTCGGGCTGATCGTCGTCGACCTCGTGGTGTTCCACAAGGAGGACCACGAGATCACCATCCGCCAGGCCACGATCGAGTCGGCGGCCTGGATCGGGGTGTCGCTGCTGTTCGGCCTGGTGGTGTGGGGATGGCTCGGCGGCTCGGCCGCCGGCCAGTACTACACGGGCTACATCATCGAGAAGAGCCTGTCGGTCGACAACGTGTTCGTGTGGGCCGTCCTGCTCGGATTCTTCGCCGTGCCCAAGCACCTCCAACACCGTGTGCTGTTCTGGGGGGTGTTCGGCGCCCTCGTCATGCGGGCCGTGTTCATCTTCGCCGGCGTCGCCCTCCTCGAGCGCCTCGACTGGCTGATCCTCGTGTTCGGCGCCTTCTTGCTTTTCACGGCCGTGCGGGTCGGCACCCACGACGAGAGCGACGTCCACCCCGAGAACAATCCGCTCCTCAAGTTCATGCGGCGGCGCGTGCCCATGACGGCCGATTACGAGGGCAAGCACTTCATGGTGCTGCGCGACGGCGTGCGCTACGCCACGCCGCTGCTGGTGGTGCTCGTGATGGTCGAGGCCACGGATCTGCTGTTCGCCGTCGACTCGGTCCCGGCCATCCTGGCCGTGAGCCGGAGCACGTTCATCGTGTTCTCATCCAACGCCTTCGCCATCCTCGGCTTGCGTTCGCTCTACTTCATGCTGGCCGGCGCATCCGAGCGGCTGATCTACCTGAACAAGGGCCTCGGGATCATCCTGTTCTACGTGGGCGTGAAGATGGTCGTCTCCTTCTGGGAGATCCACCTGCCCATCGCCGGTTCGTTGCTGTTCATCACCCTGGTGCTCGGGGTCACCGTGTTCGCTTCGCTGCGGGCCACCCGCGACCTGCCGATCACCCACAAGGCCAACACCACCCCCGAAGTCGACGAGGAGCCCACATGACCGATCTCGCACCGATCGCCACCATCGTGCTCGGCTGGGACGGGTCGCCCGGTTCGGTGGCCGCTCGTGCCGTGGCGCTCCGAATGGCGGCCGCCACCGGCGCCGAGGTTGTCGTCATCCGGGCCTACAGCCCGCTCGACGAGCTGGCCGGCCACCCCGAGGGCGTGTCGTTCCCCGATCTGCGAGACGCGGCGCGGCTGGCGCTGGCCGAGGAGGTGTGCGCCCCGTTCGTCGTTGCCGGGATCGCCTGTCGGTCGGAGCTGGTCGAACGCCAGCCGCCGCACCAGGTGCTGGTCGACGCCGCCCGCTCCTACGGTGCCGACCTGCTCGTCGTCGGCACCCATGGGATCACCGGTTGGCGCGAGCGGGTCATGGGCGGCGTGGCCGCCAAGCTGCTGCTCGCCGCCCCGTGCCCCGTCACCGTCGTCCCGCCACCCCGCTGAACCCAACTACTGACCCCAACCACTGACCCCAACCACTGACCCCAACTACTGACCCCAACCACCGAACCGGTGCAGACGGATAGGTCTGACGACTATCCGGCCGCACCAGAACGGGTGGGTCAGGTCCAGCCGGGGGTGGACTCGGGGCCGTAGAGCATGCGGGCGAGGTTGCCGTAGTCGGGGCCCCGGCGCAGGTGCTGGCCGCCGTCGACCGGCACCAGGTGGCCGGTGACCCACCCCGACTCGGGCCCGGCGAGGAACCGGACGACTGACGCCACATCGTCGACGCCGCCAACGCGACCGCCGGGCGTGTTCACGAGGTACGACGTGATGAGGTCGGGGTCGGCCATCGGCATGGCCACGAGCTCGGTGTCGATCAAGCCCGGGCACACGCCGTTGATCCGCACTCCAACGGGCCCGAGCTCGTCGGCCGCCGTGCGCACCAGCGCGTCGACGCCGGCCTTCGCCGCCGAGTAGATGCTCATCCACGGGTGGACGCGCATGCTGGCCAGCGAGGAGATGGCCACGATCGAACCGACGTTGTTCGGCACCATGGCACCGGCGGCGTGCTTGATGGTGAGGAAGGTGCCCATCACGTTGGTGTCGAGCACCGACTGGGCCTCGGGTGCGGTCTGGTGCGTGATGGGGGCAACCCAACCCGACCCCGCCGAGGCGACGCAGATGTCGAGGCGTCCAGTCCCGGCCGAAGCCGTGGCCACGGCCGCCCCCAACGCCTCCTCGTCGACCACGTCGCCGGCCGACCACGTCACCGTGGCGCCATCGGGGGTGTCGGCGGCCAGCGACTCGACCGCGCTGCGCAGACGCTCCTCGTTGCGGCCCATGAGGGTGACGGAAGCGCCGTCGCGCAGCAGGTGGCGGGCCGAGGCCAGGCCGATGCCGCTGCCGCCGCCGGTGACGAGCGCGGACGTGCCGGCGAGGGGGAGGGGGGTGGTCATGGAAGCTCCGGGTTGGTTGCGGTCGGGGATCAGCGCTCGTGGCGCAGGTGGCGGGTGAGGTGCTCGGTGTCGCGGGCGCGCAGGGCCACGCCGACCTCGAGGCGCTCGAGGTGCTGGGCCAAGATCTTGTCGCCCTGGGGGACCTCGTGGGTCTCGAAGAAGGCGAGCACCGAATCGGCGGTGTCCGGGTCGGTGAGGCTGCGGATGCCCTCGAGGAAGCGGACGATCGAGTTGGACGGGAACCGCTCCAGCAGGTCGTCCCACCGCTCGGCCACGAACGCCCACACGCGCGGGCCCTGCGTCCGGTTGTTGAGGGCTCGGCGAAGCAGGTACGGCGCGTCCTGGGTTCGGATCTCGTCGGTGAGGAGGAGAGCGACCAGACGGTCGGTGAGGGCGTCGTGCTCGAAGTCGGCCAAGGCGCCGAGGTAGCGGAGCTGCTCCTGGGGCGTGGTCGCGGCCTTGCTGCGAGCCAGGAAGTCCTCGAAGTCGTGGGCATCGCCGGTGGCTGCGATCACGTCGATGGCGGCGGACACCATGGCCGGGTCGGCGGCGTCGGGATCGGCCAGGGAGGCGAGGTGCAAGGTGCGGGCCTCGACCGCCACGTTGGGGTCGCCTCCCAACGAGCCCAGCGATTCGAACAGCTCACCCCGGAGCTGCCGGGCTCGATCGTCCGGACCGTGCAGGGCGCGCACCCGCTCGTAGGCCGGCGCGAGCAGGCCGTGGACGTTGCCGGCGAGGATGTGGCGAGCGTCGTCGTCGACCACCAGACGGTCGATGGTGCGCAGCACGCCGATGATGCGCTGCCACACGGCGAGGTCGGTCTCGTCGGCGAAGCGCTCGACGAGCTGCAGGACGGTGACCAGGTCGCTGCGCCCGGCCAGCACTGCGGCGAAGGCATCGTCGATGAGCCCGTAGCGCTCTACCGCGCTGAGCTCAGTCTGCGCCCGCACGGCGAGGGCCTCGAGCAGGCCCGGGTCGTAGGCGGTGCGGTAGACGCCGGTGCCCTCGGTGTTGGCCAGCAGCCACTCGACGGGCTCGACCAGCTCGAGGTCGGTGCGGTCGCCCTCGATCAGCACCTTCTCGAGGGTGGTCACGCCGTTGCCTCGCTGGGTGAGCAACGCCGGGATGATCCAACGCTGGGCGTCCTGCGCGTTCTCGGCCGCCTCGTCGCCTTCCCCGAGATCGCCCAGGTAGCGGAAGTGCAGCTGGGTGAACGAGAGGATGCGACCGTCGTGCAGGAGGTCCACGGTGATGAGCGGGAAGCCGCCCTGGAAGATCCACGAATCGGCGATGCGGCGCACGGGCTCGCCGCTGGCCTCTTCCAGCGCGTCCCACAGGTCGGTGGTCTCGGTGTTGGCGTAGGCGTGACGGGCCAGGTAGCTGCGCACGCCGGCCTGGAACACGTCGGTGCCGAGGTACTGCTCGAGCATGCGGACGACGGCTGCGCCCTTCTCGTAGGTGAGGAGGTCGAACATGCCCTCGGCGTCGGCGGGGGACACCACCGGGTACTCGATGGGCCGCGTGCTGCGCAGGGCGTCGACGTCGAGCGCGGCGGTGCGTGACAGGCAGAAGTCGGTCCACAGGTCCCACTCGGGCCGGAAGGCGTCAGAGCAGAGGATCTCCATGAAGGTGGCGAAGGCCTCGTTCAGCCAGATGCCGTTCCACCAGCGCATGGTCACGAGGTCGCCGAACCACATGTGGGCCAGCTCGTGGGCGATCACCTGCGTGACGCGGGCCAGCTCGGGCTGCGACGACCGCTCCGGATCCACGAGCAGCAGCGCCTCGCGGAAGGTCACGCAGCCGAGGTTCTCCATGGCCCCGAAGGCGAAGTCGGGCACGGCCACGAGGTCGAGCTTGTCGCCGGGGTAGGGGATGCCGTACCACTCGGTGAAGTAGTCGAGGGAGAAGGCGGCGACCTCGAGGGCGTAGTCGGTCAGGTGGCCCTTGCCCCGGGGGTGCACGATGCGCACCGGGACCCCACCGACGTCGATGGGGGCGGTGGCCTCGAGCGGCCCGACCACGAACGCCACCAGGTAGGTGGACATGACCATGGTGTCGGCGAACTGCACGGCCACGCGACCGTCGCCCGTGGACGTGCGTGCGACCTCACCGGCGTTGGACACGGCGAGGAGGTCGTCGTCGACGATGAGGGTCACGCCGAACACGGCCTTCAGATCGGGCTCGTCCCAACACGGGAAGGCTCGGCGGGCGTCGGTGGCCTCGAACTGGGTGGTGGCGATGACGCGCTCGCCGCCGTCGACGTCGGTGTAGGTGGAGCGATAGAAGCCCTTCAACTTGTCGTTCAGCTCGCCGGTGAAGACCGTGTGCAGGGTCCAGTCATTGCCCACGGGGACGCTGGCGAGCTCGATGGTGCAACGCTCGAGGTCGTCGTCGAGAGCGAGCTGCTCGATCTCGATGCGATCGCCGGCAGGGTTCGTGAGCCACGCCTCGGAGATGTCGAGGTCGACGGCGTTGCACACCAGGGTGTTGGTCGGCTCGAGGATGTCGAGGGCGACGGCGCACGTGCCGCCGAACGTGGCCGCGGCCAGATCGGGCTCGAGGGTGAGGTCGTAGCGGCGGGGCACCGCGGTGCGCGGCAGTCGGTAGCGGGCGGCATCTTCGAGGGAGGTGGCCTGATCGCTCACTGGGTGCTCCGTGGGGGTTCGACTGGCGAGGGCATGGCGGCGGATAGGAGACGAGCCGACGGCGAGGCGACCGATGTGACGGGCCCTGTCGAGCGAAGCGAGACGTGACCTCGAGCGCCGACACGTGCACCTATCCGCTCACCCCGCAGCGTACCGACCGGCGACCGACGGCACCGGCGAGCCCCCGTGGACCGGCCGCGCTCGGTGGGCACTAGGGTCCGGGGCCATGACCTCAACCGCGGCGGAAGCGCGATTCGACGTCCTGGCGGTGGGCAATGCCATCGTCGACGTCTTGGCCCTGACCGACGATGCCTTCCTCGACGAACACGGCATGGCCAAGGGCGGCATGCAGCTCATCGACGACGTCGTCGTCCACCGGCTCTACGACGCCATGCCTCCCGGCGTCGAGGTGTCCGGCGGCTCGGCCGCCAACACCGTTGTCGGTGTGGCGTCGTTCGGTGGGCGGGTGGCCTTCATCGGTCGGGTGGCCGACGATCAGCTGGGCGAGGTCTTCGCCCACGACATCCGCAACGCCGGCGTGCACTTCGAGCCGGTGGCGGCCGCAGCGGGCGGGCCGGCCACGGCCCGGTGCCTCATCCTCGTCACCCCTGATGCTCAGCGCACCATGAACACCTACCTGGGTGCCTCGGCCACCATCGGCCCGGCCGACATCGACCCCGAGCTGGTGGCGTCGGCTGCGGTGCTCTACGTCGAGGGCTACCTGTGGGATCAGCCCGACGCCAAGGCCGCCATCCTCACGGCCATGGACGCGTCCAAGGCGGCCGGACGCAAGGTCGCCTTCACGCTGTCGGACTCGTTCTGCGTCGATCGCCATCGCCGCGAGTTCCTCGGGCTGCTCGACTCGCACGTCGACATCCTGTTCGCCAACGAAGACGAGATCTGCTCGCTGTTCGAGGCCGACACCTTCGAGGAGGCGGTGGAGAAGCTCAACGGCTCGGTGTCGCTCGCCTGCCTGACCCGATCAGAGAAGGGCTCGATGATCATCGAGTCCGGGGTGCAGCGGGTCGGTGTTCCCGCCCACCCGGTCGACGAGGTGGTCGACACCACCGGTGCCGGCGACCTCTACGCCGCCGGCGTGCTCTACGGCCTCAGCACCGGCCGCGACCTCGCCGCCGCCGCCCGCCTCGGCTCGCTGGCCGCGTCGGAGATCATCAGCCACCTCGGCCCGCGCCCGCAGCGGTCGCTGTCGGAGCTGGCGGTCGAATTCGACCTGTAGGGCGGCCCCAGCGCATCATGCCGTCCGAGGTCGGCCTCGTCAGGCGTCGTCGCTGACGGCGATGCGCAGGAGGTCGCGTAGCTGCGTGCGTTGGTCGGCGTCGAGCCGGCCGATAACGCCAACGGTCTGCAGCAGTCGCTGTTCCATGCGGTCTCGCACGGCCTCGCCCTCGGCGGTTACGGCGAGCAGCTTCACCCGACGGTCGTGCGGGTCGGGCCGGCGCTCTGCCAGGTTGCGCTCCTCGAGCTTGTCGGCGATGGCCGTCACGTTCGACGCGTCGTAGCCGAGGGCGTTGGCGATCTCGCGCATCGGAAGCGGCTCGTCGATCATCCGCAGCGCGAATGCCATCGGCGGGGACAGGTCTTCGGCCGCAGCGGCGGCGAAGAAGTCGTCCTTCATGGACTCCATGACCGTGAGCAGCAGGCCGATCACCTCGTCGTCGACGTGGTCGGCGGGGTTGCCGAAGAATCGGTGCATGACGCCGCGCACGGGGGCGACGCACGTGGGTTCGTGACCGGGATCGGTGGGGGAGGTGGGGGAGGTGTTCATGGCGGGGACCGATGCGGTGTGACATATGCTACACCTCAGTCAATGTTTGACTGAGTCAACTGTCTAGATAGTGTAGCGATGTCGTCCACCGGCGCAACGGCCAGACGACGCGAGCCCTCGATCTCTGGGAGACCCGATGCTGCAACGCCTGTCCGCTTGGTGCTACGACCACCGCTGGATCGTCCTGGCGATCTGGGTGTTCGCCTTCTTCGGCACCAGCGCAGCCGCCAGCGCGGCGGGAGACGGCTGGTCTCAGGCATTCAAGCTGCAGGGGGCCGACTCGTATGAAGCCCTCAAGATCATCGAGGAGCGGTTTCCCGAGCAGGCTGGTGCCAGCGGTGATGTCGTCTTCGGCTCCGACCTCGACTACCAGGATCCGGCGGTTCGACCCCGACTCGAGGCCGTCTTCGCCGACGTCGCTGCGCTCCCGGGCGTGACCGAGGTGGTCACCCCCTACGACGAGGGTCGCGGTGCCCGGCTCGTGGCCGGTCCCGACGCGGGTGATGCTGCAGGTCGCATCGGCTTCGCCCAGATCCAGTTCGTCGACGACTTCGACGCCGTCCCGGCCGAGACGCTGGCCGAGATGCGGACGTTGGCTGACGACGCCTCGACCGACGGCCTGCAGGTCGAGCTCGGGGGCGACGTGTTCGCTGAACAGGGACCGCCGGGAACGAGCGAACTCATCGGCATCTTCGCCGCCATCCTGATCCTGCTCGTCGCCTTCGGAAGCGTGCTGGCCATGGGCCTGCCCATCATGACGGCGCTGTTCGGCCTCGGCATCGGCGTGAGCCTCGTGTCGATCACCGCCCACGTCACGTCGGTGCCCGAGTTCGCCACGCAACTGGCCGCCATGATCGGCATCGGCGTGGGCATCGACTACGCCTTGTTCATCGTCACCCGCTACCGCGAAGGGTTGTCGCTCGGCCTCGAGCCGCGCCAGGCCGTGGTCACCTCCATCGACACCGCTGGGCGCGCCGTTTTGTTCGCCGGCACCACCGTCGTGATCTCACTGGCCAGCATGCTGCTCATCGGCATCGAGTTCGTCGGCGGGCTGGGCGTGTCTGCCGCCCTCGTGGTGCTGGTCACCATGTTCACGTCGATCACGTTGCTGCCGGCCGTGCTCGGCTTCGTCGGTCGCACGATCGACCGCTTCTCGCTGCCGGGCGTGAAGAACCGTGCCGCCGGCGACGGTCGGGGCTTCTGGTACCGCTGGAGCCGCACGTTGCAGCGCAACCCGTGGCCGGCTGCCCTCGGTGGGCTCGCCGTGCTCCTTCTGCTCGCCGTCCCCGTACTGTCGATGCGTCTCGGGTTCACCGACGCCGGCAACCGGCCCGAAGGCGACACCACCCGTGAGGCCTACGACCTCAAGGCCCAGGCCTTCGGACCAGGTTCGAGCGCACCGCTGCTCGTGGTGGCCACGCTCCCCGACGGCACCGAGATCCAGCCCCTCGTGGAGGGGATGGACGGTGGGCCGGCGATCGTGCCCGCGCTCGCCCCGCTGATCGAGGCCGTGGGTGCCGATGACGGCGTGGCCGGCGTCGACCCGTTCGTCGTCGTCAACCCGGACGGCGACGTCGCCCTCCTGCAGGTGGTGCCGACCACATCTGGTCAAGATGCGGCCACCATCGACACGCTGAACCGCCTGCGGGGCGACGTCATCCCCGCTGCCGTCGGCGATGCGGGCATCGAGGTCCACGTCGGCGGGATCACCGCGTTGTTCGAGGACATGTCGGTGCAGCTCCAAGAGCGGCTGCCGGTGTTCATCGGTGCCGTGCTGCTCTTGTCGTTCCTGCTGCTGATGGTCGTGTTCCGATCGATCCTCGTGCCCATCAAGGCCGTGATCATGAACCTGCTGTCGATCGGCGCCGCCTACGGCATCATCGTGGCCATCTTCCAGTGGGGCTGGGGTGCGGATGCCATCGGCATCGGTCGCAACGGGCCCATCGAGTCGTTCCTGCCGATGATGATGTTCGCCATCCTCTTCGGCCTCTCGATGGACTACGAGGTCTTCCTCCTGACCCGCATCAAGGAGGAGTACGACCGCACGGGCGACAACGGCCTGGCCGTGGCCGACGGCCTCTCGGCGACCGCTCGCGTCATCACGGCGGCGGCCCTGATCATGGTGACCGTGTTCGGATCGTTCATCTTCGGCGACGAGCGTGTCATCAAGATGTTCGGCATCGGGTTGGCCGTGGCCATCCTCATCGACGCCACCATCGTTCGGATGGTGCTCGTGCCCGCCACCATGGAGCTCCTCGGCGACGCCAACTGGTGGTTCCCGAAGTGGCTCCAGTGGCTGCCGAAGGTCCACGTCGAGGGCACCGCCCACTCGATCGAGACGCTCCACCCCGAGGCCCTCGACCTGACCGGTTTCGACTCCGATGCCGACGACGCCGGCGAGCGCGAACCCGTGGGGTCGGGCCGTTAGCTCAACTTACGGCCGTCATCACCAAGATCGTCGCCAAGGTCGCGGCCACGAGCACGGCGGCGATGACGAGGAGTGCGCTTCGTCGGTCGTTCCTCCGTCCGGCGGTGGGCGGCTCGAGGTCGAAGGGTTCGGTGAACTCTGGCGGCAGTTCGCCCTCCAGGGCCTCGAGCACGACCACGGCCTGTTCGGCGTTGGCCTCGTCGACCAGCACCTCGAAGGTGCGGTCGGTGGCCATGTGCCGGACGATCATGGAGGTCATGGCCGGGTCGTAGGACGGCGTCGCCTCGATGCCTTCGGACAAAAGCAGTGCGACGGCGGCGTCGGCCTCGAACTTCGAGCCGAACTCGGCGATGGCGACGAGTCCGCGGATGGGCCTGGGCATGGCCACGAGTCTGGCACGCAAGGTCCCCGCCGGCGGAACACTTGACACCACGATAATGACCGTTATTATCAGTCCATGAGCTTGTCGACCACGGTGAGTGACGAGCCGACCGTTCCAAGCGTCGATAGCGCCGTGGTCGTTCCGGCGGACGACACGACCAGCCGACTGGTGCAGGCCGCGGCCGAGGTCTTCGCCGAGAAGGGGTACGACGGAGCCGGCGTGGCTGAGATCGCCCGTCGCGCCGGACTCACCACGGGCGCCATCTACTCGCGCTTCTCGGGCAAGGCCGAGTTGCTGGCCGAGGCCATCCGGGCCAACACCAGCGACGAGTTCGATCGGCTGTTCAACCAACATCGCTTCCAAGGCCGCGCCACCGACCTGCTCGAGGCCGTGGGCTCCCATCTCGTCACCCGCGAGCCCACCCCGGGCCAGGCCATCCTCCTCGAAGCGTTCGTGGCCGCTCGCCGCGACCCCGAGGTCGCCGTCGTGCTCCGCCGCCACCTCGACGACCGTGCCGCCCGACTGGCACAGATGATCGAGGACTCCAAGCGCAGCGGCCTCGTCGACCCGAACCTCGACACCGCGGCCGTCGTTCACTTCGCTCATGCCGTCGGCCTCGGCTTCTTGCTGTACGAGGCCGTCGATGCCGACCACCCCTCGACCACCGAGTGGGACGACGTCATCCACCGAGTGGTCACCGCCGTGGCCAACCCGCCGTCCCCACCTGCCCCCTGATCCCCACCACGTCCGTCAGCCTGCCAAGGAGCAACCCATGTCCACCGACTTCCGAGCCAACGAAGAGATCGTCGGCCGCGCCGACCTCAACGACCTCGAGGCCATCCTCTCGGTCAGCAACACCGACATCCACGAGACGATCCACGCCGTCAAGGACAACGCCGACGCCATCTTCACGTGGGACTACGAGAAGGGCGCGCGTCCAGCGCTCAACAAGCTCTACGAGAAGGCCAAGGACGCACAGTGGAACGGCGAGACCGACCTCGACTGGTCGATCGAGGTGGATCCCACCAAGGTGCTCGAGGGGCTCCAGGGTTCGAACGCGGCCGGCCCGTTCCAGGCCCTGGCCGACATGCCTGACTCGCCGTTCGCCAACTTCGGCGACAAGGAGTGGGAAGAGCTCGGCATGGAGAGCATCAACTGGCGGCTCAGCCAGTTCATGCACGGCGAGCAGGGCGCGCTGATCTGCACGGCCAAGATCGTCGAGACGGTGCCGTGGATCGACGCCAAGTACTACGCCTCCACCCAGGTGATGGACGAGGCCCGCCACGTCGAGGTGTTCGCCAAGTACCTCGACACCAAGCTCACGGGCAACTACCCGATCAACGCCCACCTCAAGCTGCTGCTCGACGACATCATCGAGGACTCTCGCTGGGACATGACCTACCTGGGCATGCAGATCATGGTGGAGGGGCTGGCCCTGGCCGCCTTCGGCTTCATGTACCAGATCACCAACGAGCCGCTGCTCAAGCAGCTGCTCCGCTACGTGATGAGCGACGAGGCCCGTCACGTGGCCTTCGGCGTGCTGAGCCTCAAGGAGTACTACGCCGAGCTCACCGATGCCGAGCTCGCCGAGCGTCAGGAGTTCGCCTTCGAAGCTGCGCTGCGCATGCGCGATCGCTTCCTGCAGCAGGAGGTCTGGGATCGCATGGGCATCGACAAGCGCAAGGTCATGGGCATGATGCTGCAGATCCCCGACGATCAGCTCATCTTCCAGCAGATGCTCTTCTCGAAGATCGTCCCCAACTGCAAGAAGCTGGGCCTGCTCGACGCCAACAACCAGTGGTTGCGTCGCCGCTTCGAGGAGATCGGTGTCATCCAGTTCGAGGACTGGGTCGACACGACCGAGGAGTTCCTGACGTTCGATGCGGTCAGCCAGGACCGCGAAGCCGCCGGCGCCTGACCGACGCCCATCCCGGCTGCGGTCCCACCGGGGGGAGCAGGTGCCCCGTCCATCGGGCGGGGCACCGTCGCGTCCGGGGTCAGACCGTGAGCTCGTCGGCCAGCGTGAACACCGAAGCGTGAGCGCGGCGAAGGTGATCGGCCTCGTCGGGCCAGCGGTCGGCCCACTGCCCGAGCAAATCGGCTGCCCGCTCGGCGAACGGCGGAGCCCAAGCCGGGCGGACCGAGCGCTGGAGCCGCCACGCCGTGTCGAACGCCAGATAGGCGGCGTGCACGTCCTCGCCGGCACGCCGGCGCCGACGGAACTCCTCCTGCACGGCGGTCAGCCAGCGCACGAGCGCGCCGCGCGTCGTGGCCGGTGCCAGGGGCCGCTCCTCGGCGTTCCAGTTGGCCACGTCGATGACGGTGCGCGGGTCGGCTCGCAGCACGACCACGAGCTCGGCCCACAGGTCGGCCGGCGGCCGAAGGGCATAGCCCTCGGACACCACGCACACCGATCGTTCGACCGATGGCCAGGCGGGGGAGCGGAAGCGGATGTCATAGAGGGCGCCGAGTCGGAACCAGCCGTGGGCGTTGTGCACCCAGAACGTGCCCGTGGTCGCCCGCTGTTGGCGCTGACTGGGGGTGAGCAGCCCGGTGAGCAGCGACTCGGCACGGTGGGCGGCCTCGGTGGTGACGCGCTGGCGGTGCAGCGGCGGCGGCCGCTGATCATCGATCTCGGCGTCGCCGCGGGCGAGGCGAGCGTTGGGCACGAGCAGTTCGACGCCGGCTCGGGGCCCGTCGAGGAGGCGCACCGTGGACCCGACCCGGCTCTGGCCGAGCAACACGATCTTGTTGGCGCCGAAGAACGTGGCGGGAGGGGCCTCGGTGCCGGGAGCGGCGCGCGCCTCAGCCACCTTGCAGCGGTCGGACCCAGAGGATCTCGTCGGCCGACGGGTCGAAGGAACGGACCTGGTGGAAGTCATCGAGGCCGGTGCGGGCGAACGGGACCATCCGCTGGCCGGCCAGGTCGCCGAAGACCTCGGCGGCACGGACGATCGAGGTGGGATCGGTGCCCGACCAGCGGACTTCTCGATGACCGGTGTGGTCGGGGACGGCCATCGTGCCCATGGGGGCCTCCTGGGGTTGGGATGCGAACAGGTGTTCCCCTCATCGAACACGCGTGCGACCGCCGTGTCAAGGGCGGAGCGGGCGGATGGCTTGGGTGCGGTCTCGTGGAGGTGGCAGGATCATCGGGCGGCGCCGACGGGGCGACGCCACCGCGAGGGGGATCCATGGGCTACACGTGCTTCGACGTCGAGATGGTCGGGAAGGTCGCCCACCTGCGCCTGAACCGCCCCGACGACTACAACTCGATGACCCGGGAGTTCTGGCAGGAGCTCCCCGAGGCCGTGCGGGCCATCGACGATGCCGGCGCGGCCCGCGCCATCGTGGTGTCGTCCACCGGCAAGCACTTCTCGGCCGGCATGGATCTGGCCGTGTTCACGTCCGGCGGCGGCGATGCCATCGGCGGCGCCGAGGGTGGATCCAAGGAGGTCGGCCGCCAGCGGTCTCGCTTCTTCCAGACCGTGTTGAAGCTCCAGGACTCCTTCAGTGCCCTCGAGCAGGTCCGCATGCCCGTGCTGGCCGCCATCCAAGGCGGTTGCATCGGCGGAGCCGTCGACATGGTCAGCGCCTGCGACCTCCGCTACGCAACCGAGGACGCCTTCTTCTGCGTGCAGGAGATCAACATCGGCATGACGGCCGACGTCGGCACCCTCCAGCGTCTGCCCAAGATCATCCCCGACGGCATCGCCCGTGAGCTTGCCTACCGCGGCAACCGCATGCCCGCAGCCCGCGCCCGTGAGGTCGGACTCGTCAACGAGGTGTTCGCCACCCACGACGAGCTCATCGCGGGGGTGCTCGCCATCGCCGAGGAGATCGCGTCGAAGAGCCCGCTGGCCATCTGGGGCACCAAGGAGATGATCACCTACACCCGTGATCATTCCGTCGACGACAGCCTCCGCCACATGGCCGCCTGGCAGTCGGGCATGTTCCAGCCGGCCGACATGATCGAGACGTTCGTGGCCAAGGGTGAGGGTCGCGCCCCCGGTTTCGACGATCTGCTCCCCCCGCCGGCCGGGATCTGAGCACGCTCGCCCCCTCCGTTCTGTGAGCACTTGACGTCGCCGAGCGCGGTCAAGTGCTCACAGATGCTAGAGGCGGGTCATCCAGGCGGCCATGGCTTGACGGGAAAGCGGTGCTGCGGGCCGGAACGTTCCGTCCGCGTAGTTGCCCGTCACGCCGGTGGTGATGGCCCAGGCCACGGCCGGTGCCCAGGCGTCGCCGGTGTTGACGTCGGGTGGCAGGGCGGTGCCCGGCGGCAGCGGCGGAGCACCGGCCATCCGCCACAAGATTCGCACGGCGGCCTGGCGGCTGACACCGGCCGCGGGGCGGTAGGTGCCGTCGGCATAGCCCGTGGTAAGTCCCGCCGCCGCCAACCAGTCGATCGGAGACGAGAACGGATGGTTCGACGGGACGTCGGTGAAGAACAGCTCCCCGTCGGGCGCCGGCGCGCCCGAGCGTCGCCACAGCCAGGCGGCCATGGCCTGGCGGCTCATGGGATCGAGGGGGCGGAAGGTCTTCGACGGGTCGCCGGTGCTCCACCCGGCCGCAGCCAGGTCGCGTATCTCCCGGCAGAACGGGCTGGCGTGCCACACGTCGGAGAAGCCCGATCGACACGTGCCGGGGACGGGCGGCTCGAGATCGACGCGGACGTTCACGAGTCGGGTCGCGCCACGCACGCCGTCGGCGAAGGGGTGCGATGAGTCGTAGATGCTCAGGGCGACGTGGTCGATGCCGCTGAGCTGCTCGTGGATGGCGCCGGTGTAGCAGCGGATCTCCTCGAAGCACCCGCTGACGGGCACGATCACGCCGTCGCTCCACGGACCCTCGGGCCGCCGGGCCAGCTGGAACACCATGGCGTCGGCGAAGGCGCCGCCGGCGGCGTGGCCCGTGCCGAACAGGCCCATCGCCGGCAGCCAGACGACGTGGTGCGAACCGAGTGGGGTGATGTTGCTCCGGAAGGCCACGGTGGCGCCGACCTGCTCGGCGCCCACCCAGGAGGATCCGGTCCAGAACGTGTAGGCGGCGCGGTTCGCCACCTGCGTGTCGGGCACCCGTGCCGCCTGGCAGCCGATGCCGCCGAAGCCGCACTTGTGGATGTACACGAAGCCGTCTCGCCCCCACACCGCGCCCGTGCCCCACAGCCGCCAGGGGTCGGCGCCCATGGGGAAGAGGTCGCCGTCGCGGATCGTGGACTGCAGCGGAGCGGCCAGCAGGTTGGTGCCGGCGGGCAGGGCCAGCTCGGCCACGCCGACGTCGAGCGACCGGTAGTTCAGGGTGTTCAGCGTCCGGCACATGTCCTCGTAGAACACCCAGACGCGGTCGCCGCCGGCGCCGTCGGGCACGGCCGTGCCCGAGATGGGCCAGATGACGCGCTCCTCGTTCGCCGGGCACAGGCCGTTGGCCTTCTTCGGGTCGATGAAGGGCACCGGGTTCAGTGGGCCGGCCCATCGCTCACGCAGCACCAGCGGGGCGTTGGGGAACGTGACGGCCGCGGTCGAGTTCACGAAGTAGTCCAGGGACAGCTCGCCCCCGGTCCACCGAGCGTTGGTGGTGTCGCAGAATATCCAGAGCTCGGCACCAGACGAGAGCTCGATACCGAAGCCGCAGTCACGGGAGGCCTTCGACTGGGTGGTCCCTGCCGGGGGCTGTACCAGGACCGACCCGGGCGCGGGGAACGGCATGGCTACCGTCGGCGGCTCGGTGGAGGCACTGGCCGTGGGCACGGCACCGCCGACCACGAGGAGCACGATGGCGAGAGCTCCCGCCATCCTGCCGAGCCTCGTGCGAGGCTGACGGAGCTTTGCACGAGCCGCCACCGTGCCAGGCTACGGCGCAGGGGCATCCTTGTCCATGGCGCCCGCCGATCCTGCGGTATCAGCCTTGCTGGGCCCGACCTCGGGCCATCACTTCGGCGCGCACCTTCTCCACGTTGGCCGGATCGAGCATCTCCTTCGACCAGGCCCGGCAGATGTCGGCCTCGATCGACCAGGCTTCGTCCACGGTGGTGGTGGAGGTCTGGGCGTAGGTGTCGAGCAGCTGGGCCACGGCCACCGGGTCGTTGGAGACGATGTCGCGGGCCAGGGCGGTGCACGTGGACAGGAGCTCGTCGTGGGGCACCACCTGGTTGACGAGACCCCACGCCTCGGCTGTCTCGGCGTCGACGTAGTTGCCGGTGAGGCTCATCTGGCGCGCTCGACGCACGCCGATGGCCTGGGGCAGCAGCACGGTGAGGCCCCATCCGGGCATGACCCCGACGCGGGCGTGGGTGTCGGCGAACCGGGCCCGGTCCGAGGCGATGAGGAAGTCGCAGGCCAGCGCCAGCTCGAGCCCGCCGGTCACGGCCACGCCGTTGACCGCACCGATCACCGGCGTGCGGTGCTCGGGCAGGGGCCCCCGGCGGGTGCGCGGCAGCACGAGGCCGGTGTTCCCGGCGCCGAGCTCGCGCAGGTCGACGCCGGCGCAGAAGGCAGGGTCGGCACCGGTGAGGATGATCACGCCCACGGCCTCGTCGGCGTCGAGCGTGGCGACGACCCGTGGCAGAAGGCCCTGGACCTCGGCGTTGAGGGCGTTGCGCTTCTCGGGGCGGTTGAGGGTGACGGTGGCGACGCCGCCGTCGACCGACCCCAGCACGGGGCCGTCGGTGGGGAGGGCGTCGAGTAGCTCGAGGCCGGCTCGGTCGGTGTCCTTGGCTCGCTGCACGGCGGGCGCTCCTTGGTCGGGGCGGGTGGGTCAGACGTCAGGGTCGAACGGCACGTCGAGCGGCGGGAGGAAGTCGAACTCGAGGTCGCCCACGCGAACGAGGGTCGAGGAGATCCAGCCGCCCATGGCCGAGAAGTGGTCGTCGAGGATGGAGCCATCGGCCAGCGTGGCCTCGTCGAGCTCGTAGGTGCCCTCGTAGGACACCTCGATGGCGTACTCGGGCGTCGACAGGTCGAGGGGCCAGTGGGTCTCCACCGTGGGGCCGGACCGGTCGAGGTGCTCGCTCCCGATGGCCGGGCTCTGCTCCGGCAGGCTGTCGACCAGCGAGTGCGGATCGGGGGACTGAGCCAGGCGCTGGAGGCGCAGGATGATCTCGACGTCGATGCGCGGGGGGTCGTCCATCTCGTCGCCGAGGTACCACGAGCGGTACGCGCTCTGCGCCCACGTCGGCCAGGTGAGCGTGATGTCGGCCTGCACCCGCGGTGGCAGGCCCTCGCCGGGCAGGGCGTAGCTCGTCTCCCACGTCATGTCCCCGAGGAGGATGTCCTGGTGGAAGCGCTCCTCGAAGGCCTGGCGCTCGAGCATGGCGCTCTCGAAGGCGTCCCGAAGGGCGCCGATGGCATCGGTGAACACGTGGTCGAGCATGGGAGGCGAAGGGTAGTTCCGGGCCTGCCCTCCCCGGCCTTCTGTGAGCACCTGCCTGCGCTCGGTGCGGTCGAGTGCTCACAGAACGGTGGTCCGGTGGATCACTGAGCGTGAGGACGGCGTGCACGGAGCGTGACAGCTTTCGTGTTACGTTGCCGCCGCTCGCACAGCAGGCTGGTTACTGGCGGGTGGAACATGGGGGTTCCTCAACAATGTTGTTTCGTCGACGCGCATCTCTCTCTCTCTCTCTCTCTCGTTCTGATTTTCGGGTTGTTGGTCTCCTTGTTGGCGGTGGGTGCGCCGGCAGTTGAGGCGCAGTCGAAGCCGGTGGGCTCCGACAAGGCGAGGTCGGGGGTGACGGTGCCGGCGTTGGGTTCCGGTGGTGGTGTGGATCCGGAGGCGGCGTTGACGGTGCCGGATCTGGTGGATGGGTTGGCGGAGGTGGCGACACCGTCAGGTGAGCAGGAGTGGCCGTTGTCGCCGGGTGATCCGACGCCGGTGGAGGAGTTGCCGGAGCGGCGGGGTGCCACGAGTGAGGTGTGGCGCAATGCTGATGGCACGTTCACGGCGATGGCGTTCGACGAGCCGAAGTACTTCCAGGCGAACGGCTCGGCGGCGTGGTCGCCGATCGATCTCACCCTTCGCCCGGAAGCGGATGTGGTGCGGGTGGCGGCCGGGCCGTACACGGCGACGTTCGCGCCGATCGGTGACGGTCGAGCCGATGCGGGCGTGTCGATCTCTGTCCTCGATGGCCGTTCGGTCGGGTTCGCACCGGTGGGCGTGGAGGCGTTGGTGTTGCCGGAGATCGCCGAGTCGGCGTTGGGGCCGGTGGTGAGGTATGTGGATGTGTGGCCGGGTGTCGATCTCGAGTACCGGGCCACGGCTACGGGCGTGAAGGAAGACGTCGTGGTTCGTGAGGCTGGTGCGGCGTCGGCGTACGGCTTCACCGTGCGGGGTGTGGACCTGGCGGCGGGTCCGGTGGACAGCGCTGGGTTGGTGACCGCGGATGGCGTCACCGGCGCGTCGGAGATCCGTGTGGCGCCCCCTGTTGTGACCGACGACGCCGGTGTGGTGTTGGTCGAGGCGGCGCCGGAGGTGGAGCTCGTCGGGGCTGCCGATGCCCCCGTGGCGCTCGAGGCCGTGGAGGCGGCGGGCACGATCGACGCGGAGGCTACGGCAGCAGAGATCGATGCTGCTGCGGTGGTGGGTTCAGATCAGGTGATGACCGTGGCGGTGGATCCGCAGTGGTTGGCGGACGTCGAGTTGCCGGTGCGGATCGATCCGACGACGGTTGTGGGGCCCACGTGGACGACGGCATGGTCGTCGCTCGGGGATCGGTGTGACAACACGTGCAACGTGCAGGCGGGGAACTCGGTGCCTGGTGGTGACATGTTCTGGCGGTCGGTGGCGAAGATGCCGTACGAGTCGTTGATCGACAATCACCAGTACGTGCTCACGGCCAGCCTGACGTTGACCCGTCAGCTCGGCTCGTCGGCGTCCGAGCAGTACGCAGCCTGTGCGGCGTCGGCGAACAGCTATGCAGGTGCGGTCGGCTATCAGCCGTGCGGGCAGGGCGCGGTGGGCAGTTCGGGTGTGATCGACGTGACCGATCTGTACCGCGGCATCGTCGCGTCGGACACGAGAGATGTCGCTCTCGGGATCTTCGGTGGCGAGGGGCCGGGGTACTACAACTACAAGCGGATGACGGCGTCGTTGTCGATCGTCTACTCCGACCCTCCGACGGTGCCGGTGCTGACCGCGCCGGGTGACGCGTCGGTGATCGTGGATGCGACGCCGACGTTGACGGCGAACCCGTCGACCGATGGCGACGGCGATCCGATCGCCTACTACTTCCGGGTGGCGACGGCCCCGTCGGCCGAGGGTGGGCAGGTCATCAACTCGGGGTGGCTGTCGTCGCCGACGTGGACGGTACCGACCGGATCGCTGAACGACGGCCAGACCTACTACTGGCACGTCTATGCATCGGACGGACACGCCATGCGCCCGGCAGGAACGCCGTGGTCGTTCAAGGTCGATCTGCGGTTGGGGAACGACCCGGTGGCCCCGATGGACGGCGCGGCCGGTGTGGGTGTGAATCTGGCTACCGGCAACGTCGTGGTGGGCGCGGGTACCCCGACCGTGTCGGCGCTCGGCGGCGACGTAGGCGTCACGTTCACCTACAACTCGCGCCAGGCCCGCCAGAACGGTCTCGACGGTTCGTACTGGTACGACGACAACGCCAACCGAGTGTTCGATGACGGCCCGACCGACCTCGTCCGGCTGGATCCGATGGTCAGCTTCGACTGGGGTACCGGCCCGGTCGGCAGCACCGCAGTCGGTACGGACAACACGCTGGTGCGGTGGGTCGGGTATCTGACGGTCCCTGCTGCGGGCAACTGGCAGATCGGGTCGATCAACGACGACGGCGCCCGGGTGCGGATCGACAACGTGACGGTCCTCGACGACTGGGTGAACCAGGGCGCGGAGGGCACGGCGTCGTACGGCGGTCTGGTCGGGTTCGACGCGTCGCAGCTGACGAAGCGCATCGAGGTCGAGTACTACGACGCCACCGGCGGTGCGGTGATCCGCCTGTTCGCCAAGCACCAGACCGACCCCGCGTACCCGGGGTTCGAAGTACCGTCGACGTGGATGACGCCCGACGCACCGTCACTTCCGCCTCGCTGGACGATGTCGGCCGGCGACGGCGACCTCGCCTACGTTGGGGCGCGCGTCGGTGATGACTCGATCACGCTGCGGCTCGCCGACGGGTCCGCGGTGGAGTACAAGAAGCAGCCGGGCGCGGTGTCGGGTTGGGCACCGCCGAAGGGCTTCGATGATGTGCTGTCGCTCGACAACGGGTGGGTGAAGGTCCAGGCCGACGACGGCCGAACCTACGAGTTCGACCCGACCGGTCGACTCACGAAGGTGGTATCGGCCTACGACGACCGCAACCCGAACGCGTTCACGTACGGCTATTCGGGTACGCCGGTTCGATTGCAGACGATCACCGATCCGGCCACGGGCCGGTCCGTGCAACTCGACTACGCCAGCGATGGCGTGTCGCCGGCGTGTCCAGGTGCGGGGAACGGGTTCATCGCGGCACCGGTGGGGATGCTGTGCCGGGTGAAGCTGTGGGACAACACCACCACGCAGCTCTGGTACCTCGCTGGTGCCAACGGCCCGGAGCTCGGCCGCGTCGAGAACTTCGCCGGGTCCGGCATGGAAGCCGTCACCGACTTTGCGTACGGCGACTTCGGCAAGATCGGCAAGGTCCGTTCTCCGCTCGCCGCGGACGTCGTCGCCAACGGCGTGATGACCAATGACGACGGCGTCAAGACCCTCGTCGACTACGTCGACTCCGGTGCCGATCAGTACAAGGTGCTGTCGGTCACCGAACCGAAAGCCACCCAAGGTTCACTGATTCGCGGCACGGAGACCTACTCCTACGGGGCAGGTACAGCCAGCGTCGAGGTGGCCGGCACCATCAACGGTACGACTCCGGAACGCATCGTGATCTGGGACGGCTCGCTGCGGGTCATCTCCGATCAGGACGCCACCGGCGCCACGTCACTCATGGCCTACGACGCCGAAGACCGCCTCGTCGCTCGCCGCGAGACCCACACCGGGCTCCGATGGTCCACCAAGTACGACCATGCCGGGCGGCCCGTTAAGCAGTACGGGCCAGCCCCGGCATCGTGGTTCTGGAACGGTTCGTCCTACCAGGCTGATCCCTTCACCAACGCGTCGATCACGCCAACCACGACCACGGCGTACGACGAACCGACAGTTAAGACCACCACGAACACCGCTATCACCCCAACCGGGGTGTACGGCTTGGCGGCGGCGTACTACAACAACTCGAGCTTGACCGGCGCGCCGTACCGGCACGCCACCGGGATCTCGGCCACGCCAAACGAGGGTGCCGTCGCCCGTGACTGGACGACGTTCGGTCCGAACGGAACCACGCAGGACAACTGGTCGGTCGGGCTCACCGGCGACATCACCTTTGGTGCCGCCGGCGTCTACAGCCTCTACACCCTGTCCGCGGGTGGGACCCGCATCTTCATCGACGACCGCTACCTCGTCGGTGATCTTGCCGCAGAAGCACCCGCCGGCACGACGATCAACAACGGCGTCGGCACCTTCACCACCACCACGGCCGGCGAGAAGCACCGCATCCGTATCGAGTTCGCCGACCAATCCAACAACGCGGCACTCAACCTCTACTGGAAGCCACCAGCGGGAGTGGACGCCGTCGTTCCCGGCGCCAACCTTGCGCCCCGCTACGGGCTTGTGACCTCCACGACCGAACCCGGTGGGAAGCTCACCACCACGACCTACGCGGGCAACAACCACGGCGGCGCCGCCTCCGGTGTTCGTGGCGAGCACGGCAAGCCCGTCATCGTGACCGACGGGGCCGGAGCGCCGACTGCGCTGCAGACGAGCTTCACCTACGAAAACGCCGACTCCACCAGCACCAATTCTCGCATGCGGGTCCTGACGAAGCGATCTCCCGCGGGAACGATCACGAACTACTCGTACCAGGCGGTCAACTTCACGTCGTCAAGCTGCACCGCTGGGATCGTGCAGGGCGGCCTGCCCTTCCGCGAACAGAGTCCCGACCCCAACACCTCGTTGGCAACGGGGGCCAACGATCCGATGAACCACGACAAGGTCTACGACGCCGCCGGTCGCGTCATGGGCACGAAGAACTGGGCGAGCGGCTCGACCGACAGCTACACGTGTTTTACCCGCGACGCCCGGGGTCGAGTCACCCAGACGGTGTACCCCTCGTTCCTCGGTGTGTCCGGACGTACCGCGCAGAACGTCTATGGCGAAGGCCCGACGAACGGGGTCAATCCCTTGGTGACGACCTCGACCGACGGCGCCACCGCAACACCGATCCGTGTCGAGACTGACCTCCTCGGTCGAGTCGTCTCGTATCGCGACGCCCACGATCGCACGACCACCTTCACGTACGACGCGCTCGGCCAGCTCACCACCACCAACATCCAAGGCCTTCCCGCCATCGGCCGCACCTACGACGCCACCGGTCGGCTCGACACGCTCACCTACGGCGGGGCCGTCCTCGCCGACACGACCTACGACACCACGACGAAGCGCATGACCCGCGTCGACTACCCCTCCGGTGCCGGCACCGCCGGCAACGGCACCCACGGCCTGTTCGGTGTCGACCAGTGGGGATTCTCGAACAGCGTCGACTGGAACACCGGCGCCACCGACCTCACCGCCCACACATACACGCGTACCGACTCCGGCCGAGTCGTCGATGAAACGATCGACGGCGTCGACCCGTCCACCGGCAGCGCCTACACCTACGACGCCCTCAAGCGCCTCGTGACAGCGCAGGTTAAGACGACAGGTGCCACCCAGACCATCGACTACGGCTACGCCGCCACCAACCCCGCGTCCTGCGGCACCGGAGGCGGCTTCCTGGCCAGCGCCGCGAAGAACACCAATCGGTCAAGCGCCGAGATCATCCCAACAGACACGTCTCCGACAACGCTGCCCGCGTACGAATACTGCTACAACAAGGCTGACCAACTCGTCTCGTCCACCGATACGACGGTCGGCACGATTGCCTACGACACGCACGGCAACACCACCCAGATCTTCGGCGAGACCCGCACCTACGACTCGGCCGACCGACACCTCACCACCACCAAGGGCACTACATCCGTCACCTACACCCGTGACGTCACTGACCGAATCATCGCCCGCACCAGCGGCGGTGCCACCCAAAACTACAGCTTCACTGGCTCCGGCGATGCACCCAGCGTCATCCTCGACGGCAATGGCGCCAACGTCGTGCAGGCCACGCTCAGCCTCCCGGGCGGCGCCATAGTCACCGTCAACGTCGGATCCGCGGCAAGGACCTGGTCGTACCCCAACCTCCACGGCGACATCGCCGGTGTCGCCAACGAGGCCGGCCAGAAGCAAGGCCCCACCCGCGTCTACGATCCCTACGGCAACCCGGTCATCGGTGCCACCCCGGACAACGCCACGGGTGAGATGGACTACGGCTGGCTCGGCCAGCACCAACGCCCCATCGAACACCAAACCAGCCTTCAACCCATTATCGAAATGGGAGCTCGTCAATATTCGTCGCGGGTCGGGCGGTTCCTCGAAGTTGACCCGGTCGAAGGTGGGTCTGCGAGTGACTACGACTACGTTAGTGGTGACCCAGTCAATGGTCGAGACCTCGACGGTACATGGAGCTGGCTGAATGGCTTTATCCGACGTGTTCTAGGTATCGTGAGGTCCGTCTTTCCTCGGCTAGGGGTAGCGAGCAACCACTCGGCGCGTCCGTTGGTCCTCAGAAAAAAGTCGTTGACAGACATTCTGATTCCGGAGCTCGAGGCGTATCGGCCTCGCCCGCACATTGACTATCGAACGTTTGTGGGGCCCGTCTTGCCGCCCGAGCCACGAGTACGCTCGGCCGCGGGCAGCATCGGCGACCTCCCTTCGGGTCTCATCTCAGGGGCTGCGAGTTGTCTCCAATGGGGCGTTGCAGGGATAGGTTTCGTCCCCGCAGTAATGGCGGGCCTCTTCGCTGTCGGAGTTTCGATTGGCAGTGCAGGAGCTGGCGCCATTGCTGTAGGCTTTTTCTGTGCCGCGGGCGTGGGCTACGACCGAATCGGCGGACCACCGAATCTCCCGTAGGAGCGCGATCAATGTTCAGAAATTTTGCCAGGCTCGTGATCGCTTCAGTGGGCTTGGGTATCGCATTCTCGAGCTTGCTGATCCCTGCTTATGATCCATTTCGATTCTGGGAATGGTTCAGGTACTGCATGCTATTCATCGGGGGGGTATTCGCAGTGCTTTCTCTTATGGCCCTGCAGAGCTGGGCATTTCCGAATTCAGCGATCATCAAGTTCTCCGATCAATCACTTGCTGAGCGACTTGAGATTCTGTTCGGCTTTAGGGAAAGGGGTACGCCGAATAGATCGGCAGTTCTTCAACTCGGCAGCGTTGTATTGGGCTTCCTACTTCTGATCAGTCTAGGACTGTGGCCAGACTCATCCACGCTGATACTTGGGGTAGCCACAGTCCTCGGCATACTTTGTACGGGATTGTGGCTCGTCGAGCGACATCGCGGTTCGTAGGTTCTCGGAAGGTTGCCTTTCGGAGGAGGTGGATCGCAGATTGTGGGCCGCTGTACTTCAATGGCCAGACTTGGGGGAATGTCGATGCGAAGGCCTCGGAGCCCTTGCCGTAGCGGTCACCGACCGTCGGAACTGGTCGCCCCCGACCGGCTCCTCGAGTCGACTTCGGCCCGGTTCACCGAGGCCCGCAACGACTGGTTCCGGCACCGAGATCACCCTCGACCCAGGTGATCACCCCGTGGCTCGCGCCGGATCTCGGCACCTTCCGGACCGCGCACTCAGGCAGCGTGAGAACGACGGTCTGATTTGGCCCCACTTGGGGGGTGTCGCGACGGTCTGAGTTGGCCCCACCTGGCCCTGTTGTCCTTGCCTTGTCTCGGTGTTCGCCGAGGCGAGGGGAAAGTGGATGTCCAAGGTGGAGCTGTACGAGAAGGTTTGTCTTGCGCGGCGTGACGAGGGCTTGTCGATCCGGGCGTTGGCGACCCGGTTCGGGGTGCATCGCCGTGAGGTGCGCTCGGCGTTGGCGTCGCCGGAGCCGGCGGCGCGCAAGGTCCCGGTGCGGGCGGCGCCGCTGACGGGTGCGTGGCACGGCTGGATCCGCGAGGTGTTGGTCGCCGATCGTGACGCGCCGCGCAAGCAGCGCCACACCGCGAAGCGGATCCGTGACCGTCTGGCTGAGGAGCACGGCGTGTTGATCTCGGAGTCGCGGTGCCGGGCGGTGGTGGCCCGCCTCCGCGTCGAGGTCGCGGCCGAGTTCGGCACGCCCGCGAAGGTGTTCGTCCCCCAGACCCGGCTGCCTGGGGAGGAGGGCGAGGTCGATTGGGGCAAGTTCGACGCGGTGATCGGCGGCGAGACCGTGACGTTGCACCTGTTCTCGATGTGGTTGGCGTTCTCCACGACCGCGTTCCATCGGGCCTATGTGAACGAGGCGCAGGAGTCGTTCACCGACGCGCACGTGCGGGCGTTCGAACGTTTCGGCGGGGTGCCGCGCATGGTCCGCTACGACAACTTGAAGACCGCCGCGACGAAGATCTTGAAGGGCCGCGACCGCGTCGAGAACGAGCGGTTCATCGCGCTGCGGTCGCACTACGGGTTCGAGTCGTTCTTCTGCGAGCCGGGCATCTCGGGCGCGCATGAGAAGGGCGGTGTCGAGGGTGACATCGGCCGGTTCCGACGCAACCACCTCACCCCGGTCCCGGTGTTCGACACCCTCGGCGATCTCAACGCTCACCTCGAAGCGTGCGATGTCGCTGACGGTCAGCGGTGGGTGACGGGCCGAGGGCCAGGCGCCGGGGACCGGGCCCACAGCCTCGCCGTGTTGGAGCGTCCAGCGATGTGGGTGCTGCCGGCCGAGCGGTTCGCGGCGGTGACCCGCATGTGGGCCCGGGTCGACACGAAGTCCCGGGTGTGGGCGTGTACAAGAGTCTGTGTGAGTGAGGGGGTCCACCAACAGATCGGCGTGGAGCGGTAGCTCTGATCGTCGAGGAGGACCATCATCATGACCATCACTGAACAGAACGAAGCTGGCTCGATCGATCCGAGGATGGCGGTGACCGATGACATCATCGACGCGGTCATGGCCAATGTCGATGCCGGCGGGCTCGAGCTCCTCGGGCCCGACGGGGTCCTCGCGGAGTTGACCAAGCGCCTGTTGGAGCGGGGCTTGTCCGATGAGTTGACCGAGCATCTCGGCTACGAGCCGGGCGACCCAGCCGGGCACCGTTCGGGCAACAACCGCAACGGGACGACCCCCAAGACGGTCCTGACCGAGATCGGGGCGGTCGATCTCGACATCCCTCGGGACCGCAACGGCACGTTCGAGCCGCAACTGGTACCCAAGCACGCCCGGCGGCTCGAGGGTTTCAACGAGAACATCGTGCACCTCTACTCGAGGGGCCTGACGACCCGTGACATCCGCCGGGAGTTGGCCCGCATGTACGGCGTGGAGGTGTCCCCAGCGTTGATCTCCAAGGTCACCGACGGCATCATCGACGAGCTCAACGAGTGGCAGAACCGGCCCCTCGATGCGGTCTACCCGATCATGTACATCGACGCGCTGGTGGTGAAGGTCCGCACCAGCGGCACGGTAGTGAACCGCCCGGCCTACCTGGGTGTCGGCGTCGACGTGGAGGGACGCAAGCACGTCCTCGGCGTGTGGCTCGGTGACGGCGGCGAGGGCGCCAAGTTCTGGCTGAGCGTCCTCACCGAGATCCGTAACCGTGGCGTCGAGGACGTCCTGATCGTGTGCTGTGACGGCCTCAAAGGCCTCCCCGACGCCATCGAGGCGACCTGGCCGCAGGCCCTCGTGCAAACCTGCGTGGTCCACCTCATCCGGGCGTCGGTCCGGTTCTGTTCCTGGAAGGACCGCAAAGCCATCACCGCAGCGCTGCGCCCGATCTACACCGCTGCAACCGTCGAAGCAGCCGCCGACGCCATGGACGACTTCGAGCTCACGTGGGGCGACCGCTACCCCGGCATCGTCAAGGTGTGGCGCTCAGCGTGGGAACAGTTCACGCCGTTCCTGCGCTTCCCGCCCGAGATCCGCAAGGTCGTCTACACCACCAACCTCGTCGAGAGCGTCAACTACCAGCTCCGCAAGATCACCAAGACCCGCGGTCACTTCCCAACCGACGAAGCCGCCCTCAAACTCCTCCGACTCGGCGCCCGCAACGTGGCCGACAAACGAGGAGGCGGACTCGGCACCGGCACCCAAGGCTGGCACCGAGCCCTCAACGCCTTCGAAATCCACTTCCCCGGCCGCCTCGGCCTCACATGACCCCCACCACCGAACCCCCGTCGCGTAACGATGACGTAACGATGTCCTGTCTGGTGTGCGACACCACGTTCACGCCGTCAGGCCGACGCCGCTACTGCTCCAACGCCTGCCGGGTCACAGCACACCGACGCCGCCACCAGACCACACCCGAACCCGCCTTCATCCCAACCAAACAACCAACCAAGCCAATCACCGTCTACCAGTGCCCCGAATGCGGCGAGCTCGCCCTCGGAGAACAACGCTGCGACGACTGCGGCACCTTCACGCGAAAGATCGGCCGGGGCGGCAACTGCCCCCACTGCGAGCTGCCCGTCACCCACGAGCAACTCACCGCCTAAACCACACACCCCAACCCACCCGAACCCGACCCAACATCAACAACCCGGACCCCACTCACACAGACTCCTTGACAGGCTCGACCGCACCGAACATGGTGTGGGTGTGGGATATCAGCCGGCTCCCCGGCCCGCACCGCGGCACCTGGTTCTACCTGTACACGATCTGGGATCTGTGGTCCCGCAAAGCGGTCGGCTGGTGCGTCGACACCACCGAAACCGCAGCGATCGCGGAGAAACTCATCGACGTCACCGCCCGCCGCGAGGGCGTCGACCGCAACCAACTGATCATCCATTCCGACCGCGGCGCACAGATGGCGTCCGGCACCCTCACCGACCTCTACGACACGCTCGGCATCCGCCGATCGCTCTCACGACCCCGCGTGTCCAACGACAACCCCCACGCAGAAGCCGGCTTCAAAACGTTGAAGTACCGGCCCGACTGGCCCACCCGCTTCGACACCATCGACGACGCCACCAGCCACTGCGAAACGTTCTTCGGTTGGTACAACAACGAACACCACCACACCGGCATCGGGCTCCTCACTCCCCACGACCGCCACACCGGAAACGGACCCGTCCTCGACGCCGCCCACCAAACCCACCCAGAACGCTTCCCGAACGGGCCACCCCAACCACCCCGCCAACCCACCCGCGCCTGGATCAACCCGCCCGCACCACACACCGGCTGACAACCACCCAACTACCCACCAAGAAATCGGCAAAACGCTATTGACACCTTCCGAGGAGAGCCCGACGTGTCTACACCTGCTAGCTCAAGGATTGCCCCGACTTCAGAGGCGATTTGGCTGGCGTTCTCAGTGATGTTGCTGTCGGTGACGGGTGGGCTACTTTCACTCTCGCTGATCCAGTCACCCGTCTTTCGATTGTGTGGGTTCGCCGCCTTTGTCATGTGGGGGGCAACGACGGCGTTGAGATTCGTCCGTCCCATTCGCGTTGCGGCGGAGGGCGCAACCTGGCCGACAAGGTTCGGACGGAAATTGACCGACCTCGACGTACAGGTGGTTTGTCGCCCGTTCGGATTCCTCAAGTTCCGGGGAGAGATCTTGTGTCCCGCGGGTTTCGCTCGATTGAGATTCGGCGCATATTCGACTGCCTGTAGTTCCGGAACGAAACTGCAAGCGCTCGTGAGCGAGTTCCATCTGGCGCAGGCTCGGATGTCTGAGTCGACTGACCGCTAGAACTGGCCGACCCCTGACGATCCCTTACGGCGACTCCAGCCGGGCCGAGTGTTGATCGACCGGTCGACGTGCGCATAATCGCCGGCAAACCTGGGAGCGAAGGGCCGGCAGTAGTCAATCGCTCAAGAGCGCGGTGGCGACGGACATGTCGAGGGCCTTGTGGCGGAGGGTGGCGATGCGGCGGCCGGGTTGGACGGCGTCCTTGATGGGGCCGAGGTGCTCGCCGAGCAGGGCGGCGGTGGCGTCGAGGTCGGTCACGGTGTGGGCCAGGCCGTAGAAGCCGGCCGGACCGTCGCCCATCGGCTCGGGAGGACCGACGAGCTCGACGATCACCTCACCGGCGCGGAAGAACGTCTGGAGCATGGGTGGGCCGTAGGTCTCCACCGTGCGGACGCGCTTGGCCTCCCAGCCGATGTCGTCGAACACGGCCGTCGTGCGACCGGTGTCGGGCGTGAGGACCACGATGTGGTCGATCTGGGTCGCCCCGTTCGGGTGGGTGGGAGGCGGGTCGGTCGACGGCTCGCCGCCGGTCGTGTTCAGGCCGTCGAGCTCGGTCAGGTCGCGGTGCTCGGTGGGGAGGCCAGCCAGCGACCAGCTGCGGATGCGTTTGCCGTCGGCGCGGCCCGCGCAACGGATGCGCACGGTGCCGATCTGCACGACGTCGCCGTCGACGGTGAAGCCGGCGGCGGCCCAGGAGGCGGGCTCGTCGCCCACGGTGATCTCGGCGATGGTCACGCTCATGGCCGCAGGCTAGGCCCGCAGACCGAGGTCGGGTGCCCCGATGGGCGGGGGAGCGACGAGTAGGGTCGCGCCGTCCCGAACGCTGGTGCGTCGCCGCGTCGGACCCTTCCCCAGGTGCTGTTCCCGACCATCGACTTCGCCGTGT
>Ga0335397_10001612_pt1 | contig 30817 bp, 28 predicted proteins | sample MAT04_FD_205740 | JGI IMG/M metagenome (GOLD analysis project Ga0335397, IMG submission 205740) | Freshwater microbial communities from Lake Fryxell liftoff mats and glacier meltwater in Antarctica - MAT-04 (spades assembly) (version 2) ... | reverse complement strand
TGGTGGGTCAAATTTGCGCCGGCCTATATCAAGCCGCGCAGCGACGGCAAGCCAGGTTAGGTCGAAGCAGAGCGAATATTTGCCTTCTGAAACCCGAAACCCGAAACCCGAAACCCGAAACCCGAAATGCTTCTTTATCTGGCTCTGAAATATCTGCACGTGACCTGCGTGGTGATTTCAATGTCTGGATTCTTCCTGCGCGGTGTATGGATGCTGGCAGATTCGCCCATGCTTGCTCGGCGCTGGGTGAAGGTGCTACCGCACATCAACGACACGCTGCTGCTGGTCGCAGCCATAGGGCTGGTCTTGGTAACAGGCCAATATCCCTTTGTCAGCGGTTGGGTGACGGCAAAGATCTTCGGTCTGTTGGCCTATATAGGCCTGGGGATATTCGCGTTGCGGCGCGGCCGTACCAAGGCCCAGCGCGCCGCATTCTGGCTGGCGGCGTTGATGTCGGCCGGCTATGTGGTTTCGGTCGCGCTGACGCGCGACCCGCGTGGTTTTCTGGTGCTGGTTGCTTAGTTGCGCTGGTGGTTCAATAGCGCGAAATCTTAATTGCGCTGGTGGTTCAATAGCGCCTTGAGCCCGACCGCGTCGAGTATGCGGATGTGCTTTTGCTGTACGCCCACCAGCCCGGCTTCCTGAAAATGCGAGAAGGCGCGGCTGACGGTTTCCAACTTGAGTCCCAGGTAGCTGCCGATTTCTTCGCGCGTCATGCGCAGGTGGAACTCGGCGGCGGAGTAGCCGCGGAGCGTGAAACGCTGCGACATGTTGAGCAGAAAAGCGGCGAGTCTTTCTTCGGCGCGCATGGTACCCAGCAACATCATGACGCCTTGATCGCGTACCAACTCGCGGCTCATCACCTTGTGAAAGTTGTGCTGTAGCGCGGGAATCTCGTGCGAAAGTTGCTCAAGCTGCGCGAAGGGAATGATGCAGACTTCGCTGTCTTCCAGCGCCACCGCGTTGCAGGAATGGGTGTCGCCGCTGATGCCGTCCATGCCGAGAATTTCGCCCGTCATCTGGAAGCCCGTCACCTGCTCACGGCCGTCTTCGAGCAGTACGTCGGTCTTGAAGAAACCGGAGCGCACGGCGTAGAGCGCCTCGAAAGTATCGCCGGCGCGGTATACGTGCTGGTTGCGGCGTAGCTTGCGCCGTGTGCCGACGAGGATGTCCAGTTTTTCGAGATCGTTGGTGGTCAGGCCTTCCGACAGACACAGTTCATGCAGGCTGCACTGGGAACACGCTACCTTGATATTGACAAGGTTAATCTGGGCTGGGAGCTTGGAGATGGGCATTTTTTCCTCGCTTAGGTTGCCGTTTGATCCACATCAATACAGTTTAGACGCTGTTGCGGCATCTTCCTGCCTCAATACCTGTGTCACGCAACCGAAATGGCCACCACCTTTAATGACCTGATTTTCGACCCGCAAGTCATACGACGTTTCGATGTCAATGGCCCGCGCTATACGTCCTACCCAACGGCTGATCGATTTGTCGAGGCGTTCGACGCTGAAGCCTACCGTCTCTGGCTAGGCAAGCGGACGGTGGGTGGCATTAGCCGACCCTTGTCATTATACGTCCACCTACCCTTTTGTAATACCATTTGCTATTACTGCGCCTGTAACAAGATCATCACCAAGGATCATGGCCGTTCTGCAAAATACTTAAAGTATCTCGACAAAGAGATTTCCATGCAGTCGGAATATCTCGAAGGCAGCCACGAAGTGGTGCAATTGCACTGGGGCGGCGGCACGCCGACCTTCCTCTCGCACGACGAAATGCGTGCACTGATGGGCTCCATCCGCCGCAACTTCAGTCTTGTTGAAAATGGCGAATACTCCATTGAAGTCGATCCGCGCAAGGTCGATGACGCCACCGTAGCGCTCTTGGGCGAGCTGGGCTTCAATCGCATGAGCCTGGGCGTGCAGGATTTCGATCCGGCCGTGCAACTGGCGGTGAACCGCGTGCAATCCATCGAAGAAACTGAAGGCGTCATGCGGGCGGCGCGCGCCAACGGTTTCAAGTCGATTTCGGTCGATCTGATCTACGGCCTGCCCAAGCAGAATGTCATCAGTTTCAACCGCACGCTGGAAGAGATTATCAGCCTCGAACCTGATCGGCTTTCGATCTACAACTATGCGCATTTGCCCAGCCTGTTCAAGCCGCAGCGGCGCATCGCCGATGCCGAGCTGCCGTCGGCGGATGCCAAGCTGCAAATTCTTCAGCTCGCCATACGCCGCCTGACCGATGCCGGCTATGTGTATATCGGCATGGATCACTTTGCCAAGCCCGACGACGAACTCACCGTGGCGCAGCGCCAGGGTCGTTTGCATCGCAACTTCCAGGGCTATTCCACCCACGCGGAGTGCGACATGATGTCCTTTGGCATTTCGTCCATCAGCATGGTCGGGCCAACCTACGGCCAGAACGTCAAAACGCTGGAGGAATACTACGACCGCCTCGATCACGATACGCTGCCGGTGATGCGTGGCATTGAGCTGACGTCGGACGATATTTTGCGCCGCGCCATCATTCAGGCCTTGATGTGCCACTTCGAGGTGTCCATCGAAGCGCTCGAAGTCGCTCACCTCATCAGCTTCAAGCGTTACTTTGCCGAAGAGATCGAGGACTTGCGCGAAATGGAGCGTGCGGGGCTGCTGTGCGTGAATGACAAGTGGATTAGCGTGCAGCCGCGCGGCCGTATGCTGGTGCGTGCCATCGCCATGGTCTTTGACCGCTACATCCGCACCGAGCGCGAACACGCGCGTTATTCCAAAGTGATTTAGTGGTGGCCGGGATAGCGGCGGGCGCCGCTATACTGATCCCTCATTCCTGTTTCCTGCCCCGCAATGCCCGAATCCGGTTACATCGCTGTTTTCCTAATCGGCCTGCTCGGCGGCACGCATTGTGTTGCCATGTGCGGTGGCATCGTCAGCGCGCTGACTGTCCTGCCCACCCCAAGCACTAAACCCGTCAGCCAGTTTCCACTGCATCTCGCTTATAACCTCGGCCGTGTCGGCAGCTATACGCTCGCTGGTGCGCTTTTGGGCTCGGTGGGCAGCCTCGGGCTGCTACTCAATGATTTACTGCCCATACAGCTCGGCTTGTACGTCCTCGCGAATGTGATGCTGGTGCTCCTGGGTTTGTACCTCACCGGCCTCACGCAGACGCTGGCGCTCACTGAGCGCATCGGTGCGCGCTGGTGGCGGCGCATCCGGCCGCTCACCGCGCGCTTCCTACCGGCGCGCAGTGTGAAGCAGGCGCTGCCATTGGGCATGCTTTGGGGCTTCCTGCCTTGCGGCATGGTGTATAGCGTGCTGGCGACCGCTTTGCTGGCGGGTAGCGCGGCGCGTGGGGCCGGGCTGATGCTGGCTTTCGGGCTGGGCACCTTGCCCAATCTGTTGGCGGCAGGCCTGCTGCTGCGCAAGCTGCGCGAGATCACGCACGCCCGCGCCGTGCGCTTGACTTCGGGGTTGCTGGTATTGGGTTTCGGCGTGTTTGGCCTCGCTCACGCTACTACTCTGGGCGGACAACTATGGCGCGGCATTGTGTGCACGGTCTAAGCAGCCGGACTTAAATCCTCAGGCAGCGCCATGCGCAAGATGGGGCAGGGATCATCGTCCGTGCCGTGCTCGCAGTCATGTACCAGATGGCGCAGCGCCTGGGTGACGCTCTGCAACTGGCGTATGCGCGTGTCGATCAGGGCGATTTTTTCCAACGCCTGGGCGCGTGCCAGCTTTCTATCCTTCAGCTTATCGAGTTCCAGCAAGCCGGCAATTTCGTTCAGCGTGAATCCCACGGCCTGAGCGCGCTTGATGAACTTCAGCCGGTCCACATCGGCCGCGCCATAATGCCGATAGGCGCCCACGGCGCGCGGTGTGTCGAGTAGCCGGCGGCGCTGGTAATAGCGGATGGACTCCACGCCCACGCCGCCGGCGCGCGCCAGATTGCCGATGGTCATTTTCTCCGTGGCCATAAAAAACCTCTTGACTCCGTACCTGGGTACGGAGCTTAGACTGAATTCTGTGCATCGCCAATGGATGGATCAATGGATGGATCAATGGATGGACCAATGGATGGAGAGAGGCATATGGATAAATTAGTGACTCAACAGATCGAGCTGCCCATAGAGGGCATGACTTGCGCCGCTTGCGCCACGCGCATCGAGAAGCAATTGAGCAAATTGCCCGGCGTGTCGGCGGCGGTGAATTTTGCCTCCGAGCGCGCCCGCATCGACTACGATCCGGCCACAACGAGCGCAACCCTGCTCGTCGATACCATCACCAAGACCGGCTACAGCGTGCCGCCGCAGAGCGTGGAACTGGCGCTCACCGGCATGACTTGCGCCGCTTGCGCCACGCGCATCGAGACGGTGTTGAACCGCTTGCCCGGTGCGCAAGCCAACGTGAACTTCGCGGCAGAAAAAGCCAGCGTGCGCTACACATCCGGGCAGACCACGGTTGAAGCCATGATCGAGGCGGTGCGCCGCGCCGGCTACGATGCTGCTGTCTCCAGCACCGGCACGCGTAAGGAGGAGCAGGCGCGCAAGGCCGCGAACTATCAGGCCGAACTCAAGCGCTTCTGGATCGCCGTAATCCTCACGTTACCGCTGGTCGCGCAGATGGGCGCGATGTTCGGCGGCCAGCACGAAGACATTGTCCCGCGCTGGTTGCAACTCGCGCTCGCCACCCCCGTGCAGTTCTGGATAGGCTGGCGCTTCTATGTCGGCGCCTATCACGCGCTGCGTGGCGGTGCCGGCAATATGGACGTGCTGGTGGCGCTCGGCACATCGATGGCCTATCTGTTCAGTCTGGTGGTCACGCTGGCCGGCCTGCATCATCACCACGTTTATTTCGAAGCCTCCGCGGTGGTCATCACGCTGGTGCTAATGGGCAAGCTGCTCGAAGCGCGCGCCAAGGCCAAGACTTCCGCAGCCATCGAAGCACTGATCGGCCTGCAACCGCAAACTGCGCATCTACTGCGCGACGGGCAGCAGGTCGACGTGCCGGTGGCTAGCCTCAAGCCCGATGATATTTTTGTCGTGCGCCCCGGCGAAAGTTTTCCCGTCGATGGTTTGGTGACAGCAGGCGCATCCAGTGTGAACGAAGCCATGCTTACCGGAGAAAGCATGCCCGGCGCGAAAGCCGTCGGCGACAAGGTGTTCGCCGCGACGGTGAATGGCGAAGGGCTCTTGCATTGTCGCGCCACCGGTGTCGGCAGCCACACGCTGCTGGCGGGGATCATCCGCATGGTGGAGCAGGCGCAAGGCTCCAAGGCGCCCGTTCAGCGATTGGTGGATCGCATTTCCGCGATATTCGTGCCGGTGGTGACGTTGATTGCGGTGCTGACTTTCCTCGGCTGGTGGCTGATTGCGGGCGATTTCACCATGGCGATGGTCAATGCCGTCGCCGTGCTGGTCATCGCCTGCCCGTGCGCGCTGGGTCTTGCCACGCCCACCGCCATCATGGTCGGCACCGGGCGCGGCGCTTCAGCGGGCATACTCGTCAAAAACGCCGAGGCGCTGGAACTCGCGCAGCAGGTGCGCGTGCTGGCCGTCGACAAGACCGGCACGCTCACGCTAGGCCAGCCCGTCGTCACCGATCTCACTCCCATGGAGGGAGTGGGCGACGATGAGCTGCTGGGCGTCGCTGCGAGTCTCGAGCAGGCCGCCAATCATCCACTCGCCCGCGCCATCGTCGACGCTGCTAAGCAACGCGCGCTCACGCTCACCAATCCGAGCAGCTTGCAATCCGTGCCCGGCAAAGGGGTGCTCGCCGAGCTGGGCGGGCAGCGCTGTGTGCTGGGTTCGCGCGCCTGGCTGGAAGAGCAGGGCATCACGGTTAACGCTAATGCGCAGGTTTCTTTCGCCGCTTTGGGGGGCGGAGGCAAGAGTACCGTGGGCGTGGCGCGCGGAGGGCAACTGCTGGGCGTTATCGGGATTGCGGATACGCTGCGCCCCAGCTCGTCCGCGGCAGTGGCGCGGTTGCGCGCCATGGGTGTGGACGTGGTGATGCTCACGGGCGACAACGCTACCACGGCGCAAGCCATCGCCAAGGAAGCAGGGATCGAGCACGTCGAAGCCAATGTGTTGCCCGACGACAAAGCCGCCGCCATCACGCGCCTGAAGCGCGGCGGGCAACTCGTCGGCATGGTCGGCGACGGCATCAACGATGCGCCGGCGCTGGCCGCAGCCGACGTCAGCTTCGCTATCGGCGGCGGCTCGGATGTCGCGATGGAAACCGCCGACGTCACTCTCATGCGCAGCGATCTCATGTCGGTGGCTGACGCCATCGAGCTGTCGCGCGCCACGCTCTCCAAGATTCGTCAGAACCTGTTCTTCGCCTTCATCTACAACGTGCTGGGCATTCCGCTTGCCGCCTTCGGCATGCTCAACCCGGTGATCGCCGGCGCGGCGATGGCCATGAGTTCGGTGTCAGTGGTCAGCAACTCGTTGTTGCTGCGGCGTTGGAAGGCGAAGACTTCTTAAAACGCGCTTCATAACGTACGCAGCTCAAAGCTCCATGACGTCATTCCCGCGCAAGCGGGAATCCAGCGGCTTGAAGCGGCATGCGACGTCGCGTTCTTCAGCCCCTGGGTTGCCGCTTGCGCGGGAACGACGAGGTAGGTGCTGGCTAAGATGGTCGTCTTGTTTTTGTTTCATATTTCGATAATAATGGAAATATGAAAACCAACATCGCCGTCCAATCTCTTCTGGCCCTGGCGCAGGAAACCCGCCTCAGCGTTTTCCGTCTGTTGGTGGAGGCCGGGCCGGAGGGGATGAACGCGGGCGCCATTGCCGAAGCGGTGGGCGTGCCCGCCGCGACGCTGTCTTTTCATATCGCGCAATTAGCGCGTGCCGAACTGGTGGTGGCGCGCCAGGAAAGCCGCTTCATTTTCTACTCAGCTAATTTCGCGGCGATGGACGATCTTATCGCCTATCTCACCGACAACTGCTGTCAGGGTGGGCAATGTCTGCCTAAGACGATGGCTACGAAAGCTGCCAACACCCAAACCAAACGCCGGCGCGTTGCCGCCAAAATTTAACGGAGAGTACTAATGTGAGTGAACGCGTTTTCAACGTTCTGTTTCTATGCACCGGCAATTCGGCGCGCTCCATCCTGGCCGAGGCCATACTCAACCATACCGGCAAGGGCCGCTTTCGCGCCTACAGTGCGGGCAGCCATCCGGCGGGGCGGGTGAATCCCTACGCGATCGACCTCATCGCAAAGCTGGGCCTGTCGGTGGCCGATCTGCGCAGCAAGAATTGGGACGAATTCGCGGCCCCTGGCGCGCCGCAGATCGACTTTGTCTTCACCGTCTGCGATAACGCCGCCGGCGAGGTCTGCCCGGTGTGGCCGGGCCAGCCGATCACCGCGCACTGGGGCATCGCCGATCCCGCCGCCGTCGAAGGTAGCGATGAGGATAAGCGCAAGGCTTTCTCCAAAGCCTACGCCGCAATGAACCGCCGCATTTCTTTGTTCACTAGCCTGCCGCTCGCCAAGCTCGACACCATGACCATCAAGCGCGAACTCGACCAGATCGGGCGCTTGCCTCAGTCTGCTCAGTTTGATCAGTCTGCTCAGTTTGGCGAGGCTAACGAATAGGCAAGGACGACCCATCATGAGCGCGCAGTGCGAAGTGTCTATGAAACAAGTGAGCGCAGCGCCGATTTCATCTTTCGAGCGTTACCTGACGATATGGGTGTTCTTGTGCATCGTGGTCGGTATCGGCCTCGGCCAGTTTGTGCCTGCGCCTTTTCAGGTGCTGGGAAAATTGGAAGTGGCGCACGTCAACCTCCCGGTCGGCTTGCTCATCTGGGTGATGATCATCCCGATGCTCATCAAGGTCGATTTCGGCGCGCTGCACGAGGTCAAGCGCCATGTGCGCGGCATCGGCGTTACCTTGTTCGTAAACTGGCTGGTCAAGCCGTTCTCCATGGCTTTCTTGGGCTGGCTGTTTATCCGCAACCTTTTCGCGCCCTACCTGCCAGCCGATCAGATCGACAGCTACATCGCCGGCCTGATATTGCTTGCCGCCGCGCCCTGCACAGCCATGGTTTTCGTCTGGAGTCGGCTAACGAATGGCGATCCGCTGTTCACGCTGTCGCAGGTTGCTCTCAACGACACCATCATGATTGTTGCCTTCGCGCCCTTGGTGGGTTTGCTGCTGGGCATTTCCGCCATCATCGTGCCATGGGACACCTTGTTCACGTCGGTGGTGCTGTATATCGTCATTCCGCTGATCCTCGCCCAACTCTGGCGCCGCTCGCTGCGGCGCAAGGGGCAGGCGCATTTTGAGGCGGTGATGCAACGCATCGGCCCGTGGTCGATCGCGGCGCTGCTGGCAACTTTGGTGCTACTGTTTGCCTTCCAGGGCAAGGCCATCATCGACCAGCCGCTGATCATTGCGCTGCTGGCCGTGCCTATCCTGATACAGGTATTGTTCAATTCGGCCTTGGCCTATGGGCTCAATCGCGTGGTCGGCGAAAAGCACAACGTCGCTTGCCCCTCGGCGCTGATCGGCGCCAGCAATTTTTTCGAGTTGTCGGTGGCGGCGGCGATTTCGCTTTTCGGTTTCGAGTCCGGTGCAGCGCTGGCCACCGTGGTGGGCGTGCTGATCGAGGTGCCGGTGATGTTGCTGGTCGTTCGCGTCGTGAATTCCAGCAAGAACTGGTACGAGCGCGGCGCTACCTGAGCAAGGAGAAATCATGTCTTCCCCAGCTACCATTGCTCGCCCCGACAATCGCGTCGCCTGGGCCGCCACGCTGGCTTTTCTGGTGTTATGGGTTGCGCTCTATGCCAGCCTGACGCCCATCGCCGATGCGGCGCTCTCGCTCTTGCCGCTGGAGCCCGGCACGCATCTGGCCGATGCCATCCACTTTTTCATCTACGACACGCCCAAGGTATTGCTGCTGCTCACCGGCATCGTTTTTGTCATGGGCGTGGTGCAGACTTTCTTTTCGCCTGAACGCACCCGCGCCATGCTGGCCGGCAAACGCGAGGGCGTGGGCAACGCCATGGCGGCGAGCCTGGGCGTCGTCACGCCGTTTTGCTCCTGTTCCGCGGTACCCCTGTTCATGGGCTTTCTCATGGCCGGCGTGCCTATGGGCGTGACTTTCTCCTTCCTGATTTCGGCACCGATGGTGAACGAAATCGCGCTCGGTCTGCTCTTCGCCATGTTTGGCTGGAAAGTCGCAGCGCTCTATCTGGGCATGGGTCTTTTCGTCGCCATCTTCGCCGGTTGGATAATCGGTCGGCTCAAGCTGGAACATCTGCTCGAAGACTGGGTGCGCGAGATGGCCCAAAAAGCTGAAGCGGCGCAGGCAGAGGGAAATGGACATGGACATGGAAATGGAAATGGACATGGACATGGACATGGACAGGAGGCAGAAACTGAAGAGCGCATGAGCTGGGCCGAACGCTACACCGCCGGCAAGACCCATGTGCAAGAAATCGTTGGCAAGGTCTGGCCCTACATCATCGCCGGCATCGCCGTAGGCGCGCTGATCCACGGCTACGTGCCGCAGGATTTCATGGCCTCCATCATGGGCCGCGATGTGTGGTGGGCCGTGCCCGCCGCAGTGCTGATCGGTGTGCCCATGTACTCCAATGCTGCCGGCATCATCCCGGTGGTGGAAGCGCTGCTGGCCAAAGGCGCGGCGCTTGGCACTGTGCTGGCATTCATGATGAGCGTGATCGCGCTGTCGTTGCCGGAGTTCATCATTCTGCGCAAGGTGCTCAAAATGAAGCTGATCCTCATCTTCGCCAGCGTGGTCGCGAGCGGCATATTGCTGGTCGGCTTTGTATTTAACGCAGTGCTATAACAAAAGGAAATGTCATGAGTAATGCCGAACTGCATCCATCCATCGTGGCCTTGGTCTCGCTGGCTGCCAACATCGCCGCCAACCATCCGAAGCAGGGTCTCTGCCAGGTGGAGCGCCTGCGCGAATACGGCATCAGCGAGGCGCAGATCGACATCGTCGTGGACATCGCCCGCCACATCCGCGCCGAGGCGGCCCAGTCGCTGGATGCCACGTTCGATGAGGCGAAGTTAGCCGAAACCAAGCACCCGGCTATCGTGTTGCAGCAGCTTGCGCCCGCCGGTGCATGCTGCACGCCTACGGACAACGGTAATTCCTGCTGCTGAATCGTTCTTACGGAGATCGCCATGAAGAACATCAAAATACTCGGCACCGGCTGCGCCAAATGCAAGAGCACGCTGCAACTGATAGAGGACGTCGCCCAAGCACAAGGCGTGGAAGTGCAACTGGAAAAGGTCGAAGACATGAAGCAGATAATTAACTACGGCGTTATGTCCACGCCGGGTGTGGTGGTCGACGGCAAGGTCGTGCATGCAGGCGGCATGCCCACGCGCGAGAAGGTGCTGAGCTGGTTTTGAGTGGATGGCCACCAGGTGGTTCAATTGAAGGAGGGCGTATGGAAACCGTAACGATCAAAGTGACAGGCATGACCTGCGGCGGCTGCGTGAAGAGCGTCACCAACGTGCTGCAAGCCTTACCCGGCGTGAAGCGCGCTGAAGTCTCGCTGGAAAATGGCGAGGCGCGAGTGGAGTATGAAAGCGGGCGCGTCAGTACGGACGAAATGCAGCGTGCGGTGGTGGATGCGGGGTTTGAGGCGGCGCAATCGACTGCTACCTAAGTAGGCGCCGACCAGAACCTCCAGCCTGTCCGACCGCGCTCATGGGCAGGGATCAGGTAGAGTAAGCTCATTGGTGGCGCTTAGGCTGAGTGGCGAGTTTTTTGGCAAGGAGAATGTGATGCGACTGTTGATCTTGATGGCGTCGGTGGCGTTGCTTGCTGCCTGTGCAACACCCGCCGAGCGGGCTGCGCAGATGCAGCGGGAAGTGGATGAGATGGTGCAGGTCTATGGCCCGGCATGCGAGCAACTCGGGTTCCAGGGTGATACGGACCCGTGGCGTGATTGCATCCTGCGGTTAAGCACGAAGGACAGTTACGAGCGCTATATGCGCGCGCCGACCTCGACGACCTGCTTCGGGCATCGCGGCTTCTATCACTGCTCGTCTTTCTAATCGACCGCGCTATCGACGCGGCTGGCGGGCAATGCTGCACCTGCGATGTCCGTCGATGCGCCACCTCGGTACGCCTTAGGGGAGGTTCATCGCCCGTCTGGACAGCTACTCAAAGCGGGTCAGCGTCGTTGCATCACGACGCATTCCAACTTTTTTTGCCGTTTTAGCGCAACTTCCTGGATACCTGGCTCACGACATCCTATATTGCAAAAGTTATATGAGCCCGCCGTGCGGAATGCGATCAAGAACGGTGGTGACACTATTGCATCGGAGAAGGGGAGCGCGCCATGAAAACCCGGTTTTTTCGCTTTGTGATGTTGCTTTGCAGCACCGTGATGGTCGGTGCATTTGCCGCGACGACCGTGCCCAACGAAGCAAAAATGCCGGGCACTCAGCCCAACGAAGTGCAGGCTGTAGATTCCTCGCAATGTGCTCTATGCCACGGTGGCTACAACACCGCCGTGGAGCCATATTTCAATTGGCGTGGTTCCATGATGGCGCATGCCGGAGAGGATCCGCTGTTCTGGGCCAATGTGGCCTTGGCTGAGCAGACTTATGATGGTTCCGGCGACCTGTGCATACGCTGCCACCTACCCGGCGCCTGGGTGAACGGACGGTCGACACCCACCAATGGTTCCAACATCACGGCCAATGACGCCTGGAATGGGGTTCAGTGCGCCCAGTGCCATCGCCTGACCAACCCGGATCGCAGTGAGTGGATAGGCACGCAGAACACGCCCTTCATCGCCAAGACGGGTAGCGAAGGCCATTACGGTTCCGGTCAGTATGTGCTGTGGTGGGATACCACCCGCTTCGGCCCCTACAAGGATGCCGCACCACCGCACTTGACCAAGCCGTCCAAGTTTCATCGTTCGTCCAACCTGTGCGGCACTTGCCATGATGTCTCCAATCCGGTGGTGGGTGATCTGGCGCCGGGCAATGGCGCGCAACAGCCGCTGGCTTCGGATAAATACAGCGGCGTTGTCGGCTCGGCTCTGGGCACCAAGGCTGCGTTCAACAATCCGCCTTACAAGTACGGCATCGTCGAGCGCACTTTCAGCGAACACATCGCAAGCGCCTTCGATACTCTGAAAGTTTCGGATTACAACAGCTTGCCTGCGGACTTGAAGGCCGGCGCCATCAAGAAGGCGCGCGATATGGCGACCGCCAACATCGCCAGCGGCAATTACGCCGACGGTACGGTGCGCAATTTCACTTGTCAGACCTGCCATATGCCGCCAGTGCGCGGTCAGGGCTCCTGGATCGGCGGCCTCACCCGCAACGATTTGCCGTTGCACAACCTGACCGGTGGCAACTATTGGGCGCCGGTGGCGATTCAATACATGAACGACAATGGCACGGCGCGCTTCGCCAACACGGTGTCGGCGGGCGACAAGACCGCGATGAATGCCGGCATCCTGCGCGCCAAAGACAATCTCAACAACGCCGCGTCGCTCAGCGTCACCGGCAATACAGTGAAAGTCGTCAACCTCACGGGCCACAAGCTAATTTCGGGTTACCCGGAAGGCCGTCGCATGTGGTTCAACGTCAAGTGGTACAACAGCAGCAACGCCTTGGTGCGTGAAGACGGCGCCTACGGCAACATGCAGGTGACTATCGCCGGTCAAACGCGCACCGTACGCTCGCTCCTCAACCTGAGCGATACCAACACCAAGGTGTATGAAGCTCACGGCTCCATTACCAAAGAGTGGGCCAGCAAACTGCTCTCATTAGGGAAGAGTCCGAGTACTCCGGTGACTTTTGATCGCTCTACGGGTGCGGTAACCTCAACCCTCGGCAGCGTCGCCAGCCAAGGTGCAGGAACCTTTCAGGAGAGTTTCCACTTCGTGCTGAACAACTTTCTTGCCTACGACAATCGCATTCCGCCCTATGGTATGAAGTTCGACGAAGCCAAGGCCCGCAATGCCTTGCCGGTCCCTAACAACCAGTTCGGCAATCCCGGAGCGGGTGGCACTTATCAGTACTGGGACACCCTGAGCTTGAACCCACCCACTAACGCTGTGCGCGCCACCATCAGCCTGATGTATCAGCCCACCAGTTGGGAATACATACAGTTCCTCTATCTGGCGAACAATGGCTCGATAGGCAGCTTGCAAAACGTCGGCATCAATTTGCGCGATGCCTGGCTGAACACCGGCATGGCCGAACCGTATGTGATGACTGCCGCCAACTGGACGCGCTGAGGTGCGATAGCGCATCACGCGGATACTCATAACAGCCCGGCGACCCCGGGCTGTTTTTTCTGGTGCTTGCTGTGTTGTGTGGTGTGGTGTGGTGTGGTGTGTCGCCGAGCGGGGCATGCCGCACGCTACTCAGTGTCTTGATCTTAGAAAACGCAGTTGCAAGCGCTTTCGACGTCAAATGTGGTTTTTAGGTTGATTAGCCTGGGAGGTTCCAATGTGGAATGCTTTCCGATGCGTAGCGATAGCCGAGTTCGATCAGGCGGTCGATGGCATTCCAGTCGCTGATTTCGTGGCTGGCGACGGGCGGTGTCAGGTAAACATCGGAGTAGGCGCGCACGCTTTCGGCGTGCTGGGCGCTGGCGAGGAGTACGGAGCGGAACAGTACGCGTCCTGCGCCAGGGAACTTCTGCCCGGTGTAGCGTCGCAGCAGGAGGTTCCAGCCGGATGGGCTGGCGCCGAAATCGAATTCCGAGCGCAGCGGCTCGGCGGCGCTGACATTGCAGGTGATGATGGTGCCGGCGCCGATGCGACGCATGACGTCGGCCGGCAGATTGTTGAGCAAGGCGCCATCGACGTGCAGCTCGCCGTTATCGAGCGCTGGCGGCATGATGCCGGGTATGGCGCTGCTGGCGCGCACCCATAGACTCAGCGGGCCGGCCTCATGTACTGCTACCGCGAGCCGACTCAGGTTGCAGGTGACGCAGAAATAGCGCAGCCACAGATCCTCGATGCGCCTTTCACCGAACAACTGATTGATGGCGCGATTCAAGCGCCTGCCGCTGAGCAGCGAAAGAATGGGATAGGTGATGCCGCGAAAGGGACGCAGGCGCACCATGTCGCGCATCAGACTGGCGATCTCGCGATGGTCCAGCCCCGACGCCACCAGCGCGCCTATGGCCGAGCCCATGCTGGTGCCGCCGACGATGTCGACCGCAATGCCGGCCTCGGCCATGGCGCGCAGCAGGCCGATCTGACTCAGTGCTTTCGCGCCGCCGCCGCCCAGCACCAGGCCCAGCGAGCGCCCCAACAGGTGGCGCGCCAGGCGGGCGATGGTCTCTTGGGAACCGATACGCAAGTGATGATGCTGGCGCGGCTTGCGCGTTTCGAGCCAGCGCGCCGTGCCCTCGGGGCGCGCGCTGTCCTGGGCATGCACCAGGGCGAGTTCGGTGGCGGCGTGGTTGCGGCCGAGGATGTATTGTTCCAGCGGAGATAGCGCGGGAGAGGCGTTGGCATCGGCGACGATCAGAACCCGGTCGGCCTGCCGCAGGCAGCGCTGCGTCCACGCCGTAGGCGTGGCATCCGGCAGGTAGACGACGAGCTGATGCGCGCGTTCCTGATCGTTGAGCCAGCCTGCAAGGGCTTCATGGCCCCGCGTGCCGGCCTCGGCTTGGGCAGAGCCGGCGCCCAGCGCTTGTTCTACGACGGCGGCGTCGAGCAGCAAAACGGGGCTTCCCTCCGTCAGTACTTTGCTGAGTGCGTGTACGCTGCTGCGTGTGTGCGCCGAGTTATCGCGGTCTATTACCGCCACGGTGGAGAGTCGCTCCGGCGGCGCCGGTCGTCCGAGACGTGCCATGAGCACGCGGAAAAGCTGCTGCGACATACCGGGATGCCGTTGCAGCAGGGCGTAAAACGTCGCGGTAGACAGGCGCAACAGATCCGAATCGCGAATGGCCATGACCGTGGCGGTACGGGTGCCTTCGCCCAGCAGCCCCATTTCGCCGACCATCTCGCCACGGGAGATTTCCCCCACCACGTGGGTGCGCCCATCCTCAGTTTTTTTCGTCACGCGCAGACGACCGTTAAGCAGGATGTACAGCCCGTCAGCGGCATCGCCCTCGCGCATCAACTCGGCGCCGCCGGCGCATTGCACCCGCTGGAAGACGCCGTGGACGTCATCGAACAGACTCGGATCCAGGTCCGGGTAGAGCCGACGCAGTTCAGCGAATTCTTCTTGGTCTAGCGACATGTGATTACCCCAGGAGCCGGAATCGGGGGATTTCGGGGAGTGTTTTTTTGCGCAGCATACCTGACAGCGCGAGTTTGCAGGCTACAGGCGGTTTTTGGAAACGGCAACGCCGGCCATGACCGGCACGCCGCGAAGACTAGTCAATTTTCGGCGGCGAGAAAAAAGCTAGTGGTTGTTTCACAAAACGACGTAGCAGCAGCATGGTCAGGCGGGCGATCTGGATGGCGCCTTGTTTGCGCGATTTCATGGCGACATAAAGCGCGAGCGCGAAGCTCACGGTCACGTTGATCAGCGCAATGCCGATGACACCGGCAATCGCCCAGGGCAGGGCGTTGGCCACCGCGGGCCATGTCAAGCTGGTGACCGCCGTGCCAAGGTTGGCGCTGACGAACGTCACATGCCGGACATCCACCGGCAGTCCAGTGAGGTTGGCCATCACGCCGACCAGCCCCAGATACATGCCGAAGAAGAGGTTGCCGAGGATGGCGCCGTAATGGATGTCGAGGTAATCGCCCAAGCGGGCGGCACGTTGCGCGCCCAGCCAGGCGAGCCGCGGGGCGGAGGCGATGCGCTGCGCCAGTTGATGGTAGCGGGCGCGATTATCGAAATAGCCCGAGACCAGCCCCGAGAGAAATAAACCCACGCCGGCCACGGCGGCGAAGTACAGGGCGGCGCTGTGGAGCGGATGCACTTCCTCCAGCATGTGCGCGAGTTTACCTTCCGGTGCGGGTGCCATGCCGAACAGCAGCGGCCATGCCAGCGCGATCAGGCAGGCCACCGGCAGAGCCAGGCCGACATTGCCGAGCACGGCAATGAACTGGGTGCGAAAAACATTCTGCGCCAGATCGGCGAGGCGTTCGAGTTCCCTCGGACGCGCTTCCTCCAGCGTGGCGGCAATCGCGGCGGCGGTCATCGCCGGCTGCTTGGTGGCGACGACGAAACCGAGCAGGTGTATCAGCACGAAGCCGATGGCGTAGTTCAGTCCAAAGGCAAAACCCTCTGTCAGCGGCGGCAGATTCAGCAGCGCGAGCTGCATCTTGAGCATGGCCATGATGGCGATGATGATGCCGCCGCCGGCCGCGCTGCGCCCCATCGCCCACCAGGCGGCGCGATCCTCGGCGATGTAGTGCTCGCCTTGGCGGCTGGCGTGGTCAGTGATATTGCGCGCCAGCAGGCTGACGTTCTCGCCGATGAATTCGGCTATTTGATCTTGCGCCTGTTCGGCGATCAACAGGACTTTCAGCAATCCGACGGCGCGCATCGGACGGTCGTCGGCGCTCAGCAGATCCAGCAATTCGCGCTGCCGTTGGATGATCTGCCCCAGGCGCGCGAGCAGATAGGTGAGGCGGATGCTGATGCCGTTGTCGACCGCCTTGCGTCGCACCCGATCGAGCGCGGCGCCGCACTGATCGAGCAGCACGTCGATGTCGCGTACCTCGTCCGAGGTTGGTGCTGCGCCGCCTGTACGCGCTCGTTCCAGCAGGGGAATCAGCGCGGCGTTTTGCGCCAGGAACGGCGACTCGTAACGTTCCAGCGCCGGATCGGACCGCAGCAGTTCGCGATCAAGGGCCGTGCCCGCCAGCACGTAAGACAGCATGCGTATGGCCTCCAAAATATTGCCGGTGATCGCCGCGTCCACTTCTGCGGTGTGAGCGCCAGCCGGCGTCAGAATGTTGGCGAGCGCCAACCATTTTTCGTCGGCGACGGCAGCAACCCACTCGTGGTCGTCAGACTCATGGAATATCTGGCACATGACATCACGCAGCTGCGTATCGTCCGGAGCGGGGGGCAGTAGGCGGTGGCCGATACGTTGCGTCAGTTCCAGCCAGGAGCCCAGCGCCGAGCGCACGCCGGTTTCGGCAAAGAAGGCAGATTGACATGGCAGCGCTAGCAGCCCGCGCAGCGCTTCGCCGAACATCGCGGCTTCGCCGGGGCGCGCCTCAAGCAGCGCGATCTCGCGGCTGAAATTGTTCTCGGCCTCGGCGACATCGTCGGCCTGCGTGGGACGCAAGCGATCTGCCAGAGAGCGAATAAGGGCGAGGGGGGATCTTGTGGTTTCCATTGGGTATGCTCTGATTAGGCGGTCATGTCGGGCTCGGTGCGGGTCGTGCTGCGCTGTAATAGTCGATCTTGGCGCTATCGTCGTCATTGCGTGGTTTTATTCGGCGCAACTGTCGGTCGGTCATCTCGTCGTTAGAAGTTGACTTGCCTCTTACGCCGCGCGCCGGAGCGCATGCGACGATTGCCGGCGTGATGCTGGCGTCCTTCGCCTCATCACGCTCTCAGAAACCATCACCGTTTGGATGCTCGCAACCATTTCTCTGCCTCCACGATCACAGCGCATAAAGCGGCAAACGCGACGATGGAAACCCAGTCGGTAAGACCGATGGGAGTGGTGTCGAACACACGGTTGAAGACGGGGGAGTAAGTGAAGGCCAATTGCGATGCGAGCATTGCGCCGCTGCCTATCCAAATCCACGGGTTGGAGAACATGCCCACCGACCAGAGCGGATGTGTCAGCGAGCGGCAGTTGAAGAGATAAAACGTTTCAACCATGACGAAGACGTTGGCGGCGATGGTTCGCGCCTCCGCGACTGGCCGCCCATGAAATATCGCCAGCTCAAACAGGCCGAAGGAGCCGACCAACAATAGCAGGCCAACGAGAAGGATGCGCTGGACGAGCATGCTATCGAGCATAGGCGCGGCGGGCGGTCGCGGCGGTCGCTGCATGATGCCGTGTTCGGTCTTCTCGAACGCGAGCATCATGCCCAGCAGGACGGCGGTGGTCATGTTGATCCAGAGTATCTGTAGCGGCGTGATCGGCAGGTTGGTGCCGGCGAAGATGGCGGCGAGGATCACCAAGCCCTCGCCGGCGTTGGTGGGGATGGTCCACACCATGAACTTGACGATGTTGTCGTAGATCCCGCGCCCTTCCTCTACAGCCGCTTCGATGGTGGCGAAGTTGTCGTCGGTCAGCACCATCGCGGCCGCTTCCTTGGCCACCTCGGTTCCACCCAATCCCATGGCGATACCGATATCCGCCTGCTTGAGCGCCGGCGCGTCGTTGACGCCATCGCCGGTCATCGCCACTACTTCGCCATTGGCTTGCAAGGCTTGCACCAGCCGCAGTTTCTGCTCTGGTTCAACGCGGGCGAAAACGTTCACTTTTGCCGCTGTTTTGCGCAGCGCCGCGTCATCGAGATCGGCGAGATCGCGGCCCGTCATTGCGGCTCCGTCATCTTTGACGATGCCGAGCTGGCGGGCGATGGCGATGGCCGTGCCGGGGTGGTCGCCCGTGATCATCTTCACCCGGATGCCCGCCGCGTGACAGGTGCGCACGGCGGCAATGGCGCGAGGGCGGGGCGGGTCAATCATGCCTGTCAAGCCAAGGAAAACCAGTCCATCGGCGATGCGAGCGTGCTCGAGTTGCTGTCCCGGCGTCAGTTCGGAGCGTGCAACGGCCAACACACGCAAACCCGCATCCGTCATGCGCAGCGCCATCGCGTGGACGGTATCGGTATCCAGAGGAATTTCGGCGCCGCCTCGATCCAGCATGCGGTCGCAGGCGGCCAGCAGTTTCTCCATGGCGCCTTTCAGGTAAACGACACGCGCGCCCTCGATTTCATGCAGCGTGGCCATGTATTGCCGAACCGAGTCGAAGGGTAGTTCGTCGAGGCGAGGAAAGATCGAGTTCAGCGTGCCCTCATCCAGTTCGCCCTTGCGCGCCACGACCAGCAGTGCCGCTTCGGTCGGGTCGCCGGCGACTGTCCAGTGACGGCTTTCATATACCAATCGCGCGTCGTTGCACAACACGCCGGCTACAAGCGTCTCGCGTAGCGCGCCGCTTACATCGGCCCGCATACTGGCTCGCTCTATGCTGCCCGTTGGTGCGTAGCCATGCCCGGTGACGGCAAATGCCTCGCCACCCGCCCAAATCTCGCGGACGGTCATGGCGTTCTCGGTGAGTGTTCCTGTCTTGTCGGAGCAGATAACCGTGGTGCTACCCAGCGTCTCGACCGCAGGCAGCTTGCGGATGATGGCCCGGCGCTTGGCCATGCGCCTAACGCCGATGGCCAGCGTGACAGTCATGGCGGCGGGCAGACCTTCAGGGATAGCACCGACCGCGAGCGCCACTGCGGCCATGAACATGTCGAATGCCGAATTGCCGCGCCAGAGGCCGACCACGAAAGTCAGTGCGGCAAGCGCCAGGATAGCCGCCAGCAGCCGCTTGGCGAACTCGTCCAGCTTGCGCGTGAGCGGGGTCGTCAGGTCCGGCGCTTGGGCGATCATCTCCGATATTTTTCCGGCCTCTGTGTTATCGCCGGTGGCGACGACGATGCCGCTGCCTTGTCCGCCGACAACCAGCGTGCCGGTATAGGCCATGTTGCGCCGATCGGCGAGGGGCGCATCGGTCGGCAGCGATTCGCAGCATTTGTTCACCGGCGCCGATTCGCCTGTCAGCGCCGCTTCCGCAGTGCGCAGTTCCTTGGCGGTGAGCAGACGTAAATCGGCGGGTACTTTGTCTCCGGTCGACAACATCACTACATCGCCGGGCACCAGTTCGATCCCATCGAGTCTACGGTATGCACCGGCACGCCGAACCGTGGCCTCCGATGCGATGCTCCGGGCTAGCGCCGCCAAGGCCGCCTCAGCCTTGCCTTCCTGGAGAATGCCGACCACCGCATTGACCAACACCACACCGAAGATCACGCCGGCATCGACCCACTCGCGCAAAAAAAGGGTCACGCTACCCGCAGCGATCAACACCAGAATCAATGGCTGGATCAATTGCGTGCCGAAGCGGACAAACGCGCTTTTCCCGGCGCGCGCGCTTGGCCGGTTCGGGCCGTGGGTACGCAATCGCGCTGCGGCCTCGGCTTCGTCGAGGCCATTCGTGGAATCTACGTTCAGTTCGTCGGAGATTGCTTCAACTTGCAGTGCATGCCAGTTAGTCATCGGAAGGCCCTTGTTTGCGATCATGCAGACAACCCACACAAAACGGTAGGCTGGGGTCGATGTCGAGGCGCTGCGCATTGATCAGCTTGCCGCAGCGGCAGCATGGACCATAGTCGCCAGCCTGATTTGAAGTTCATGAAAGTGAGACCGAAAGAGAAAAAGAAGGTATGCGGCGGTGACGATGCGCTACGGGACTACGCAGACAGGCGTGGAAGGCGGCAACCCGGGTGCAGGATTCGGCGCGGAATCCCAGTGAGATTCAGGGTGGTGTCAGCCGTGCGGCGACACCAGCGCGACCACCGATCAAGGATCGCGTAGGCGCTTTCGCTTGGGGGATACCGGGAAAATGTTGCTTGGCGTCATCTTATCAGGAGACCGAGGCTGCCGCCCCGACAATCGTGCAATCCGCCCCGTAGCGAACTCACCAATCGGGTGAGTGTCGAAGAACGATGGTTGTCTTTTCGGGTCATGCGCTTAGATCGACACACGAGCGGTCAACTGCTGGATTAAGGTTAATGCCGCCGGTAGCTCGCTTACGACATCAAGCGCAACTTCGGGGCTACCTGTTACGATCATGCACTCAACTTAATGAGGAGGGCGCGCTATGCAATTGCTGACCATTGTCGCCATGCTGTTCGCTGCGGTTAGTGTCACGTTCGCGCTACAGAACAATGTGCCGGTGAGCGTGACCTTCCTGCTCTGGCGCTTCGATAGTTCCCTCGCCATGGTGTTGCTGATCGCCATGGCCTTGGGCGGCCTCATCGTCGCGTTCGTTTCGACACCGTCGACCGTGCGTCGGCAATGGGCCCTCAATCGTCAGCGCAAGCGCATAGAGGAACTTGAACAGGCCACCAGCGAACAGAACGGGAAAATAGCCGAACTGGAGCGCCGCTTGCCGGTCGGCGAACCCGTAACGGCGCCATCGTACGTTGGCCTAAAGCAGCTTATCGTTGGCGACACTGCTGGCGATAAGTGAGCCAGTAGTTCCGGCATCAAAATGCCTGATCCCAACGTATCGACAACCGGATCGCCTAGTTGATCAGCCCCACCATGATGTAGGTCTGCCGGAGGTTTCCCCATTCTCCTTCCGCATGGAATAGGGTTGCTCAAAGTGCGCCTGAAGAACAGTCAGTACCACGCAATCTGGCGCCGTAAAAATTCAGGATGATTTGTCGGACATGCCGTCGCTATGTAGTGTTTGAACAGAAGAATTGTGTTGCGGCTGCTGCCAGGTTGCGACGACCCGTCAGGACTTTTCACGAGCACTTGCCAGCGCTACGATTGTCTTTATTTTGCTGCCGCGCATGGCGCCGTAGGGCCTCCTAAAGTTCTCTATAGCGCCTGAAAGGCAATGATGGCCACGCAAGTTGGCGGCAGGGCGGCCAAAAGCAGACCGAGCGGACTGATCGACTGGTCTCGAAAGGAACCTTTTAATATCGAAAAGCCGGCGGGGTTCGGCGCATTGGCGATGACGGTCAGCCCGCCGCCGGTAACCGCCCCAGCAACCAGCGCATGCTTGAACTCAGTCGACAGGCCTTCTACCAGCGAGCCGAGGTAGGTGAGGGCGGCGTTGTCGGTAATTGCCGTGAGTGCGGTGGCGACGAAGTACAGCGCTGTCGGATCCACATCGGAAAGCGTGGCCTGGAGCCACCACTGCTGTAGCCCGCCCAGCGTCACCAGTCCTGCCAGGAAAAATGCGACCAGCAATCCCTCGCGCAGGAAGAGAGGGTCCTGATGATGTTTGTAAGCTTCGGTGAAACCAAGGAAGAATAGGAAAAAGCCCATGAACACCACCGGATGGTGGGCGAAGAGCACAACGCCGACAAGGAACAGCAGATGCACGAAGGTGACCACCAGCGGCACGCTTGGCTTCGATGCCTTTTTCATATCTATGTGCGCCTTTGCGACCAGCTCGCGCCGGAACAGCCAGGTGACGAAGGCTGCGTTGACGACCACCGCGATAGCCGCCTTCCAGCCAAAGTGCGCAATCATGTAAGCCGTATCCCACTGCCATTTGGCTGCCACCATGAGTACCGGTGGCGCCGCAAAATGCGTCAGCGTTCCGCCAATGGAAACATTGACAAACAACACGCCGAGCGTTGCGTACTGCAACCGGTCGCTGAGGCGATGGGAATAAAACGCGTCCCGCAGGAGGATGGCGGCGATAGTCATGGCCGCCGGTTCGGTAATAAAAGAACCCAGCAGCGGCACTGCGGCCATGCACAGAAAATACACCACCAGCGCCCTCGGAAACGGCAGCAGCCGAGCCCCTAAATGCACCAGGGACAGCACCGTCTGCAAAATGGGGCGACTCGCCGCAACCACCATGATGACGAAGACGAACATCGGCTCGGTGAAGTTGCGCTCATTGAGATATTTCACCGCTGCGTCTCGGCCCGATATGCCGAACAAGACCGCGATGAGCACAAACGCCCAGAAGCCGAACACCACCTCCACCTCGCCCAGCAGATGCCAAAGTCCCGCATGCCGCGGCTGAATGTGAGCGAGGTGTGCGAAGAACTTGGTCGAGAACGTATGCAGCACCGCAATCGCGAAGATCACCGCGGCAATAAGTTCCGGAGACGTGGGCGCGAGCGACATCATGTCGAAGCGCCGTAAGTCATGGAAAATGGTGTCGTGCGAAACTCATACATGCTGATGTTCTTTCAAACGGGGGCGGCTGAACGCGATCAAAAGCGATTGAATTCGGACGACGCATCGTGGGGCGAAAATCTATGGTCTCCATCTTGGCATCCGACGCTATGGCCGTCAATTCGACATTCGGCGTTCATCGGGAACGCCGAGACGATCAATGCCTCGAAGAAGGCGATATGGCCGGCGTCGCTAGCGGCGAGAGTGATCGGTTTTCTCTGGCTGAGATGCTTTGGCAAACGCTGAGGAATGGTCGCTTGTTGTTGACTGCTGGGTCACCGCCGCCGTCACCACACAAAAAATACTGTATACCAAACCAGTGCCATCAGCGCAGAGGGGACGCACATCAGCAGCCCGGCGATTGCGCGCCGAGTTAGCGCGGTGTGCGCTGCTGCGATACGCCGCAAGCCTAGAAATACCGACCAGCCGATCGCCGCGAAGAGCAGGGCGCCGCGCGCTTCCTGGATCCAGCCGAAGGTGACGCCGTCGGCTTTGAGCAGTGTCACGGTGAGCATGGAGAGGCCGAGAAAGGCGCCGATGCCGGCGATGGGGATGAGCGTCATGGCCAGCACTTTCCAGTCGGTGTTGGCGGCTTTGAGCACGCGATCGGCGGCTGAGAGGCACAGCAGGATGGCGCTGCCCAGCACGATGGCCACGCTGCCGATATAGGCGAGGATGCACAGCCCGTCGAGCCAAGTGAAGACGTCGGAAGCATCGGGGTAGTGGGTGAGCAACCACCAGGGTGCGTTGTCTTGGAGCAACCAGTAGCTGTCGCGCGCCACCAGCCATTCGGCGGCGGCGGTTTTCATGGCGACGAACCACGGGCTCAGCGTCCATTGAAATGCGCCGACCGCGACGCCCAGCACACCATAGATCAGCAGCAGCGCTTCGGCGCGCGTCACGTCTTTGGGTTGCAGGGCGAGCACTTCACGATTGGGCGAGCGAGCTGAAAGTGCGATGGCATCGCGATGACCGCTGCAACGGCCGCAGGCGTGGCATTCCGAGCCGCCCTTCATGTGGCGCAAGTCGATCAAGGGTGCGCAGTCTATGCTGGCGACGCGACCGGTCTGGCGCTTCCAGGCTTCTTCGCTGACACGGAAATGCACGGGCGCGAGTTTCGCCAGCAGGCCGAAAACGCCGTTGGCCGGGCAGAGGTAGCGACACCACACGCGTTTGCCTTTGCCATAGACGTAGCCGACACCGATTGCGCCGGCGGTAGAGCCGCCGAGAATCAGCAGCACCGCTTTGGGATACTCATAGACGCTGATGAGTTGACCATAGACGGTAGTCATTACGAAGGCGAAGAAGGGCCAGCCGCTCCAGCGCATCCAGCGCGGAATGGCGCGACCGAGACCGCGACGGCTGACGAATTCAGTGAGCGAGCCTTCCGGGCAAAGGGTGCCGCACCAAACGCGGCCCATGAGCATCATGCTGAGCATGACAAAGGGCCACCAGATACCCCAGAACAGAAACTGCGCTAGCAGCGTGAGGTTATTCACGATGCTCGCGCCTTGCGCAGGCAGCGGCAGAAATGCCGGCACAATCACCAGTGCCGCATAGAACAGCACCACCACCCATTGCGCAGCGCGTATCAGGCCGCCGTAGCGGCGCATGGCCTCGCCCAGTCGCTGGAGCAGGGCAGCGGGTTGCAGAGCGGTTGGTAGCGGAGCGGTGCTGTCTTGGGCGTCCATGGCTTACTTTGCGATGACATCGAGCTTGGCGGTCTCGGCATGAAACTCGCCGATGAAACGATACGTGCCAGGCTTGAGGTTGTTGATGACGACGAAAGAGCTTGCGCCGGCGGCGATGACTTTCTCGATGCGCAAATCCGCGCTCTCGAATTCCTCCGGCCCCGGTCCTTCGTTCTTGACGACAATCTTGATGCGCTTGCCGGCCGGCACTTCCATCTTGGTGGGCTCGAAGTGGCCGTTCTTCGCCACCACCTGGAAGGTCGGCAGTTCTTCCGCCTGCGCCAGTTGCACACTCAGCGCGCCATACAGCACGCCACAAAGGACGGCGATGAAAAGTACAGATCTGTTCATGGCATTCACACTCAGTAGGAGACGCGAGCGCGCAGGCCGAATATCTTGGCGCTGGCGGCGGCTTCATTTCCGCCGGGATTGGCGATGTACTGGAAGTCCGGCGTGATCTCGATCTGTTTATTCACGCGAAATCGGTAATACAGCTCGGCGATACGCTCCCAGCCGTGCGCTTCATAGCCGTAATCAGGATTGCCGTCGCCGTCCGCATCCAGGGTAAGCGAGTCGTTGCGGAACTCGTTGCTGGTGCGCAGGAAGCCGGCGGCGATGCCGACGCCGTCGGCGCCGCGACCCCAGCCATTGCCGGCGAGTTCGCCGCCCACCGTGATTGCGCGATCAAAGCGCACGCGGCCTTTGAGTTGGTGGCCGTAGCGGGCGAAGAGCGTTGTCGAGTCGCCCACGCGCTGATCCACGGACGCGCCGATGCCGCTGTGGCGCATCGCTGTGGTGCTGTCGTAATCCGCGCCCTGTGCGTTGTTCCAGGCATAGAGGCGATAGTTGCCCGGCAGGTTGCCGATGCGTTGCGCGGTTTCGATCTGAGCGATGACGAAGGGCCGTCCGGGCGAGCCGGAGAAGTTCGCACCGTTGCCCGCGCTGAATACGCCCAGCGAGGCGCCCCAGCTTTCCGGCTTCGAGTGTTCATTGATGTAGGAGACGATGGCGCCGGGCGAGAAACCGTAACGATCCACGCCGACGTCGCCGCCGGAATCAAGCAGCGGGTTATGCACGAAGGCGTTGTTGAGGAATTTGGCGGATTCGTCGTCGGCCGCCACGTTCTGGTCGAAGAAAACAAAGGGATCGATCTTGCCGAGCGTCACATGCAGATGCTCGCGTGAGTTTGCTTTATTGCCGCTTAAAGGCAGCGGAACCTTCAGTTGGTACCAGGCCTGCGCAAGGATGGCGAAGGAATCGTCCGGGACGGTGTTGGCGCTTTCCAACTGGAATGCGGTGCTATTGGACGAACTGGTGTAAGTGGGCACTAGCCCCAGTCCTTTGCCCTGACCCAGACGCACATGCGCGAAGATCTTGCCTTCGGCGTTGCCGATATCGCCGCCGGGGAGACTGAGGGTGACATCGCCACGATAATTGCTGTGCGTCTCATGGCTGCCGCTGGCCGATCCGCCGCTATTCACGCCCTGCACCACGCCGGTCAAACTGGCACTAACGCTGATGCCTTCCAGTGATTCGATCTGGCGCGCTTGCTTCTGCATGCTGAGCGCTTGGGTCTCGACGGCCTTGAGGCGCGTCGCCAACTCGGGCTCCTTGTCGCTCAGGCGATCAGAAGCCAGCGCTTTTTCCATCTGCATGTTGGATTCTTCAAGCACCTGCAGACGTTTTTCAGTCGCGGTGGTGCTGGCCGTGCGCTGTTCTAGTTCGCGATTGCGCGCCTCGAGTTTCTCCACGCGTTCGGAGACCTTGTTCAGTTCGGCGAGCAGGGCGGCGTAGTCGCCCGTCTTGGCCAATGCGGGCGCGGTTGCGCTCGCCAGCATGGCGGCGAGCAAAAGGGCGGCGCGGCGGCTTTGCATCTTAGTAGCCGCCTTTCTTGCCGACGCCCGCGTAGGTGAATTCCCATTCGGTATCAAAGGCCTTGAACCACGGACGCACGCCGGTGGCACGGTCGGTATGGCGGCCATAGTGCTGGCCCATGGTGTTTTCTTTGGCGCTGGGTGGGTAGATGGTGTATTTCACCTTGTACTTGCCGGGGCCCTTGAGTTTGACGTTGTCGCCGTAGTGCGGGCCGTCGCTCGCCACCATGGGCATCATGTCGCCCTTGATGACTTCCCCGCCGGGCTGTTTGGTGATTTCGTATTTGATAAGCAGAAAGGGCACCCACTCGCCCTCCTTGTAGCCATTGGGGTTGTTCGCCAGCGCGTGAATGTCGGCCTCGATGTGGATGTCGCTTTCGGCGGCTTTGCGCATATGGCCTTCGGGCTCCATTTCCACCGGCTGCAAGTAGACGGCGCCGATCTCCATACCGGCCGTGTTCTGCGGTGCGCCGATGGGATATTCCAGCGCTTGCGCCAGCGGCGAGGTGGCCGATACGGCCAAGCCCAATAACAGGCCGGCGACGGAGATTTTTTGCGACATGGCGACTCCCTAATTAGATATAAATGAGAACGATTCGCATTATGATAGGACGGTGCGCGGCCGTCAAGGGCTCCCCGCCTTTTTGCGGCGTGCTTGCGCTAAGTCAGGCCGGCAGTTGAGGTGGAGCCCGCGGGTATAATTGTTTTTTTGTAAGGACTCACAATGAATCTCGACCGTGTCAGCTCGGGCATCGACCTGCCCAACGACTTTAACGTCATCATCGAAATTCCGATGAATGCCGACCCCATCAAGTACGAAGTTGATAAGGAAACCGGCGCCATGTTCGTGGACCGTTTCATGTCGACCGCCATGCACTACCCCTGCAATTACGGCTACATCCCCCACACCATTTCCGACGACGGCGATCCGGTGGACGTGCTGGTGTTGAGCCCGGTGCCCCTGATTACCGGGGTGGTGGTGCGCTGCCGCCCGGTGGGCATGCTCAAGATGGACGACGAAGCCGGCGGCGACGCCAAGTTGCTGGCCGTGCCGGTGGACAAACTCACCAGCCTCTATCGGGATATTGAATCGCCGCGCGACTTGCCCGAATTGGTGCTTTCGCAGATCACGCATTTCTTCCAGCACTATAAGGATCTTGAACCCGGCAAATGGGTGAAGATTCAAGGCTGGGTCGGCGCGGAGGAAGCCAAGCAGGAAATCATGGACGGCGTCGCCCGTTACGGAAGCGCGGCAAAAAAGCCGATGTTCTGATGAGCTTGAAGATCGCCATTGCCCAGATCAATTGCATGGTCGGCGACCTCGTTGGCAATGCAAACAAGATCGCCGAGTACGCGGCGCGCGCTCAGGCCGCCGGGGCCGATCTGCTAATCACGCCCGAGCTGTCGCTGTGCGGCTATCCGCCTGAAGATTTGTTGCTGCGGCCGGATTTCCATCGCGCTTGTGAGCGCGAGCTTGCCGCGCTGGCCGCGCGCATCCGCGGCATTGCGCTGATTGTCGGCCATCCTTTGCAGGTAGGCGACGACAGCTACAACGCTGCGTCACTGTTGCAAGACGGTGCCGTCAGCGAGACTTATCGCAAGCACCGGCTGCCCAACTACGAGGTGTTCGACGAACAGCGCTATTTTGTTTCCGGCGAGGAGCCTTGCGTTATCGATGTCCAAGGCCTGCGCTGCGGCATCAACATCTGTGCCGATGTGTGGGAGGAAGGCGCTGCCGAAGCGGCGCGCGCGGCCGGCGCGGAGGTGTTGCTGGTCTTGAATGCCTCGCCATACCACCTCAGCAAGCAAGCCAGGCGTTATGAAGTGTTGCGGGAGCGCATCGAAGGCATAGGCATACCGGTGATCTATGCCAACATGGTCGGTGGGCAGGACGAACTGGTGTTCGACGGCGCTTCATTCGCACTGGATCGTCATGGTCGCTTGACGCACCAGTTACCGCAATTCGTCGAGGCCTTGGAGTTCATTGAGATTGTCGACGGCGACGTGCAGCCGGGTGCAGTGACGGTAGCGCGCCCGCTGGAGGCCGAGGTGTATGACGCGCTGACACTGGGGGTACGCGACTACCTCGGCAAGAACGGTTTTCCTGGTGCCATTATCGGCCTGTCCGGCGGCATCGATTCGGCGCTGACACTGGCCATTGCCGTCGACGCGCTCGGAGCGGACAAGGTGCGCGCGGTAATGCTGCCGTCGCCCTATACCGCTGAGATGAGCCTGGAAGATTCGCGCGCTATCGCCAGCAATCTGGGCGTGCGCTACGACGAAATCACCATAACCCCGGCAATGCAAACCTTCGCCGCCATGTTGGCCGAGGAATTCAAGGGCTTGCCGGCCGACACCACCGAAGAAAATCTGCAAGCGCGCATCCGCGGCATGATCCTCATGGCGCTCTCCAACAAATACGGTTCCATCGTGCTCACCACCGGCAACAAGAGCGAAATGGCGGTGGGTTACGCCACGCTTTACGGCGACATGGCGGGCGGCTTTGCGGTCATCAAAGACATTTTCAAGACCCTGGTTTATCGTCTGGCGCGCTATCGCAATACCCTGTCGCCGGTTATACCCGAGCGCATCATCACGCGCGCGCCTTCGGCGGAACTGAAACCCGACCAGACCGATCAGGACACGCTACCGCCTTACGAAGTGCTCGATGCCATTATCGAAGCCTATATGGAGCGTGACATGAGCCCGCGCGAAATTGTTGCCGCCGGCTATTCCGAGGCCGACGTGCGGCGCACCGTCACCATGCTCAAGCGCAGCGAATACAAGCGCCGGCAGTCGCCCGTCGGCATACGGGTGTCGCGGCGCGGCTTTGGCAAGGACTGGCGATATCCGATAACATCGGCTTATGCCGACGAGTGGTGAGCGCACAGCCACTGATGCGGCTTAGAAAAATCGACACCGAGGGACTACTCAAATGAAAAAAATCGAAGCGATTATCAAGCCGTTCAAACTCGACGAAGTACGCGAAGCGCTGTCAGAAGTTGGCGTGACCGGCCTTACCGTCACCGAAGTCAAAGGCTTCGGCCGACAGAAGGGCCACACCGAACTTTATCGCGGCGCGGAATACGTCGTAGATTTTTTGCCCAAGATCAAAATCGAAGTGGTCGTCGGTGACAGCAGCGTAGAAGCCGCCATCGAAGCCATCATCAAAGCCGCACGCACCGGCAAGATCGGTGACGGCAAAATATTCGTGACCTCGGTCGAGCAGATCGTGCGCATCCGCACGGGTGAAACGGATGAGGCGGCAATCTGATTTTCTTGGCGGCCAGATAGCAGCTTCGCTGCTCATGACCGCCATCCCCGACTACAAGCGCTGGCAACAGTAACGATGAATCCAACGCCGGAATATTTGTCTGCGTCCGACGTGACTCGCTCCCGCGAGGAGATTTCGCGTGATGCCATTCATGTTGTAGTTGAAAACTACCATGAGGTAGAAAATCCCATTGGCAAGTCGATGGTTTATCTGTCGGTTGATAACGGCGTGTCTTTCGTGTTGCTTACCTGGGAGGTGTCTTGGCTGGGACGATTAAAGTCGCTAGCACGAGAGTGGCCACCCCATGACGTGCATGTTGAAAAGCTTGACGACGATGCCCTACATTTGGGCTACTGTGAGGCCACCTACGACGGACCTGTCGATTACAAGGCAAGCTATTTGTTTGAAAAAAAAGGATGGCAGATTTGAGGGTTGAAGAAGGACACGAGATAGCCCGCTATTTTTTCGTCACGACGGATTGCGAGAGTGACCCCGATAATTCCGCCATGCGGTTTTTCGGCGACAATTCATCGTAGAACGCCATTCGGCGAGCTTCTCCATGGGGTGCAACAACAATTGCGGCGGAAATCATGGCTCACGTTGGAGTTGCGTTAAAGCCACTGGGTTCCCGCTTTTGCGGGAACGACAGTTCATCTCCCGATTAATCCGCGCTCATCCGCGCTCATCCGCAAAATCCGCATCGACGATTTACTTCTTTTTCGCCGCCTTCAGCAACACCACCACCGCTCCCGCGCCACCTTCCGCAGTATGCGCCTGGCAGTTTCGTAGGATGGGTGGAGGCGCATTGCGCCGTAACCCATCACAACCTGGGACGATGGGTTGCGCTACGCTCCACCCATCCTACTTTGCTTCACCTAACATCCCCCGCCCACGCCATTGCCGCGCCCGCACCAAGCGGCCGTGGCGCTTGATCCAGAGGGATCAGCGTCAATAGTGGCGGAAATAATGGCTCACGGTGGCGTTGCGTTAAAGCCACTGGGTTCCCGCTTTTGCGGGAACGACAGCTCATCTCCCGAATGATCCGCGCCCATCCGCACTCATCCGCTAAATCCGCATCGACGAACTACTTCTTTTTCGCCGCCTTCAGCAACACCACCACCGCACCCGCGCCGCCGTCCACCGTACGCGCC
>Ga0335397_10001611_pt1 | contig 30820 bp, 41 predicted proteins | sample MAT04_FD_205740 | JGI IMG/M metagenome (GOLD analysis project Ga0335397, IMG submission 205740) | Freshwater microbial communities from Lake Fryxell liftoff mats and glacier meltwater in Antarctica - MAT-04 (spades assembly) (version 2) ... | reverse complement strand
CTTTAGCCTGGAACGCTACGCTGCCGTCAAAGAAGCCTTTATGGCCGGCCTCGAAGACCGTCTGGCCGCCGGCAAGCCTGTGGACAAGATCGCCTCTGTCGCCAGCTTCTTTGTCAGCCGTGTCGATGTCAACATCGATGCCCGCCTGGACAAGTTGGCGCAGCAGGACCCGGCCAACGCCGCGCGTTACGAGGCGCTGCACGGCCAAGCGGCGGTTGCCAACAGCAAGCTGGCCTATCGCCAATTCGAAGAGAAATTTAGCGGTCCGCGCTGGGAGAAGCTAGCCGCCGCCGGCGCCCGTGTCCAGCGCCCGCTGTGGGCCAGCACAAGCACCAAGAACCCGGCCTACCCCGATCTGATCTACGTCGACACCCTGATCGGCCCGCACACTGTCAATACGATGCCGCCGCAGACCCTGACCGCCTTCGCCGACCACGGCACCCCGGCGCGTACAATCGACCAAGGCATGGCCGAGGCCGAGGCCCAACTGGCCGCCATCGCCGCTGTGGGCATTTCCTTGGCGGAAGTCACCGACGAGTTGGAAGCGGACGGCGTCAAAAAATTCGCCGAGTCCTTTGTCCAACTCCTGGCCGCCATCGAGACCAAGCGCAAGGAGTTGCAGAAGGCTTAGCTGTTGGCCGCGCCATCGTCTTGCCGGTGCGTCTGGCGGGCAAAAGCGTGATGAGCTGGCCTTTGAAGAGATGGGCGGTGAAGTGGCTACTGCTTCATACAGCAGCGGCCAGTTGTGGAGCGGGATCAACCATCCGACCGGCACGGCGGCGGCGCGTGCCCAGTCCGCCGCTCCGTCCGTTGTGCCGCGTCACGTTGACACGCCGGCTAGAGACGGTTAGAATCCATGATCAGGACGGTGTTTATGAAAGCGGCCGAAGCGGATCGTAGCGGTTGGGAGGTAGCAAATGTACCTGGAACGCATCGAGATCAACCCCGATATAATGCTCGGAAAACCTGTCATACGCGGCACCCGGATCCCTGTTGAGATCCTGCTGCGCAAACTCAGCGAAGGCATGATAGAAACTGATTTGTTGGACGCATATCCACGGCTGACACGCACCGATATTCAAGCCGCTTTAGCATATGCCGCTCAGACTGTGGCCAATGAGACAATCATTTTCGCCGGCACTTCACAATAGGCTCATATGCGTTTTCTCGTAGATGAAAGCTGTGACTATGCCGCTGTTAGGGCACTGCGATCTGCCGGGCATGACGTATTGGCTGTCTGTGAAGTCACACAAGGATCGGTCGATCATGACCTCGTGATTCAAGCATTGGAAGAAAATCGTATCCTTCTCACGGAAGATAAGGACTTTGGATGGCTTGTTTTTGTCAGTCATTTGAGATCCCCAGGCGTCATCCTCATACGTTACCCCGGCACCGCCAGAGCCTCGCTTGCCAAGGACTTGGTTGCACTTGTGTCACAACAAGCAGAGAAGCTAGTCGGCTCCTTTGTTGTGGTGCAGCCAGGACAAATCCGGATTAGCCGACGCCCCACATAACCACACATGGAATACGGCGGACTATCGGACGTGCCGCCAGACAACTCCAGAAAGGTGGATGCCGCCAGTGACTCCCAGAAATGCACTCGACGCGCGTGCAATCCTGGGCGGACAGGCTGCGGATCTTCTCGATCTTGTCTGTGCGATCGTTCGCGACAGACAGTCGGCTACTCCTTTGGGCGAAGCAGGAAGGCCGCAAACTCCGTAGGATCCAGACTCTTCTTGGCCGGGGGCTGAACACCGTCAGTGGCGGGCGCGACATCGATCCCGGCGGTATCCTGCAATGTATCCTCCAGCGAGGCCACCGGCTCACCCTCCTGCAGGTGCGCCAGCAGCGCCGGAATCACATCCAGTACAGCGCCCAGAAAGAGCGCCGCCGAACGCGCGCCGGCCGGTAGATTGAGGATCAAGGTGCGCCCGCGAATGACCGCGGTGCTGCGGTCAATCAGCGCCAATTCGCTCTGCTCCTGCGCCACTGCACGCATCGCCTCCGGCAGCCCCGGCATCAGGCGCTCGCCCACCGCCAGCGTTGCCTCCGGCACGATCTCGCGCCCGCTCGGCCCCGGCGCCGGCCGCGTGCCGCCAATCGTGATCACCAGGTCGAGTTCCTCTTCATCGCACCAGCGCCGCAGCACGTCTTCGATCATATTGCGCTGCATCGCCACGCGGTGCTCCTGCAGCACGACAATGCCGGCCGCCGTCAGCGCCAACAGCCGCCGCACGGCCTGCACCGCCTCTTCGTCATACGCCGGGACGCAAAGAATTCCGCTCTTGATCACCATCGTCACGCTCGCCAATCCCTTTCCACCCTGAACACAAAGAAACGCACATGTGCGCGGATTGAAATCCGCGCTCATGTGCGTTTATCCTACTTCGATTCCCTCACCCAGCGACTTAGCGCTTGGTGTATTGCGGGGCCTTGCGGGCACGCTTGAGACCGGGTTTCTTGCGTTCCTTGGCGCGGGCATCGCGGGTCAACAGACCGGCAGCCTTGAGCATCGGGCGCAAGTTCGGGTCGGTCAAGACCAACGCGCGGGCCAGGCCCATGCGCATCGCTGCCGCCTGGCCACCTTCGCCACCGCCCTTGACATGCACGCTGATGTTGAAGGCACTCTCGGTACCGGTCAGCACCAGCGGTTGGCGCAGGATCATTTGATCCAGATCGCGGCCAAAATAATCGTTCACCGGCTTATCGTTGACCACAATATCGCCGGTGCCTTGATAAAGGCGCACGCGTGCAGTGGCTGTCTTGCGGCGACCGACTGCCTCGGTATATTCACTCATTGGGCACAATCTCCATCTTGCTTACAGTTCCAAAGCCGCGGGCTGCTGCGCCTGATGCGGGTGCTCGGCGCCCTGGTAGATTCTTAACTTCTTCATCTGGGCGCGGCCCAACTTGGTCTTGGGCATCATCCCGCGCACTGCCTCATAGATCACCCGGTCAGGGAAACGCTTCATCTGCTCGCGCATCGTCCGGCTCTTCAAGCCACCGGGGAACCGGGAGTGACGATAGTAACGCACATTGTCGAGCTTGTCGCCGGTCACGACGATACGCTCGCAATTGGTCACCACCACGAAATCGCCGCCATCCAAATTCGGGGTGAAAGTCGGCTTATGCTTGCCACGCAAAACTGACGCAATCTCGGAAGCCAGCCGTCCCAGCGTCTTGCCGGTGGCGTCGACGACGAACCACTCGCGGCTTACTTGGGCTTCCTGGGCGCTTGGACTAAGGGTCTTCACGCTACATTCTCCTCTATCAACACACAACTCATTTGCCGTACATCAGCGCATCCAATTCAGGTGGATACGTCACTTTTTCCAGCACAAGCCCCTGTGGCGGCACTGGCGGCGCTGAACGGTCGCGGTTGCGAGCCGACAACGCCATCTCCACATCAACCGGCGTCATTTCGCCACGTCCTACTGCCAACAAGGTGCCAACGATACTCCGCACCATCTGTCGCAAGAATGCATTGGCAGTAATCGTAAACACAATCCGGCGACCAGGATACTCCGCCAACACGGGCAAGTTCTCTTCGACAACTTGCCACTCGGCTTGGGTCACCATCCGCACAGTGTTTTCACCCTGCGGGGGCTGACCAAACGTCGCAAAATCGTGGCTGCCGACAAACTTTTGCGCTGCAGTCTGCATCGCCTCAGCATCTAACGGTCGCACTTCGAACAATGCATAGCGATCCGTCAATGGCGAGCGCTGCAGGGTGCCATAGCCATGTTCGTCGCTGTACTGCCTTACCGTGTACCGATACGTGCGGCTGATGGCGCTGAACCGGGGATGAAATCTCTCCGGTGCAACCCTCACCCCGCGCACACGAACGGTCGCCGGCAGATTCACATTCCAAGCCCGCTGCAGTGCACCCATCCCGTGTCGCCACCGCACCGCACCCGCCACAACCTGCCCATTGGCGTGCACGCCTGCGTCTGTCCGGCCCGCCCCGGAAATCCGGCTGGCCCGCTCAGTCACCTTGTCGAGCGCTCGTTCCAGTTCACACTGGATGGATGGAGCGTTGGCTTGGTACTGAAAACCGCAATAGTCGGTGCCGTCATAGGCCACGACCGCACACACGTACAAGGGCGAGTCATCCACGGCGGCGGTCACCCGGCATCACAACACCAGGATAGCCTAGGCCACCGTGCGATCCACTAACTCCAACACCACCATATCGGCGGCATCACCTTGGCGCTTGCCGATCTTGATCATGCGCGTGTAGCCACCGTTGCGCGTCGCATAACGCGGCGCAAAGATATCGAACACCTTCTTGGCCACGGTCTTGTCGTTCAAATACGACACAACCTGGCGCTGCGCGTGCACGCGATATCCTTCGGTCGTCACACCATGCTTGGCCTTGGTGATCAGCTTCTCAGCATCAGCCCGAATCGAGCGTGCCTTCGCTTCGGTCGTAATAATTCGCTCGTGCAGATATAGTTCGCGCACAAGATTGCGGAAAAGGGCCTTACGCTGCGCACTATTCCGCCCCAGGTGGCGTCCAGCAACTCGATGTCGCATTTCCTACTACTCCTCGTCTGCGTCGGCGCCGTCGTTGGCAGTCCGGTAGGTGCCACTCATATAAGCGCTCAAGTCCACACCAGGCACGTTCAGATAATTCTTCTCACGCAGTTTGTCGACCAGCTCGTCCAGCGACTTCTTACCGAAGTTGCGGATGGCGAGCATTTCATCCTCGCCCTTTTCCATGCGCTTGAGAATCTCGCCGACCTTGGTGATGCCGGCACGCTTCAAACAATTATAGGCGCGCACCGTCAGTTCCAATTCTTCGATCGGCGCATCGAATACGCGCGCCGGGATGCCCTCTAGGACTTCCTCTTTCTTCTCGACCACCGCGGTTTCCGCACCGGCCAACAGCGTCAGATGCTGCACCAGAATGTTGGCAGCACGGCGCAAGGCGTCGTCCGGGGTCAGTGTGCCGTCCGTCCAGATTTCCAGATTCAGCTTGTCATAGTCGGTCTGCTGGCCGATACGCGTGCGTTCCACACGATAGGCGGCTTTGCGAACCGGGCTATAAATGGCATCCACCGGAATCTCACCCAACGGCAAACGGCCGCGCTCTTCGGCTGGGCTATAGCCACGGCCGACGCGCACTTCCATTTCGATATCCAGGTCGACATCGTTGGCGTCAGCCGTCAACAAGTATTGATCCTTGTTGATGATCTCAACCTCCGGTGGGCAGACGATATCGCCAGCCGTCACCGGGCCTTCACTCGAAACCTCGACATGGATACGCACCGGCTCTTCCGAACGGGCACGCAGCCGAATCTGTTTGACATTCAAAATCAGCCGCGTCATATCCTCTCGGACATGCGGGATGGCTGTGAATTCATGATGAATTCCGCTCAGTCGAATGGACGTGATCGCCGCACCCGGCAAGCTGGACAGCAATACACGCCGTAGCGCATTGCCCAGCGTGATGCCGTAACCGCTTTCCAGCGGGCTGATCACGAAGTGGCCGTAGTTCTGAGAACTCGCCTCGACCTCAATTTTGGGCAGAACCATGTTCAACAATGGCGGACCTCCCAGAAGTGTTAGTGGTTAACAGCGGACGGTCAGCGATTAATCAATGCCCGTGCTCGCCTGCCGCACGCCTTCATCAACCTACCGCCCCATCATCACGTAACCCTTAACCATTGATTACCGGCTATAGTACTCGACAATCAGCTGTTCGTTCAGCGGAATCTCGACGTCCTCGCGGGCAGGATTGCCCACTACTTCGGCGCTCATCGCGGCAAAGGTCAACTTGAGCCAGGTCGGCGTTCGGGCCGCACCTTGCATTAGTTGCGAGCGATCCTTGAAATAGACCTTGCTCTGCGCAGCCTGGCGCACCTTGATCACATCCCCAACGCTCACCTGGAACGAAGGGATGTCGGTCTTGCGGCCATTCACGTCGAAATGCCCATGACGCACCAACTGGCGTGCCTGCGCACGGCTGTCGGCAAAGCCCAGGCGATAGACGACGTTGTCCAGGCGGCGTTCGAGCATGGCCAGCAAATTGGCGCCGGTCAGGCCGGTGTGACGGCTGGCTTCCTCGAAATAACGACGGAATTGTCGTTCGAGAACGCCATAGATGCGCCGTGCCTTTTGCTTTTCACGTAACTGCACACCGTAGTCCGACGTCTTGCGCCGGAACGTTTGCTTCTTGCCGTGCATGCCGGGCGGGAACGCGCGGCGCTCGACGCCGCATTTCGGGCTCAGACAGCGCTCGCCCTTGAGGAAGAGCTTTACGCTTTCCCGGCGGCAAAGCCTGCATACTGCGTCTGTGTATCGTGCCATTTTTCCTCCGTAATCAACGGCGCAAACCTAGTTCATTGCGCCAAAACAGGTGGCGCTAATTGACGCCACCTGTCAGTGTACCATGTCCTAACATCCTGCCAGCGACACGACAGACGACACCCAACACTGCCTTCATGCCGTTGTGGCGACCCACCCTGGCTAGACGCGACGCTTCTTTGGCGCGCGACAACCGTTGTGCGGGATGGGCGTGATATCCGTAATCGAGCGAATGATGATACCCGCCGAATAGATCGACCGGATCGAGCTCTCGCGGCCAGGGCCTGGGCCTTTGACAAACACATCGACTTCACGCATGTTGAAGTCGGTGCGTGCTGTCTGCGCCGCCGTCTGCGCTGCCAACTGACCGGCAAAGGGCGTCGACTTGCGGCTGCCCTTAAAGCCACTGGTGCCGCTGCTGGCCCAACAGAGCGTATTGCCCTGAATGTCCGTAATCGTAATAATCGTGTTATTGAACGAGGCGTGAATGTGAATCTGCCCCATCGGCACGCTCTTCTTTTCTTTGCGTGCGGTGCGGCGGTCACGCCGTGTTCGTTGCGGTCGAGCCATGAGTTTACTTCTCCGTCACTCTCTAGCGGTTCGTGCCCTATTGCTTACTTGCGCGCTGCCTTCTTCTTGCCGGCCACCGTGCGGCGAACGCCGCGGCGGGTGCGCGCATTGGTGCGCGTGCGCTGGCCACGCGCCGGCAGATTGCGACGATGTCGCATCCCCCGGTAGCTCCCGATCTCGATCAGGCGCTTGATATTCATATTGACCTCACGGCGCAGATCACCTTCTACAACATAGTTGCGGTCGATGAAATCGCGCAGCCGCGTCAACTCGGCTTCGTCAAGGTCTTTTACCCGTTTGCTCGGGTCAATGCTCGTCGATTCCACGATCTTTTCACTGGTGGTATCCCCGATGCCGAATATATACGTCAAGGAAATCACCACGCGTTTGTCACGTGGAATGTCTACGCCTGCAATACGTGCCATGAGGTCAACTCCCTTACCCGCGCTCGCTTATCCCTGGCGCTGCTTGTGCTTCGGATTCTTGCAGATAACGAACAGCACACCGCGCCGGCGCACCACTTTGCAATTCTCACAAATTCGTTTGACCGACGGTCGAACTTTCATGTTCCACTCCCATAATAGCCCGCCAACCGCCCCGTAACCACACGCGGGCAGTTGACGCAATTTAACCAATGTATCACAAGATTAAGGCAACGTCAAAATTTCCGGCCCGTTATTGGTGATAGCTACTGTATGCTCGAAGTGCGCAGTCAGGCTGCCATCTTTGCTGACCACGGTCCAGTTGTCTTTCAACGTGCGCGTCTGCCACGTGCCATGCTGCACCATCGGCTCAATCGCCAGCACCAGGCCCGCCCGCAACGCTACCGTGCCGTCCGGGTCATCACTCGCATAATTGAGCACCTGCGGCGCCTCGTGCATCTGGCGCCCTACCCCATGGCCTGTGTACTCGCGCACCACGTACATGCCGTGGCCTTCCACGTGTTTCTGCACCGCTCGGCTGATATCCAGCACGCGATTGCCGACTGTTGCCTTGGCAATCCCCTGGTAGAGGCTATCCTCTGTGACGCGCATCAGCTCCTGCGCCTCTGTACTGATCTCGCCCACTGCATAGGTCCACGCGCTGTCGCCGATAAACCCACGGTAGCGCACCCCAATGTCGACACTGATGATGTCGCCGGCTTTGAGGATGCGATCCTTCTTCGGGATGCCGTGCACCAGCTCATGGTTGATGCTGGAGCAAATGCTGGCCGGAAACCCGCGGTACCCTAGGAAACACGACGTGGCATTGTACTTGGCCATGGTATCTACCGCCAGTTGATCCAAGTCCCACGTGCTCACGCCAGGGTGGATGGCCTCGCGCAGCGCCGCGTGAACCCGCGCCACGATGCGGCCAGCTTCACGCATGATCTGGATCTCCCGTGGGCTTTTCATCACCGGATCCTGACGCTTTTGTTGCTGCTGTTGCGTGGCCGGCTGCTTGCGCAGCAGCTTGGCACCCTGTCGCTTGAACATATTCATCGTCACTTCAACAACGCGACCAGCGCAGCCTGCACTTCTTCGATAGACCTGGCGCCGTCAACCTTGCGCAACAAGCCCTTGGCAAAGAAAAAGCCCAGCAGCGGCGAAGTCTCCTTGTAGTAGACAAAGAGCCGGTTGCGCACCGTCTCCTCTTTGTCGTCGTCGCGCAAAAAGAGTTCTCCGCCATCTTTGTCGCACACACCGTCGACCTTTGGCGGGTTGTAGACCAGGTGATAGATCGCGCCACAACTGCGGCACGAACGCCGCCCGGTGATGCGCTTGATCGTTTCGTCGTCTTCGACGTTGATAAAGGGTGCCACGGCGATGCCTCCGTACGGCTTCACCATCTCGTCAAAGGCCGCCGCCTGGGTCAAGTTGCGCGGGAAACCATCCATGAGCGCCCCCTTCGCACAATCAGGCTGCATCAGGCGATCCTCAACCATGCGAATGGTCACGTCATCCGGCACAAGCACGCCCTGGTCCATGTAGCCCTTGGCCAGCTTGCCCAGCTCCGTCTGGTTCTTCAGGTTATAGCGAAAGATGTCGCCGGTCGAGACCTGGGGCAACCCCGTTGTCTGCTCAAGCAGCTTGGCCTGGGTGCCTTTGCCGGCGCCGGGCACACCCAACAGCACGACGTACGTACGTTTCTCACTCATACCTGCATCCTGTTTGTCTGGAGACTGAGAAATCAAGTGCTTGAGAGATTGGCAGCCATCCCGCCAATCTCTCAAGCGTCAACTCTCGTCAACGGGCAATCCTGCTCTATTACCGGATAAAGCCTTCGTAGTTACGCATCATCAACTGCGCTTCGATCTGCTTCAACGTGTCGAGCACGACGCCGACGACGATGAGCAGGCCGGTGCTGCTGATGATCAACGAATTGTAACCGGTCAGCAGCGACGTGTTCGCGCCGAAGAGCAGATCGGCAACCGTGCTGATGACATAGGGCAACACCGCGATCAAGCCAAGGAACAGTGCGCCGACCAACGTGATGCGCTGGAGTACGCCATTCAGATAGGCCTCCGTACGCGGGCCGGGACGGATACCCGGAATAAAGCCGCCTTGCTTCTGCAACGTGTCCGGCAGGTTCTGCTGGCGGAACATCACGTCCGTGTAGAAGTACGTGAAGACTACAGTCAGCAAAAAGTAGAGCAACCAGTAGACAAAGTTGGTTGGGTTGAAGAATTGATAGAACGCATTGGCAATAGACCCAACCCAGTCCGTACGGCCCACAAAGTAGCTGGCCAACGTGCTGGGCAGAATCAAGAGGCTCTGCGCGAAGATCAGCGGGATCATGCCGGCGGTGTTGACGCGCAGCGGCACGTAGGTGCTCTGGCCGCCCACCATCATCATACGGTTACCGCGCATCGTCCGCACGCGCTTGCCGTATTGAACCGGAATGCGGCGCTGCCCCTCCTGAACCCACACGATCACAATCACCATGATCACAGTCACGATCAAGAAGATGATGAGCATGAGCGGTGTCTGCCAAAGCAACTGCAACTGGTGCGGAACGTTGGCCACAATGCCGGCAAAGATGATCAAGGAGACACCGTTGCCGACGCCTTGCTCGGTGATCAACTGGCCCAGCCACACACCCATCATCGTGCCTGCCGTCATGCCGATAATCAACGAGACCGTCGGCAACAGATCACTCCCCGTGAACCCCCAACTGGGCAGCACCGAGAGCGAACCCCCTTGGTTCGCCAACAGCGTGCCTTGGGCAATTGCCTGGAGGACAGCCAGTGGAATCGTCAGCCACAGCGTATACTGGTTGATCCGGGAGCGGCCCGATTCGCCTTCTTTGCTCAATTCCTCAAGCGCTGGAATAATCGGGATCAAGAGCTGCAGGATGATCGAGGCTGTGATGTACGGATAAACACCGAGGGCCATGACCCCCATGCGCGCCAAACCACCACCGCTAAAAAAGTTCAACAGATTGAGCAAGATGTTCGAATCCTGCGAGAACATCTGCGCCAGCGCATCCTGGTTAACGCCAGGCAGCGGAATATTCGCCGCCAACCGATAGAGCGTGAGCAGGGCGAAGGTAATCAGCAGTTTCTGCCGCAGATCCGGCAGGCGGAATGCATTGCGTACAGCGTCTAGCATGTACGGATTCCTTTCCTCGATAAGAGAAGGAATGTGGGGGTGAACGGTGAGACGTGGGATGGTCACATTCCACATTCCACCGCTCACCGCTCACATTAGTTACGAACGCGGGCGGTGCTTGTCCACGGCGAACGGCAGAATCTCCACCGTACCGCCAGCCGCCTCGATCTTTTGTTTCGCCGAGGCACTGATGCGCTGCACCTTGACGGTCAGCGGCTTGGTCACCTCGCCGCGCGCAAGCACGACGACTGGGTGCCGGATGTTGCCCAATAAGCCAGCCTCCGCCAGTGTCTCCGGATCCACAGCGCCATCCGCCTCAAAGCGACGGTCCAGTTCATCCAAGTTCACGGGCACATACTCAACCTTGAAGCGGTTGTTGAAGCCGCGCAGTTTGGGCAGGCGCTTGGTCAGGGGAAGCTGGCCTCCCTCAAAGTTGGCGCGCACGGCGCCGCCATTGCGGGAATTCTGGCCTTTGGTGCCGCGGCCGCTGGTTTTGCCCTTGCCGGACCCAGTGCCACGACCCACTCGCTTGCGCTTTTGCGTTGAACCCTCTGCGGGACGCAGGTCATGCAATCTCATAAGTTAAATTCCTTCAAACAACTACTTACAGTGCGCAAAACGCCTAACGTGAGCCGTGCGCAGCCAGGCGGCAGCCGCACGGCTCATCGTCACCGTTTTACTCACTAACTTCCAGCAAATGCCGAACGGCATAGACCATGCCGCGCACAGCCGGGTTATCGGGTCGCTCAACGACCTGATGAAGGCGGCGCAGACCGATGGCCCTGACCGTCCTCTTCTGGGTCTCGTTGTAGCCGATCGGGCTCTTCACGAGCTTGATCCAAATTGTTTTGCCTGCCGTGGCAGCAGTCGCCTGCTCAGCCATGGGTTTCCTCCTTATACCAGAAGGGCGCCAACTTCCGCGCATCCTTGCCGCGGTAAGCCGCTTCTTGGCGATAGTCCTGCAACTCCTTCAACGCGGCAAACGTTGCCTGCACGACGTTGAGAATGTTGCTGCTACCCAGCGACTTGCTCAAGATGTCGCTGACGCCCGCCGCCTCGACCACCGCACGCACCCCACCGCCGGCAATTACGCCGGTGCCGGGGCTGGCTGGTTTCAACAGCACGATGCTGGCGCCAAACTTGGTTTGCACCTCATGCGGGATCGTGCCATTGAGACGCGGCACGCGAATCAATTTCTTCTTGGCACGGTCGGAGGCTTTGCGAATGGCATCCGGCACTTCACGCGCCTTGCCGATCCCAATCCCTACCCGCCCCTGCTTGTCACCGACCACGACGACGGCACGGAAGGCGAAGCGGCGACCGCCCTTGACCACCTTGGCGGTACGCGCAAGATGGACGACGCGTTCTTCAAACTCGTCGCGTTCCTTCTCACGTTCCTTCTCGCGGTCCTTGCCTTTGCGTTTGCGCTGCTGATCGCGCTGTTCTCGCTGCTCTACCATATCTTGTTCTCCCTAGGGTCTGCTTAAAAAACCAGGCCGCCCTCACGGCTACCGTCGGCCAATGCCTTGACGCGGCCATGATAGGGATAACCGCCGCGGTCGAATACAACTTCCTTGATGCCTTTCGCAGTTGCGCGCTCGGCGACGGCTTTGCCGACGGCCTTGGCCTGATCGCTCTTCTTGAGCTCGGCCAATTGGGCGCGTAGATCCTTGTCCAGGGTCGACGCCGACACCAGCGTATTGCCGGTCGTATCGTCGATCACCTGGGCATAGATGTTGTCGAGACTGCGATACACGTTCAGGCGCGGACGCTCGGGCGTGCCGGTCACTTTCTTACGCACGCGCTCATGGCGCCGCTTGCGCGAGATCTCACGACTGACTGCTGCCATGGTTCACCATCCCTTATTTCTTGCCGACCTTGCCGGCCTTGCCCGCTTTCTGACGCACGTACTCACCCGAGTAGCGAATGCCTTTGCCCTTGTAGGGCTCCGGCGGCCGCGTGCTGCGGATCGTTGCCGCCAATTCACCAACCTTCACCTTATCGATGCCGGCAATGGTGAACGAACGGCCGTCCTTTTCCACCGCAAAGGTAATATCCTTTGACGGCGGCACATACTCGACTGGGTGGCTCTTGCCCACGGACAGAATTAAGTTATCGCCGCGCTTTTCAGCCTTATACCCAACGCCTTGGATGTCCAACTTACGCGTGAAGCCGGTTGTGACGCCGGTCACCATATTGTTGAGCAAAGCGCGGGTCAGGCCGTGCTGGGCCCTGTGGTCGCGCTGGTCGGTCGGGCGCGTCACCTTAATCTGGCCGTCCTCCACCGTGATCGTCATATCCGGGTCGAACTTCTGGGTCAAAGCGCCCTTGGGGCCGCTGACCGTCACCAGGTTGTCTTTTTCCACCGTTACGATAACCTTTGCCGGCATCGCAATCGGGGCTTTTCCTACGCGTGACATGTCTACCTCCCGCCTACCACACGTTGCACAGGATCTCGCCGCCAAGTTTCTCGCGACGAGCCTTGCGCCCAGTCATCAACCCTTTGGGGGTCGAGACAATGTTGATGCCGAGACCACTGCGCACCCAGGGGATGTCCATGGCGCCGCTATAATAGCGACGGCCGGGCTTGCTCACGCGCTCAAGGCCCGTGATCACTGGACGGCCGGTCTGGGTGTACTTGAGACGGAGGAGTAGCTTGGCCTGCGGCTTGTCCTCCGATACCGCAAAAGCTTCGATGAATCCCTCTTCCTGTAGGATCTTGGCGATGTTCACCTTGATCTGGGAAGTGGGCATCACCACCTGCTTCATCTTCACCATGCTTGCGTTGCGAATGCGCGTCAGCATGTCTGCAATTGGATCGTTTACCATCGTTTTCTCCTCAGGTCACTCTTGCAACCTCGCACGAAAGAAGTGAAGGTGTAGTTAGCAACCCGTAGTTAGCGCCCATAGGTAGAGCCCCGACTGTGCAACGGGCAACTCTGAAACTACGAAAGCTCTGCTTTACCAGCTCGACTTCACAACGCCCGGGATGTTCCCCTTGAGCGCTTCCCCGCGGAAACAAATGCGACACAGGCCAAACCGGCGCATGTAGCCACGCGGGCGACCGCAAACTGCACAGCGGTTGCGCACACGCACCACAAATTTCCGTTTGCCTTCCTTCGCAACCATTGACTTCTTGGCCACGTTGATCCCTCTCTCTCGAACTACCGTTTGAACGGCATGCTCATCAGCGCCAGCAGTCGCCGCGCTTCCTCGTCCGACTTGGCCGTGGTGACGATTGTAATCTCGAGACCACGAATCTTGTCGACCTTGTCGTAGTTGATTTCCGGAAAAACCAACTGTTCGCGTAGGCCCAAGCTATAGTTGCCACGGCCATCGAACGCGTCCGCCGATACGCCCTGGAAGTCGCGCTGTCGAGGCAAAACAACATTGATCACGCGGTCCACAAAATCCCACATCCGGCGACCACGCATTGTTGTCTTGACACCAATGGCCATCCCCTCACGCAGCTTGTAGACGGCGATCGACTTCTTGGCTTTGGTGATGACGGCTTTCTGCCCCGTCATGATCGCCAAATCGCCCGCCGCTGCTTCCAGCGCCTTGCTATTCTGGATCGCTTCGCCCAACCCGATGTTGACCGCAATCTTCTGGATGCGCGGCACTTCCATCACGTTCCGGTAGTTGAATTCCTTCATCATTGCCGGCACGATTTCTTCGCGATACCGAAGCTGCATCCGCGGCGTAGGCAGCGGCTCAGCCGGCGTCGCCGGTACATCTGGCGTTTGCGGCTTTTCCTCAGGCTTTGGAGCCTTGTTCTCCGACTTCGGAGCCTTGCCTTCAGATTTCGGAGCCTTGCCTTCAGATTTCTGAGGCTTGCCCTCAGGCTTTTGAGGCTTCGCCCCACTCTTCTCACTCATCACATCTCTCCTTGCCCGCAAGCACCGGTCATATCCGGCGCAAGGTCAGGCTGAATCATAGAACGTGCGCAGCCTATTTCTTGGGCAGCGGCAAGACGCCGCCGGTCTTGCGATCGACGCGTTCCTTGCTGCCGTCATTGGCGACTTCATAGCTGACGCGCGACGGTTTGCCTTCGCTGCCGATCAGCATCACATTGCTGATATGGATCGGCGCTTCCTTTTCGATACGGCCCGTCTGCGTGCCGACGCGGCCGGAAGCACGCTGGTGCTTGATGACCAGGTTGGCGCCCGCCACCATCACGTAGACGCGGTCGGCATCATAGGTGCCATCTTTGTGTTTCTTACGAATCACATGCTGGACTTCACCGCGATGGCCCTTGTCGTTGCCGGAGATCACCTCGACGGTGTCGCCTTTACTAATCTTGACTTTCATCATGTTCGCCTCCTCCTAGAGAACTTCCGGCGCCAACGAGACGATTTTCATGTACCCGCCGTCACGCAATTCACGGGCCACCGGCCCAAAAATGCGCGTGCCACGCGGGTTCTTGGCATCGTCGATAATGACCGCGGCATTCTCATCGAAGCGGATGTAGCTACCATCCGACCGGCGAATCGAGCGCTTCGTACGCACGACTACGGCGCGCACGACATCGCCCTTCTTGACACTGCCCGTCGGGCTGGCCGATTTCACCGTTGCGACGATGACGTCGCCGACTGCGGCATAGCGCCGGGTGCTGCCACCCTTGACACGAATGGTCAAGAGTTCTTTGGCTCCCGTGTTGTCGGCTACTTTGAGCCGGCTTTCCTGCTGTAACATGGCGCAAACTCCTCGGCCTTAGACGTTGGCTTCTTCCACGATCACGGCCCGCTGGACGATCTCTTCCACAAAGAACTTCTTGTCCTTGCTGATCGGACGGCACTCGCGGATACGTACCACGTCCCCCAGCTTTGCCTGGTCGTTCTCGTTGTGGGCCTTGTATTTTTTGTTGACCTTGATCACCTTGCCGTACAACGGATGACGGGTGGTGCGTTCGATGGTCACTACCACGGTTTTTTCCATCTTGTCGCTGGTGACCGTGCCTACCAGTGCTCTACGTTGTTCACGCATATCCGTCCTCCTTAATTGCCCGCCAACTCACGCTGACGCTGGATCGTCTTGATCCGGGCGATGTCTTTCTTCACCTGGCTGAAACGTGCCGTATTGGTCAACTTCCCCGTGGCACGCTGAAAGCGCAGGTTGAAGATCTCCTGGTAGGCGTCTTCCAACTTGTTCACTAGCTCGGCGTCTGTGGCCTGTTGCAATTCATTCTTTTTCATCATTGACCTCCTCAGCCACCGTGCTCTTCGCGAGCGACGAACGCAGTACGCATCGGCAACTTGGCCGAAGCGAGGCGGAACGCCTCACGCGCCTGGTCCTCAGGGATGCCGGCAATCTCGAGCATAATCCGCCCGGGGAGCACCGGCGCCACCCAGTGATCCACACTGCCCTTGCCGGAACCCATGCGCGTTTCAGCCGCGCGCTTGGTCACCGGACGGGACGGGAAGATGCGGATCCAAATCTTTCCACCGCGGCGCACATAGCGGACGATGGCACGACGAGCAGCCTCAATTTGGCGGCTCGTGACGTAATAGCGCTCTAAGGCCTGGAGGCCATAGGTGCCAAACGCCACTGAGTTGCCACGATAGGCCTTGCCCTTCAAGCGCCCGCGCTGTAGCTTGCGGTACTTAACACGCTTTGGCATCAACATAAGAAATTCTCCGTTACAATCTTTCGATACGTTTTCCACCAGAGAGAATTATGCTGCGAGAGCAACTCCGCTGGAACTATATCGACGCTACTTCCCTACTTTGCTTCGACCAGGTACTTCGCATGGAATTCTTCGCCAGGCATGACTTCGCCCAGGTAGATCCACACTTTGATCCCGATGCGGCCAAAGGTCGTGCTGGCTTCCGCCATCCCATAATCGATATCGGCGCGCAACGTGTGGCGGGGAATCTGCCCCTCGCGCACCGTGTCTACGCGGCCCATGTCGCTGCCGCCGAGACGACCCGATACGGTGATCATGATACCCTTGGCGCCCACGCGCATCGTCTTCTGGGCGGCCTGTTTCATGGCACGCTTCCAACTGATGCGGCGCTCAAGCTGCTCGGCGATGCTCACAGCTACCAGGCGGGAATCTAGTTCCGGCTTGGTGATCTCGCGCACGTCGATCTTGACCTTCTTCTGTGTCAACTTCTGCAACTCCGTGCGCAGCTTGTTGACGCTTTCACCCTTCTTGCCGATGATCACGCCGGGGCGAGCCGTGTCGATGATCACATGCACCTGGTTGGGCTGACGTTCGATGTCAACATTGCTGACGCTGGCTTTGGCCAAAACAGGATCCTGGAACACCATACCGCGGATACTGCGATCCTCGGCGAGTTGGTTGGTATACTGCCTGCCAGAGGCAAACCAGCGACTCTTGTGTTCCTTGATGATGCCCAGGCGGAAGCCGATGGGATGTACTTTGCGACCCAAGTGATCCTCCTCTTACTTGCTGCCGGCCTTGACGCTGCCAGCTTTCACAGTTTCAGCTTCCCGATCCTCCAACACGACCGTCACATGCGAGGAGCGGCGCTTCCACGGTTTGAAGCGACCACGCGCCCCAAACCGCCGCCACTTGCGCATGGGCGCATCGTCGGCATAGATTTGGGCGACAAACAAGTCTTTCGAATCCAAGCCGAAATTTTCGACGGCATTGGCGACGGCACTCTTGATTGTCTTGGCGATGATTTTGGCCGAGCCTTGAGGCATGAAGGCCAAAAGGGCCATCGCTTCTTCAGCCGGGCGACCCCGCATCTCATCCAGCACCAGGCGCGTCTTCTGTGCGCTGATACCTGTAAACTTGGTTTTTGCTTCAACTTGCATAGTCAACTCTCCGTTTTCTCCGGCAAACCGTTACGGCTTACCGCCAGCGACGGGCGTCCCAGGACGACCGGCTGGCTTGGTGGCCTTTTCAGACCGCACATGGCCGCGGAAGAAACGCGTCGGTGCGAACTCGCCCAGCTTGTGGCCGACCATGTTCTCGCTGACGTAGACCGGCACGTGGCGTCTGCCGTCGTGCACCGCAATGGTGTGGCCTACAAACTGCGGAAAAATGGTGGAGGCGCGCGACCAGGTCTTGAGCACCTTGCGCTCCCCCTTGCGGTTCATTTCCTCAATGCGCTTCAACAGCCGAGGCTCGATGAACGGTCCCTTTTTCAGTGAACGCGACATATCTGAACTCCTATCCTTTCACCTATTTGACCGTGCCGCGGCGGCGCACGATAAACTTGTTGGTGCGCTTGTTGACGCGGGTCTTCTTGCCCAAAGCCGGCTTGCCCCACGGCGTCTTGGGCGCCTTCATGCCGATGGGTGAGCGACCTTCGCCGCCACCATGCGGATGCGATCCCGGATCCATCGCAATGCCACGTGAACCCGGGCGAATGCCCAGCCATCGCTTGCGACCGGCCTTGCCCAGATTGATGTTGGCATGGTCGGAGTTCGAGACGGCGCCAATCGTGGCCAGGCAGTTCACATCTACGGAACGAACCTCTCCGCTGGGCAGACGAATCTGCGCCATAGTGCCTTCTTTGGCCAAGACCTGCGCCGAGAGACCGGCGGCACGCACTAACTGGCCGCCACGCCCTGGATAGATCTCGACGTTGTGCACGACGGTGCCCAACGGGATCGAGCGGATTTGCAGCGCATTGCCGGGACGAATGTCGGCGCCGGGGCCAGACATCACGACGTCGTTGACCTTCAGCCCTTCAGCCGCCAGAATATAGCGGCGTTCGCCGTCGGTGTAGACCACCAGGGCAATGCGCGCGCTGCGGTTCGGGTCGTACTGAATCTCTTCGACACGCCCCTTCACGCCGTAGTTATCGCGACGGAAGTCGATCACACGGTAGCGGCGCTTGTGCCCACCCCCGCGATGACGGGTCGTCACCACACCACGGTTGTTACGGCCCGCCTGCGCACGGATCGGGGCCAGCAACGCCCGACGCGGGGTCGCATCCTTTGTCAATTCTGAAAAGGTCGAGACGCTCATGTTGCGGCGTCCCGCCGATGTTGGTCGGTAAATCTTAATCGCCATGGTTCATAGTCTCCCGGTTACACGCCCTCGAACAATTGGATGCGGTCGCCGGGCGCCAGGGTGACAATGGCCTTCTTCCACTTCGGCAGGCGAATGCGAACCGTGCTGCCGCGCTTGGCGGTCTTGGCAGGCATCACCAACATGTGGACGTCCACCACACTCACCTTGAACGCTTTCTCCACGGCCTGCTTGACCAGGAGCTTGTTAGCCCGCAAATCCACTTCAAAGCTAACCTTGTTGGCTTCTTCGGTGGCAATCATCGTCTTTTCGGTGACGACGGGCCGCTTCAGAATTTCGTAGATATGCATGGTTACGCCTCCACCTCTACCTCAGCAATGTCGGCGCCGAGCCAGAGCTCGATGTGGGCGACCGCATCCTGCGTGAGCAGAAGCGTGTCATGGCTCAGCAAATCACGAACGTTGATGTAGCCGCTCAGCAGCATCTTCACGTCTTCGAGATTGTGGGCGCTCTTCCACACCGGCATTGTCTTCTCGGTCACCACCACCAGCACGCTCTTGTCGACGACGCCGAGGGAAGAAAGCATCTTCACCATCGTCTTCGTCTTGGGCGCATCAATGGCCACTTTGTCCAGCACGACGATTTCGCCCGCGGCAGCCTTGGCTGAGAGGGCGCTACGCAACGCCAGGCGCTGCATCTTTTTGGGCAGCGACTGCGTATACTTGTGGGGGGTCGGGCCAAAGGCCGTGCCGCCACCCACCCAGTTCGGGGCACGCGTCGAACCTTGGCGAGCCCGGCCAGTGCCTTTTTGCCGCCACGGTTTCTTGCCGCCGCCACGAACTTCGCCGCGGGTCTTGGTAGAATGTGTGCCCTGACGTGCATTCGCCATCTGGCGCATCAACGCCTGGTGCATCACGGCTGTGTTCACCGGGCCAGCAAAGATGGCGTCGTTCAGTTCGACTTCGCCAACTTGCTGCCCGTTCATGTCTTGCATCGTTACACGCATGGTCAATCCCTCCTCATTCGTTCCGTCTGGCGCTGTGCCGATCAGGCCTTCTTTTTCTTAGCCTTCACGGCTTCGCTGACGACGACCAGGCTGCCACGCGGGCCAGGAATGGCGCCACGTACGGCAATCAGGTTACGTTCCGGGTCCACCAGGGCGACCTTGAGGTTCTGTACGGTGATTTGCTTGTTACCGTAGTGACCTGGCCCACGCAGCCCGGGGTAGGTGTGGCCCGGGGTGGTGCCGGCGCCGCGCGAACCGGGGGTGCGATGACGATCCGACTGACCGTGGGTCTTGGGACCACCGGCAAAGCCATACCGCTTGACCACGCCAGCAAAGCCGCGGCCCTTGGACGTGCCGATCACGTCAACCATCTCGCCTTCCTGGAAGACGTCCGCCTTGATCACGTCGCCCACCGCAAAAGGTGGTGGTGCGACATAGCGGAATTCGTGCAGATGGCGCAGGTTGGGTGCACCTGCCTTGCTGAGATGACCACGCTCACCCTTGGTCAATTTGCGCTCGGCTACTTCTTCAAACCCAAGTTGGACGGCGTTGTACTTGTCCTTGGTATCTGCCGTCTTCACCTGCGTTACGAAGCATGGCCCCGCTTCGATGATTGTGACTGGGATAGCGGCGCCGCTCTTGTCAAAGAGCTGCGTCATCCCTACCTTCTTGCCTAAAATTCCTCGCATGTGATCCTCCCGGGACTGACGGTTGGGTGTGTTGCGTGGCGAGCGTTGCGTGCAACCCGACGCAAACTAATCTCGCCCGTACACAACCAGCCACATCATCCCATAAGCGCGAACTACAAATTATCAGTTCATGCAGCGTGAATGGTCAAATCCTGCACCACTCACAATCACAAATCGCTAATTTGGCAGTTCTCCATTTTCCACACTGAAAAAAAACTGGACTACAACTTGATCTCAATATCTACACCGGCCGGCAAATTCAACCGAGTCAAGTTCTCGATCGTCTTGGCGCCCGGATCCACCACATCGATCAGCCGCTTGTGCGTGCGGATCTCAAATTGCTCGCGGCTGTCCTTGTCGATGAACGGCGAGCGCATGACTGTGTACTTCTCAATGCTGGTCGGCAACGGCACTGGGCCAACCACCTGGGCGCCGGTCTGCTCGGCAGCGTCGACGATCTGGCGGACAGACGCATCCAACACACGATGGTCGTAGGCTTTGAGCTTGATACGAATCTTTTGTTTTGCCATTTCTCACTCCCCACTGACTACTTGATAATCGCCGTGATGACGCCAGCGCCGACCGTGCGACCACCTTCGCGGATGGCGAAGCGGCTACCGGTTTCCAACGCAATCGGCGAAATCAAGGTCACGACCATCTTGATGTTGTCGCCCGGCATCACCATTTCCACGCCCGCCGGCAGTTCGATCTCACCCGTGATGTCCATCGTACGGATGTAGAACTGCGGCCGGTAACCCTTGAAGAACGGGGTGTGACGACCGCCTTCTTCCTTCTTGAGCACGTACACCTCGGAGCTGAACTCCGTGTGCGGCGTGATGCTGCCCGGCTTGGCCAACACCTGCCCGCGCTCGATGTCTTCACGGATGATGCCACGCAGCAGACAGCCGACGTTGTCGCCCGCAATGCCCTGGTCGAGCAGCTTGCGGAACATTTCGACGCCGGTGACCACAGTCTTGCGCGTGGGGGACAGACCCACGATCTCGGCTTCTTCCATCGGCTTGATCGTGCCGCGCTCGATACGACCGGTCACGACGGTGCCACGCCCCTTGATGCTGAACACATCTTCGATCGGCATCAGGAAGGGCTTCTCGGTTTCGCGAATGGGCGTCGGGATGTACTCATCCACCACACGCATCAGCTCCCAGATGCACGCATATTCCGGCGCATTGGGGTCAGTGCTCTTTGACTCCAGCACGTTCAGCGCACTGCCGCGCACGAACGGGATGTCGTCGCCGGGGAAGTGGTAGCTGGTCAGCAGCTCGCGCAGCTCCATCTCCACCAACTCCAGCAACTCTTCGTCGTCCATCATGTCGACCTTGTTCAGGAAGACCACCATGTACGGCACTTCCACCTGATGGGCCAACAGAATGTGCTCGCGTGTCTGCGGCATCGGGCCATCCGGCGCGGCCACCACGAGGATGGCGCCGTCCATCTGCGCCGCTCCCGTGATCATGTTCTTGATATAATCGGCGTGGCCGGGGCAATCCACATGCGCATAGTGGCGCTTCTCGGTCTGGTACTCCACGTGCGCAATCGCAATCGTGATGCCACGCGCTTTTTCTTCCGGCGCATTGTCGATCGAATCGAACGCACGGTAATCAGCCCACCCCTTCATCGCCAACACCTTCGTGATCGACGCCGTCAGAGAAGTCTTGCCGTGGTCAATGTGCCCAATCGTCCCCACGTTCACATGGGGTTTCGTCCGCTGAAATACTGTCTTGGACATTGGAAAAATGCCTCCTTAACTTGCACTTTTTTCAAACTAACCGAACTGTTTGTGTCGTAATTCGTGCCTACGAAACTGGAACCGCCCGGATGGGCGGTTGCCGGACAAACATCGGAGAGCCCACAATCGGATTTGAACCGATGACCTCATTCTTACCAAGAATGTGCTCTACCTGCTGAGCTATGTGGGCCAACGCAATCACGCTTTACGCTTCGCGACACTTTTCGAGACGCAAAGTGTGATTGTAGTGGGCGGGGACGGATTCGAACCATCGTAGGCGATAGCCGGCTGATTTACAGTCAGCTCCCTTTGTCCACTCGGGCACCCGCCCAGGTTTGTAACGTACGCACACTCGGCAAAGCGGGCTTCCATTTCTGCCCGTCGCCAGAGCCGACGATCGGACTCGAACCGATAACCTGCTGTTTACAAGACAGCTGCTCTGCCGATTGAGCTACGCCGGCATACAAGACTACATCCGATGTCATGCACATTGCACACACGCTTTGCGATTATAGCACAATGGGGATTGTGGTCAAATTACTGGCGGTAGAAGTTGACACCATGTTTTAGCCGTGGACAATAGAATAGATTTCATCACGTCCCGCGTAGGGACGCCTATCTCTACTCACTTGGAACACGGTGCCCAATGCGCGAAAACAAATTACGAACCTTGTGGCAGGATGGCGGCGCAGCCTTGACCGGCTGGTTGACCATCCCCAGTTCATTCAGCGCCGAATTGTTGGCGCATGCCGGTTTTGATTGCTTGACGATCGACGTGCAGCATGGGCTGATCGACTATGCGGCGGCGGTTCAGATGCTGCAGGCGATCTCCACCACCGACTGTGTGCCGCTGGCGCGGGTGCCGTGGAACGAGCACGGCATCATCATGAAGCTGCTCGATGCGGGGGCTTATGGGATCATCTGCCCCATGATCAGCAGCCAGGCCGAAGCGGCGGCTTTTGCGGCGGCGTGCCGGTATCCACCGGACGGTATTCGCAGTTTTGGCCCCAAGCGCGCCCTGTTGTACGCCGGCGCCGATTATCCGGATCACGCCAACCGCACGATTCTGGCCATCGCCATGATTGAAACCGCCGAAGGGCTGGCGGAGGTCGACGCGATTGCGGCGACGCCGGGCATCGACGCGTTGTATATCGGGCCGGCGGATCTGAGCCTGGCAATGGGGCGCACGCAGCGCATCGACCAGACCGATCCAGTGATGGTGGAAGCGCTGGAGCGGGTGCTGGCGGCGGCGCGGCGGCATGGCAAGGTGGCAGGGCTGCATACGGGTTCGGCGGACTACGCCCGCCAGATGATCGAGAAGGGGTTCCAACTGGTCACGGTGCAGTCGGATGCGGCTTTTCTGGAAAATGAGGCGCAGCGGGTGATCAATGCGGTGCGCATGGGTGCAACGATGGACGCGGCGCGCGGGCCTTATTGATTGGCGATGATTTTGGGGGAGGCGAGGACCTTGCTCGCTTACACTCGCGGCTCTGACGGAAGGGTGATTTGCGGCGCACTGCTAAAGTGCGTACACTGACGGCTATGACGACGACACCGGTTAGCCCACCACACGAAGAGCACAAGCCAGCGCGCGCCCAACAGGCGCTGGCGATCATCGATGCCGACATCATCAGCGGGAAAGATGAGGTGGCGCGCGAGCAGCTTCTGCACAACCTGCGCCACTATCACGGCGACGGCGTGCGGCCGTTGTGGATCAATTGGCTGCGCCAGCGCGCCGATTTCCGCTTCACTTGCCTGGTGCACGACGTGTTGGCCTTCAATAACTTTATGCTCGACATCGTGCGCAGCGTGGATGGCGTGCGCGAGACGAGCACCATTCTCAGTTTTGGCGGTCGTGCCGACATCGACACGCTGCTCGACCTCGAGATGGAAATGAGCACCAACAACATGGTGGCGGCCAACATCATGATCGACGTGAAGCCCGGCATGGATCGCCAGTGCTTTCAAGGGTTGCTCGATCTGCCCTCCCACCCCCAGGTGCGCCGCGTGTGGCTGCTAAACTGCTATCACTCCGACAGCGCCGATCTGATGATGCTCCTGGTGGGGAAAAATATCGCGGCGATCACCGGGTACGTGATGAGCTGGATTCGCACCACGCCGGGCGTGGTCGACACCGAAGTGCTCACGGTGATGGACTGGCGCTGGCTGGCCTCGCCGGACGACATCGTGGAATTGTGTGAGATGTTCTTTACGCGCATGCCTGGCTGATGCCGGCCCGTGGCACGTTCCATCTGCTGATTACCTATCTGCGTCCGCAGTGGCCACGGGTGATCTTGTTGGCCGCCTTGCTCTTCGGCGGCATCGCGCTGCAATTAATCAATCCCCAGATCATCGCCTATGTGCTGGACGCCGCGGCCGGCGGCGCCCCCACGCGCGCACTGACGGTCGCCGCGCTGCTCTTCATCGTCTTTAGCGTGGGCAAGGCCGTGCTCTCCTTCGGCGCCAGCTATGTGGGGGCGGGCGTCAGTTGGACGGCCACCAACGCCCTGCGCATCGACCTGACCACCCGCTGTCTGCACCTGGAAATGCCCTTCCACAACGCGCGTACGCCCGGTACGCTGATCACGCGGATCGACGGAGACGCCGGCGAACTGGGGGCGTTCTTTGCGGACCTCCTGATCAATCTGATCGGGAACGGCGCCCTGGTGCTCGGCGTGCTTGTCATCCTGTTCCTGGAAGATTGGCGCATGGGAGTGCTCGGCGTCCTGTTTACCGGGGTCACCGTTGCCATTCTGCAAACAGCCCAGCGGCGCACGACCCACCTGTACGCCGCCACGCGTGAGGCCGACGCCGCGCTCTTTGGCTTTCTCGAGGAGCACATGGCCGGTACGGAGGACACGCGCGCCAACGGTGGTGAAAGCTATGTGCTGCGCCAACTGGGTCTGCTGCGCCGCACACTTTCCCTGGCCACCATTGGCGCACGCATGATGGGGGTCTATCTCTTCTCGGCCACGCATCTGGTTTTTGTGCTGGCGACCGTGTTGGGGTTGGGCGCCGGCGCTGCCCTCTATCTCACCGGCCAGATGACGATCGGTGCGGTCTACGTGATTGTCTACTACATCGCCATCCTGCAAGGGCCGCTGGAAGAACTGCGCGACCAGGTGCATGGGCTGCAGCAGGCCACGGCCAGCGTGAACCGGGTCAACGAACTCCTGCACCTTACCCCCGCCCTGCGCGAGACGGCGCAAGCGTCCTTGCCCGCTGGCGCGCTCTCCGTGCGCTGCGACCACGTCGCTTTTGCGTATGCTACTGCGCGTGCGGCGGAGCCGGCGCTGGCCGGCGACGCCGCCGACGATCGCGAGCCTGGCGCCGCCGCGATGGCGCCGGAGGTGACCGACGCCGTGCTGCAGGACATTGCCTTTGCGCTGGCTCCCGGCAAGGTGTTGGGCCTGTTGGGGCGAACCGGCAGCGGCAAGAGCACCTTGACCCGCCTGCTCGTCCGTCTCTACGACCCCGCGCCGGGCACGATCTATCTCGGCGACCACGACCTGCGCACGCTGGCGTTTGCCGACCTGCGCCGGCGTGTCGGCATGGTCACGCAGGAAGTTCAGCTTTTCCAGGCCACGCTGCGCGAGAACATCACCTTTTTCGATGCAAGCGTGGACGATGCCCAGATTCTCGCCGTGCTGCGCCAACTTGGGCTGTGGAGATGGTACAGCAACCAGTCGCAGGGGCTGGATACGCTGCTGGGCGCCAACGGCGCCGGGTTGTCCGCCGGCGAGGCGCAGCTTTTGGCCCTGGTGCGCGTCTTTCTCAAAGATCCAGGCCTGGTGATCCTGGACGAGGCGTCGTCGCGGCTGGATCTCGCCACCGAACAACTGCTGGAACGCGCCATCGATGGGCTGCTGGCGGGGCGCACAGGCGTCGTCATCGCCCATCGCCTGAGTACGGTGCAGCGCGCCGACTCCATCCTGATCCTGGAGGGGGGGCGCATCGTGGAGTTTGGGGAGCGTGCCGTGTTGGCCGCCGATCCGCGCTCGCGCTTTGCCGCGCTGCTGCAGACCGGTCTACAGGAGGCGCTGGCATGAAACAGCCCACCATCGCTACCGCCACCTTTACCTGGGCCTTGATCCGTCTGCGTCCGAGGGCCTTTACGCTCTACGCCGTGGGCTGGACGATCTTCTTTGTGGGGCGCCTGTTCCCCGGCTTGATCCAGCGCTCCTTCTTTGACACCTTGACCGGCAGTGCGGCGGTGGGATTCAACCTCGGGTCGCTGCTGGCGCTCTATGCGCTTGTCGAAGGCGGCCGTGTGTTGGCGAACTGGGGCGCACGCGTCGGCGATCTGCGCTTCCAGCAGCCGCTCAAGGCGATCCTGCAGACCAACCTCATGGCGAGCATTCTGCGGCGACCGGGCGCACTGGGCATCCCGATCGCGTCTGGCGAGGCGGTCAGCCGTTTCGGCGACGATGTCGGGGAGGTGGTCGACTTTCCGACCTGGCTGCCGCACATGCTCGGCCAGGGCATCTTTGCGCTCTTTGCCGTGGCGATCATGGGACAGATCAACCCGCTCATCACGGTCGTGGCGTTGGCGCCGGCGTTGCTTGCACTGTTGCTCAACAATTTCGCCTGGACGCGCCTGTTGCGTGCCTACGATGCCAGCCGCGCGACGGATGATGCCGTCAGCGGCTTTCTGGGCGAGACCTTTGGCGCCGTGCAGGCGATCAAGCTGGCGGGCGCCGAAGCGGCCGTGGTCGGGCGCTTCCGCACCCTCGTCGAAGCACGGCGCAAGACCGCCCTGCGCGAGGCTTTCTATGCCACCCTGTCGTGGTCGACCAGCGGCGAGGTTGTGCAACTCGGCGTCGGGCTGGTGCTGTTGCTCTCCGGCAGTCTGCTCAGCACGGGCGCCTTCAGCGTGGGCGACTTTGCGCTCTTTCTCTACTACGTGGGCTTCGTGATCGAGTTTTTGCGCGACACCGGCAGTTTTGTCGGCGACTACAAGACGCAAGCCGTCTCGATCCGCCGCCTGCAAGAACTGGCCGGCGACGACGCGCCGCAGGCATTGCTGGCGCCACGCCCCGTTTATCTCCACGAAGAGCCGCCGCCGCTGGCGCCGCCGCTCAAGCCCGTTGCCGATCGGCTCACCGCCCTCAGCGTCCATCGCTTGACCTTCCGCCATCCGGCGTCAGGCCAGGGCGTGGAGGAGATCAGCTTGACCATCCCGCGTGGATCGTTCACGGTGATCACCGGCCGTGTGGGGGCGGGCAAGAGCACACTGCTGCGCTGCCTGTTGGGCCTGCTGCCAATGGATGCGGGGGAGATTCGCTGGAACGGCCAGGTGGTGGCGGATCCGTCCACCTTCTTCACCCCGCCGCGCAGCGCCTACACGCCGCAGACGCCGCGTCTCTTCAGCGAACGACTGCGCGACAACATCCTCATGGGCTTGCCGGATACCCCATCGCTTGCGGCTGCGGTCTATGCGGCCGTGCTGGAAGAGGATATCGCCACGCTGGCGTCGGGGCTGGACACGGTGGTCGGCCCGCGTGGCGTGAAGCTGTCGGGCGGCCAGGTACAGCGTGCGGCGGCGGCGCGCATGTTTGTGCGCGAACCGGCACTGCTGGTCTTCGATGACCTGTCGAGCGCGTTGGATGTGGTGACCGAGCAAGCGTTGTGGGAGCGGCTGGCCGGCCGCGGCGATGCGGTCACCTGCCTGGTGGTATCGCACCGCCGGGCCGCCCTGCGTCGCGCCGACCAGATTCTCGTGCTGGAGGATGGACGCATGGCAGCCCAGGGCACGTTGACTGACTTGCTGGCGACGAGTGCGCTGTTTCGGGAATTGTGGGAGACGGGCGCGTAGGACGCCGGTTGGGCAGACAGGAAAACAAGGGGTGCGTAAAAAGACAACCCAACCCCGCCGATTGTTCCAGTCGGACATACTTCGCAACCTTGCGCGAAAGGCACAATTCACGGCGACGCCCCCACAAGGGCGATGCCGAGAGCTTCCGGCTCTTTCTGCAACTGCTGGACCGCGATGCGTTTGCCGATATTCGTTCGATTCGGGAAGCGACGGTCCAGCGCAGCGCGCCCTTCTATCTGCGGCGCACCAAAGAGGCAATGGTCTATTTTCCCGAACGCCAGGCCGACGGGCAGTGGGTGGCGCGCAAGATTTTTACCAAACGGATCCCGCGCACCGTCAGCTTTGACCTGACCGGCCCCGAGCGTGCGCTGTACGAAGACGTCACCGAATTCGTGAAACGGCAGAGCCGGCAGGCCGCCGCCGAGGGCGACAGCCCGCGTGCGCGTGCCGTCGGTTTCCTGATGTCGCTCTACCAGCGGCGCCTGGCTTCCAGCACCTACGCGCTGCGCCACTCGCTGGAGAATCGGGCACGGCGCCTGGATGAAGCGCTGCATCACGCCCAGGATGTGGTCCAGACCGCGCCACTTGATCTTCCCGATGCGGAAGAACTGGAGGAGATGGAAGAGAAGGAACGGGCGCGGATTGAGGATACGCTGGCCGCGATTACCTTGGCGCACAACGCCCGCCAGGTGCAGAGCGAGATTGCCGAAGTCAAGCGCCTGGCCGAAGCGGCGCTGCGCGTCGAACAAGCGGGTCAGGAAGCCAAGCTGGCTAAACTGCACCAATTCGTGGAACAACAAGGGTTGTTTGCCGATCCCACGGAGCGCTTGCTCATCTTTACCGAGTTCAAAGACACGCTTGACCACCTGGTGCAGCGCATGACGGCGTGGGGGCTGCGCGTCGGCCAGATTCACGGCGGCATGCGTCCGGGGTCGCGCGACGAGGCCGGCACCCGGCTGCATGCCGAGCAGCAATTCCGCGAGGGCACCATCCAGGTCCTGGTGGCCACCGAGGCCGCCGGCGAAGGCATCAATCTCCAGATTTGCCACATCCTGTTCAACTATGACATTCCTTGGAACCCCAACCGGCTGGAGCAACGCATGGGGCGTATCCACCGCTATGGACAGACGAAGGATTGTCTCATCTTCAACTTCGTGGCCGACGACACCATCGAAGGCCGCGTCCTGCAACGCTTGCTGGAGAAACTGCAGGAAATCCGCAACGCCCTCGACGACGACGCCGTGTTCAACGTCGTGGGCGAGGTGCTGCCGGCGAACCAGGTGGAGCGCGTGTTGCGTGACTATTACGCGGGTAGGCTAGGCGACGCCGACCTCGAAGAGCGCCTCTTGCACAACGTGGATGAGTCACGCTTCCGCGAAATTTGCCAGAATGCCCTGGAAGGACTGGCCACGCGCAATCTCAACCTCGAGATGCTGATCGAGCGCCGCGCCCAGGCCCAAGAGCATCGCATGGTGCCCGAGACGATTGCGCGCTTTCTCTATGCCGCCGCCGAAAAAGCCAATCTGCCCGTGCGCCAGATGCCCGCCGTGCCCTATACCTTTGAGCCTGGACGCACGCCGCCGGCGCTGCGCCGGTATGAACAGGAAGCGAACTGGCGCTTGCCGGCCCTGGCCCAACGCTACCCGCGCTGCTCGACCGACCGCAAGACCGCCGACGCGCACAATCTGGAATGGGTGACGCCCGGCCACCCGCTTTTTGAGGCATTGCGCCGGCACACGCTGGAACTTGCGCAGGAGCCATGGGCGCAGGGCGCCTGCTTCTACTCGTTGCAGCATGAGCAAGCGAGCCGGGTCGATTTCTACCGTGCGCGTGTCGTAGACGGGCTGGGGCAGGTTGTGCGCGAGCGGCTATTGGCGGTTGAGCTTGATGACCACCATGAGCCGGTGCTGCGTGAGCCGGCCTATCTCGGCAACTTTACGCCCGCGCCGGCCGGACAACCGCATAACTCGTCCTACGCATGGCCGGAGCCAACGGACTGGCTCAACCGCACGGTTTTGATGCCCTTCTTGGAAGAAGTGCGCAGTGAACGCCGCGCCGAAACCGAGCGTATCACGGCGCATGTCGAGCTTTCGCTGGGCGAGTTGCTCTACAAGGCCGACGACGAGATTGGCCGCGCCATGCTTGAGATCGAGGAGGGCATCCAGGGAGCGGAGGGGCGCCTGGCGCAGGCCGAAAATCGCCATGCCGATCTGACGTCGATCACTGCCTCATGGCCTATCAGCACGGAGATGTCGTCTCGACTGGTAGCGTGAGATACGGCAGCACTTGCAACAAGCGTTCATCTGGTCTGCCGCCCGCGCCATGAGTCTGCCTCTGTTGGTGACTGGACAGCGGTCTTCCGCGAACTGCCCCGACGCGTCTCTGCTTGGATGACCCGCCTCGAATCCGAAGGCATCCGTGGCGCCGACCTCGTCTTTGCCTGTATTGGCCCAGCCCTGGAGATATATAGCCGGTATAGCCAGGTCGTCGACGCCGAAGATCGGCCAATCCCGCTTGGCGGCGACCCAACGGCCAGCGAGCCACACAAACGCGGTTATTTCGCCTATGTCTGGGAAACCGTAGCGCGGTTGGCATTGGAGCAGGTGCTGGGGACGGGCGATGGCCAAAGCGGTGGTGCGACCGGTTTGGAGGAAGATGCCCGCCTCACGGCCCTCTTCCTGTGGACGCTGCAAGGCACCGACAGCGAAGACGGAGGAAACGCTGAGAGTGCCAAGAACTCAGTGGAAAACGAGGGCGAAGACGAAGAAGAAGTCGGGGGAACTTCAGGGCGCAAGCCCAAAGGGTTAAGTCTGCCTTTTGACGTGGCGCGGCGCTTTGCGCAGCCGCTGGGCATCCACTTGAATGTGTGGCAGGGGCGCATCATCGCCATCGACAAAGGTGTGGTGCGGCTGCTGCCAGTGAACGAACGCGCACGCCAACTCTTTGGTGCGGATGGGGCCGATGCGGTGGCCAGCGAACTGGAGCGCAGCCCGCTCAAGGCGCGTGACCTGCAACTGGGTCTCTTTGGTGAAGCACCGGCGCCCGCCGCACAGCCACGTAGCCGCCGGCACACTACCGACGCCGACGCCGCTTTGGACGCTGCCCCCGGCTCTACCACGCTCGACCGCGTCCATGCTATTGCA
>Ga0335397_10001603_pt1 | contig 30890 bp, 28 predicted proteins | sample MAT04_FD_205740 | JGI IMG/M metagenome (GOLD analysis project Ga0335397, IMG submission 205740) | Freshwater microbial communities from Lake Fryxell liftoff mats and glacier meltwater in Antarctica - MAT-04 (spades assembly) (version 2) ... | reverse complement strand
ATAATCAGAAACCTGCGAGCCATGTCCGAATTTGATGAAGGAATAATGAAGCCCGGCATCGAAAAATATGCCCGCGAACATACATCCGCCGAATTACCGGTGTTATCACATCTGTCGCGCGCCACGCATCTGCGCACACATCAGCCACAGATGCTTTCGGGTCATCTGCAGGGCGTTTTCCTGCAAATGATAAGCCACATGATAAGGCCATCAGCTATTCTCGAAATCGGAACTTTTACAGGGTATTCAGCCATTTGCCTCGCGCAGGGTCTCAAGCCTGAAGGCAAACTTATCACCATGGATATCAATCCAGAAATGGAAGATTTTGCAGCACCTTATTTCCAGGAAGCAGGCCTCGAAGATAAAATCACCATGCTCATTGGAGATGCCAACGAAATTATTGAGAAACAGAAAGGTCCGTTCGATCTGGTTTTTATCGATGCAGATAAGGAGAATTATATCTACTACTTCGATTTGGTTTTCCCAAAAGTGTCACCCGGAGGTTATATACTTGCCGATAACACACTCTGGTATGGAAAAGTGTTACTGCCTGATGCCGAAACGGATCGCGAAACTGCCGGAATTATCAGTTTTAACAAATATATTCAGAATCATAAAGGCATTGAACACCTGCTTATCCCTTTACGCGATGGGATTATGATGGCAAGAAAAAAGCCCGAATTATGGTAATTACCGGGCTTTTAAAAATTGAAGCGTTTTCCTGAAGATAATTTAATCCAGTCGTGCAATTGTCTTTTCCCGGGTAATGTCGAACACAAGGTTTATGGTTTGCTTTTTCCTGAGCTTCATTTTGCTTTCGTAAAACGCATCAATTGAGTAGTTGTTAGCAAAAGTATGCTCTTCCCATTTGCCATCGCTTTTGGCCATATTAACAATTCGCAGCTTATGTTTGCCGCGGGGAACCGTAACTGAACATGAATTTGGTTTCGATTGCAACTGCTCCGTTGTTTCGCCTGCCATTTGCCCATCAACATAAACCACGGTTTTATTCATAAGGTCGTAACCATCGAGTATTCCCGAAAACCTGGCATTTAAAATAATTGTTCCTTTTCGCTGAGCATGGGCATCGATTACAAACAGGCTGATAATCAGAGTCAACAACAGTATGGTTTTTTTCATCGAAAATATTTTCCTGAAGGTTTGATTTTAACAAATGAAGTAGCTAAAATAAGCCAATTTAATTGTTTGTTAAACTACTTTCGATCAGGATATCAACAGGCTGCTGTTGAAAACAGATTGGGTTGTTAAATAATGGTTAAACAGCAAGCATAAAAGTATTAATAATGCTGTCATACGGTTGTCGGTCGGTAGTCATCTCATGAGCATTTAACTCTGTAACTTTTTAACCTGAAACCCTACACTTCTATTCATCAGACTGAAACATTGAAACCCTCAAACATTGAAACCCTGAAATAATCACACCTTAAACTCATACTTCACTTTTGCCAGCTCATCATTTGCCTGTATCATCTTTTTTTTGAGTTCTTCCTTAAAAGCAACCAGCCTTCCGAAAAGCTCTGCATCGCCGAGCGAAAGCATTTGTGCAGCCAGGATTCCGGCATTTCGGGCACCATTTACAGCAACCGTTGCCACAGGAATTCCCGGGGGCATTTGTACGATGGCGAGTAACGAATCCATTCCATCGAAAGAGGATTTAACCGGAACGCCAATTACCGGCAATGCAGTAAACGCGGCAATAACACCCGGCAGATGTGCAGCCATGCCGGCACCGGCAATTATAACTTTTAATCCCCGGCCATGAGCGCCGCTAGCAAATTCCTCTACTTTTTCAGGTGTGCGATGTGCCGATAATGCATTCATTTCAAAAGGAATACGTAATTCGTTCAGCACTTTTGCAGCTTCTTCCATAACCGGCAAATCGCTGGTGCTTCCCATTATTATACTTACCAAAGGTGTCATGCAGATGTTTTTTCTGCGAAAGTAATGAAAATCTTAAAATTTTGAATTGATAAAATATTGCAATTACCTACAATAACTAATGTTTAACAAAAAAGCACCTCTCTATCATCTTTTTACTTGATATTTCGAGCTTTAACCGTAATTTTGCCCGATCCACAATCATAAACCATTTCGCTATGCCGGACATCTGGAAACTGAACGATAAGAAATTCGATAAATTTATACTCAACAACGATATTCAGGCCAAAGTGTGTGAAATGTCCGATCGCATAAATATAGATCTTGCCGGCAAAAAGCCACTCTTTATAGTAGTTCTGAACGGTGCCTTTATTTTCGCTTCCGACTTGCTGAAAAAAGTAACCATTGATTGTGAAATAGCTTTCGTGAAATTGTCATCATACCAGGGAACGCATAGTTCGGGTGTAGTTCAGCAAATCATCGGCCTCGACCTGGATATAAAAGGCCGCACAATAGTTATTATTGAAGATATTGTTGATACCGGACTTACTCTGGATAGGTTTCGTGAAACGCTTAGCGTAATGGAGCCTGCCGAAGTGCTGGTCGCTACTTGCCTGCTTAAACCCGATGCCTTTAAGGATAAATTCCCCGTTGACTACCTTTGTTTCAGCATTCCAAACGAATTTGTGGTGGGATACGGTCTCGATTATGATGGTCTGGGTCGCAATTCAAGCGATATCTACAAAATTATTGAAGGATAATTTCATTCTGGTATTTTATCCAAAATATTGGATAAAATAGCCCGGCTTACTATAAACATGGATATCGCTTAAACCGGTATCCTCAAAAAAAATCTGATATGCTCAATATTGCAATCTTTGGCCCTCCCGGCGCCGGAAAAGGTACTCAGTCGCAAATGCTGATTGAAAAATATAATCTTGCATATATTTCGACCGGCGATTTGTTGCGGCAGGAAATTGCCGAAGGAACCGAACTTGGCATGCATGTAAAAGATCTTATTGGCAGGGGCGGCCTTGTTTCCGACGAAATGATGGTTGATCTGATAGAGAAAAAGATTATTACCAGTTCCGATAAAAAAGGAATTCTGTTCGATGGTTTTCCGCGAACGCTTGTTCAGGCTTATATCCTCGATGGGTTATTGCTCAAACTAAATACTTCCCTCTCGTGTATGCTCAGCCTCGAAGTTCCTGACGATGAACTTACCCGCAGACTTATTGAACGCGGTAAAGTTTCGGGACGTGCCGATGATACCGAAGATGTTATCAAATTCAGGCTCACTGAATATAAAAATAAGACCTCACCGGTAATTGGTTACTACCAGGAGCGCGATCTTTATGTACCTATTAAGGGCGTGGGACCTATTCCTGAGATTTTTGAAAATCTGGGTCATGCCATTGAACAAACACTCGAAAAAGAATGGTTCAACCTTGTTGTATCAGGTCCTCCGGGCGCTGGTAAAGGTACGCAGGGGAATATGCTGGCTAAAAAATTTAACCTTTACTATATTTCGACAGGTTCGTTGCTGCGAAAAGAAATTAAGGCTGGCACCGATTTGGGTTTGAATGTGAAGGAAACACTCGAAAGAGGCGATCTTGTTGCAGATGAAACTGTTATAAGGCTCATAGAGCGCGAAATGAAAGTGCATAACAATGTAAATGGTTTCGTTTTCAAAGGATTTCCCCGCACCATTCTGCAGTCGTACATTCTCGATGGGATGCTGCGGCGCATGAATATGGGTGTTTCCTATGTGGTTGAACTCGCTGTGCCTACTATCGAGCTTATAAAACGACTTGATAAACGTGGACGCTCCGAAAAGGCTCGACCATACGATGTAACTACTGAACTCATCATTCACCGCCTCGAGGAATTCGATACTAAAACCGCCCCGGTTCTGGAATTGTATAAAAAACAAAATAAGCATGTTGTTGTGAATGCCGTGGGAACCAACGAGGAAATTTTTGCTCTCCTTTCGGATACAGTGCAGGCAGCCATGAAGAAATCACGATAAGCAAAACTTTCTAAATAACTTCCCAAATTGAATTAACAGTGACGGAGATATAAAGCTCATGTCAGACTAATTACTATATTGCGGGACTTTATACTGACTTATAATTTACTTTCTACTAATAGCTATTTGCTTGCGCAAATAATCTATGGGACTGTCCCAAAGGGACAAGATATTGGTAGAATATAAGATAGACCTATTGGTCAAAGTCTCGTAAATACGAAATATTTGTAAACGGCATATTCATTAGTTACGTTTCGATAATTGGCAAAAGTTTTAAATGTGGAAATTCAATTTCATTTTGAGGAAGTTATTTTGAAAGATTAACTAAGTGATTCCACTCTTTTTTTTCTTGAAGATTTAGTTCAATAAAAATCAATCATTTATAGTAATTTTGCAAAAATATCTGCATTGTAAAAGGCAGGTGTTCTTTAATTCTTTAACTTCAACTTTTATCAAATAATAATAAATGGCCAGTTCCAGTTTTGTTGATTATGTAAAGATTTATTTGCGGTCGGGCAAGGGTGGAGCGGGTTCTCATCATTATCACCGCAGTAAAATGACATCAAAGGGTGGTCCCGATGGTGGTGATGGCGGCCGCGGAGGTCATATTATCATTCAGGGCGACAAGCAACTGTGGACCATGCTGCATCTGCGCTACACCAAGCATATTATTGCCAGCGATGGCGAGGGTGGCTCAAAAGCATTGTCAACCGGGGCTGAGGGCGAAGACCGTATCATTAAAGTCCCTTTAGGTACCGTGGTGCGTGATCCCGAAACAGGCGAAGTGGAATTTGAAGTAACTGCCGACGGCGAAACCCATATCATTGTGCCTGGTGGCCGTGGAGGTTTAGGAAATGATCATTTTAAGACCTCCACCAACCAGGCACCCAGGTTTGCTCAACCAGGAGAGCCTTTTATCGAATGCTGGAAGATATTTGAACTTAAAATTCTGGCTGATGTAGGGCTCGTAGGTTTTCCTAATGCAGGCAAATCAACGTTGCTTTCGGTACTCTCGGCTGCAAAACCCGAAATTGCAGATTATCCGTTTACTACCCTCAGGCCTAACCTGGGTATTGTTCCTTACTACGACGACAAATCTTTTGTAATGGCTGATATTCCGGGGATTATAGAAGGTGCTCACGAAGGTAAAGGACTTGGCGTGAGGTTTTTACGCCATATCGAACGAAACTCTGTGCTGTTGTTCATGATACCTGCCGATAGTAAAGATATTAAAAAGGAATACAAAATTCTTCTGAATGAATTAAAACAATTCAATCCCGAATTGCTTAATAAAGGCCGTTTGCTCGCCATTACAAAATGCGATATGCTGGATGATGAAATGATGAAACTCATGAAAAAAGAATTACCCAGGATTCCATCAGTATTTATTTCCTCCCATACTAAAATGGGACTCACCCAGCTTAAAGAAATGCTGTGGGCTCAGTTGAATGCCTGATGAACCTAAATATTGGCATTTCATTGACTTTGTTATCCAAAACAAAAAAAAATTTTCTGCTGTAATTTTGTGAAAAAGATTTCGATATAGAACCCAACTAAAAATCCCATGAACAAATTCGAAAATCTCAGGCCGGAATATAAAATCTGGTTTTCTTCACTTGACGGCGAAGGCGTTTTAGGTGATGGTAAATGGAAAATTTTAAAGATGATTGATGAATGCGGCTCGCTTGTTGGGGCTTGCGAACAAATGGGCATCACTTACCGCCGTACCTGGAACGATTTGCGTAAGATCGAAAAAATGCTTGGTTTTAATCTGCTCGAAACCATTCGCGGAGGCCAGGACGGTGGCAGTACCAGGCTTTCAGACGAAGGCCGCAGGTTGGTTAAATCCTTCGATGTGTTTCATCAGCGCATGGATAAAATTATGAATAAGGAATTTGTAAGATTGCTCAACGATCTTAATTCGTAATTTTTGCTATTCTTATTCCATTCCCATAATGCTTAGTATTCCCAACATGGTAATGATTGGCGGCAATTCGCGCAATTCCGGCAAAACGACCATGGCATGTAAAATTATCAGTAAATTATCTGTAATACACGAAGTTATTGGTTTAAAAGTTACTTCTATACGTCCTGATGAGCGTGAAATGCACGGTACTCATACCGAAGAAAATACACCCGGATTCACAATTTTTGAAGAGTTAAATCCCGATTCTTATAAGGATACGTCAAAAATGCTTAGAGCTGGCGCAACCCGTGTTTTTTATATCCGGATTTCTGAAAATTATATCGAAAAAGCGGTATTACATTTCATATTAAAGTACATTAATAAACAGATAATAGTGTGCGAAAGTAGAAGCCTGCGCCTTATAATTAATCCGGGACTTTTCCTGATGATGATGCGGTTACCGGACGAAAGCAAAAAAAAGAAGGATGCGGCGGATTTTCTTTCTCGGGCTGATAGCGTTTTTGATTTTAATGAAGGTGTGTCAGTATTAGATCAATTTGTTGATAAACTGCAAGTTATAGATTGCAAATTCATTCTGAATGGTTAGGATCAAACAAAACTATTATCATTTTAAGTATGATCAGTTTCATACTTCTGAAATTAATGTGTTATAGTGATCGAAGTTTAACCTTATTATATGGGTCGGTCATCTTTAAACAGGTTTCAGTTTTACGTTATTAATTAACGATAATTTTTTTTTTAGTTTAAATCTGGACTTATAACCAGAAAACAAACACTACAACATGAATAATTATTCGCTTAAACTTGCAGCTATTTTAATGCTGTTTAATACATTTACTGGTATGGCGCAGCACAGGCGTTCAGCTTTTGCACATCGTTCACCATTAACCATGGGTTCAATATGGGTAAGCGGGTTTGCCGGGCTTAACAGCAACTGGATCATGAACCAGAATGCGTATGGAAATCAGGAAATTGAGTATGCCCCTACTTTCGGAGCTACAGCAGGATTGGGCGCAAACTTTTTTTATAACAGAGATTGGGGCTATGGCGCATCGGTAAGCCTGAGTAAGTTTGGGCAGAATTATAAGGGATGGCAGGCGGGTGCCGAAGCATTACGCAAAGTTAAGTTAACTTATGTTGAAGTGCCTTTGGTGTTTATGAGGCAATTATCGGGTATGATCTTTCCTACCTGGATTTCTGTCGGCCCCGATGTTATGATTCTGGTAAAAGCAAATCAGGATTATATTCGCGATGGCGGTAGCCAATTGCCAAACCCCGATGGAATGACATCCGGCGACGTTAAAGAAAGGTTTAAACCGGTAGATGTGGCTTTGCATCTGGCAATAAGCAGTATGTTTGATTTTGATAGAAGCAGAAAGCAATTACTTCTTTTCTCTATAAACTCTTCGATCGGAGTTACTGATATAAATACAGTTCAGTGGCAAATTAAAAATACACACAATTCGTATGGGGGTGGTCATAACTTTTATATCGGATTTAAAGCAGGAATGATGTTAAAGGCATCAAAATCAAGAAGATATAGATGGCGGTAGTGACTTTGTGTAAATTGTTGCTAATTAGTCTTATGGAAATGCAAAAAATAAATTAAAAAATGAAAGAAAAATAATGCCTCTTTGGGTTCATGCAAGATCGGTTTTTTGGTAATGGATGAACATTTTGTACTGAATCCCAGTTAATTAATTAACATCGTCGTTAATGGAGGATTTGAAATAGCTTTAATATTCAAATTTTAGCGTTAATTTTGTGGTTCAATAAAAAAGATTAGCCGGAGCATAAATACCAAACAGATGAAAGTATATATCCATAGCCTCTCTTTTGTTTTAATGCTGATATTTTCGCTTAATGTGATGGCTCAGCAGAAGGGTTCGGTCTGGATAAACGGTGAAGCTGGTCTTAACAGCACCTGGATACTCAATCAAAATGCTTACGGAAACCAGGAAACGGAATATGCTACTTCGTTTGGTTCAACTGGTGGCGTTGGACTGAGTTATTTCAAAAACCGGGAATGGGGTATGAAAGGTGCCGTATATATGAGCAGGTTAGGCCAGGATTATTCAGGCGAACAAGGCGGTGCTTTAGCCAAACGCAAAGTTAATTTAACTTACATCGAAGTTCCGTTTATGCTGATGAGGCAAATACCTTATAGGGAGTATCCTACCTGGATTTCGGCTGGCCCCAACATTATGGTGTTGTTGAAAGCGAAACAGGAATACAGTCGCGATGGCGGAAGTGAGTTGCCAAACCCTGATGGGATGGCCAGTGGCGAAGTTACGGAACGATTCAAACCTGTTGATGTTGCACTTAATTTTTCCTTAAACCGCATGGTGGAACTCAATTATTCAAGAAGCCTTATGTTTCTTTTCTCTATAAATTCATCCTTCGGTTTGTTAGATATTAACAGTAAGGAATACCAGCTCCCGAATACACATGATATTTATGGTTCATCGCACAATTTTTACATCGGTGTTAAATTCGGGCTTATGTTCAAAGTCGGAAGAATAGGTGGCTCACGCTGGTAAAAATATGATAAGGTTCTTTCTGTCTTTCCCTGCGGTAACAGGAAAATGAATGACCCGATTTCTTCCGTAGAGATCTGCAGATTTTGTTATTCGTTTAATTCAATGATGGGTTTGTGCCTATTGTTGTTATGGAAAATGATTTATGGCTGCACGGGAATAAGTAGTATATCGTTCAAAAACACAAAAAACGCCAGATTTTATTAGTTTTGCCCGAGAGTTGTTGGTTTTACCGTTTTATGTGTGTCGAACATTCATCAATAATTGCTGTGTAAAGCATACAGGATCTGTTTTCGTAATTACCAATACTTTCGAAACTGGGTGTAGTAAAACTTACAGCTAATAATTAAATCTTTCCTGTCCTGCAATTTACAAAAATGAACTCATGACAAAATACATTCAGTTTCTGGTTGTTATTTTGGTGCTGCTAAACTCATTTGATTTAGTTGCCCAACACAGGCGTTCATTGTGGATAAACGGGATTGCAGGAGTTAACGGGAAGTCTGACAATAAATCAAAATGCCTATGGAAACCCGGAAATGGCCTATGCGCCTACAGTTGGACTCACCGGCGGTATGGAGACGAGTTATTTTTACGATAATAAAACAGCATTCAACGGTTCCATTCTTTATACTAAATTAGGTCAGAATTATTCAGGCGTTCAGGCTGGTGGCCATGCTAAAAGAGGTATAAAGTTAACTTACTTGGAAGTTCCGCTGATGGTGATGAAACAAATTACCGTTATGCGCTTTCCGGCATGGATTGCTTTAGGACCCGATGTTATGGTATTGCTAAATGCAAATCAACTGTATAGCCGCGAAGGTGGCAATGCCTTACAAAATCCTGAATGGATGGCATCCGGTATTATTACGGATAGATTTAAGCGGGTTGATTTTGCAATTAATGCCTCTGTCAGCCAATTTGTTGATCTTAAATGGTATCGCAAAACTATACTCCTTTTAACACTCAACACTGCAATAGGCGTTACTGATATTAATAACCACGAATGGCAGATACCCAATTCGCATGGTGTTTATGGCAGGTCGTACAATTTTTACATGGGATTTAAAGTTGGGTTGATGTTTGAAGCCATGAGATTTGGAGTTGCTGATTGGTAACAAAAAACGCATCCTGAAGTGATGCGATTTTTGTATTTTTAATGAATGCAAACTAATCAATGGTAACAATAGGCCAGGGTGCTGCTTTTTCCCACGCACCCCTTGTAAAATCAGGCACATCAATTGAATTTCCCCTGTTCAAAACACTTCTCTCGCTTAATGGAACAATACTGCACCAGGCCGCGGCATCGTAAACATCCTGGTCGAGGGGAAGTCCGTTTCGTAAACAATATACCAATCTGTAATCCATTATAAAGTCCATCCCGCCATGACCACCGACTTTTTTTGCTTTTTCGCCGATTTGTGTGGCTAACGGATGTTCGTATTTTTTCATTAATGTGTCGAAATCTTCTTTCTTTAAAAATTCATGAGCGTTTGGCTCCAGCGCAATTTGTTCATCCGGATATTTTACTGCCATACCTTTAGTGCCGCTGATGCGATGGATACGGCTATAGGGCCGGGGACTGGTAGTATCATGCTGAATCATAATAGTTTTGCCTTTAACTGAGCGAATAAGCGTTGTGTTCATATCGCCCAGCTTGTACGATTGTAGGGCATCGGGTGAGTTGGCACCAAATTTTTCGCTTGCATACAACGACAATCCGAATTGGTTGGTCGAAACTGATGTAAGGTAATCGAACCTGTCGCCGCGGTTTATACCCATAAGCTGAGCCACCGGACCAAGACCGTGAGTAGGATAGGGATCACCGGTATGTATTTTGCTGTATTCGAGACGCCATCGTTTATAGTAACCACCTTCTTTCATAAACTTAAGCCAGCGCAGGTCGTGCAAATATGCGCCTTCGGCATGGATAATCTCACCAAATACGCCATTGCGGGCCATATTCAGCGTATTTAGTTCAAAGAAATCATAGCAACAATTTTCGAGCATCATAAAATGACGCTGTGTTTCTTCCGAAGTATTAACAAGTTCCCAGCATTCTTCAAGAGTAACTGCACCTGGTACTTCACAGGCTGCATGTTTTCCATGTTTCATGGCATAAACAGCAATAGTAGTATGCAGCAGCCAGGGAGTACATTGGTAAATCAGGTCAATATCATCGCGTTCGCAAATCTTTTTCCAATCTTCCTCGCCTGTATATTCAATGGCAGCCTTAAATCCGGCATCAGTAATTTTTTTATTCGATTCTTTTACATTCTTCTCAACTACATCAGCAATTGCCTTTATTTCGACACCATCAACCTGTAGCAGCCTCTCAACAGCCCCGCTTCCACGCATTCCAAGCCCAATAAGTCCGATCCTGACAGTTTTCAACGGTTCGCACCAAAGCCCCATTACGGATTTTCCTTTACTGGCAGGAATTTTCTTTTCAGGATATAATGAATTTTTATCAGAAATATTACCAGATCCAAATACATTATTTAATGGAGCTACTCCTAAAGATGCTGAGCCTATTGCTGCCAGTTTGATAAATTTCCTTCGACTGTTGTTTTCATTATTATTCATAACCGTGGAATTTTCTTCAAAAATAGTGAAAAAACTATCAAACAGTTCCAAGATAGTAAAAAAAATTAAAAAGCCTTCCAAGGTTAACGTAAGGCTTTTTATAAAAGGCAATCAGAAGAGTTCAGCAGACCAGAATTATTTTAGGTCAATAATCTTTGTGGGTCATAGTATAGATCACAGTTCCACCTTAATAGCTCCTTGTGGCCTGATAAATAAGTTATGGCACGATCCTTTGCCAAAAACATGTTCAAGTGTTTCGATATATTTTTCCTGCAGATTCTTAGGTACAAAAGCCTGTATGGTACCGGCAAAACCGCCTCCGTGAACGCGCCATGCACCTTTTCCCTTAAGCACAAGTTCACTTAAAGCCAGAGCGAGGGATACGCCTTGTTCTTTTACATTGGTTACCGGGTAAATATTCTGATTATACATGTAGGAACTTTGTCCGGACGCAATAACCATATTCAGAAATGAGTTAAAGTCATTTTTTTCAAGTGCTTCAACCTGCTCAACAACACGTTGGTTGTCACCTTCAAAATGAATTGCCCGAAGGATTGCCCTGTCTCCTGTTTTCTCTCGCAAGGCAGGTATGTTTTCAATAATTTTATCGAGTGTTACCTCCCGAAGAACTTTAGACCCAAGTTGGGCTGCAACCGATTTCATTTCAATGGGTAAGGATGCATATTCATCGTTCAGATCGGCGTGATTTCCACCTGTATCGGTAATGATAAGTGAAAAACCGGTTGCAATAAAATCGAAGTTTACTTTTTTGACAATTGGATTTGCGGGGTCTTTAAAATCTATTGTAATAAGTCCGCCTACGGAACATGCTGTTTGATCCATTAAGCCACATGGTTTACCAAAGAAATGGTTTTCGGCATATTGCCCGATAATAGCGTTTTGGATGGGATCGAGTTTCCCATCGTTAAACAAATGGCTGAATATTTCACCTACCAGAACCTCGAACGAAGCCGATGAACTTAATCCCGATCCTTTAGGAACCGCACCGTCAATACAGGCATCAAAACCTCCTGTTTTATAACCCAGCTCCTGCAAACGGGTGCTAATTCCACGGATCAGCGAAACGGAGGTGTAAAACTCGCTGCTGTCGGGTGTCAAGTTAGTTAAATCAACTTCAAACGCAGGATAGCCAAGTGAAGCTACACGAACTTTGTTTGAGTTATTAGGTGCTGCAACTGCAATATTATCGAGGTTTACCGCACCGGCAAGTACTCTGCCGTAATTATGATCGGTATGATTTCCACCAATCTCGGTACGGCCTGGTGAACTGAAGACATAAACTTCCGACTCGGGAAATTCGGACCTGAACTTGTTCAATAATTTAAGGTACCGAGCGGTTTGTACCTGTTGTACATTTTGACTGTTTCCATATAAATCTGTTAAAGAAACTATAGAACCGGTTTCGAGTTTGGTAATTAATGAATCAAGAGTTTGCATACTGTATTTATTGATAAATAGGTTTATTTTAATGTCGATTTCACCTTGACGAATAATTTCAAAGCAAAATTAGCGGTTAATAATGTAAAGTAAAAGGAATACTCTGATGATATTGAGTTAAAGAACCAGTTTTTAACGGATTTGAAGTAGTTCTGTTAATTTTCACAGGTTCTGATTTTAAACTAAACCTTCATTTTGAATCCGAGTTTAATCCATTTTTCTGCTATTTTGCTTTCAACATTAATGGTGTTTAGTGTATACGATGTAAACTCCCTGCGAACCGGGTAATCGCCCCGGAGATTCTCAAACAATGCTGGATTGTTTCGGAGTGCTTCATCATCATTTCTTATATCATAGGTTGCCAACACAGCTTTCACCATAATTTCTTCTTCCGTAACATTTAATCCATCTATTTCTATCGTTGATTGTTCCGGTAGTTCGATCTGTTGCGCTTGCCAGTTATCAATTCCAAGTCCGAAAAAACGGCTCACTGCCTGAATGCTCATACTGGTACCGTTTGCTTTTCCGTCTTTCGAATAACCGGCAATATGTGGTGTTGCCACATCGGCTAAGCCAAGTAATTCCAAATCAATATAAGGTTCGTTTTCCCAGCAATCAATCACCAAACCTGAAATATGTCCTTTTTGCAAAGCTGATTTTGTAGCGACTGTATCAATTACTTCGCCACGGCATGAATTGATTACTATTGGTTTATGCTCCAGTGCTTTATAAAATGATGAATCCGCCATATGGAAAGTTGCATCCTCACCATGCATATTCAAGGGTACATGAAAACTGATTATATCTGCATTTCGGATAATGTCATCCAGGCTACAGAAAATTCCCTTTCCTTCGGCCCTTTCGCGCGGAGGATCGCTAAGCAAGACTTTCATTCCAAATAATTCACATATTCGTGCCACTTTGGAACCAACCTGCCCCACTCCAACTACACCAATGGTTTTTCCTCTCAGTTCAAAGCCTTTTCGATTTGAAAGTACGAAGAGCGCAGAGGCGATATATTGTTCAACTGATTTGCTGTTGCATCCCGGAGCATTGATCCAGGTAATACCTGCTTTTTTGCAGTAATCTGTATCGATGTGATCGTAGCCTATTGTTGCCGTGGCAATAAATTTTACGGATGAGCCGGATAATAATTGCGCGTTGCAGATAGTTCTTGTTCTGGTAATCAACACATCGGCATTTTTAACAATTTTGGGGGTAAATTTAGATCCGGAAATGTATAGTACTTCTCCGTAGGGTTCCAGAACTCCCTGAATATAAGGTATTTTATCGTCGATTATAAATTTCATATTTTATAACATTCCAGTGCATCGAAGGTACAGAATTTTTCTGAAAGAAAGGATTTTTTGAGCAATCAGCAAGGAAATTACTACAAGTTCTATTACACTGCTGCTTACGGCCAGACTATAACAATGAGCTATCATTAAAGTGCTTTCAATGTTCTGACGTATTTTTAAATCCTGAATACTTTAAAGCTTTATTTTTTTATCTTTGAATTAAGTATTGAAGATTCAATCCTTTTATCAAATTGTATGTGTGATGTATGGCAGAAAAACGAGGTCTTAAGCGAGTAGTCTCAATAGATGCCTTAAGGGGTTTTGATATGTTCTGGATATCGAGCGGCGATACCTTTTTTATTGCTTTTTTCACATTTATAGGAACTCCTGTTGCTTTGGGACTGGCTGAGCAGCTTGACCACCCGGCATGGAGCGGATTTCGTTTTTACGATATTATATTTGCTCTGTTCCTTTTTATCATGGGAGTTGTAATGCCACTTTCAATCACCCGCCGACTCGAGAAAGGTGATTCGCGATCAGAACTTTATAAGCATATTATTAGGCGAACCGTTCTGCTTTTCCTGCTTGGACTTGTCTATAATGGTATTTTCGATTTCAATTTTGCACAGGCTCGTTATAGTGGTGTTCTGCAGAGGTTTGCATTTACCTATTTATTTGCTTCCATTATTGTGATGAACTTTAAATTAAAGGGACAGATGATTTGGGCCGCCTGTATTACTTTAGGTTACTGGCTGGTTCTGCTTTTAATTCCTGCACCGGGCTTTCATGCGTACGACCTTACACCACAAGGTAATATTTGCGGGTATATCGACCGGATGTTTTTGCCAGGTTCCTTCTGCTGTTATACCTATGGCGATAACGAAGGCATTTTAACCATGATTCCGGCTATTGTTAATGTGCTGTTTGGTGTACTTGCCGGGCAGTGGCTTTTGAGTACGCTCAGCAATAGCGAAAAGATTAAAAAACTTTCTTTAACCGGTGGGATATTTATCAGTGCAGCTCTTTTGTTAAGTTTAATTCTCCCTATCAATAAATACCTGTGGACTGGCTCGTTTATGCTGCTCACAAGTGGTATTTCGTTTTTATTACTTTGCCTGTTTTTCTGGATTATCGATGTGAAAGGCTATCAGAAGTGGGCTTTTCCTTTTATTGTTATAGGCCTGAATCCAATTACCATTTATGTAGCCCAGGGAATATTCGATTTTGAGATAATCGCCAACATATTTATCCATGGATTCAGCAATAAGTCAGGCAGTTTTGAGCCTGTATTGATTGCTTTCAGCACACTCGCCGTAAAGTGGTTATTTTTATATTTCCTGTACCGGAAAAAAATATTTTTAAAGGTTTAAAAAAAACATTCCACTTATCAAATACTGATAAGTGGAATGGATTTTGTTTTGGTATGAGTAGAATACAATATAGTTGTATCAGGATATAATTTTTCAGTCTTTCCTGACTTCGCTTTTAATTCGCTGTATATGCCCGCGTCCCAATGCTTTTACTTCGCAGCCCAGCTCGAAATACCGACGGATTGCATCATCGGATAATATTCCGAAACAGTCAATAACAGCAAGAGGTTGTCCGGCCCATTTCACGATATCATCAGGCGAAAGGTTAAGATATGCTGTATGAGGCACAGCAAATATTACAGCCTCAGCACCTTTTAAAGCCAGCGGTAAATCTTTCAATACAGTTGTTTCGGTAAGATGTTCCTGGTTGCGGAAAAAGCGTTTCCACGAATGCCCCGGCGAAGGATATTCATCCTGTGTTTCCAATTCATACCAATGATCAACGTATGGATCATGAATTTTCATTTCTGCGCCCATTTCCACAAGCTTACGCACAACCATTTCGCTGCCACTGTAACGCGTATCGCCTACATCCTGCCGGTAGCTTGCTCCGCAAAGAACCACATCTGCTCCGGCTATATAGTGTGCCATATTACGCAGTGCATCGCGGGTAAGTTCTGCAACATGCAAAGCCCTGGTATCATTAATATCAATGGCAGTTGGTGTAATTTTAAATATATCATCACCATCCTCGAAACCAAGTATATGCCGGTAAGCCCAATATCCGAGTCCGCCATCTTTTGGCAGGCAATACCCGCCAACACCCGGCCCGGGAAAAATGATATTGCTGTGCGTAGGCCGCATTTTAATGGCATTGATTACTTTTATCAGATCAACACCATTTCGTTCGGCAAAAATGCTCCACTCATTCAGGTAAGCCAAAATGGTAGCCCGGTATGAATTTTCAACAATTTTGGTGGTTTCCGATTCAATAGGGCGATCCATTACGGTGAGTGGAAAATCTTTGGTATTGAGTACTTCATGCAGGAATTTTTCTACCCTGGCCCTTGCTTCGCTTTCGCAGCCTGAGCAAACGCGCCAAAAATCGCGTATGCTCGAAACATATTCGCGGCCTGGCATTACTCGCTCAAAACTGTGTGCAAGCAGTGGCACTGAAGTAATTCCTCGTTTTGCAAATGCTTTTTTCATGATCGGCCAGGCCACAAACTCTGTAGTACCCGGCGCAACAGTAGTTTCAATTAATGTAAGGCAATGTGCTTGTATTTTCTCGCCAATGGTTTTGATAGTAGCTTCCAAAGCAGCCATATCAGCTTCGCCGGTGCGCATATCACCAAGATCATGTTTTGTGAAATCACATTGTACGTCAACCACAACTATATCAGCGAATTCCAGAACTTCGCTGTTAAATGAAGCGATAAGCGTTTTCTTTTCCTTTACGCAGCGTGTAATAATTTTATCTACCTCAGGGTCTTCAGCTTTAACAGGTGATTCGCCACGGTTGAGCATCGGGATTTTCCAGTAACTACGCAGGCTGGGCCTTTGACAACCGATCACGAATTTTGAAGGATTGCCTGATTTATCAACTGTGTCTGCAATAATTGCAGCCATTACAGCACCAACAAATCCTACGCCCATTACTACAACTATTTCTTTGCCTTCGGAGCGGGCTTTTGTAACTAATGCACCGACTCTTTCTTTTTCTAACTGGTAGTCCTGTTTTCCAGGAATTGCAAATTTTTCGCCCGATGGGCTTAGTGAATAGATTGTTTCTGTTGCCATATTATAATTTTAAATTTGTTTGTAATTAGATGATAGCTTAGGTGATGCAGAATTTATTACCCAAATCTACAAAAAGTTATTGTAATCCAATTATTTGTATTTAAATATTCGTAACTAATCAGTCTCGTCAATGCAAAGATAAATGAATACTGACCATAGATTACGCTGATTGTGGCTGTATTATATTTTGATGTGCTGGAAAAGGTTAAGACATCATAATAGTTCCATGCTTAATTCGAAAATTGAATTAGAATTTATTTCTTTGTCCTTTTCCCTTGATGGAAAAGTACCAACTTAGCAACGGTGTGTCCTGAAGTAAAAGTACGAATTTGAGATAAGAGAGTTCTTTTACATGCTGTATAAAAGATGAAGGGGTTCTTGAAAGAGGACGAACCTTCGCAATAGCTGTGCAGGCAGATATTGCAAACCGCCTTGCGGTGCTGTAGCCTTATGCTTGTAAATTCATAAAAGTGTTGAAAAAAACAACACCTGTATAAAAAATATACATTACATATTAACAGTTTGAATGATAGTTGTTTGCAGATACTCAAAATCCACAGTGTTGAATAATGCAACACTATGTGTGATTAAAAAATCAACATAAAGTTGTTCAAGATATTGATAAACAATAAGATATGATTGTGGCACTGTTATTGGATGGCTATATATGAATGAATGCAAATACAGGAAATCATGAAAACAATCCTCTTATTATCCGCCGCAATTTTACTGCTTTTCCTTTCAGTAAATGTTATAAGTCAGGAAGTTGCAAGCAAAAGCACAACAATACGGCAGGCAGAAGCAACCGTAATGTGTTCGCCCGATTTAAATGAATTAACATCCAGATGGGTCAGTGAATATAATACCCTGAATCCTGAAAAGAGGATTAAGGTAGTGAGTACTCCTTTTAACAGCACAAATTTTAGTGCGTCCGAAAATTTGAGTTTCGTCTCAAATAAATCCAGGACTGCTATTGGTAACGAAAAAAACTGGAAAATGGTTGTCGGGCGTGATGTTATCGTTCCCATAGTGAATACTGCTAATCCTTATCTGAAAGAAATACTTCAGAAAGGCGTTAATGAGCATCAATTTGCGCAATTATTTACAAACGCCGATAAACAGAATTGGGGCGCACTGCTTGCCAACAACCAAAATTCTTCGGTTCATATTTATATTCTGAAGGATGAAGCCATTATGGCAGCTGTGGCAAAATTCATTCATGCAGATCAGTTGCCGATTAATGGTATTGTGCTTGGAACAAAAGAGGAAGTTGTTTCGGCTATACAAAACGATCCATTAGCAATCGGTTTTTGCAACATCGCTGATATTATAGTACCTGGTGATCAGAACCTGACTGAAAATGTAAGGTTATTGCCTATTGATAAAAATGGAAACGGAACGATTGATTACATGGAAGATATATACAAAGATGCCAATACTTTCCTTCGCGGAGTTTGGATCGGGAAATACCCCAAGACTTTGTACAGTAATATTTATGCAGTCAGCACGGTGGTACCAGTAAATGAAATGGAACTTGCATTTTTATCATGGGTGCTTGCTGATGGGCAGCAGTTTATGAATTCGGCCGGTTTTTGCGCACTCGCAGGCAGCGAGAGTCAGTCACAGATTGAAAATTTAAATACATCTTTAATGGTAATGGCACCTGGGAAGGAAACATCGCAAACCGGTACAATTTTGGTGATTCTGGCAGTTTTAATTATTGTGGGATTAGTTACCGGTTTCGTTATCCGCAAATACAGAAAGCCGGGAAATATTGTAGAAGAATTGGCTGTTCAAACACGGGGTTTTGATGAAAATGCAGTAGTTCTTCCACAAGGTCTTTATTTTAATAATGCTCACACTTGGGCTTTTATGGAAAAAGATGGAAACATCTCCATTGGGATAGATGATTTCCTGCAGCATATTACAGGCCCTATCACAAAGGTTGAAATGAAAGATCCCGGCGAAAAAATTAAAAAAGGAGATCTGCTTTTCTCCATCATACAATCAGGGAAACAATTAAATCTTTATTCACCGGTTACAGGAACTATCAAAAAACAAAATGATGCACTTATTACAAATTCATCTTACATAAACTCATCTCCATATTCTGAAGGTTGGGTATATATGATTGAACCCAGCAACTGGTTCAAAGAAATACAGTTTATGGATATGTCTGAAAAATATAAAAGATGTATTGATAATGAGTTTTTGAGGGTTAAAGATTTTTTTGCTGCAACCCTGAAGCCCGAAAGTCTTGAATATTCGCATATGGTATTTCAGGATGGGGGCTTACTTAAAGATGGTGTACTCACCGATTTTGGTCCTGAAGTATGGGACGATTTCCAGACAAACTTCCTGGATACCTACAAATAATACAATTCTCGAATTTACTAAATAATACGTTCATCCAAAACAAAGGAAAATGGATTTACATCGTCGTGATTTTTTCAGATTTATGGGTGCCACAGGACTTACCCTTGCAGTGGGCAAAGAACTGAAGGCGGCACCAAAAGCTAAAAAGGATACGGAGTTCAGAGGCGTTCTGTATGATGCTACCCGTTGCAAAGGTTGCCGTGGTTGCGAATATGATTGTGCTGAAGCAAATGGATTACCCGAGCCGCTACCCAATAAGGAGATCAAGGGCTTGCGCAAACCGGATGATAAACATCGCACAGTTGTGAATGAGTACAAAACATCGAAAGGTATTGTGTATGCAAAAATGCAATGTATGCACTGTAATGAACCTGCCTGTGCCTCTGCATGTTTGACCGAGGCTATGACTAAAACCAAAGATGGTCCGGTGATATGGAGATCGAGTAAATGTATGGGATGCCGTTACTGCATGGTTTCGTGTCCTTTTGATATGCCAAAATTTGAATATCACAGCGCGAATCCGAAAATTGAAAAGTGTACCATGTGTTACGAAACCAGAGTTAGTAAAAGAGAACTTCCTGCATGTGTGGAGAATTGTCCAAATGAAGCACTTATGTTCGGAACCCGCAGGGAATTGATACAGGAAGCCCGCAGGAGAATGTTTGAAAATCCTGATCTTTATTATGATGAGATCTATGGCGAACACGAAGCGGGTGGAACTTGCTGGCTATACATTTCGCCGGTTCCGTTTAAAGAAATAGGACTGAACACTTCAGTTCAAAAAGAGTCGTATCCAGCATTAACAAAAGGATTTCTCTATACTGTACCCAGCGTGTTTGTTCTTGTTCCAACCCTCTTATTAGGAATTCAACAAGCAACTAAAAAGGATAACTCTAAAAACATTAACGAAGATGAATAGCGGTCATATAATTTCAGCAGACAACGATGGGAAATCCGTCTGGAAATTCCTGTTAAGAGAACTAAGACCAAAAGGAAAATGGCTAACGCCTTTCAATATTATTTCTATCCCCATCATTTTACTTGGCATCTTTTTAATAGTCATTCGTTTCTGGAAAGGGATCGGCTCGATAACCAATCTTTCGCAGGAAATCCCATGGGGTTTATGGATAGGATTTGATGTGGTAACCGGTGTGGCATTTGCCGGTGGCGCATATGTGATCACATTTATAGTTTACATCCTGAATATGAAAAAGTACCATTCCATTGTAAGGGTAACGGTGCTGAACGGATTTCTTGCTTACTTATTTTATGCCGGTGCCTTACTTCTGGATTTAGGCCGGCCATGGAATGTGATCAACCCGATAATAGGGAATAATTTTGGAGTGAGTTCGGTTTTGTTCCTGGTGGCCTGGCATTTCCTGCTTTATATGATTGCTCAGCTGATTGAGTTTTCGCCTGCTATTGCCGAATGGCTGGGAGCCAGGCGTGCGCATAAAATCCTGTCGGGAATGACGCTGGCAGCAGTTATTTTCGGGATAACCTTATCTATGCTTCACCAATCGGGATTAGGAGCGCTTTTCCTGATGGCAAAGGAAAAGATACATCCGCTCTGGTACTCCGAATTTATTCCGATCATGTTTTTTGTATCAAGCATTTTTGCCGGCCTTTCGATGGTGATTTTTGAAGGATCGATAAGTCACAGGGTTTTCTCCGATCAGATAAGTGATACAAACAACAAAGCCCAGCATGGAATTATCCATGGATTGGCAAAAATCTGCACTGGAGCCATGTTCGTGTATTTCTTCCTTCAACTGCTTGTTTTTATTCATGGTAAGCATTACGATTTAATTAATACCCCAATGGGTTATTGGTATCTCCTCGAGATGATCGGTTTTGTACTTTTGCCAATGGGTTTATATTTCTATAGTTACCGGGTCAATAATGTTTTCCTTATCAGGCTTGCTGCCATCCTGACTATGTTAGGTGTAATTTTAAACAGATTGAATGTGACAGTCATTGGATTCAGGTGGGATGCCGCAGTTCATTATGTGCCCTCGTGGATGGAAATTGTGGTTACGTTTACAGTACTATTCACTGAAATATGGATTTTCAGATGGGTAGTAAACCGTTTGCCTGTGTTGAGGGAATCACCTAAATGGGTGAATGAGGAAAATAAAGCAACTAAACCAGCCTTCAGGCAAGATGATCTGAGAGCATAAAAACTAAAAAAAATGGACGGATTCATTTATCATAACATCTTCGATACAAAAGGAATAGAATACCTGGTGATTATAGTTTTCTTTTTGCTGCTAATTCCATTCTGGCTGTTGTTAAACAAACAGGATAAAATCAAGGAACAGTTTCGGAAAGCCGTTGGTGTTCTGTCGGCAACTGTTTTACGAATTCCGCAAGGGATTTTCTTTAGCAAAAACCACACTTGGGCTTACCTCGAAAAATCAGGAACAGCTAAAGTGGGAGTGGATGATTTGTTGCTACACATCACCGGGGAACTAAGCATATGCCAACTTAAAAATCCGGGAGAACATGTGAGCAAAGGTGAATTAATGGCTGAAATGGACCAGAATGGAAAATCACTAAAAGTGTTTTCCCCAATTTCAGGGACGATTGTAAACTCAAACCCCATATTGGATCGGAACCCCGGTTTGCTATGCAACGATCCTTATGAGCAGGGATGGCTATACACCATCAAACCATCGCTATGGGTTGAACAAATTCCTTCATTATTAATGGCCGATGATGCAACCCAATGGTTTAACAGGGAACTCTTACGTTACAAGGACTTTTTAGCTTTGAATATGGTGAAATATTCACCTGATCCTCTTATGGTTACGCTACAGGATGGAGGCGAATTATCCGATAATTCACTTTCAGATATGCCTAATGAGATGTGGCAGGACTTTCAAAAAGAGTTCCTTAATCCATAGATGTAAAGAGTTCCTTTTATTCATCATATCCAAAATTGGAATTTCTTAATTATTTTCAATGCCAGGATTTCCTAAGGTTTTTCGATAAAAAATAAAAAACTGGTGAATTATTCATCAGTTTTTTATATATTGCGTGGATATATATACGAAATGATATACATGCTTGCAGGAAAAACTATATAATCAGCTCTCAAATTGATTTCGCTATGGATTTCGCAGATAAATCTTCGGACAAAAAAGGCCCCGGACTGAAGTACTTCGGGAAGTATATCAAATTCGGACGCTCCATTTATGGAAGAGTGGTTCTGATTATTACCATACTGTCAGTCTTCCTGTTTGTGTCATTCGGTATTATTTTCAGATCAGTTTATGAGCAGTATCTTAATACGGTAATTCTCCAGAGTGGAAATAATGTAGGTTCACTTGTCGAAGGAGCATTGTATCATTCGATGCTTGAAAACGATAAAGGTTCTTTACAGAATACCCTTGATGTAATTCATACGCTTCCGGGAATTGAAGATGTTTATATGTACGACAATGCCGACAGTCTGGTATATTCTTCATTATCTATGGACTCAGCAAGTAATTTTAATGCGAATTGCAAGGGATGCCATAGTAATATAGTAACGATGTTTCCCCGAAAGGTGAAATCGTATAAAATAATTACTGCCGAAAGTGAATGCAAGATGAATAAAGGGGTTAACGGTCAAAGGCATTTGCTGATACGATCGCCGATTTTGAATTCTAAATCCTGCTACGAAAGCAACTGCCATGCGCATAGCGTGAATGAGAAAGTGCTTGGTTCATTGGTTATTAAAGTTCCTTTAAGAGACTTTGATGCAGCAGTTAAAAAGTCATCGGTTGAGTTTTATTTACTGGCTATTTTTACAACTATACTGCTTGCCGCTTTTTTAATTCTTTTTACCCGCAGAGAAATCAAGAAACCACTTCATGAACTTATTAATGCAAGTCTTGCGGTAGCAAATGGAGATAAAAAAATCAGGGTGGTAGTTAAACCCAATCAGCTCGACGATATGCGTATGGTTTCGGGCGCATTTAATGATATGCTCGATAACCTGCAGACGGCAACCACTGAGCTTGAAAACTGGTCGCAGCAGCTTGAATATAAAGTAAGGAAAAAAACGGAAGAATTGGGAACTGCTCAAAGTGAATTGATGCATATTGAACGATTGGCTTCGCTGGGAAAATTGTCTTCTTCCGTTGCTCACGAAATCAATAATCCTTTATCGGGAATCCTGGTTTATACAAAGCTTGTTCATAAACTCTTAAGTTATCCTGATCTTACTGATGCAAAAAAGGATGTAATGCTTAAGCACCTTAAAATGATTGAAGCCGAAACAAAGCGTTGCGGCGACATTGTTAAGGGTTTGCTCGACTTTTCGAAAAAGGACCAGGATGATTTCGAGCCTAAGCACCTTCACGACATTTTGAATGAAACATACAACCTGATGTCGCATCCTGTAAAAATTGCGAACATCAGTTTTGTAACGGATTTTTTAGCTTCATCAGATTTAATCTATTGCAGCCCCAACCAGATCAAACAGGCTTGTGTGGCGATGATTGTCAATGCTTCGGAAGCTGTTGCCGACAATGGCGAAATCGTGGTAAAAACATCCAATCCTGATCAGGATACAATTAAACTCGAAATATCCGATAACGGGATCGGCATCTCCGCTGAAGATATCCCTCATATTTTCGAGCCGTTCTTTTCAACAAAAATGCAGGCACGTGGCATAGGTCTTGGATTGCCGATAGTACACGGAATTTTCCAAAGCCATAAAGGTAAAATCCAGGTGAAATCGGAACAGGGTCAAGGAACCGTGATTTCAATTACTTTGCCGTTGATAAGTGGTGGGAATGCTTAGGGATTTTGGTTAATGGAAAAGGGTTTTAGGATTTCATGTTTCAGGGTTTCAAAGTTTCAGGGTTTCAAAGTTTCAAAGTTTCAAGCAACTGAGCGGAGTCGAAGTGCAGGGTTTCATTTTATCATGGTGCAACATAGTAAGCACTGTGACTAAAAGGTTACGAAAGGAATAAATCAATGTTAGAATTACTACATTTGGATAAATTCTTTGCACTTGATATTTCGTTTTAACAAAAAGAACAAAAAGATCAAAAGATCAAAAGAACAATAGAACATTAGAACAAAAAGAACAATAGAACAATAGAACAAAAGAACAATATAACATTTGAACTGTAACTATAAAACCATAACGTTAGCAATAAAACTATGGATAAAAAGATATCAATACTAATTGTCGATGACGAAGAATCGGTCAGGGAATCATTGACCAACTGGTTTATAGAAGACGGCTACCGGGTTGAGTGCGCCGAAAATGCAAAAAAAGCCTTGGCTATACTCGAATCCGGCTATTTCGACATTATTCTCACCGATCTGAAAATGCCTGGCATGGACGGACTGGAACTGCTTCAAAGGATTAAAACCCTGAATAAGGATTCGATCATCATCGTAATGACGGCTTTTGCCAGTGTTGACACCGCTGTTAAAGCCTTAAAAGAAGGCGCTTTTGATTATGTAACCAAGCCTTTTGATCCCGATGATCTTTCGCACCTGATCCGTAATGCCTCAAAACAAATTTCACTGGCTCACGAAAACGAAACTTTGAAGAAAAGGGTTGATTCGCTCGAAAGTGTAGAGGATCTTATTGGTAAGAGTGAAGCAATAAAAATAGTATTACATGAAATTGAAAGTGTAGCACCAACTAATTCATCCGTAATAATAACCGGCGAAAGCGGCACCGGAAAGGAACTGGTTGCCAGGGCAATACATGCTAATTCGCAACGTAAATTTTACCCTATGGTAAGTGTACATTGCGGTGCGCTTACCGAAAGTTTACTGGAAAGTGAATTGTTTGGCCACGAAAAGGGTGCTTTTACCGGTGCCTTGTACAATCGTAAAGGAAGGTTTGAGATGGCCGACAGCGGTACTATTTTTCTGGACGAAATCGCCACTATATCGCAAAAAATGCAAGTAGAACTTTTGCGTGTACTCGAAACCAAAAGCTTTATAAGAGTTGGGGGGAATAAGGAAATTTCTTCCGATTTCAGGGTAATCTGCGCCACCAACCGCGATCTGAAAAGCATGGTCGAAAAAGGGACTTTCCGTGAGGACCTTTATTACAGGCTTAATGTGATGAATATTCATGTGCCGCCTTTACGCGAAAGGGTTGAGGATATTCCGTTACTGGTCGAATATTTTATTCAGAAATACTGTGCTTCGATGAATAAGCCACTGATTACAATCGATCCTCCGGTGTTAAAACGCATTTCGGGATACCAGTTCCCCGGCAACATTCGCGAACTCGAAAATATGATAGAACGCGCTATTGTAGTTGGCAATGGTATAAAAATAGTACTTAAAGACCTGCCATTCGAAAAAGACGGAGTTGATAGTAATATCGAAAGTCTGGATGATTTCGAAAAAGCCTTTATACTCCAGATACTGAATAAATATAGCTGGAATATTTCGCGTACAGCCCAGGCTTTAAAAGTAGATCGTGTAACACTATATAACAAGATTAAGAAGTACGGACTTAAAGCTTAATGTACCGGACACTGAGCGGAGTCGAAGTGTCGGAATTCGGATTTGTAACTCCGTAACACTGCGCTTCGGCTCCGCTCAGCAACCTGAAACTTTGAAACTTTGAAACCAGTATTAGACCCCTCTGTCCTTCGGACATCTCCCCGTGGGGGAGAACCTAAACGAGATAATTCCCGGATAAAATCGGGATCTTTGCTCCTTGAACCTCGAACCTTGAACCTTGAACTTTGAACCTCGAACCTTGATCCTTGGAATTTGAATCTTGGAATTTAATTTATTTTTAGTAAGTATCCCCCGGATGAATCCTACGACCATTACAATTGTATCTTTCGGCCTTTTCGACAGGAAATTGCTGGAAAAGATTTCTGAGGCAGTTGCACGTGAATATAATTGTACGGTTGTTATTAAAGATGCCTATGTTGATATAAGTATTTACTTTGATCCCGTGCGCAGGCAATACAACGGCGATAAGCTTCTGAAACTGGTCGATAACATGCAATTTGACGAATCTTTTAAAGTAATCGGGCTTTTTAATGTTGATATTTTTATTCCTATTCTTACCTATATTTTTGGCCAGGCTCAGTTAAGCGGACGCTCAGGAATTGCATCCATGTACCGGCTAAGCAACGATCGTTATGGAATTGCTAACGATAACGATATCCTCCTCGAACGGTTTAAGAAAGAGGTTATTCATGAACTTGGACATTTACTTGGATTAATCCACTGCTATACACCTACCTGCGTAATGCGATCGAGTACTTATGTTGAGGATATTGATCAGAAGGAAGCGCAGCTTTGTGTAAAGTGCAAGGAAGTATGGGAAGCTAAATTATAAATCTTGCTCAAATTTCATGAATGGAACTTTTCTCCCCTTCCCAGCATTTCCAGTATCTCTTTCTTTCGTTTCTCTTTTGTTTCGGGTCGTTTGGCCGTTTGAATCCTCCAACAGATAGCATATTGGTTGGCTTTTTTCAGGGAATCATAAAATGCCAGCACTTTTTCATCTTTCGAAAGCTCGGCCATGAAATCATCAGGAAGTACCATGTTGGCAGGCGAATCGTATGCCACGGCTCAGCGACCATCAGCTTTTGCCGTTTCTGCCTCTTTGATACCGGCTGGTTTCATCCGTCCATCGGCGGTAAGGCGGGCAATATGCTCAATATTCCGTTTCGACCATATGCTTTTTGGCCTTCGCGGAGTAAAATGCTGTTTATATGATATCTCATCAATCGATTTCAGTTGCGCGTCGATCCAGCCATAGCATAAAGCCACATCCAAAGCTTCGGCATACGTTACGGAAGTAATGCCGGAGCCTTTTTTATAAAACTGTAGCCATATGCCTTTCGAAACCGCGTGGTTTTCATCCAGCCATTGTTCCCATATTGCGGGTGATGCAAATGGAATGATTTGCATTTCAGAGATGGCAACTCTACTGATGGGTTTTCCTTTGGACATTATTAGTTATTTCAGTTACTTTTTCTTTTTCAATTCCTTTCGAAACTGGGCATAATGTCTCTTTATGCGATCGGTAAATGCTTTGTCGGGCAATAATATGTCTTTAAACATTTTAAAGCTCCCGGTGCTAAACGGGTTTGAACACTCATTTCATTCAAAGCCGGACCCGGTAATTGCCTGATAAGCTCTCTGTCATTGAATCCATACCATTTCCGGTAAAAATCCAGGCTTTCCCACCCCCAGTATATAACAGCTACCATCTTTTTTTCATCGAATACATTAAAAAACACCCTACGGCAATCGCATTCATCGCAAAAGTTCTCTGTAAAATAATAATTTCCGGTGGGTAGCCCGTATTCATTGTTACCGAGTAATAATGATATGCACCTGGTTTCTTTTTCAGCGGTTTCAGGACAATATTCAAAATAAGGGACGTACGGCATACTTCTTTTCTGTTTAGTGATTATTGAAAGGTAAATTTACTTGTTTATATAGTTTTAACTAACAAAGGTATAATTAATCAGAAAATATATAGTCTGCTTTTTAAAATATCGAAAGCTATTTTTAATTTTTTGTGTTTGTTACCGGCAAAAATATTAAAATATTGCAAAGTCGTAAACTGATTGTGTGTTTTGATTCTAACAATTGAGCTGATTAGCAGGTTGGAATTAGCATACTAACTTGGAAATCTGACTTGTTGTTTTACGGTTTTGTTATGTCATTATCAACGCTATTAACTATCACTGTTTCGGTGGCAGGCTTATTTTTAAACCAGTTTTTAGGATTTAAATAAGCTTTGTATTTATTGAATAGTTCTTTACCCAGCAGAAATCCACCGACCCAGAAGGTGATTTCGCCGAGTACAAATAATATAGTTGATATGATTATTTTTGTTTTAGCGTTAACATCTAAAAACGGAACTCCCGGTATTGATAAAAATAACAAACACGCCAAAATTATCAAAATTGTCCCCGTTTTAAATTTCCAGTTTTTCTGCATGTGATTTTTCGTTTATGAAGATAAATGCTTTAGTAAGAATAGTTTGCTGATTTACTTTTTACTATTTCCTAATTGTTTCTTTTTCCCGGTAATGCGCTGCACCTCATTCAATAACAATGGGAAAGCCGGTTCGGTCATCATATGTCCATAGCCTTGTAGCTCCAGCAATCGGGTTTCTTTATGACCAACCAACTTCATCATTCGTACCAGGTAGGCGTTTTCCTCATAGCGACCTAACAATTCGAGTTCACGATCGCCGGTGATAAGCAGCAGGGGAGGAGCATCGGACCTGACATAAAATAAGGGCGCGAATTCATCAATAACCGGCTGAGTTTCGGCAATACCGCGTTCTTTGCGTACGGTGAAGTGCGTGATGGCTTGCCCGCTCAGCGGAATAAGTCCGGCAATACGGTTTGCATCAATATTAAAAGGTTTCAGCCAGTTTTTATCCAGTCCGATCATAAGGGAAAGATATCCGCCTGCCGAATGTCCTGAAAGAAATATTAATGAAGGGTCACCTCCGAATTCACTTATATGATTAAAAACCCATGCTGTTGCTACTGCTGCATCTTCTATACATTCTTTCACTTTCACTCTTGGGCTTAAGCGGTAATTCACAGCAACAATACAGATATTTTTATCCTTCAGTGCTCCCGGAAACTCTTTGTTGCCTGCCGTTAAGCCACCGCCATGTAACCACATGACCGTTGAAAAACCTTTTACATTCTGAGGGTAATAAATATCAAGCACGCACCTTTCCCTGATATAACTGTCTTTTTTAATAACATCATCATTGTAATAAGGGATGTTGAGTTTGGTGGCGTAAAGGGTTTGTTGTGTGTAAGCGGCAATTGCGACAGCAAGCAAAAGGACTGATAGGATAGCTTTTCTCATGGTAAATTACTTTTTTTATTTTCCGGCTTAGGGTTCGGGAGTGAATTCGAAATGCAAAACTGTGTGCCGGTATTGAATTCAAAACAGAAGCACAAAGCTACAAATTTGCATATATCGCAATTGCCTAAAAATAACGATAGCGTCTGGGTATTGTTAAATGTCAATGAACCTGGCCTTTGGTACTATGGAAATAACCACATTTCCTGTTTTCATCCCGGTTTCAACATACCTGTATGCCTCTACAATCTGCTCAAGCGGATAGCTCCTGTCAATAACCGGTTTGAACTTCCCGGTTACGACCAGCTCTTTTAAAAATTCAACATCTTGCTTGTTTATGGTCGGCATAGGGAATAATAATTTTTTGCCTCCGAGCAATGGAGTTATAAGTGCCAGGAAAGGATTTTGCGACATATATCCCAATTCGGTCGACATATATATTCCTCCTTTTTTCAGCAGCGGTCTGCACTTTCCGAAAGAGCTTTTGCCTACGGCGTCGAAAACTACATCAAATTTGGTATTGATCTTTGTGAAGTCTTCTTTTTTGTAATCAATCACCACATCAGCGCCAAGCGATTTAACCAATTCTGCATTTTTAGTATCGCAAACGGCTATGACAAAGGCACCCAGATGTTTTACAATCTGAACGGCTGCTGAACCTATGGCGCCGGTCGCACCGTTGATTAAAACCTGTTGCCCGGCGGTAATTTTTGCAGCCCTGATGTCGCATAAAGCATAATGAGCGCCTTCGGTAATGGGAGCAGCCTCGGTATATGATATGTTGTCCGGCATGATTGCCAGTGAGTCATTTTCGGTCATGGTCATGTATTCTGCATGTCCTCCAAACTTTGTATCATTAAAGCCGAAAATTTTATCGCCTGGTTTAAAAGAAGTTACATCTTTACCGATGGCTTCAATTTCACCGGCAAATTCACATCCAAGTATGGGTCTCTTTGGCCTGATCAATCCGCTCCATAACCTTACTATGAAATAATTGGCGCTACGGAATCCGCAGTCGGTACGGTTTACCGTTGAAGCGTGAACTTTAATAAGTACTTCATTGTCTTTTGCGACTGGTTTTTCAACCTCTGTCAGGCGGACAGTTTCCGGTGGTCCGTATTGGGTATAGACGATGGCTTTCATTTTATGGAGGTCATTAAGGTGATTTTAAAATCTGGAGATTTGATGCTGTTGTCGTGAAACCTGACGATATTCCTGAGATGTGGAGTTAATTAAACTCATCATTTCCCGATTTCCAGCGGTGGCCCTACTACCTGCATATCGTTAACCGAAAAAATATGCGCAATTTCCTGCTTGTTGGGCTCATGGTCCAGAGCTGCCATGGTTACAAAAAAGTCTTCCATTTTTCCTGCCGGCTGAAAAACTACAGTCATTTTCCCTTTTTCTGATACCTGTGTCCAGGCATGTGGCACTTTACGGGGCAAAAATATACTATCTCCTTTCAACAAGCTAAACTTTTCATCTCCTATCTGGAAATAATAGGAGCCTTCAATCACGTAAAACACTTCGTCCTGCGAATTATGAATATGCAATGGCGTTCCCTTTCCCTGCGAAAGTGAAGTCTGCTCAAATATTGCCAGGGCTCCGTCAGTATCACTTCCGGAGACTTTTACATCAAGAATGTTTGAGTTTACACCTTTTAAATGAATATGCCCGTGAATGCGTCCTTCACCGGCATTAGCTTTAAAACCTTTATTTGTTTCCACAGGTAAACTGATTTTAAGGTTGGCAAAAAGTGTTGATGGAAAAATGGCAAGTGCCGACAGTATAAAAGTTCCTCTTTTCATTTTATTGATTTTTTGAATATTACTCTGC
>Ga0335397_10001602_pt1 | contig 30895 bp, 20 predicted proteins | sample MAT04_FD_205740 | JGI IMG/M metagenome (GOLD analysis project Ga0335397, IMG submission 205740) | Freshwater microbial communities from Lake Fryxell liftoff mats and glacier meltwater in Antarctica - MAT-04 (spades assembly) (version 2) ... | reverse complement strand
TTCGATCGAGCTTGCAGCCCGAAAAAATATTTCAAACAGCCGCAACTCAAATCGGTCAGGCATTTTGCGTCAATCGCTGTTTGATTCATACTTACGTTACGAGTCCCCAAGTCGATCTTCCTCTGGCGGCTGAGTATCTCGAACCCGATTGCGAATCAATTCGGAACGTAATGGTTCCAATTTGGGGCAATCCTCACGTCGTACAAATGATGATCCAAGATCTGGCGATCGCCTCCCACGACGTTTACTCAGAGCCTCTTTTGCAAGCTGCTGAATCGATTTGCCGCGTGGTTGGGTTGAAATCGATGCTGGCAATTCGCACTTCCTACCAAGGGATGGCAAACGGCGCTATTTGTTTGCACCAGTGCGATCGCCAACGGGAATGGACAAAAGATGAAATTGACTTGTTAGAAGCTGTGGCGGGTCAAGTCGGAATTGCGATCGCTCAAGCTAAATTGATCGATCGAGAAAAAAACCGACTTCAGCAGCTCGATCGACAAAATAAACAGTTGCAAGCAGAAATTCGCACCCGCGTCCGCGCCGAACAAGCTCTGCAAGAATCCGAAGCAGAATTGCGGGCGATTTTTACCGCCATGACTGACATAGTTTTAGTCAGAAATGCAGAAGGGCGCTGCATCAAAATCGCCCCGACAGCAGCGGTCAATTTGGTGAAATCTCCCACCGAAATGATCGGCAGAACCGCCCACGAAATCTTGCCGGAACCTGCGGCAGATTTAGTATTAAATACCATCCAACAAGTTCTCAAAACGAAGCAAAGCATCAATATTGAATATAGCTATACAGTCGGAGAGCGCGAAGTTTGGCTAGACGCTAAAGTTTCTGTGCTTTCGCAAGACTCAGTGATTGTGGTAGCGCGAGATATTAGCGATCGAAAACTTGCAGAATCTGCACTTCGAGAAAGCCAGCACTTCATTCAGGCGATCGCCGATTCCAATCCCAACCTATTGTACGTTTACGATTTAATTGAACAGCGGAATGTCTACAGCAACCGACAAATTGCTACGATGCTGGGCTACAACGCCCAAGAAATACAAGATATGGGTACAGAAATGATGACAACGTTGCTCAACCCCGAGGATTGGCCAGACGTTCTTGAAAGCGTCCGAAAAGTGGAACGAGCCAAAGACGGCGATGTCATTGAATGTCAATACCGCATGAAACACAAAAACGGTGAATGGCGGTGGATGCACAGTTGGGATACAGTATTTCTCAGAACCACTGACGGTAAACCCAAACAAATTCTCGGCACGGCTAATGACATCACAGACCGCAAATTAGCCCAAGAAAAACTGCTCGCATCGCAGCAAAGAATCTCATTTTTATTGCAGCAAACGCCGCTCGCAGTGATCGAGTTAAACCTGAATTTAGAAATTATCACTTGGAATCCGGCGGCGGAAGTTATTTTTGGCTACAGCGAGCCCGAAGCGAAAGGGAGAGTCGCCGCCGATTTGATCGTACCTGAAAGCTACCGCGAGCAAGGATCTGAGATTTTCAATCGGGGCTTGAGGGACAAATCCAGCCCCATTTCCGAAAATCTGACCAAAGATGGCAGAATTATCATCTGCCAGTGGTACAATACTCAATTAATTGACGATAACGGCATCGCGATCGGCATCGCTTTAATGGCTGTAGATATTACCGAACGCCAGCAAGCACAAACTGAACTGCAAGAAAGTGCTTTGCGGCAAAGAGCGATCGCCCGAATCATTGAAAGAATGCGCCAGACATTAGATCTCCGAGAAATTTTTCAAACTACAACCCGAGAATTGCGCCAAACCATGAAGTGCGATCGAGTCGCCCTTTACCGTTTCAATCCTGACTGGAGCGGCGAATTTGTAGCCGAATCCGTTGACAGCAACTGGGCTTCTTTCCTGCAAACACAGCAGATCGATTCTAACTTTACTGAAGGCGCTTTAGAAAGCGAAAAGTGCCTCGTCCAAAAATTCGATAGCACCTCCCAAGAAGTATGCGATACCTATTTGCAAGAAACTGCTGGCGGAGCCTACAGCCGAGGTCTAACTTACCTTTGCGTCCCAGACATTTACAAACAAGGCTTCAATAATTGTTACATCCAACTCTTAGAAAGATTTCAATCCAAAGCCTACATTACCGTGCCAATCTTCTGTGGCGAAAAACTCTGGGGACTGCTAGCATCCTATCAAAATTCAGCTCCCCGCCAGTGGAGCGAAGCTGAAATCAACGTTGCAGTTCATGTCGGCACTCAGCTAGGAGTAGCATTGCAGCAAGCAGAATTGCTCGCCCACACTCAAAGGCAGTCAATGGAACTACTGAAATCCAAAGAAAACGCCGAAGTTGCCAACCGCGCTAAAAGCCAATTTCTCGCTTCCATGAGCCACGAACTCCGCACGCCTCTCAATGCCATTCTCGGTTTTTCGCAAGTCATGGCTCGCAACAGTTCCATCACGCAAGAACAAAAAGAATACATAGCAATTATCAACCGCAGCGGCGAACATTTACTGGAACTGATCAATGATGTTTTGTCAATGTCCAAAATAGAAGCAGGTCAAATTACTATCAATCAAAGCCGCTTCAACCTCTACAACCTTCTCAACAGTCTCAGAGAAATGCTGCAACTAAAAGCCAACTCAAAAGGCTTGCGCCTCATCTTTGAAAATATCGGTGATTTACCACAGTACATTCAAACAGACGAATCGAAATTGCGGCAAGTTTTAATTAACCTGCTGGGCAATGCGATTAAATTTACTCAAGACGGAACCGTTACTTTGTGCGTTAGCAGCCAAGTAGAAAATAACGCCGCAGGACAAGAAGAAGCCCAATTGCATTTTGAAATTGCCGACACGGGCCCCGGCATTTCTCCATCTGAACTTCTGACATTATTCCAGCCATTCGTGCAAACCGAAACAGGTCGTAAATCAATGCAGGGAACCGGGCTAGGATTGCCGATTAGCCAACAGTTTGTTAAGATTATGGGAGGTAATATTGCTGTTGAAAGTCAACTCGATCGAGGCACAATTTTTACTTTTAATATCCGCGTTAACGTAGTAACAGAAAGTGACGAACAAGAAAAATTGGCGGTTCAACAAGTTATTGCTTTAGAAGCCGGACAGCAAACCTATAGGATATTAATAGTTGAAGATGTAGCGGAAAATCGTCAACTGCTGCTTAAGCTGCTCGCACCGCTGGGATTTGAAGTCCGCGAAGCAACTAACGGTAAAGAAGGAGTTGCTTTGCAGTCTACTTGGAAGCCGCATCTGATTTTGATGGATATGCTGATGCCAGTTATGGACGGCTACGAAGCTACAAAACAGATCAAGCAAACTCCAGAAGGTAGAGAAATAATAATTATTGCCCTGACTGCGAGTGCTTTTGACGAGCAGCGAAAAATAATTTTGTCTGCTGGTTGTGACGATTTGATCTGTAAACCGTTTCGGGAAGAGGTACTATTTGAAAAGATAGCGCATCACCTGAACCTGCGTTATATTTATGAGGAAGAAAACTCATCTACTTCTGGTTCTGCACAGACACTGCTTCAAAGTTTGACCACCGAGGATTTGAGTGTAATGCCCACAGACTGGGTGGTCGATTTGTACCAAGCAGCACTTTGCGTTGACGACAACCGCATTCTCGGACTCATCGAGCAAATTCCCGAAACAGAGGCAAATCTGGCTAACGCTTTAACAGATTTAGTCGATAATTTTCGGATAGATATCATTATTGATTTAACTCAATTATATTATGATGAACGACCATCCATTACCAGCGACTCTTAAAGACATTCTGATTGTTGACGATATGCCGGACAACTTGCGACTTTTATCCATTATGCTGGGTTCCCACGGGTATCAAGTCAGGAAGGCTATTAACGGACAATTGGCTCTGCAAGCGGCACAAATATCTCCTCCCGATCTAATTTTACTAGATATTAATATGCCGAAAATGAACGGCTATGAAGTTTGTGAGAAGTTAAAGTTAAGTGAAAAAACTAAAGATATTCCGGTAATTTTTATTAGTGCGCTAGATGATGTACTGGAAAAAGTTAAAGCTTTTCAAGTAGGAGGAGTAGATTATATTACTAAGCCGTTTCAAGTAGAAGAAGTCTTGGCCCGCGTCCAAAACCAACTTTCCCTGCGTTCGCTGCAATCTAAACTGCAACAGCAAGCCAGAGAATTGCACGATCGCAATTCGAGATTGCAGGCAGAAATCGCCGAACGGCAGCGGGCTGAAGAATCAGTCCGGTTTTTGCTGGAAACGACGCGGGCGATCGGCGAAGCTGTAGACTTTCACTCAGCTTTAGAAGTAATTCTGCACCAAGTTGCCGAAACAATCGGATGGGATGTAGGAGAAGCTTGGATTCCCGATGCAGAAGGAAATGTCCTGCAATCTGCCCGGGGCTGGTATGCCAGCAACGCGAACATGGAATCGTTTCGCACCCAAAGCGAACAACTGACATTTCCCATGAATATTGGGCTGCCAGGACGAGTTTGGGTATCCAAGCAACCGGAATGGGTTGAAGATATTTCCCTGGGCTACCCGGATTTTATCCGAAGTGAAATAGCACTAGAACTTGGATTTAAAACGGGTTTTGGCGTGCCGATTTTGGTAGGCGATGAAGTATTGGCAGTGCTAGTTTTCTTTAAAAGTTCGCCCGGTGGGAAAGACGCGCGATTTATAGATGTTTTTCATGCTGTCGGCACTCAATTAGGTTCTTTGATTCAGCGCAAACAAGCAGAAGAATCGCTGCGGATTGCTGAAGAAAAATACCATAGCATTGTAGAAAATGCGATGGAAGGAATTTTTCAAAGCACTCCTTCAGGACGCTATCTCAGCGCCAATCCAGCTTTGGCAAAATTGTACGGTTACGACTCGCCAGAGGAATTGATGTCCTGCATTAAAAATATTTCTCAGCAACTGTATGTTGACCCGGAACGCCGCCTCAAATTCGTGGCGGCTATTGATGCAGAAAATGCGGTTTCTGGGTTTGAATCTATGGTAATCTGCAAAGACGAACGCCGGATTTGGGTGTCAGAAAATGTCCGGGCGGTGCGGGATGCACAAGGCGATTTGATGTACTATGAAGGTACGGTTTCTGATATTACAGAGCGCAAATCAGCGCAAGAAGCGCTAAAATTTGAGCAGGAACAAAGCGAGAAGTTGCTGTTAAATATTTTGCCGAAACCAATAGCAGAACGTTTGAAAGCTCAGCAAACTACAATTGCTGACAGTTTTGCCGATGTAAGTGTTTTATTTGCTGATATTGTTGGCTTTACTGAGCTATCGGCGAGAATGTCTCCGACGGAACTGGTAAAGCGATTGAACGTGATTTTTTCCCACTTCGACCAGTTAGCTGAAAAGTACGGTGTGGAGAAAATTAAGACTATTGGCGATGCTTACATGGTAGTTGGGGGATTGCCTACGCCGAGAGATGACCACGCCGAGGCGATCGCCCTTATGGCCTTGGGAATGCAGGCAAAAATAGCCAAGTTGTCGGCCGAGACAGGAGAAAAACTGGCAATTCGCATCGGCATCAATTCCGGGCCGGTGGTGGCGGGAGTGATTGGTGTTAGCAAGTTTACCTATGATTTGTGGGGAGATACGGTGAATGTGGCGGCGAGGATGGAGGCTACAGGTTTTGCAGGCAGCATTCAAGTTACTGATGTGACTTATGAGCTTTTGAAAGATCAGTATGTGTTTGAGAAGCGAGGCTTGATTCCAGTCAAAGGTAAGGGGGAGATGATGACTCATTGGTTGGTAGAAAAAAGGTAGAAAGTAGTCAGTAGTCATTAGTCAGTAGTCAGTAGCATTTTGTAGGGGCGGGTTTAGAAGAGGATATATGATACTTATGACTAAAAAAAGGGCAAAACCCGCCCTCTCAGCCATTAGCATTTTGTAGGGGCGGGTTTAGCTGAGAATCTATGATACTTATGACTAAAAAAAGGGCAAAACCCGCCCTCAGTCATTAGCATTTTGTAGGGGCGGGTTTAGAAGAGGATATATGATACAAATGACTAAAAAAAGGGCAAAACCCGCCCTCTCAGTCAGTAGTCATTAGTCAGTAGTCAGCAGTCCTTGGGAATTGGGAATTGGGAATAATGTTCTTGTGTTGCTCCTAGCCAGTCCATACAGGGATAGTGCTGGTATGATGAAATAAGTTAACGAAAATTTACATTTAGAACCGTGACAGCACAACAGCTAGTATCTGCAATCAGCTTTGAAAAACTAATTTGGACTTGGAAAGGTCACAAAATCCAATATACCGTCCAAGGAACCGGCCGCCCTCTGATTTTGATTCACGGATTTGGGGCTTCGATCGGGCATTGGCGGCAAAATATCCCCGCACTCGCAGCCGGCGGCTATCGCGTATTTGCGCTGGACTTGCTGGGATTCGGGGCTTCTGGCAAACCGGCGCTGGATTATACGCTGGAATTGTGGGAAGAATTGCTGACAGATTTCTGGACGGAGTTGGTACAGGAACCGGCGGTATTTGTCGGGAATTCGATCGGCGCATTGCTAAGTTTGATGGTAGTCGCCAACCATCCAGAAATATCAGCCGGCGGTGTCTTAATCAACTGTGCCGGCGGACTCAACCACCGACCAGACGAATTGAATTTTCCGCTGCGAGTGGTGATGGGGACTTTTACTAAATTAGTTCGATCGCCCATCATCGGCCCGTTTGTATTCAATAACATCCGCCAAAAACACCGCATCCGCAACACCCTGCGCCAAGTCTACGGGAATCGGGAAGCCATCACCGACGAACTTGTAGAACTCCTGCACGCCCCCTCCTGCGAGCCCGGAGCTCAACAAGTGTTTGCCTCAATTCTCACAGCCCCAGCAGGCCCTCAACCGTCAGAATTGCTGCCAAAGGTCGATCGTCCGTTACTGGTACTTTGGGGCGCAGACGACCCCTGGACGCCCATTACCGGCAGCCAGATTTACCAAGAATTGGCCGCCAACGATCGACCAGTGAAATTTGTTTCAATTCCCAACACCGGCCACTGTCCCCACGACGAGCGACCTAGTGAAGTCAACGCTCTGATTTTGGACTGGATGCAGGAATTGAACTAAAATTTTTCGGGGGAATGCCAGAAAAGGGCGATCGAGCAAAACCCTTGCATTGCCAGGGTTCTGCCTCACTCCACCGCACCCTGCGCCTGGATTGGAAAGACTAAAAAAAAACTTTGCTAAAAAGTCTTGACAGATTCGAGCGAGTCGGCTATATTGATGGACGTGTGAGGAGCGAACCAGAGAAAGCACCGAGACGAAACACGGCCAGTCGTCGGTGCTTTTTCTGTGGAAAGGCATTTTTTCAATCGGAATTATACTGTAGATCGGACGTACGGTTGAAACCGCGCCTACACAAACGATGTCCGCGCAACGCGAGACTGAAGAGAATAACATAATTTTCACCGCCTTTGTCTTCAACCCGCGAACCATCCGGGTTTTGCTTGTATAGACGCGGTTTCAACCGCCCTGTCTTCTTCGGAGCGAGCGGGACACTCGCACTCCGAAAATCATGATTGCTAGAAATATCAACTCGCGCCCAAAACAAATTGTTCGATCGCCAACGCCACCCCATCATCCTCCACGTCCGGCGCCACCCAATTAGCAACAGCCTTCACACCATCAGGAGCATTCCCCATCGCCACGCCGACACCCGCGTAGGAAATCATTTCTAGATCATTAAAATTGTCGCCGATCGCCATCACATTCGCCGCCTGCAAACCCAAAATTTCCTCGGCTAAATACTGCACCGCATCTCCCTTATTCGCCGAAGGATGCGTCGCTTCAAAAAAAGTAGCCACCGATTGAGTCAAATAAAGCTCCGCAGGCGTGTAGCGCTTCCGCATCATGGTGAGTAAGCCGTTGAGTACCTCTGGATTTTCGCACAAAGCCAAAACCTTCGTCGGTTCCCCCGGAATATCTCGCCGCAAATCTTTAATCACAATTGGTTCAATGCCCGATCGTTGGGCATAAATTCGGGTAGCTGCAGTAATTTCCGGTACATAAAGTTTGTCGTCAATATAGAAATGGATCGAAAGGAGCGATCGGTAATCCAGTGCTTCAAAATGCTCTAATAGTTGCAGAGCAGTTTGTTTCAACAGCGGCAAGTGTCGCAGTCGCTTTTGAGTAGCTGGATCTTGAATCCACGCGCCCTGGTAGCAAATCAGCGGCAAAGTTGAGCCAATTTCTGAGTGAAAACGCAAAGCCGATTTGTACATCCTGCCCGTAGCGATGGCCACTTTCACTCCCCGCGACTCGGCAGCCAAAACTGCCTGCTTGACGGGTTTTCGGATGTCATTTGACAAACCTGCGATCGTGCCGTCGATATCTAGTACCAGTAGTTTAATGTCTGCGGTGCCCAAAGCGCGATCGGTCGCATTAGCTGGATTTGAGGCAATTATATTCTGCATGGTTTTTTGATTTTAGCTGTTGATTTGCAAGCACCAGTTTATTTTGGCACTGCCGGCATCGCAAAGTGCAACTTCTGATTTTTTGAAGACTACAATAATATAGATAACTCAGTAAATGCCAAAAAAGTATTGAGGATGAGCCTGTAGGGGCGGGTTTAGCTAATATCACAAGATACAAGCGACTAGACTGCTACAAAACCCGCCCTCCTCTCCCCTAATATCACAAGATACAAGCGACTAGACTGCTACAAAACCCGCCCTGCCCATCTAATGTTTATTTGTAACCACTTACTTAATATCCATAATAGCAGCCAGTTTACTGCCGTAAAAACCGCCCTCAACCTGCATTTTTTATTTCCACTTACTTAATAACCGTACCTTTCAAGCCATTCTCAAAACAGCATGATTACCATCCCTGGATATCGCATAGACGGAGAAATTTATACAAACGATCGCACAGTTATTTATCGAGGGATGCAGCTTGAACAACAAAAACCCGTTATCCTCAAAACTCTCGCGCAGCCCTACCCAACCCCAGCACAAATAGCCCAACTACTGCACGAAGCAGAAATTCTAAAAAATTTGAATTTGCCAGGAACAGTCAAGCTTTACCAAGTCGAAAAATACAATCACGTTCCTGTGTTAATTTTAGAAGATTTTGGCGGCATTTCTCTCAAAGAATATCTCGCCAACAACCAGCTAGAGTTACGACAATTTCTACAAATCGGCATCAAACTAGCAGAAACTCTCGGCCAACTCCACGAGCACCACATCATCCACAAAGATATTAAGCCGAGCAATATTATTGTCAAAATCGAGACGGGGGATGTCAAAATTGCTGATTTTGCGATCGCCTCCCTGCTACCGGGCGAAAACCCCGCCCTCCACCATCCCAATTTACTCGAAGGCACCCTCGCCTATATGTCTCCTGAGCAAACGGGACGCATGAATCGGGCGATCGACTATCTGAGCGATTTTTATTCTTTAGGCGTCACTTTTTATGAAATGCTCTGCGGCGAATTGCCTTTTAGTGCGATCGATCCGATGGAATTAGTACACTGCCATATTGCCAAAAAACCAGTTGCTCCTTGTAACAATAAAAAACACAAAATCAAAAACAGAATCAATCAAGCACAAACCGACGCAATTCCTCAAGTCGTTTCCGATATCGTCATGAAACTATTAGCAAAAACCGCCGAAGACAGATATCAAAGTGCCTTCAGGCTTGCGTGCGACCTAGAAAACTGTCTCTTTCAACTAGAAACCACCGGCGAAATTTCTCACATCACCCTCGGCGAGCAAGATAGGTCAAGTAACCTGCAAATTTCCCAAAAACTTTACGGGCGAGAAGCCGAAGTTAATCTGCTTCTCGACACCTTCGAGAGGATGAGACTGGCCCACACAGAAATAGTATTAATTTCCGGTTCAGCAGGTATGGGGAAATCGTGCTTAGTCTATGAAATTCACAAGCCAATCCTGCAGGAAAACGGGTATTTTATAGATAGCAAATTTGAAAAATTTAAGAGCGATATTCCCTACGCTTTTTTGCTCCAAGCTTTTCAAGACTTATTGCGCCAAATTCTCACAGAAACATCTGCCAAACTTGAAGTTTGGAGACAAAAAATATTAAATGCCCTCGGCGGCAACTGTCAAGTAATTATTGAAGTTCTTCCCGAAGTAGAACTGATTGTTGGGCCGCAGCCCCCAGTGCCAGATTTAGGAGCAAATGAATCTAAAAATCGCTTTAATTTAGTATTTCAAAAGTTTATCCGTGTCTTTACTCAAAAAGAACACCCGCTGGTAATTTTCCTCGACGATTTGCAGTGGGTAGATTCAGCATCGCTCAAGTTAATCCAAGTCCTAGCAACAAACCTCGAAAGTCAATATTTATTAATAATTGGAGCCTATCGACAACAAGAAGTAAATGCAAATCATCCCGTAATGCTGACCGCCGAAGCAATTAAAAAAGCAGGCGGCAATGTCAGCGAAATAGCTCTTTCACCTTTAGATATTAACAGCGTCAATCAATTCCTTGCAGATAGTCTAAATTGCCAGCCAGAAAAATCGCTAGATTTAGCAGAATTGCTTTTTCAAAAAACCGGAGGCAATCCATTTTTTCTGACTCAGCTTTTAAAGTATATTTACTCAAAAAAACTGCTAAAATTCAAATTTGCACCTTCCGATACTTCTGTCGAAATAGCCGAAGCTAACGTTTGTGAGTCAAATCCTAAAAAAGCATATCCAGCTTTGAAAAAATGCGAAATTGCAGGTGAGTGGCAGTGGGACATCGAGCAAATACAAGAAATAGGAATAACTGACAACGTTGTAGAATTAATGATCGACCACATTCAGAAACTTTCAGAAACCACCCAGGAAATGCTCAAATTAGCCGCTTGTGTTGGCAGCCAATTTGATTTGGGAATTATCTCAAAAATCTGTGAAAAATCTCTAGTTTCCGCAGCAACAGACCTCTGGGAAGCACTTCAGTCTGGTCTGATTCTGCCCGTGAATAACGCCTACAAAATTCCCCTCGCACCAGCAGCAACCACAGAAGTAACCGACAAAATATATAGAGACTTCACAGATGAATTGTCCCTACCAATCGCTGATGCTGCTAGCGCGACTTATAAATTTTTGCACGAACGAGTTCAGCAAGCAGCTTATGCTTTAATATCCGAACCCCAGAAACAAGAAACCCATTTCAAAATTGGCAGATTTCTGCTGCAAAACGCACCTCCAGAGCAATTAGAAGACTATATTTTTGATATAGTCAACCAACTAAATGCCGCCATACCAATCATCAGCAGTGAATTAGAAAAATTTCAATTATGCCAATTAAATTTAATTGCAGGGCGCAAAGCAAAAGCCAGTGCAGCTTACGAACTTGCAGTCAAATATTTAACTGCAGGTATTGAATTGCTGCCGCAGGAAAGTTGGCAAACCGATTACGATTTGACTCTGGCACTCTACGAGTCAGCCGCAGAAGCCGCTTACCTGAATACCGAGTTTGAACAAATGGAAAAATGGGCAGAAATTGTCCTGCAACACGCAAATAATGAACTAGACAAAATCAAAATATTTGAAATCCGAATCACAGCTTGTACGATGCAAACAAAACTGCAGGAAGCTGTACAAATTGGTAGAGAAGCACTAACAATGTTAGGAATAAACTTGCCAGAGTCGCCAGTCCCCCTCCACATTCAGCAAGCAATGGCCCAAACTTCAGCTTATTTAACAGGCAAAAAAATAGAAGATTTAATGAACTTACCTGTGATGACAAATCCGCGCAAATTAGCAACTATGCGCGTGCTTTCCAGTATGTTTGCGGCTACGTTTATAGTTGAACCAGTGCTGTTACCGCTGATTGTATGCCAGCAAGTTAATTTATCGATTAACTACGGAAATTCGGTTTTTTCAACTTTGGGTTATGCTAATTACGGAGCTATTTTACAAAGAATAGTTAGAGAGATTGAATCAGGCGATCGCTTTGGTCAATTAGCTTTAAATTTGATCGATAGACTAAATGCTTTAGAATTTAAAAGTAAGATTCTTAATTTAGTAGCATTCATTTTGATGCACAGCAAGCATCATGTTAAAGACACTTTACCACTGTTAGAAGAAGCCTATCAAAGCGCCCTCGAAAATGGTGATTTAGAATCAGTCGGATATGCGGCGGTAAATATTTGTCAATCTTTGTATTTCATCGGTCAAGAATTGCTGCCACTCGAACAAAAAATGGCTAATTACAACCATTTGTTATTTCAACTCAAGCAAGAAACGGTATTGACTTGGAATCAAATATATCGGCAAACAGTTTTGCAATTGATGGGAAAATCGGCAAATCCCGATATTTTGTTAAGTGAAGCTTACAGCGAAGAAAAATTGTTAATCCTGCTATTGAAAGCTAACGATCGCGTCGGTCTCCAGAACTTTTATTTGCAAAAATTAATATTAGCATATTTATTTGGAGATATCGAGCTAGCTTTAGAAAATACAGTGCAAGCCGAACTTTATTTAGATGGAGTTGCGGGCTTGATTAATGTTCCTGAATACCATTTTTACGATTCTCTCGCCAGACTTGCAGCATATCCATCAGCAACAAATGAGGAACAAGAAGAGCAGCTTTTTTGCGCCAGCAGCAACCTCAAAAAACTGCAAATAAAAGCACTTTCTGCGCCGATGAACCTCCAGCACAAATGCGACTTAATTGCGGCAGAAATAGCGAGAATTTTGGGCGATATTGTCAGAGCAATGGAATATTACGATCGCGCAATTGCCGGAGCCCAAGCAAACGGATACATACAAGTACAAGCACTCGCAGCAGAATTAGCGGGAGCATTTTATTTATCCATAAAACGAGAAATAATTGCTAAAACTTACTTGACAGAAGCGCGTTATTGCTATCAACGCTGGGGAGCACAAGCCAAAGTAAGACATTTAGAATCAAAATACCCGCAGTGGCTAACTTTAGCCTCAAATTCAACTAATATTGAAACTCACAAATCTACCAGCAGCGCTTGCACTACGAGCGACAGTGCAGGGGTGCTAGACTTGACAACCGCAGTCAAAGCATCGCAAACATTAGCCAGCGAAATAGTTCTCGAAAAACTGCTGGCAAAAATGATGAAAATTGTGATTGAAAATGCGGGGGGAGAAAGAGGATTTTTAATACTAGAAAAAGATGGTAAATTAGTCATTGAAGCATCGGGTTCTGTAGATGCCGATCGCGTTGCTGTCATGCAATCAATTCCTATAAATTTTGTAGATGAAGAGCGAGAAGAAACTTTGCTAGCAGTTGCAGTTGTCAACTACGTCGCCCGCACCCAAGAAAGTATAGTTTTAAACGATGCCAGCCGCGAAGGACAATTTACTCACGCACCTTATATAATTGCTTGTCAACCTAAATCAATTCTTTGCACTCCGTTAATCCATCAAGGCAAACTAAGCGGCATTCTATATTTAGAAAACAATCTGACTACAGGCGCTTTTACGCCAGAAAGGTTAGAAATATTACAACTGCTGTCTTCTCAAATTTCTATCTCGATAGAAAACGCCCAACTTTATACAAACTTGCAGCAATTCAATCAGAATCTCGAAAAGTTAGTACAGCAGCGTACCTCCGAGCTTTCCCAAACTTTAGAAGACTTAAAATCTGCCCAAAAGAAACTGGTTGAATCGGAAAAAATGGCCGCCCTTGGGGGGTTGGTTGCAGGTGTTGCTCACGAAATCAACACTCCCATCGGCATCGGTATCACCGCCGCCTCCCTGCTGGCGGAAAAAGTTACAAAGTTTTTTGAGCTTTACAGCAAGGGCCAAATTAAACGCTCCGAGTTAGAAAAATTCCTGGATACGGCCATGCAAAGCAGTAATATGATCTTATCAAACTTGACGCGGGCGGCTGACTTGATTCACAGTTTTAAAGAAGTGGCTGTAGATCAGTCGAGCGAATTACAACGCACGTTTAATGTAAAAAATTATTTAGAGGAGATTTTGACATCTTTAAGCGCCAAACTAAGAAGAACTAAACACAAAATAGAGATTAAAGGCGATGAAAATATTGTACTGGACAGTTATCCTGGTGTGTTGTGTCAAATTGTGACAAATCTGGTGTTGAATTCCCTAATTCACGCTTACGATGGAGAAGACGAAGGGATTATGGCTTTGAATTTTAAGCTAGAGGGCGATCGGCTAATATTTGAATATGCAGATAACGGCAAAGGAGTTTCTCCAGAAAATCTCAGTAAAATCTTTGAACCATTTTTTACCACCAAAAGAGGTAAGGGCGGCACAGGATTGGGACTGCACATTATTTACAACCTCGTTACGCAAAAACTCAAAGGTACAATTACCTGCGAAAGTCAATTGAACAAAGGCACAAAATTTATGATGGAATTTCCCGCTAAAATTAGTAATTAGTTATTATACCACGAGTTTTAATAGAGTTTTATTTAGGAGAGTGATCAATGTCAGAAGCTAGTAAAAAACTGTTCGCTGCGAGCGATAACGAATTAATAGCGGTGGGCGACGATGAATTAATATTTGCTGAAGAAGACGAGGCCGAGGAAAAACCTAGCGTAGCCAGTTGGAAAATCTTAATTGTAGATGATGAAATAGAAATTCACAATATTACAAAACTAGCTTTAAATGAATTTACATTTGAAAACAAATCGCTCGAATTTATCAGCGCTTTTTCTGGGAAAGAAGCCAAAGAAATGATCCAAGCCCATCCAGATGTAGCATTAATTTTACTGGATGTAGTGATGGAAACGGAAGAGGCAGGCTTGGAAGTAGTAAAATACATCCGCGATATTTTAGATAATAAAATAGTGCGGATTATTTTGCGAACCGGACAGCCGGGACAAGTGCCGGAAGATGTAGTAATTGTCAGCTACGATATTAACGATTACAAAACTAAAACAGAACTGACAAACAAAAAGTTATTTACTACATTAGTGACAGCGCTGAGAGCATTTCGCTCCCTGACTCAAATCGAAGCCAGCAAAAGCGAACTCGAAAAAATTGCAACAGCTTCTGCCCGTTTTGTTCCCCGCGAGTTTTTGAAGTTTCTTAAAATTGAAAGCATTGTTGATGCCAGATTGGGAGACTCTGTACAGGCGGAAATGACGATTATGTTTGCCGATATTCGCTCATTTACAAGTTTGTCAGAAAGTATGTCTCCTAGAGAAAATTTTGAATTTATTAACTCTTATTTAAGCCGAGTTGGCCCAGTTATCCGCCAGTACAACGGTTTTATAGATAAATACATTGGTGACGGAATTATGGCTTTGTTTCCTAACCGTGCTGAAGATGCGGTGCAAGCGGCAATTGAGATGCAGCAGCAAGTTAAAATTTATAACAGACACAGGCAAAATAGCGGTTATCAACCTATTTCGATAGGGATTGGTTTGCATACGGGAACTTTAATGTTGGGTACTATTGGCGAAGCGGAACGGATGGAAAGTACGGTAATTTCTGATGCTGTGAATTTAGCTGCGCGGGTGGAAGGATTGACAAAGCTTTACGGAGTCGGTATTGTAGCTAGCGTCCAAACTCTTTGTCGGATAGACGATCCACAAAATTATAAGTGCCGGTTTCTCGATCGCGTTCAAGTAAAAGGGAAACAAACGCCGGTTGCTGTTTTTGAAATTTATGACGGCGACTCGGATATTATGATCGAACTAAAAGCACAAACCCAAACTTATTTTGAACAGGGAATTTTTTTTCACTACCAGCAGCAATTCGCGCAAGCAAGGCAAATGTTTTTGCGCGTGTTGCAAGTCAATAAGTATGATAAGGCAGCATCTTTTTATGCCGATCGCTGCGATATGTTGATGAAGAATGCTGTCATTATGACTTTGGAGGGAATAGAGATATAGGGCATTGGGCATTGGGCATTGGGCATATCATGTCCGGTGGATTGACAACGATAAAATTGGTTCGTAGTGTGGACTTTAGTCCGCTCTTTTTTGCGGACTAAAGTCCACACTGCGAACTGTTTTTGTTATGGTAATCTAGCGCAGGGCTATTTCATTTCGCGAACCAGCCTCTACTTGAATTAGGGCTGATTTACCGGACATCATAATAATAGGTAATGGGTAATTGGTCATTTTTATCTGGGAGCCTCTCAGTTTTGCATTTGTGGGAGCGTCCCCGCTCGCGAGGTGTACAATACGCGAGCGGGGACGCTCGCACTATAATAATAAAATGCTTTTTGCAAAACTGATGATGCTTCCTTTTACCTTTTCCTTCTTCCCTCTTCCTTCTTCCCTCTTCCTTCTTCCCTCTTCCTTCTTCCCTCTTCCTTCTCTCCATGCGCTTAAAATCCCTTGATGTTTTTCGCGGAATTGCGATCGCCTCGATGATTCTAGTCAACAACCCCGGCAGTTGGAAACAGGTGTATCCGCCGCTAGATCACGCAGAATGGCACGGCTGTACGCCCACAGACTTGGTATTTCCGTTTTTCCTGTTCATCGTTGGCTGCGCGATGTCTTTCTCGCTGTCAAAATATACTGAAACTACTATAAAAATAGAAACAAATATCTACTGGCGAATTGCGCGCCGCGCCACGATTTTATTTGGATTAGGATTGCTGCTAAATACATCTTCGATCGCCCTTGACGTACTTCTCAACAGCGCCCCAGTGGAAAACTTCGGTAAAATCAGGATTATGGGAGTATTGCAGCGCATCGGTTTGGCGTATTTGATTAGTGCGATCGCGATTCTCAACCTTTCCCCCCGCCATCAAAAACTGCTCGCCATAGCCATACTTTTGGGCTATTGGGGCGCATTACTCGTATTTGCTGTAGGGGGGTACAGCGCCTACGAACTCACGCCGGAAGGATATTTAGGTGGATATGTCGATCGGCTAATTCTCGGCAGCCAGCATCTGTACAAAGGCGGCCCCTTCGATCCCGAAGGACTGTTGAGCACATTACCAGCCAGCGTGACAGTGCTGATCGGCTACTTTACAGGAGAATGGCTGCGCGTACAGCCAATCAAAACCCGCACCAGTTTAAATTTAGCAATATGCGGCCTTTGTTGCCTAACAATCGGTCGTTTGTGGGGATTTTCCTTTCCTATCAACAAACAACTGTGGACGAGTTCCTATGTAGTGTTTACCGCTGGTTGGGCGTTGCTATTGCTAGCAGCTTGCTACGAAACAATAGAAGTGCGAAAGTGGAAATGGGGCTGGCCGTTTGAAATCATGGGATTGAATGCAATTTTCTTGTTTGTCGCCTCTGGTATCGTCGCCAGAATTTTGTTAAAAACTCATATCGGTAGTGGCAAAAGTGCTCCAAGTACCTATACTTGGATTTATGAAAACTGGTTTGTGCCGTGGGCTGGGCCGTTGAACGGTTCTCTGGCTTTTGCGGTGACGGCGGTATTATGTTGGTGGTTAGTTTTGTATGGAATGTATCGCAGAGGTTGGGAGATTAAAATTTGAATCTGGGATTGTTTAACAAGTAGGTTGGTTGGTAAGTTATGAGGAAAACGACTTGACACTCAAAAGCATTTCGTAGTATATTGTAGGTGTATTATTGTATTATGGTTTTTGACGTGGATATTTTAATTGAGTCAACTCAAGAATTTGAGAAAGATATTTCGCTGCTAAATGAAGACCAGAAAGCCACAGTAATTGAAAAGATTAACTATTGTGCCAGCGTTTTCCCTACTCAAAAATCTGATGTGTATCGCAAGTTGCGCCGTCTTCCGCTACCGTCAGAAATGAATGGTTATGAATCTTCACTTTACACGCTACGGGTTTCTCAAAAACTAAGAGTGGTTTTGGCGGTTGACGAAGACCCAATTTTTGGGCAAGCTATTTTTACTCTTTTTCGAGCAGTTCAACACGACGAACTCGACAAAGCGTATAAGGGTGTAGCAGAGTCTTTGTATCAAGACTTGCTTCAGCGCGATCGAGAAACTGCCTAGATATCATCAGCTTGGTTATGGCACAAAATCTTACTCTATGCGATGAATATGGCATTATTTACGAAGCTCTGAAAATTTTGCCAGATGACGAACTAAAAATTAGTTTTTTGGAAGCTTTAGCAGAACTTGAAGACCAGGAATGTCACAGGACGAGACAATTTCCCAAAACGAGACTGCATAAAGTTAAGGGTGTGAAACAGGCAGTTTATCGTGCTGATATTGATAAAGTCTCAGGCTGGCGCATTCACGTTCAGTACGTCAAGGGACAGATTCATCTCAAGGATATTATTGAAGGGCAAAGACACGACAATGTAATTGAGGTGATTAAGTCCAAGAAGTCACGTTACGAGTAACCCTCAATTTTACCCAAATGTTTTTACTGAAGATAGCCAAGGAGAAGAAACAATGATACAGCCAGTGATTTTAGAAAAGTTAGAAGAACTCCCAGAGTCTTTTCAGACAGAGGTGCTTCATTACATCGAATTTTTGATTGAGAAGTATGCTCAAAAATCTCCTCAAGAAAAACAGACAAAAAAGCGTCGTGTTGCTGGAACGATGGAAGGTATGATTATCATGGCAGATGATTTCGATGAGCCGCTTGAAGACCTGAAAGAGTATATGTAATTAATTTCAGCTATGCTGTTAGACACCCATGCCTTACTCTGGTTTCTGAATAAAGATTCCCGATTACCAGAGACGACAAAGATACAAATAGAGGAGGCTGAATCTGTATTCGTCAGTATGGCTTCACTTTGGGAAATTTCGATCAAGGTTAATATTGGCAAGTTAGCGCTGATGGCTCCTTTTGAAACTATCAGATTAAACATGATAAATTTGGGCATTGAGGAACTACCCATTTCTTTTGAGGATGCAATTACTTATCTCTCAATTCCCCTACATCATCGAGATCCGTTCGATCGCATTCTGGTGGCACAGGCGATGAATCATTCTCTTATTTTGATTAGTCGCGATGTGGCTTTTGATTCCTATGCCATTCAGCGGGTGTGGTCATAATCAAGGCTAAAATATTTTATTTGAGGCTACCGTTAATTTGCGTTATCACAACTGCGTGGCACACTCTACACCGAAAGCTGTGCTAATTTCGATGATTTATACAAAACAGGCATATTGATAATCTGTCGCGATCGAGCGATCGCACTTCTGGCAATGATACGATCGCCACATAACCACCTTGATTGATGTCCGGTTTCTCAAGAGCGATCGCCCGCCCGATCGGAAATCCGATCGCACGCCCGCCACATTTTCCACAAATTAACGACCCAAACCCGCCCAAACTCAAGGATTTTGCAGATTTGTCGATCGCCCGCCACGAATCCCTAACTACAAACAAGCCCCACCCGCTAAAATTAAAAAATAGAGACGTAAATAGGCAGGCCCTGTCCAATGATCCCAACAGTTATAGAACAATCCGGTCGCGGCGAACGCGCCTTTGACATATACTCGCGACTCCTGCGCGATCGCATCATCTTCTTGGGCCAACAGGTTGACTCCGACTTAGCCAACCTGATCGTTGCCCAATTGCTATTTTTAGATGCCGAAGACCCCGAAAAAGACATTTACCTCTATATCAACTCCCCAGGGGGTTCGGTATCCGCAGGTATGGGCATTTTTGATACGATGAACCACATCCGCCCTGATGTTTGCACTATTTGTCTCGGTTTGGCAGCCAGCATGGGCGCTTTTCTGTTGAGTGCCGGCGCTAAAGGCAAGCGGATGAGTTTGCCTCACTCCCGGATCATGATCCACCAACCTCTGGGCGGAGCTCAAGGACAAGCCACCGATATTGAAATTCAGGCTAAGGAGATTTTGTACCACAAACGCCGCCTGAACGAATTTTTGGCAGATCATACCGGCCAGCCGCTTTCCCGGATTGAAGAAGATACTGAACGGGATTTCTTCATGTCCGCTGAAGAAGCAAAGGACTACGGTTTAGTCGATCAAGTGATCGATCGCCGTCCTTCTGCTAGCCGCCCGATCGCCGCTGTGGCGTAAATTAAAAATTAAAAATTAAAAATGGGAAATATTCTTCATTTTTAATTTTTAATTTTTACTGTCCGCTCAATTACTTTTTCTAAAATCGGTTTGTAGTGAGGATTTTAGTCCGCAAAAAAGAAGGACTGAAGTCCGAACGATCGAACCTCTAAGTTGTTTGAGCCTTCCGAATGCAAGCCTGCAAGAAAGAAGGACTGAAGTCCGAACGATCGAACCTGCAAGAAAGAAGGACTTAAGTCCTCACTACAAGCCTGAAAGAAGGACTTATACCATTTTTTTAAAGATATGCTATAGCAGTTCTCAGAAAGATGAGGATAGCCCTATGCCCATAGCCCTATGCCCATAGCCCTATGCCCTATGCCCGATAGTACCTCACCTTTTTGAGAAAGGCTATATAGATGAAGTCTTAGCCCCCCCGCGAGTTCGGGGGGGTTGGGGGGGTAATATCTAGCGCTACTTTATGAAATTGGTATTAAGTCCGAACGATCGAACCTGCAAGAAATAAGGACTTAAGTCCTCACTACAAGCCTGCAAGAAAGAAGGACTTAATTCCTCACTACAAACCTATTGTTCGGAGGGAGACGGTAAAGATTCGAGATATTGCAGGAAGTCGAGCAATTGTTCTGGGTTTAATAAATGCCGCTTCTCTTTCTCATAAGCTTGTTTGAGATAAACTATTCCTTGGCTGGAAGTCCAGTCTAACCGCTTGATTTCCTCAGTGGTTTTGCTGTAAATTTCCAGATATTCTAGGAACTCTGCCAACTGTTCGCTAGAAAGCTCTCTCTGCGACGATTTGTCATAAAGTTGTTGGAGACAGTCGGTTTCCGTTGTTTTATTCCATCGCTGGCGTTTGAGGATGCCGTCTATGTTGGCGATCGTATCAGAATCGTCCTCGATCGCATCACTCGGAATTCCCACCGCGATCGGTTGCAATTCCCTAATTTCAGCCGCACCCTGCGACAGTTCGCTGATTTGGGCGGGCGCTACCGACAGTTCCTCCATCGGTTCCCCATAGCTGGAAGAAAGCCAAGCATCCGAGTCTATTTGCTTAGGTACAAATCCAGCCGCCGGAACCCGATCGATCGCAGGCCGTTCCGGTTCCGGTACAGGTGCGATCGGCTCTTCATTTAATTTAGATTCAGTATTGACAAAATTGCTTTTATGTGGTATATCAACTTTTTCGGCAACAGGCATTTCTAAAACAGGAAGAGGAGCAAGGGCCGGCGGAGGCGCAGCAGCAACGGTCGGCGGAGGCGGCACCGGCACAGGCACCGAAGCCTCCGCAGCAAGGGTCGGCGGAGGCGGCACGGGCACCGGAGCAACGGCAACAACAGCAGCAGCGGGTTCGGAAAATCCGAGGACGGCGATCGCCCGCGATCGGGCGCGGTCTTCAGCACCCTCCACAGACTCAGCAGCCGACATACCCGTAGCGAGAGTTTTACCGTCAACCTGAACCTGACAGCGAACCACAAACTTACCGTGATGAATAGTCAGCAACTCACAGATTAACTGTCCAGTGGGATAAAGGGCGCGAAATTGAGCAAACATAATTTTTTGACCCCGAAACCAGAATGGGGCTGATGACTTCAGTTTAGTACAACCCACAGAAAACAATTTTCTGAAAGCACCTATTCAACATACAATAAATAAAAGGTGAATCATCAGCGCAACCTTTCACCAGACAAAACCCTATCCCACATCCTGCCGTTGAAGCTAGCAAGCAGCGGGTATGAAACAGCAACTAAGCAAAAGTAGTAAAGTCTCCGGTTTTGTGTACCTTGCACTTTCTACAGCACAGATTGCTCTCGACCCGCTGCTTGCACCTCTGTCCTTGCGGACAGAGCGCTTGCAAAAAACAGGGCATTTCTTGCGGTAAGCTACTAGCAATTTTGCCCGATCGCCAGTAAAATCATTGGCTTTAGCAAAAGGCAAAAGGCACTTCAAAAGCAAGAAGAAAGCAGGAAAAAGGCAGACGGAAAAATGCAGGAGGCTCAAATGCAAATTTTCTCCTCTCCAAATCCATCTCCCCATCCCCGACTCAACCCGTCGCTTTCAGCATCGAGTCATCTTTTAAGAACCGACAGGGGCTTTCTACTTAGCGAAGAACTAGGCGCTGCCAGCCAAAAGCCAAGAAACCAACGCTAAAAACTTGTATTGGGGAATAGGGTGCGGGGTCTTTGTCTGCACCGCCATCAGTCAGTTGCAGACAAACAGCAGACAATTAGCGACTGCCGGTGTCGGGAAAAAATCTCAAAAAATCCCTGGCTGCAGGTAGCACCGACTGTGCTGGCATCTCCACCTACTAACCCGCGCATTTGTTGGGAAGCAGGCACAGCGAGGGCAAGAGAGGGTGCGGCTGATTTCGCCAAAATTAGACTAATTGCTGGAAAAAAGAGGATCAATCGCTACATGGAATTTTCTATCGCTGCACTGCTGGCAAATTTTACAGAAGACAAATTAGTGGCTCCCAAAGCATTAGAGAAAAAACTCGATTGCAACGACGCCACCAGTCAACTCAAGCTTCAAATCGCATTAGAAGCACTAGAGAAAATTGGCATATTAGTCAAAGACAAAGGCCGCTACCGCCGAGTACCTGAAGAGGACGTAGTAGAAGCAAAACTCCGCTGTTCGAGCAAAGGATTTTGTTTCGCAATTCAAGATGCAGAAGGCTCTGAAGACGTTTATGTGCGAGAAAGTCACCTCTCGACAGCTTGGAATGGCGATCGAGTCCTAGTCAAAATCATCAAAGAAGGCAGTCGCCGTCGATCGCCCGAAGGCGAAGTCATGCTGATTCTCGAACGCGCCAACCCCTCGGTACTGGCGCGAGTCAAGCAAACCGCCACCCCCACCGGTCGCGTCAGCTACAGAGCAATTCCCCTGGACGATCGCCTGTTGTTTGAACTAGACTTGCTGGCAAATGGTACAAATCTGCAAGAGGCGATCGACCATTTAGTACACGTCGAAGTCAAACGCTACCCCCTCGGCACCCACCGCCCAGTCGGCAAAGTAGTACAGGTACTCGGTTCCGATGCCGAAGCCGCCGACGACCTCGACATCGTATGCTGCAAACACGACTTGCCGCGATCCTTCCCCGCCGCCGTCATCAAAGCAGCCGAAAACTTACCCAGCAAACTCAAAAAAACCGACATCAAAAAACGGTTAGATTTGCGGAATAGTTTGACTGTTACCTTTAGCAAAAACGAAGCGGGAGAAATCAACAGTGAAAATCCTGCCCCTCAAGCTGAGCCGGAAAGTTTCTCAGACGACGCAGCCGAAAACGAGTTTGATCCAACCTCATTCCTCTGGGATCCGCCAATAGAACACGCATTGTCGATCGAAACCCTGAAGTCCGGCGGCTGGCAAGTAGGAATCCACATCACCGACGCAGCCGAGTACGTGCAGCCCGAAACCCCGATCGACCGCGAAGCCCGCAAACGAGGAACCTGCGCCCATCTGGGAGAAAAAATCATCGCCGTACTCCCAGAAATCCTCAACGATCGTTGCTCCCTGCTGCTAGACACCGAACGGCTGGCCTTCAGCATACTGCTCACCCTAGACGAATCAGGAGAACTCCTAGAATACGAAATTCAAACCAGCGTCATTCACATTGACTACCAGCTCAGCTACCAGGACGCTCAAGCAATTCTCGAACCAGGCTCCGATGCCGAAGATCACGCTTTATCCTCAGCCCTCCGTCCTTTCCTCGATCAAATCGGGGCTGCTTCACAGGCTGCCAGACAGGCGAGACTCCAGCGGGGCTCTTTTGAACTAAATTTGCCAGATGCTAACTCTCACTTCGACGACGAAGGCGAATTAGGAGCTTTTGCAACGGCTCCCGCTGCCCAGTCGGCTGTCTCCGAGTTGGTGGTACTCGCCAACCAAGCTGTCGCCACCCACCTGCAAGCCTTGGGTGTCCCAGCAATCTATCGCGTCCAGCCGATGCCAGACCCGGCGGACATTCAAGAGTTCATCAAACTCTCCAACAACCTCGGAGGCGAACTGTATCTCGAAAGCGAAGAAGAAGTTCTGCCCTTGGAGTTCCAGCGATTTACCCAGCAATTTGCCGATTTAAAGTCCGAAAGAGTTCTCACTTACCTGCTGGAAGACACCATGAAGCCGGCTGTTTACAGCACAACTCCCAAGCCGCACTTCGGTTTAGCGCTGCAAGACGGTTACACGCGCTGTAATTCCCCGCTTTCCCGCTATGCCGATTTGCTGGTGCTGCGGGTGTTGCAAGCGGTGTTCGAGCAAGGCCGCAGCAGCCGCACAACTCGCGCTAAGGAAAAAGTTGACTTGCATCATTCCTCCTGTCACGGTCAAATTACTTGGAATGTTCTCCCGCCAGACTTGCACCACGAATTCGAGACAGAGTTTGCAGCGGCGGTGGTACATCTGACGGAACGCGAAAGGGTTGCTGAAGATGCTGAAAGCGATTTGCAAGGATTGAAGAAAACGGGATTGATGAAAGAGCGCACTGGTCAAACTTTCCAGGGTTTGATTACAGGTGTTCAGTCTTACGGTTTCTTTGTGGAAATTGAGGTGCGGCCACCGGAGAGCGATATTCTGCGTGTTGAAGGGTTGGTGCACGTTTCTTCTCTGAAGGATGATTGGTATGAATATCGATCGCGCCAGCAAACTCTAGTTGGTCGCAAAAACCGCAATCAGTACCGTTTGGGCGATCGGGTAGAAGTTCAAGTTAAGAGCGTTGACTACTACCGCCAGCAAATTGATTTAGTTGCAGTTGGTGGCGGTAGTCAAGCTTTTGATGATGATGAATAGTCAGTTGTCAGTTGACAGTTGTCAGTTGGCAGTTGTCAGTTGTCAGTTGTCCGCTTGCTTGTCGAAGGCTAGTCAGTAGTCATTAGTTATTTAAACGATAACCAATGACTAATGATCAACAGCTCGAAAATTTGCGTAGGTTTCATCTCTTTCTGGACACTGCCTTGTCCAGAAAGACATTTAAACCAGTCCCGAATATCGGTTCAATATGATATTGTTTCTTTTTACTTATTCTCAATTTCTACTTGCTTTTTTTCTCGTACTTATTTCTAAAAAATAATGACAAATAACTACCCGCTAATTGTAGGAGTGACTGGAGCATCGGGATTAATTTATGCCGTGCGGACTTTAAAATATCTGTTGGAAGCCGATCGCGCCGTGGAACTGGTAGCATCAAAATCTACCTACATGGTTTGGCAAAGCGAACAGAACATCCGAATGCCCGCAGAACCGACTATGCAAGAAGAATTCTGGCGGGAACACGCAGGAGTACCCAATTCTGGCAAACTCCGCTGTCATCCGTGGCAAGATGTTGGTGCTAATATTGCTAGCGGTTCCTTTCGCACCCAAGGGATGATGATTATTCCCTGTAGCATGAGTACACTAGGCAAGTTAGCGGCGGGATTGAGCTCGGATTTGCTCGAAAGAGCGGCCGACGTTCAACTCAAGGAAGGGCGAAAATTGGTACTCGTACCTAGAGAAACTCCTTTTAGTTTGATTCACCTGCGGAATTTGACCACTTTAGCAGAAGCAGGAGCTAGAATTGTGCCAGCGATTCCCGCTTGGTATCACAATCCTCAAACTATTGAAGATTTGGTAGACTTTGTGGTGGCTCGCGCTTTAGACCAGTTGGGGATTGATTGCGTTCCTCTCAAACGCTGGAAGGAAGAAGAGTAGTCAGTTGACAGTTGATAGTTGTCAGTTGACAGTTGATAGTTGTCAGTTGACAGTTGATAGTTGTCAGTTGTTAGTTGGCAGTTGTCAGTTGTTAGTTGTCCGTTGTTAGTTGGCAGTTGTCCGTTGTTTTTCTAATTACCAATTTATCAATTACAAATTACAAATTACCAATTAAAATTTGATATGCGCGCTGTATTTTTGCTAGTGATTGTGGTAGGGCTAACTATTTTTGCCCTGCAAAATGTGGAGCCGGCATTATCGCTGGTATTTTTGGGAATTCGATCGCCCGCTGTGCCCTTATCTATCTGGATTTTGCTCAGCATGGGGACGGGAGTTGTCACATCTTTATTGATTTCTGCTTTGCTCTCCTTCTCAAATTACCTATCTCAAAGAGAGCGCAGCGGCCACATTCGCAGCCGTGATGCTGTCTCACCAGACAGCAGAACAGCTTACGCGCCGCCTCGTCCCAGAAAACAGGAAATTGACCCGGATTTTGATACGGAAAATAGCCAAACTTCCTATCGAACTGAGTACGGGACACCGGCAGGCTACACTCCGCAGACTTTCCAGCAAGAAACTCCAAACCCTCCTGCTGCAAGGAATTACGCTCAACAGACAACTGTTCAAGCGGCAGACGATGAGGATGATTGGGTTTCAGATGGCTCAAAATCTGTCTCTGGCGGCGGCGATGATGATTGGGGGGACGATCGCGATTTTCCCAGTCAACCGCAGGTAAATGACGTTCCAGCGGCAAATCCGAGGGCTTACGAAACTAAACAAGAACCCAAAAGCAAGTCTTGGGCTGGCTCGGTATACTCTTATGGCTATCGAGATCCCAGCCAGTCTGGGGTGGGACAAACTGAGTCTGTCTACGATGCAGAGTATCGGGTGCTGGTTCCCCCCCAAGAGCCCATACCTCAACCTGCTGATGAAGTACCGAAAAATCCTAGTGCAGAAACAGAGGATGATTGGGGATTGGATGAGGATGATGTATTTGAAGACGACTCACGCCCCAGTGGTGGGCCGATTGACCTGAAAAAATAGCAAAATATCGGAGGATTTGGCGGTGGATTTGTTGAGGGGAGTTAATATCTATCTCGTCGGGATGATGGGTGTGGGAAAAACCACGGTGGGGCGCGTTTTGGCAAGGGAGTTAAAATACCGTTTTTTTGATACTGATGAACTAATTGTTCGGGTTGCTAATCAGTCAATTGCTGAGATTTTCGATCGCGAAGGGGAAGAGGCTTTTCGGGAATTAGAAGCTAAAGTGCTCGGTGAATTGTCTGCTTATCAAAATTCGGTTGTTGCTACGGGTGGCGGTATTGTTACCCGATCGACAAATTGGGGTTACTTACATTACGGTATCGTGGTTTGGCTGGATGTGCCTGTAGACCAATTGTGCGATCGACTGCGATCGGACAGCACTCGTCCCCTGCTGCGGGAGGGTGAACTCAAATCTAAGTTGGAAAGCCTTTTGAGCGAACGAGAGCGTTTCTACACTCAAGCAGATGTCCGAGTTGGCATTTCAGGAGGCGAAAGGCCTGAAGAAGTGGCGCGTCGGGCGATCGAGGAAATCAAAAAAATTATTAAACCCAAAACAAAACCAGATATCAATTGATACATTCTGAAACCGGGTTTCTGGGAAAATAACAGGTTTATGAGGACTTGTGAATACCGTAAAAATACTGATTTCTATCTGATTGTGTCCGTTTAACCGCAGAATGTTGGGGAATTCACCGGGTTTGAGCGGATGCGGTGCGTAAGTTTTGTATAGCAACCGCCCAGACGATTAGGACGTTCTTAATTACTGAAACCCTTGCTTTTATTGCCGCTTCTTCCTTCTTCCTGATGACTGATGACTACAGTTCGCTCTTAGGGGACAGCACTAATGACTAATGACTAATGACTAATGACTAATGACTTCTGTTGTGCCAAAAAATAAAATGGCCCCACCGCTAAAGGGCTGTAGGGCGCAAGGACAGTTAAACGCTAACTTGATTATCGGAAAATTTAGCATCGATGCTATCCTCCTATGTGACGATTTCACGATCGTCCATTCACTCATCAATTCTCCCGTATCAAAAAATGTAACCTGAGATCGATCGACTTCAACCTGTCCTATTCTCAAAATAATACCTCATGCATTCTGACGAGCAGCTCCCGAAAGCTGCTTTTTTATTGGGCAAAAATCGGTAATTGAGAATCTGTACGTGAGATCGTACCCGATCGATTACCATCACAAAAACGGTTCGTAGTGCGGACTACGAACCGATCGGACACGATATCGCGAAGATGGAAAACTGCTATAATTACGCCGATGGGGCGATCGATCAGATGTGAGCTATTGAAAAAACCAGAGCTATATTTCTTCAAGGGCGATCGCATAGTTTTCGGCTAAATATCCGCTGCCAATTGTAGAATTTGGTTGGGTGAATTTCCCCTTCCCGATTAAGGTAATACGATCTGGCCTGTTTTTGCCAAAAATTCGATCCCCCCGCCCAACCCCAAACCACTCATAGAAACAGCAATTAATATCGCAAAAGTCCGCCATCTGTGGTGGCCAAACAATTGAATATCTAGTCTGGCCAAAGCTCCGGCTGAAGTCAAGACTAAACCAGTCACAAAAAGGTGCAGCCAAGTAAAAACTATAACTGCCAAAAAAGCTCCTACAATAATCGAAATAAAAGCTCCGGCATCACTCGAAATCCACCGCATAATAAATGTTTTTGGGCTCTTGAGCGGGAACGACAAAGCGATAGCTAACACTAAAACAGCGGCTACGGCGAAAAACCAAGTCAGGTGCGGGGGAACATCAAACTCAGATAATTTCCAGCCAAAAATGAAATAGGTAACAAAAAGTAGGGTTAGGGAAAGCCAACAGTTTTTTTTCATGTGATGGAAAGATTAGGGAAACCACGCAAAAAAGATGACCAGGCCCAAAAACGGAAGCCCCCGACAGGACTAATACCATTTTTCTAAAGATTTGCTATGGATGAAGTTCTAGCCCCCCCAAAGCATCGGGGGGGTTGGGGGGGTGATATCTAGCGCTAGTTTATGAAAATGGTATAACGGTCGATTCCCAAATTTTAGACTAAAGTTCAAGTTTCCGCATCGAAAGCTGCAAGAAAATCTCTCATTCTTCAATTCTTCAATTCTGCCATTAACTTGCACCGAGAAGTTCGCCACAGGCCTAGAGGTTAGTAGAAATAGCTTGCACCGGACAAGTAGGGATGCACTGCTCGCAAACAATACAGCGCGATCGAGCAAACGTTAGTTTAAAGCTTTCTGGGTCTAGGGTCAAGGCTTGCGTGGGGCATACCCCCGTGCACAGGCCGCAGTGAACGCAGATATCTTCATCTATAAGGATTTCCCTGCTGGCGAGGGAAACGCCGATATTTTGCGATCGCATCCAGTCGATCGCCGCTTCTAGTTGGTCGATGTCCCCTGATAACTCTAGCACCAGTTTGCCCACTTGATTCGGAGCCACCTGAGCACGGATAATGTTGGCGGCAACATTAAAATCCTTTGCCAGTCGGTAGGTGACAGGCATTTGGATCGATCGTTGGGGAAACGTCAGCGTTACCCGTTTTTTCACTTTTACCTCGGTAATCTACAAACACAATCTTTCTTATATTATGTTTTAGCGCACGTAGTAGTTTAATTATTGGTATCATACCAATTTCATAAAGTAGCGCTAGATATTACCCCCCCAACCCCCCCGAACTCGCGGGGGGGCTAAGACTTCATCTATAGCACATCTTTATAAAAATGGTATCAGGCAAATTTTAGATAAAATTTACGCGAGCATCTCAAAATGTGGTAAAATTTGAAGCGGTTATTAAAAAAAACATAAAAATAACATCGCCCTTTATTTTATGAGTCTCAATTCCCCAAACTCAACTGCTGCCAACGCACCAAAAAATTCCGACATGACCACCGCCGCGCGCGTCAGAAACTTATTGATAGTGTTAGCAGCGATCGCCCTGTCAGTATCTATATTGTTGGGATTGCGAACTCAAGCGCCATCAAGTAGTCTCACCGAAATGGCAAAAACATCCGTACCGCTGGAAATAGCCTTAACAAACGGCAAACCGACATTCATGGAATTTTATGCTGATTGGTGCGGTAGCTGTCAGGCAATGGCCAGCGATTTGAGCGCCATCAAAGAAAAATATGTCGAACCGATGAATTTTGTCATGCTGAATGTAGACAACACTAAATGGCTGCCAGAAATCACCAAATATCGAGTAGACGGCATACCGCACTTTGTCTATTTGAACGATAAAGGTAGCAGAGTTGCTGAAACGATCGGCGAAATGCCACGCAGTATTATGGAAGCTAATTTAGAAGCTTTGATTGCCGGACAACCCCTGCCGCACGCGCAATCTGCCGGTCAAGTTTCTAATTTTACTCCCCCCACAGGGCCAGTGAAAACAAGTAGCTCAGACCCGCGCGCCCACGGCAGTCAAGTACAATAGAAGAAGTCATTGGTCATTGGTCATTGGTCATTAGTCATAAATAGAACCGAAAAGTTGAGGGGCCCGCTAGGAGTGGCAGCGCCACAAGAAAGTTTAGGGGTTGTGGAACAGGCATCTTGCCTGTTTGTATTTGTGATAAATTACAGAGATGCAACAGCCGATCGCAACTTCTATCAATTTCGGTTTTGGGCGACTACCTCTAAAGGAATATTCAAAAAAACCTTTTTCATAAATTATTAAGATTTAATATACTACTTGTAGGGTGCTATAAGAGCGCACCTTACCCAATGCAAAAACTCTCACCGTAGGGTGCGCAATGCGCACCTTACCCAGACTAAAAATACCCAAACTAATCGCACTTTTTATCTAACTCAAAAAAACCCAAAGCCAACACCATACACAGCAATAAACCCCCAACCAATAGCGAGGAAAATTGACAAATGAGCGCCGACAAACCCGGATTCAGCATTAGCGGCATCTCAATCCGCCGCCACATCGGTACTCTGATGCTGACACTCGCAATCATAGTCGTAGGCCTTTTCTACATCACCCAACTGCCCGTTGACTTGCTACCCTCCATCACCTATCCCCGCATCGGCGTGCGCCTAGACGCCCCCGGAATCTCCCCAGAAGTCGCAGTTGACGAAGTTACCCGCCCCCTCGAACAAGGACTTTCCGCCACCGAAGGAGTCATCCAAATATTTTCCCGCACCCGCGAAGGACAAGTCAGCGTCGATTTATTCTTCAAGCCTGGGGGCAACATTGACCAAGCCCTCAACGATGCCACCGCCGCCGTCAACCGCATCCGCAACCGACTTCCCGACAATGTTGAAGCCCCCCGGCTGTTCAAATCTGACCCTTCCCAGCAGCCTGTTTACGAAT